>Ga0179593_1505725_pt1 | contig 15645 bp, 16 predicted proteins | sample CZODoug2_1_08_16_FD_185931 | JGI IMG/M metagenome (GOLD analysis project Ga0179593, IMG submission 185931) | Vadose zone soil fungal communities from Angelo Coast Range Reserve, California, USA - CZODoug2_1_08_16fungal (PacBio error correction) | ecosystem: Environmental > Terrestrial > Soil >... | reverse complement strand
AACTCTTTTATCTTTCAGCTTCGGCGGACCCTAGATTGCCCCCTCAGTTCTTTCCGCTCTGCTTCCCCCCTCGCGGCCGGCCCTTTACAAAGCCCACAAGCGGAGTGAGATTTTTCTCTCTCTCTCCGTCCACGTACTTTTGAAGCAGTCCTCTTCCGGATGCCCCTTCTGAGCCCCTCCCTCTGAAATGAAAGTCCTCCTATTCCTCGGTCCGCTAGAAACTCTTTTCCAAATCGGCGGACCTCATGTCTTTAATCGTCATCGCCTGCAAGTCCCAATCACGGATTTCTTTAGCGTCCGTTGAACTTTTACTTTGAGCCCTTTTTTTTTATTTTCCTCACGTCTTAACTGCGCGTGCTGCCTTTTGCGAGTCCCATCCGGGATCACACCTTTTTTTCGGCTAGAGCTCCCTTTCATTTCAGTTTTCTTTCAGTGTCGAAAATCGCTTCTGTATCTTCCGGTTTTCGATGACGTTCGTTTTTCGGGTCTCTGCGAACGAAAACCTTAGTGGATTGAGCGACTCTCTTTTTTCTAGATCTTTGGGACCTTTTTTAGGCTCGGTGGCATCGTTGATCGCCGTCCCCCCGATGCCCGATCAGGGGTCCTCAAATTTTTCTCCTCGTGCCTTTGCCGCAACTCCTTCCCATATGACCTGCCCTTGCTTAGGTCTTTTACACTGGCTGCCTTCGTCATACACCTCCCATCCAACGGTTTTTCATTTTCCGCTTCCCCCTCTTCTTTTATAAGACCCTTTCTCAATGACTCCTGCAGACCGTGCAGGGTTTGAGAAGCATATGGCTACTTCACTTTTTTCCCAACTTCAGTCTACTCAGCTAACCCCTTCTTCGCCTCCTAAGGATTATGCTTTTGCTGCGTTTCTTGCGTAATTTAAACTCATCCCTGTTGGTGTTTAGGGTGCCCCTGCTTCTCAAACCGTCTTCTGAGGGCATGTCCGACCCCCCCACCAAAGATAAGATAGCGAACGGGTTTTATTCCCTTTTTGTACAGCAGGCTTCGTCTCCACTCCAGGTATTCTTTCTAACCCCTTGGTCTTTCCTGTCCAGACCTTTTCTTTACTGACTTTTTCCGTCTCAGCCTGAAGTACTTTCGTGCACTGGACCGCACTTCACCTCCTCTTTGTTGTGGACGCTTCGGTTGTCGGGATTCATTGGACTGGGCGTTCTGTACGACGGTCCGGCCTTCGCGAGCAGATGTCAACCATAAGGCAAAATTTGTTCCGCAGTCTTCTTCCTACGTTAGGTTGGACAGAGATTATAACGGGGCCGCTGCCCCGCCCATTTCGTGGCTTTCCACAAAGGGCTTCTGTCTTTTTGGTCCGTCTGCGCGCAAATACAACTTCATACCCCTCCGCCCCCTGAAGTGGACGACCTTCTGGAAGCACGAGGCCCTCGGGCTCCGTTTTGCAATGCCGTTTCCTTTCTTCTACTTTATCTTCCTCTATAGCCGACCCCTCCCGCTTCCGTGTGAACTTCTCTTTTATGCTGTCATTCTTGGTGCGCCCCCTTTATATGCCCCCTTCCTCCGAAGCATACAACTTTCCGGGCCCCTCGTTCTTTTGTGGACTCGAATCCCTCCCTACACCACCTCTCTCCTACTCCTCTACCCCCCGACGGTGTTCACAACCCTTCGACATTTCCCTCACTTGCCTGATTTTAAATCGAATTGTACCCGGCGACCTTGACCTCCCCGTCTTTGTCCTGTGGTCCCGCCGGAGCTCGTTTTCTTATTTTATAATTCGTCGCAATCGCTGTAACTACGGCAGTTAAGTTCTGCGCGAGTCTGTTATTATCAGGCATTCCCCCTGTGTCTGCCCCTTGGCGCCCCCCCCCACCTTGAAGCTTAAAACTTGTATTGTTTATCCGGGCTTTGCTGGTTTTAGCGGTGCGATGGCAGCCCCAGTTTTTTCCGCTGCCCCCGCCATCCTTATCTTTTCTTCCGTGGCCCTTCCTTACACTTGAATCCCCTTTCTCCCCGATCCCTCCATAGTCTTTCGTGCATCAATGGGGGGTGCCCTTTTTTCCATTCTTTCCTTCGTTTATCACAGTGGCCCCCCCTCTTCTGCCAATTATTGTCAATGAATGTTTCCGGCAGTTTTATCCCTAACAGTTTTTTGAGTCTTTTCCCTTTTCTTTTTTTTTGTTTTCACCCCCCCTCGATCGTCTGACTTCCCCCCCAGCAGAATCAGCGAGTCTTCTCTCAACGATGCTCTCGATAGGTCAAACTGAAGTCCAAGATCCCAGGAACAACTCGCCTTCCTAAGAGCGTGTCTTATTTGTCTGGTTGTTCCGCTCGAAGTCGAAGTTTAATAGGCCCCTATGAGAGCTTATCATAGGCTCAGTTTCGGTGTTCTCCGAGAGCCTTTCCAGATTCATTCAGAAATTTCCCCCCTTAGTCAGCGTTTTCTCCCAATCGCGATACAAGCCTCTTGGGAGGAAGGCGTAATATTTTGATATATTTGCAGGTCCCCTTGTCTTCAATCTGCGCCCCTATTTTCTTCCGAATTTCCCTTCTTTTGATTTTCCTTACCCGTCCCCCAGTCCGCTTTAAACGGGCTGGAAAGAATTCCCGACCCCCCCCCCCCCTTAATATCTCCCCCCACATTTCTCCAATGGATACAATTGCGGTTGGGATAAGTTCGGAGTACGTCTTTCTTGAGCTTTGACTCCTGTTTCGGCCGTGTTCCGTTTTGCACAAATCGCTGGCTTAAAGATTGTCCCCAAGGAAATTTTCGCTTCAAAAGTTTTCGTGGCTCCTTGAAGCCAGGGTCCATGAAAACATTGAATGCCCCCCCCAACTTTCCTGAAGAATCTCAGGCTGGGTGCAGCGGTCCGAAGAAAATTTGCGATGCCCAGCGGCCCCGCCACTCCTCCCTTCACAAAACCCGCTCCCTGAAACAACACAAGTGAAAGCTACACTGAGATTGCATTTTTCTGTTCCTCCCCCCAACAAGGACTGACTATTTCTTGATCGAGAAGACACAAGTAGTCGATTTTCAACGGCCTAGTGATTGCCTTCCACCCTTTTCTTCTATTGCGTCCCTCACATGCGATACACAAATTACACCACCCATCAGAAGCCACACGCCCATTAAACCACTTAAACGCTTCTAGAAATTAGCTTCCCGATTGAGCAATTCGTGTTGTCCTGGTGACTGTTATTACCAACCGTATTGTTGGATTTTAAGGATGTTTCGTTCTTCTTTAGTTTTCCCCCTCGTGTGTGAGTCCCCCTGGATATAAATACTGTTCTTTCCTTCATCTTAGTGGTTTTTGCTCTGAGGACCGAACTCGCCAAAAGGTCACCAAGAAGTAACCTAAGAGATTTTCCTTAAAATAATGGCATGTTCCCCTTTATTCTTTCATTTTAGGTCCCTCTTTAAGACAATTCCGACAAGGTAGGAGGTAGAAGAACCTTTTCTACTCCTTCCACATGAAACTTTTTCCGATGGATTTTCGTGCTCCAAGAAAATGATTTCTTAAGGAGGATTTTTAGTACTTGAATCTCAGGACCTTCCCCACAGACCACAAATAAGCCAAGGCGAATTTTTAACCATTTTCCCGGAACCTTTCGCCATAGCTAAAATCGACTTGGGAGGAGGAAGCGTGAATTGGCCTGAGCGCGTGGCCGGGAGGGGTTGACAATGTTTTTTTTTTCCCTCTGGAAGACCACTTTTTTTTGCTTTTCGGACGCAGCCTTGGCCAAAGTACCGCCCCCCGTCGTTCTTCTACATTGTAGTTGCCTTCCTCAGATTCCCGAGTCGATGGGGAACTCAGAGTTACTTATTCCTGTTGGACCCTAGGCCGTAGCAGACTGCTCGTTTTTCGACCCAGTTCTGTACACCCCCCTACCATCCCCAGCCGTTGGACACCGTGGAGTAGCCTTTTTCTGGTCCCATAGTCGGCAAAAAAAGCCCACTTTTTTCCTCTTCTGGAGCGTTTTTAAGAAGTCTATGGGCGCAACCCCTACGAGTTTTTGCATAACACCCTTCCTTGCTCTCACAAGGATGCTTCTTCCTATTGAGCCTCCCTCTGAGTCTTTCATCGAGGGAGGCTTGCAGGTTTTTTTCTTTTTTTGTGATTTATTTTTTTTTTTTGTTTTTGTGTTTTTTCCCTGTTGTGTTTTTGTTGTGTCTTTGTTTTGTTGTTTGTTTTTTTTGTTTCTTTTTTTTTGTTCTTTTTTATTTTTTTTTTGTTTTTTTTTGTTCCATTTATGCCTTTCAGTCGTACCGCTTTCGCAGCTTAGGTATCATTTTCAGGTCAAAATACAGATTTTTTCCCCAGCCTCCCTAAAACAACCCCCTCATGAAGACAAAACCGGCCCTTGTGATTTCTTTTTTTCGTTTTTTAAGCCGGGCCTCCCACACACCCTCCCATGACCAAAGTACCTTCCCTGCCTCCCCCGATTTTGTCGGATTAGTCCCCGCTTTTTATGTAGGCTTGGTTTTAAATCCTCTCGGATTTTGTTGCCGGCGCTGATCGCCTCACAGATGTGCACTCCATCGCTTCCATTCCCCGTCCATTCTCGGAGTTCTTTTTCGAAGATCCTCCCAAAATGTGTCCTCCCGCAGTTTCTCTAAAGACCTTCAACTACGATCCCCGGATCATCGAAGAGACGGATTATCTCCTAGACTCATGGAAAAGACTATCAACAGAGCCTCTCTTAATCCTCCGATGAGCTCATAATCAAGGTTTAATTACCCCTTGTTCGGAGTTTCCGGATCCGAGCGTCCCTACCCTGAGGCAGAGTCCAGACGCAAGTAGGACCCCTGTTAAACGGCGCCCCCTCTTAAATCCCTTATAATCGATATTCTACATTTTCGGACGGTTCCGTGTGCAAGGGTGGAGGTTCTAGCTTGAGGACCAATGCGAATCGTAGACTGGCATTCCAAATCCGCTCCTGATCAAAACGCGCCAATTATTTCCTGGATGAAAGTTCCAGTACACCTTTCTGAACTAGACAATCCTTCAGAAGTCATCAGTGTATGTTCTACTGACGCTCTCTCCGTTCCTCAATTGTTAGCTTCTTCTGGTCTCTTTTCTGGGATTCCTGCTTTACTTTTTTTTTCCGCAGCCTTCTGACCCTCCGGTCAAGAAGAAGTTTTCCCTCTCTCTTTTCATCCTTGTTGTCTCTGAACCACTGAGTTTCCTGTTCGCTTTCTGCGGCCCAACACCCTTTGAAGCGGAGCAGTCATTCCAGTCGTCATCACGCTTTCATGAACCCTTTCCCTGTCTCTGTTTACGCAACTTTTTGATCTTGCTTCATTTCCTGTCTGACGAGTAAGGTTCAGCACAGAATTGCTCTCGTGGATGCGAATTTTTTTAATATGCAGATCTCCCCCTCTCCTTGTCTGCCGTCTTTTTGTCTCCTTCTTTTTTCCCCGGACGCACTGAGAATTTATATGGAAGAGATAGTTCTTTCTTTTCCAATCTTTTTACCATCCCCCTGAAAAGGTACTTCTTCTTGAGCACCTGCCTCTGGTCATTTTGAGTTCGACGTCTTTTGCCCCCTGCTTGATGCTCTTTACATCCAGGTGATTAAGCTAAGTTAGAGCCATCTTTCCCTTTTGTCTTTTAAGTTAGCGGGTCGAAACGACTATTTTCGTTTTCTCCCGATGATCCTGGTTGCCTTTCTTTTTCGGGTCTATTTCGAAGAGACCTGAGTGTGCTCTTTTTACGTCTCTACCCTTTCTTGGGCATCTCCCTTGAGTTAGAGGTGCTTTTTTCTGAGGAAAGGAAGCAAGAGTGCCCGATCGTTGACCCCCCCAGGTGATTTACAGATCGAAGTCCAATGGTGACCCTTAACCCTTCTTTACGTAGGGAGGGCAATGGTTGGACCCTTCTTCCGGACCTCAATAACCTGGCCGGTTTGGATTCATTTCTCCTTTCTTTTTGAATGGTCCTAGGTTTTTCCCCTGGAACCCCCTGAAGTGGCGTCGTCCTTCTGAACCCCATTTCCCTTTGCATCTTTCAATCCGGTGCATTTCTCAAGTTGATTCCTTTTTCGATGATTCCCTCGAACGCCGGTTGGTCTAGCATAGGGTGAAGGGTCTTTCCCCATCTTCTTGGTCCCCCGTGTTTCACCTATAAAGTCCTGGCCTCGGTCTTTTTGCCGCGAGTTCCAGCTCGGCTTCGTATTCTTCGGTTACCACGTTTCTTCTCCTTAGGGTTTTTCTTTTCAACTCTCCGACTCGCAGTAATTCTTTCCCCCTTTTAAGACTTCCGTCCGATGTGGTTAAAGAAGTCGTTTGTTGTTTTCTGAAATTTTCTGCGGAGTTATGCTACGTGTGGGTCCGGATAAGAGAGAAGAGCAACCCCCTGATTCCCCAGCTTCTTCCGTCTAAGTTAATGATCCCTTCAGCCTGAGTCTTTCCGCCCTTTTCCCTGCCTTCCCCGGCCTTGTCCACCTTCCTCTGCCGTTTTGAGGCTACTGCTCTTCAATACACTCTCGCTCGTCCCCCAGCTTGGCAGAAAAATCTCCTTTTTTTGAGACGGAGATGTTCATTCTTATGCGTTTGATCTAGCCCGCACTCCCGGTCTGCATGATTTGCCGAGTCTCTTAACCGTTCTTGTGCGCACTCATCTTTTTTTTCCCGCTTCTTCCCTGTCTTCATTATTCTTTCAATCCTAGTCAAACGAACTCCCCTCTAAACGGCTACCCCTACATCCCTCCCACCGGTTGTTCATTGAAAATTAGCCCCGGACCTCCATTGGCATTCCCCCCTCACCATCTTACCTCCACCTCTTCTCACCCGCCACAGCCCACTCTCCTCCCCCCCCATCACACCACTCATGCCCCCTACCCCCTCCCCCACCCCCCCCCCCCTTCCACCTCCATCTCCCCCCCCCCCCCCCTCCCCCCTCCTCTCTCCCCACAACCCAACCCCCCCACACTACCCCCCTTCCCCACCTCCCTCCCCACCCCCCCCCCCCTCCACCCCCCCCAAAACCCCACATACCCCACTCTCCCCCCTCCTCCCCCCCCTCCCTCACCTAACCCACGCCCCCCCCACACAACTCACCCCCTCCCTCACCCAATCTCCTTCACCCATTCCTCCTCCCAACCCCCCCTTTTTCCCTAACCGCCTCCCCCCCGCCCCCCCCCCCGCCCCTCTCCCTATCCCCCCCCCCACTATCCCCCCCCTCCCCTCCTAAACTCCCATCCCCCCTCACCCCCCCCCCCCCCCCCCCCAACCCCCCCAACCCCCCCCACCCCCTCACACCCCCCACTACCCCCCCCCCTTACCACCACCTCCCCCCACCACCCCCCCCGTCCCCCCCCCACCCCTACACTTCCCTTTCCATCCCCCCCCCACCTCCCCCTACCCCACCAACCCCCCATCTCCTCCCCCTCTCTTCTTTACCTTCCCCCCACCACCTCCTCCACCCACTCCCCCCCTCCATCAACCCCCAACCCCTCCCCCCCACCTTATCTCCCCCCTCCTCTACCCCCCGTCCCCCTTCCCCTTTACCTTTCCTCCCTCTCTCCCCCACCCCCTCTCCCACTTCCATTGCCTCCCCACCTCCCAGATCCCCCCCCCACCCTCCCCCACCTCACACCCCTCCCCACACCCCCTCCCCCTCCCACCCCCCTCTCCCCCCCAAGCCCCCCCCCCCCCCACCACCCCAACCCCCCCAATCGCTCACCTACCTTTACCCCCCCCCCCCCAGCCCCCACCTTCCCCCCCGCCTAACCCTCCTTACCCCCCCCCCCCACCCCCCCCACAATCCCACATACCCGTTTTCCCAATTTCCGCAGGCTACCCTCTTCACTGAGAACCCCCCCCTCCCTTCATTCAGTGTATCCATTCGGAGCTTTTTTTCTTTACCTGCCCTAAAATAAGCCCGCAAATCGTCTTTTTCTACGGCCTCCAGATCAGATGGTGGAATTCCTTAGTGTCGACAACCTCAAATCAAATCGCTTCCTCTTTCAACTTTTTCTTTTCTTTCAGGAGCTTTCTTTTTGATTCCCTGGCGGCTCTATTTCCTTTCGCCGCTTTTCCTGAGCTTCGGCATTGCTTTTTTCCTCTTGCTTCATAAAGTTTCCTCATGCATCACGAGCAAGAATTGATGGCTCCGGGCGGTCGACACTTTTTTCCCCTATTGCTTTCCACTTGAGAAAGTTTTTCCTCTCACGTTATCCCTCCATTCGTTTTTTAATTTCCCTTTCACGGTCCCATTGTATCCCTTCGACTGTGATAGTCTTTTTTGGTTTTTTTTCCCCCTGGTATTTTTACAACGGCCTCTCTATGAAGTATCTCCCCCGGTCTTCATTCTTTCTTCAACCCGGTATCTCTGAGGTACAACCAGTGAGCACCTTCCCGAGCCTTTTCCTTCCCTGAACTCCCTTTTCTTTTAGATCTCGATTTTGTTTCTAAACCCACTTTCCTTTAACGCCCGGTTGCTGAAGACAGCCTCTCCTCTTATCTTCCCTTACTCGCCCTTTGTTTCTCAGATAACCCCCACTCTTCATATCCACGGTAGATTCCGCCGTTTAGTGCTGCAGCAAACCCCCCCCGCGATAACGTTTGGAGTGTCTGGAAGTCTCCTTATGATCTCTCCTTTCAAGTTTAAACCTCCGTTATCTAATGATCCCCTCCTCTCTTAACGGAATAATTCTCTTCTCTTTTAAAAAGGGAGCACTACACCCATCTACAATGCCTCTTTCTCCCCAATTTAGTATGGTAACAAATGGCTTCATTAGTGCTTTCACTTCCCTTGCTTTCTTTATTCTTTTCGCGTGACGAGCGAAAAAACGTTCCCCTTGGAACACCCCTTACCTCTTCTTTTTCGCGGAAAGCCTGCTCACGTTCTTTTTGATGTTCCTTGCCCTGACCCAATGAAGCTGATTATGGCCCAAAATCCAATTCTATCCCTTATGGTTTTTCTCTGCTGAACTTTGTTTTGCGCGCCACGCCTGCCCCCATCAAGCGCTGAAAAACAAACCCCGTTTTCCTTCATCTAGGTTGTGAATTTTCTACAATGTCCTCCACACACCTGAACATAATAATCCTTCCTCTCGCCGACCTTCCCTCCCACGTAGTTACCCGAGATGCGCCCGTATGTTTCTCAATGCACCCTCTCTCTTCGATTTCTTAATGAATAGGGGCCTTTTTTCTCTTACCCTGCGGATCCTTCTCTTCCAGCTTCGATTTTAGTCAGGAAATGAGGTTTCCCGATTTTAGTTACCCTAGGCTTTCCCCCTCTTCTTGGCTGTCCTATGGCGTTCTTTAATGAATTGCGTCCACCGGTCCTGAGCTTTGTTTAGCCTTAAATCAGGTGGTCTGCTGTCTGATTTCTTCTTTTTAACCAAATTTTTCCGGTTACCCCTTCGTAAAAATCTCCTTCCCTTGAGTTTTTAGTGTGGCTAATCTGAATTACCCGATAAACCCCCCTCCCCTTAGAAGAAAATGACATTATAAGCCCCCACAAACAAGCATAGTCTTTCCTTCCCCGTGATTCACTTTCCTCGATTAATTCCCCTCTCCTTAGGCCTTTCTTGTCTGCAGCGAGGCTCCCCCCAACGGCATCTTTTCCCCGCCTTGTGTAACACGATGGGCAGGGTGGTCCCCCTTATTTTCTCGTCATCCTACGGCCGGCTTCCGGTATTCCCTGGCAGGTTACGCTCGTCTTTCCGGGTGCTGGTTACATCGCCGCGCTTCGCGTCCTCTGAAATCGCCGCTCATTCAGCAACCTACTTTTCTCCCATAAGTCTCCGGGGCCGTTAAGTATGGCTTCGTAAATATGGCCTTCCCGTCTTTCTCTGGACATTTGGCAGGAGGTCTCAAGCTTTTTTTTGGGGCGGACATGCTTCCCGCCACGACCTGTTCCGTCAATCGGTTCCCCTCTAAGACGAACCTAGTCGGTACTGGTCCCCCCCAAGACCCTTGCCCCGATCTGGTCTTTTCGTCCCCTTAATTGCCACGTTTGAGAGTATCCGTTACCACGATCTTTCTAACCGTCTGTCTTTCGACGTCCCTTCCCCCCTCCCTGCCGCCTCGAACTCGAAAGCATATGCTGGAGCGCCCCTTCGCGTTTCCTCTTCGACCTGACCTCTGCTTCCGGCCATGCCTGTCATGAGGTGTCCTTCCTCCTCGAGATGCTTGAAAACAGCAGAGCCCCCCATGCCGCAATTCCCAACCCCCCTTTTTTATTCGCACTCCCATTGTCCCCGCCCTCCGAGTCCCCGTAATTTCCCCTTTTCAGTGAGATTAGTAACCATTATGACGGCGGAGCAACCTTTCCTTCATTTTTCTCGATAGGGCTTTTTTTTCAGTCTCGCCTACCCAATTTTCTAACTCTCCCCCTCATAGAATGAAAAAGAAGCTTTGGATTTTCTTCTCTTTGATCGCAAACCTCTTCCCTTCCATTTTTTCCGATCTTTCCCCTTAAAAAGATGCCAATAAAGTTATGAAGAGCCTTCTCCTTCCTCGATTTCCCCTTATAACAGGAACGAAGGATGACCAAGAGCTTTTCCTACTCTGATGATGTCTCTCCTTTTACCTTTCTATGGTTTTGCACCGACGAAGTTCACGCCGGAGTACTACCTTGAACGCAACCCATACCGGTCCGGGCTCACCTAACAGTAGACCTTTCAAATCAAGAGACGGTCTTGTCCGCTCTCTTCACGTCCTACATTTCTTTTTTCTCCTTCCTGTTCCTTTGTCCATTCGAGTTCGAGGATTCTTCCTCCTTTTCCTGGCATTCAACTCGTAAGATCGGCAGATGGGAACGAATCCCCTGTCGAAACCCCCTTCTAAAGCGTCCCTTTTTTTAGACAATCCCCTGAAGCCAAACACATCCAGGTCTCTTTAGTGACTCATCTCCGGATATCATTGTTACCCTTTTAAGAGAGTCTTGCAACAGGAATGAGTGTATGTCTCTATCCCTCTTCAATCTCTTTGTTGTTTTCTTCCTCTCTCTTTAGATAATAATCTTGTTTTTTTTGGCTGAGTGAAAATTAGTTTTCTATCTTTTCTCTTTAGGTGAACAAACCCCCTCCTTTTAGGAGCACCACCCCCCTCCTTTCAACGCCAGAGAGATGTACAGGAACACGGTACGCGGCACGGCTCGGTCACGTACCCAAAAGCGGATTTTGTCTCTTTACCCTTCGTCTTTTTGTAAGCCGTTAGAACTTTGTAATTTCCACTTTTCCCCCTTCTCATCCGTGATAGCTTTGATTCCCAGTCCTCCCTATTCCATTCCGCTTAGATCCTACCACCACAGGTAACCTTTCCTTACTAATTGCTCACTTCATTCGTCCTCTCCTCTTCCCCTTTATTCACCCCCCAAGCGCCGTTGAAATGTCTAACGGGCGTTCACCTTTTCTTCCTCGTTTCTTTTTTTCTCCTGTCCCGGGATGCTTATGAATCCCCTCTCCGCCCCAATTACAATTTCTTTACCTTTTCCCCCCAGGATTAACCACTTCTAGCTCCCATCCTCTCGTAGATCCTCTTTTTCCTTACTTTTCTTTAGACCCCTCCTTCTGTACCGGGGTATTCCTTTTTTATGTCGTGTTTTTCCTTCCGCGAAGTCAAAAATGTGCGTATAGCGACTGTTCACTCTCTCCCTCTTCCTTGCGGTTTCTTCTGTGAGTAGTTTTGCTTGGCGGAATCCAACACGATCCCTATCGAAGTCTTCCTTCACACACTTTTAAACTTCCTTTCATTTTTTGCCCTTTCAAAATTCTTCTTACCGCCGGTAGGAGGTTTTCTTTCCCACCCTTTGTCTGCCGCGTCAAAGAAAAACCTTCCAAGGGCCTGATTTTTTTCCTTTTCTTTTTTTTGTTTTCCCCTCCTGAGTCCTTCCCCCAGACAGTGCAGGCGGCCGAATCGGTTCCACAACATTTTTACAGCCTCTTCATCAGGCGCATGCGGCCCCTTACCGCCTTTTTTGCCCCTTTCCTTTCCTTTTTTGCCATCCGGTGTTTAGCAGGACGTGACTACTTTCTTCTGTTGTGCCCCCCCCTCTATTGGAGAAACCACGGTCTCAAGATCGATGTCAATGTTTTCTGTCTTCCCAATTTCCCCCCATATAGGCCGTCTTCAAGTGTCCCTTCTTTCTTTTTTCCCTAAACCAGGTCTTTTAGGGGACGCCCGCCCCAAACGAAGATTTCTTCCTTTTTCCCTCAACTTTCTCCGTATTCCCCTTTTCCCCCAAGATTTGTAAGTCCACGCTTCTCTTTGGTTCCTCCTTTTTGAGGGAATTGGACCTTTGCGTCTAGAAGTTTAATCGTCGTAAGGAGCGGATCGACCCTCTTCCCAAAACCCTCCCGTCCTCCGATTTCCCCCTTTTCCCCACGGCCTGCCGGTACCAGATTCCGTGAGTTTCTTCTGATATTTTTTCTGACAAAGGCTCGTGGGAGTTGAACACTTGTTGTCCTTGACGTTGTGTTAGTCCTCTTTGCCCCCTTCAGTCCTGAAACGATCCGTTGAAGCACGAGCTGAGTCCTTCCCTCCCCCCTCTGATGTTTTTTCATTTTTTCTCTTCTTTTATGATCTTACTCTTTTTATCATTTTATTTTATATAGCCCGCCCTTCTTTTTTTTTTCTCACCCCTGTACTTCGACTTCCTTTCCTCTCTCCCATTTTGTCCTTTATCTGCCTCTTCCCTCCATCCCTCAGCCTAGATGTAGGCGAATGTATTCTTCCCCTTTTTCTAACCTCACCCCCGAACTCCCCTTCCCTGACCCCCACGGATCACTCCTCTAAATCACCCCGGTTGTTCCCCAACTTTCCCTAGAATAACTTGCCTGAGTGTGCTCCCCCCCTTTAAATTTTTCCCCGAGTCTTCCCCCCACGACCGCGATCTTCAGTTTAATGACCCCAGCGACCTGCCTAATCAGCCGTTCGCCATTAACACTTACGTTCTAATTCCCTTATATTCACTTCCCCTTGGTGAGGAAGGTATTTTTTTGCCCCACCCTTTCCCAATCTCAGGTTTTACTCTTCCACGTATTGTTTTTATTTTTTTTTTCGCTTGATTGGTCGTGCGCCCCTCTAGCAACCTTTAGGCCCCCTTGCACCTCCCCCCCGACTTAGTCCCCTTTTTGCCATCCTTCTAAATACTTTTCATGCTTCCCGAGCACGGTAGCCTTGGGCGGTTTGGTCTCTATCTTTAGCCATATTTTCCCTTCAATTTTCCGCACTCTCCCAGCGCTCAATACGTTTTTGTACTCCCCCCCCGGCCAGTTTCCCTTTCGAGATTTTTGTCGATGCTTTCTTAGCCCCCCAGCGATTTATGAGTCTTCTTAACCAGTCAAGGAATGTCGGTCCTTCCTTTTTTACGTCCCTTTCTTCTAGGTCTTTTCATTTTCCAAGTACTCGGAAACACCTCTGCGTCTAGATCCCTGTATTGGGATCCCTCCTCTCCACCTTCTCCGGGAATTTGACCTTTTTTTCGACGAGTTTCTTTAATCTTACTCTACTCATTTGTTTGTTTTTTTTTCTCTCGACCTTTTCCCCCGGCCCCCCTCCACCGGTGCATTCCCGTCGGATTTTATAGTGTTCAAACTTTCTCTCCACAGCGTTTTGTTGGGGGGCGGAACCAGCCTTTCTCTTCCTTGTAGACACTGTTGTCCCTAGAGACCCCCGTTTGAGTTCACGACTCTCTTCCTTCCTTCGCCTCCTTTTCTCCTTGGAACTTTCTTTTCCCTGAATCACGACCTCGTTTTAAACAATCTTATCCCCTCCGGGGCTCTTTACGTGATGTTACAAACCGTAAATTGAGCGAGCTTGATCTTTTACTTTTGCACCAAAGTTTTGGATAACGAGCCTTTCCCCCCCAGTGCCTCGGTCTGTCCCCCCCCCCCTTGCGTGCTTAAGCAACATAAATGCCCACCTCACCCCCCTTCAAATCCTCCCGTGTGGAGGGGAAGAGGGTATCCCAAATGGGGCTGTCGCACTCTCTTCTCCCTTTCGACTTTGCACTACAAGTCCAAGCTTCCACTTCCCTGATTTGCTTTCCTACTTTCACAACCCAGGAAATTCTGAATTATTCAGGACTGAAGAGAACTCCCTTTAGTTTCCTGATCTTTATTGCCTGTCACTCAAACGTCTCTTATGGACAGAATCCGAACGGGCTTGGTGCTCGTTTAACGCGGATTAGCTTAGCGGAAAGCCTTCGATAGCCATCCCCCCGACCTTCGGAACCCTTATTGCTTTTATCTCGTTCTCCCCCCTTTGAGTTCGTTTCTAAATGAGTTTTAACGGCTTTAATTACATAAAGTGGATGCTGCTGGGCAAGGCCTTCGACCACCTCAGCCTCTAGACTTTTTTTCCCCCCCCCCTGACATGACGGAGAAGTGGGTTATATATGCCCCATGCTGACTCCAATGAATACGCCTCCCCTTTACGGCCTTGGATCGTGATTCCAAATGAATAGTCACTTTCATTCTTGGAGGGGTATGTTTTTTTTCTCTTTCCTTTTACTAAAAAAAAGGGCCTGTGAATCAGGTTGTAATGGAACAGTTTTATCCATAGCATTGTTCCTACCAGGAGCAGGAACAACTACCTTTCTGGTTCCCTATGTTGCGCGTTTATAGTCGGACGCCGCATTGAAAACTATACGAAGCTCCCCTCCCACCTCCCCCAGTAGTGTTACGGCTTTCTGTCTTGGCCGAAGTACTCTGCTGAACGTCTTTGAGCAGGAGCAGAGCTCGTTGCGACCAGGGCGAACGTCGACGCATTAACCCCCGGGAATCGCCTGACCCTTCTTTTTCGGTCTCGGCCCCAAACCCCCACGTGAAACCCCTTATGGAGCTTTTCGCCTCGCTGGGTCAACTAAGATCTTTTCTTCCTATACCGAACCCTTATGCGTCGACGTCTCGACGCCGGAAACGCCCGTTCCTAAGATGCGGTCTGGGCCTCCTTTTTTTCTGCTGAAGACTTATCCTTTTAACCTCCTTAGGTCAAAGCTGCGATGGCTTTTACTTAACCCAGCAGATCCCAAAACAACCACGTCCCCTTTCCCAAGTTGGTGTCGTGACGCCCCTTGCAATACCCCTCCCCCGGCCCTAAAGAAGGCATACCTTCAGGCGATGGAGTCACCCCCCCCTCTGCCTTAAAACAAATGTTTTCGTTCCTTTGGTTTTTTCCTGAGTTGAAACCGTGTGACACCCTCTACCTTCGCCCGCTTAGAGACCTCTTTTTTCCTTCACAGCGAATCACCTTCTCTGTTAATCGAACAGAGAAAAGTCCCCCCGAGGACCCATGATCATCTTCCCCGGCCCTCCCCCTATTTAGAAAGATTACTTTTTTTCCCCGACACCCCCTTTCACTTGCCTCCAGAGACGATTGGAGCTCTATCCTCCCATGGGTTAATCAATTGTTTTTTTTCCCGCACCTTACAGGATGTGTTAGGCCCCGCTCCATTCCAGATTTTCTCCAGAAGTTTTCAACGTCGCTTCCGGAGCCGGGATTTGGCTGCAGCGACCTCGATGACCTTCCGGGGTAATGAATGAGGTTCCTCACTGCTCGGCAATGGCTTTATCCGCCTTCCTGATGTGAAAATTTCCCCCTGCCCCCTTTGTTTTGCCTTTTTACGGCTCGACAAGGCAGAGACCTCTTGTGCGGGACCTTCAGAGCGGCCTTTTTTCCCGATTCTTCAGATTTTCTCCCGGCCTTTTCCA
>Ga0179593_1297797_pt1 | contig 15646 bp, 13 predicted proteins | sample CZODoug2_1_08_16_FD_185931 | JGI IMG/M metagenome (GOLD analysis project Ga0179593, IMG submission 185931) | Vadose zone soil fungal communities from Angelo Coast Range Reserve, California, USA - CZODoug2_1_08_16fungal (PacBio error correction) | ecosystem: Environmental > Terrestrial > Soil >... | reverse complement strand
TCCCCTTGGACTCGGACCAATTTTCTCCGGTTTTCCTTTCAGCGTTTTGCGACAATGTGTAGGTTCTTTTAAGGGAACTGATTTCATCCCTTCTGCCCATTGTTTCGCACTTTGTGCCCTTGTCAAACCCTTCTCGGTATGAAATCGTCTTTCATGTCTCTTCGTTTTGGGATCTGCTTTGTTTCTCCCTGATCCCTCGTCGGGACCCATCTGGGTTATCGGGCACAATTCCGGCTATTAACCGTCTTTGAGCGCTTTTTTTCCCCTCAATTAATACATTCGCACTCGTCTCTCTCCCGTTGCGGATCTGCTAGGGGACACTTCTCTTTTGCGGAGATCTTTTTCCCCTTATGATTTTGTGACTTTTCTTCTCTCGTTGGATTGATTGTTACCATGAGCCCCCTTCCCACTGCCCTTTCCCAAACTTTTGATTCCCATGAAAAGCTTCGCTTTCCCTGTGGCGCTCTCTTCCCTGAGCCTGACCCCAACTCTCCAGTCTTTTTTTTTTCCTGGTTGTGATACGCTGCTGAAGGTCCAGTCAGCCGAGATGTCTGATGCCCACTCGGGCCGGACGAAAAATCTGGTGCCCTCTTGATGTGCTTTTACTCGGCAGGTTTGCCCCTCTTTCATGGTCCGCGTGTCTCTTTTCTCAATCATTCCCCCGAATCCCGGAGGCTTCCTATCGCCTTTCGACATCTCTGTTCCCTCCTTCGACATTTTCATAGGTACTTCCTGAGCTTTTCCGTTCACGCCGTAAGTCTGCTCTCCTTGTTGCTATTATTACCTCTCTGGCAATGTACGCTCCCCTCGCGCCCCCCTCCTTAGTTCCGAACACCACGGAACCTGTAGATGCATCCATTGCCGGGGATCTCTTTCACTCAAACGCCCAGGTCTAGAATTTTCAGAGGCTGCTCCTACACTGCTCCCCCACTTCTGGTGCTTCCCTCCAGATTTTCTTTGCTTTCTAAAAGATGAATCACTCCTCTCCTCTTGGCGGTAGAGTGGGTCCGATCTGGACTGTAGGCCGTCTATTTTTTTGTTGTCTCTCGTTCCGAGGGAACCTCTTTTCATTCTTAGAGTTTTTTTTTAAGTTTTCTTTCTTCCCTCTTCTTCTCGTCTCGTCTCTCCTTTTTGCCTTTCGCAGCGCGCCACTCCGACAGTTCGCGTCTGGCCGCGCGGTTCTTGACCTTGGCTGTCCGCAGACCTGGCTCGAAGTCCTTTCGCTATGCCACAGCTGGAATCCAGACGTGCCCTTGAGGATAAGTCAAGGAGTTTCCTCCCCTCGCTTTCGTTTCTTCCTCTCTTTTACATACATTCGGGCGAGCACAGTCCTCCATTGCTTTCCTTGTTTTAATGCCCTTTCTGTACAAAGCATTTGGTATTTCACGTACTGTCCCCTTGCCCCAAAACTACAATGTCGTCGGGCGTTTCTCGATCCCCCCCTTGAGAGCGCCGGATGATACGCGACCTAATTTAAATCTATTGAAGCCTTTTGATTTCCTGAGCGCTTTTTTTCCCCCCACTGATTACCACTCTTCATGATGCATCCTTTTTCCTCCCGTCTCTTCTTAATAAGGAACCTTTCCGTTCTCCAAGGTTCCTAAATCGTTTTTTCCTTCAACGCAGGCCTTTTTCTGCGACAATTTTGGATGCCTTCTCTTTCATTTGCGTATGATTGATCGTCCTGGTTGCAGACCAGTCACTGCCCAATTCCCCCCCCTCAAGTCCTACCCCGCGTTTATGCGCTTCACCAGCTGGTTTACTGTCAGAAAAAGTGCATAAGTCTAATTTTCTCCGGCCTTGCACCCATTACCAATCTCTTTCTATATCATCTCCCCCAACTTCATTGCCGTACGTGTCGCGTACCTGACCGTTCTCGCCGTTTCCCCCCCTTACACTTTTTTCTTCTTCCGATAAGAGTCTCTCTTCCCTCCGAACCCTTGCTGAATCCTGCGTCCTCCTCTCCCAGAATGCAAGCTTTTCTTTAGTAGAAGTTCCTCAGGTGATCTCTCCCCATCGGTTTTTGTTTTTTGAGTGAGTTCTCTCACGTCTCCCCCTTTATTGCTTCCCAGACCTCTCTCCTTTTCTGGTCGAGGGATTTCTCGTAGACCTGTTTGTCTGCGGAACTTTCTCTCTACCTACTCCTATGATGAGCGGCTCGTCTGATGTTCTCCCACGCTTTCGGTAAGTTCGTCTCACTATTCTATCTCTCCTCTTGTAATGTCTCCTTGCCAACAGGCTCTCATCTGAGTGAAACTCGCATGAGGCTTTTCTTGTCACAATGCTCTACTTGAATTACGAATACCGCGTCGTTTTTTTATTTTCGATTGCTTATGGTAAGACTTTGCTTACTTCTCAAACCGGACCTCTCAGGTGCTGGGACTCGGCTTCAGTTTATAAGCTCCAAATTTTCGCCCCTTGTGAGTTGTAGGCATTTTACAAACCCCGATTTAATCATGTCGGAATATGTCCTTTTTTGACTCTTTCTCCTTTGTCCTTTTTTTTTTCCTGCCTTAATGCCTAAACTTCCTCCTTAGTGTTATCAGTATGGTCCTCTCAACCTGTGTTCGGCCCTCTTTCCTTGACATCCCCGTCAATAGATGTAACTTCCCTGTTTCTTTCTCGGATCTCCGCTCTTCTCTTTTCTCGACACTCACGCCCCAGATTTGTTTTGGGCAGGAACAAGAGACCTAATATTTCGTTGTTTCCGCTAAATTACTTAACTTTTCCCCCCAGCCTTATGCGCGGCGTTCTTTTATATCACCATATTTTTATTCTCTCACGTTCACCTAATCCGGATTGAAAATTGCCCAAGAGGGCGTTTCCAAAGGCCTTTCTGATGCAATCTTCCTCTGCCCCCATACTCCTCCCTCTCTGTCGCGCCCCATTTTCCCTCACGACGGTCCCTCCTTAGTCACTTCGCTGATGTATCGATGGTCCTAAACCTTGAGAGTAGCGAAAGTTTCTTCGAGTCAGGGCTTCGAAACGATCTTTCCCTAATTCTCGTGGTCCTCACTGATCCACAATCTTTCTATAGACGAGCTTATCTCCATTCCTCGCACCCCTCGACCTGCCAATCGTTATAATGTTTCCTTCTCGTAATCCAGGAGTAACCGCTTTTTTATTCCTTTTGTTAGAGTGTGCCCACTTCCTCACTCGTATCTTAACCTTTGTCTTTTTTGAGGGCAGTTCCACGGCCTTTTTTAGGTTGTCAGCCTGAAATTAAGTTTTTCTGTTCTGAATCTCAATGCTTTTTTTTTGCGTCCGACATTTCCCTTGCTCATCGGACACTACCCTTTTTAGGTTCTCGCGATATGGGGAAATTTCCCCGTCAATCATGGCGGTGCGTGTTCAGGGTTGATGTACGAACATAAGCTTTTCCCTCTCCTTTGCTTAGTGGCAGGTCGTTTTTTTCGCTATTACCTCCCCTCTACCTCTTAGAGCTACAACTGCGCTTGATTCTTGCCATCCCATCCGATTAATTCATTTTTTCTGCGGCCGTTTCCCTGGCCCCTCTGACCATTTTCCCGCGGATTTCCTTCCTTTTTCTCTCTCTCGCCAATTTCCCATGACGGCTTTTGTTTTTGCCAATCCCTCGCTTCCTCACTCTCCGCCTAGCGAAGTCTATTTTTTTTTACTTTTTGGAGAATTGTCGTTTTGCTTTGTTTTCTGTCTCTTCATTCCTATCCGCCCCTTTTCCCCAAAAGGACCCTGTCCCTTTTCACTGCGCGCTTTTTCCCGCTAGAGGCGCCACGAGTGCTTCTTTGATTTTTCTTGCCCTTTATTATGCTGACGCTTTTAAAAACTTTTTTTTAATCTCGGTACCCTTGCCGCTCCCCAGTTCGTTTGAAGCTGATCCTTACTTAACACTCCCTGCTCCCCCAAACTTTCGTCTCCTCCTTCCGATTTCATCCTTTCAGCTTTTTGCTATTGGCCTCCGAAGACTTTTGGGTTTCTTTCTTTTTCAACTTTCTGAAATTCGATTTTCATGTTGACTTGTATCTTCCGGCGAGCCCTTGTCTGTTCTGTTTTCCTGAGCCCTCTCTCTTTCCTCCTCATCCGGTTTTTTTCGAGTTTTGTTTTCTCTGCCCAGTGGTCACTGTTGACCAGGCTCGCCCCTTGCCAAATGCCGCAGTTTCTTCCGACAATGTCGTCTCTGCAGTCTAAGCAGTCGACTTGACGCCTCTTCCTGCCACCTAGAAACCCCAGTCTCTTTTGCATTTTCCGTTCACTTCTCCTCTCTTTTGGTGTTCCTTGTCTCTTTTTGATCCTTGATCTTTTCTGATCATCGTGGTAGTTCTTGTCAATGAAGGTCTTACGCCCTTTTGAGCCAGCGGCTGGTTCGTCCATCTAATCAACGTTTTTTAGCAGGCTGCCTTTCGTTTTTTTCTGATGCTAAGAGGCCCACTTCTCCAGTTTTTCCGGCTCTGTTCCCCCTTCTTTTGTTTCAGCAATTTGCGGGATATGTTTTTTCTCACTTTTCACCTCCAAAGAAATTACCTCAAACCCCTTTTCGCGCCATGACCAAGTAAGTCGTTTGCGCGCTTCAATTTTCTCCCCCTTACCCCAGCCTGACCCGTCCTTTGTGTCATTTTGTTTAGAGACTTTTTAAAGTCCTTTTCTCTCTCCTGATGACGTATTTCCTCTTTCCCCCGGCAGCACCTTTTCGGTGACTCTGTTCTGGTTCGATCACCCTTCTGTGGGAGATCCAGCCTTTGGGCGGCTCGCTAGCTCACCGCCGTCATTCCCGACCTTTTCGGTCTGTCCGATACTTAAATCTCGCCTGACCTCTTGTCCATTCGTGCCTCATGGTCCTGTTCCTGCGCTTGGAAAGGTTAAACGCGTCCTATCGCGCGACCCCCCTCTGTCCGTTTTTTGATCTGATGGAAATCATCGCTTCTCTTGTGTTCCTAATCCCCCCTTTTTGGAGAGGACCCGTTCTCTTTCCTTTTTTACTCCTGAAATCCATTTCTCATCGATTTTTCCTTGAACCGCTAAAAATGATTCTTCTCGCATTTTTTGATTCTAGTTATACCACTCCAAGTATCCGTGGTTTTTGAGTGGTTCTTTTCTTTCTTTCGGCGCGTCATCTTTCCCTGTTTTTTCTCTTCCCCTCCTTAACCTCTATTCTGTTATGGACACCTTCGCCTATCCGGAACATTGCGAGAGCGATGAAGGTGTTTCCTGAGCAGCTCGATACTATGACATTGCGCCTGGGCCGGGGCTCTTTTTTCAATGGGGGCCGTCAGACCTTCTTAGGTTCCTTTCTTATTTGAGCTTTCTTCACAGAGGTTTTTTTTTCCTGCGGACTCGCCTTGTCTGCGGGATTTTCCCCCGGAGTCGTTTAAGGCATATCTTTTTCCGAGAAAAGCGTCACCGCAGCCTTGCCGCTTTGTTTAGTTTCCCCCAAACTCCCCGTCGTTAACTTTTCTTGTACCTCAATACCAGATATGGCTCTTCTACCGCTAAGTGCTCCGCTCTTCGATCCTTCTGATTGATTTAATCTTCTTTCTCATGACCGAGCGTTTTTTTGCCCCAACACGAGACTTCATCTGTTTTGCGCTTTTAGTCCCCTTCCCGATCTAAAGGGGTTTTTCTCTTTCTAATCGTTGGTCATTCCTACCAGGCAATTTTTGAGCCTGGTGCTTCTACTCTTTTCCTTACCCACTCCCCCTGCGCGTCCCTGGTTTGAAGGAAGAACGCCAACATTATTACCCCACCCCCTTCGACCCGCGTGATTCGCCTTCATTCCGCTGGTGCATGAAAAATTCTCCCCTTTTTCCTCATTGTCGGACTGTTGTTCTCCTCCGAGCCCATCATTAAATCTTGACCAACTTAGTTGCCTCGTCGTGTTTATCATACACGCTTCATCTCGTCCCAATCTTATGTGAATTTTCCTCTTTCCTCCAGCAGACCTTTTCAGCCGCGTCCCTTTTTTTATTCGCATTTTTTTATTTAAGCAAGGAAGATTTCGTTCTCCTTTTCTCGCTTTTTTTTTTTTTCGCTAGCTCACGGCCTCCCCAGTTCATTTTTGAAGAACAAGCGTTTCCCCTGTTCGGATTTCACTCCTTCTTCCCTTTTTTCTCAGGGTCTGTGTCCTGAGAGACTTTATGACAATAAGTTTTGAGACGGCGATGGTTCCGTACGCTCCCTCTTTACTGAAGTTTCAGAGTTTTTCTTTGAAGCTGATATTGATCCCTGTCCTTCTTCTTCAGGTCAAACTTCTTCATGAGTTGACGTGGGTCGGACACCTTAACCAGTTTGAGCCCTTCCTTCACCCAGGTCGACTGATGTTCCTGGTTACATCTTTGTTTCTTTCCTTTTTAACCCCTTAAGTCTCCCTTTTCTTTTCCCTGGCATGAGATTCCCTTCAGCCCCACTGTGTCTCCTGCCTGCGGGTAGGCAATGCTATCTTGAATAGGATTTCTCTTTCCCTTTTCTCATTTTCCTTTCGTCCTCCTTCTTGCACTACACCACTCCTTCTCCGGCCTTTGTTAAGTTACTTGGACTCGAAAAGATCGGTCAATGGCCGAAACGCGTCCATAATTTAGTTTGGAGGATCGACGCGCGTATCCCTTTCTCTTTTCTACTCATCGAATTGTCTTTTTTTTATTGACCCTTTTAAATCTCTTGGTCTTTTTACATAACTCATTACCAAAGACGGATCGCTTCGCGTTTCGCGGTCTTTTTTCTCGCAGTTATGAGCGCCTACTACATACGGACTTGAACCATCCTGCCATTCTTGACGCTCGCGCCTTTCTGATGCTCGCTTTTCGTCTGGCAATACCTCCTTCCAGTTTTCCGGTTCCTGAGGAACAATTCCTACTAGCCTGCGTTTCGCTCCATTTTCAGACCGCGTCCTTGACCCCCGGCTTTCGTTCTCCCTTAGGGTCTTCCGGCGCCGGGCTCTCGTTTGCCGGCCCCTTTCTTTTTGCGGATCTTTTAACTCTCTTCAACAAAGCTTTTTTATGGGACCACTTTGAGAAAGATCGCTCACTAGACCTCCAGACTGTGCTGATTTGAGTCTCGCTCTCTTCGAACTGCTTCTCTGTCTGACTCCGTCCTGTTTTGTTCTTTTTTCAGTGACGAAGAGCCTCTTTCTTTCTGGTTGCGGGCGGAACTGCCTTTGCAGCTGGCCTTCAGTCTCCGGTCCTTGTTTTGAAGTCTTTTTGTCGTTTTGCGAGTCTTCCCTCCACCTTTATCCGCACTGGTCTGCGCGCTGAGAATGACGGCTTTAGTCCTTTTTCTTCAACGAGGTTTCCTTTGCGGTCAGCTTGTCCGACCCTTTTTTTCATCCCGTGTCCTGGTTTACTTCCTTTCGTATTCTCTATTCTTGACAGCCGTCACTATGTGGAGCGTCGGCGTGGATCATAAGGCCTCTCTTGGCGGCCTACTTTTTCCCTTGACCGCGGCTTATTCCTCCCTCGATTACGACACTTCATCACGCGTAGTTTGGTTTTGTGTCGTTTTAAGGTCTGCCATCGAGTTTTTGAGTTTCGTCTTTTTCCGTCTGATCCAATTTGGGAGTGGGTGCTGACTTCTTTTCTTTTACTCTCAGAGCCGATATCCCTCCCCCCCTCTTCTTTACCGGATCTCCCTTTCCTCTCCGACAACTGTGCTTTGTTCGATTAGTCCGTTTCAGATTTGATGGGCTTCTTTCTCTTTTCTTTTTTGACACAGTGCTGCTCGATCCTGAGACTTTCATTCTCAACCGTTCGTCCCTAAACCTTCCCCCCCCCCAGTCCCGGTGCCTTTTTTGAGGTAATGACGTCCTCTCCCCTTTTCTTGAAGCTTTTGTTTGTGTGGACTGAATGGGTTCCCCAGCCCCCAACTTTTCATACCGACGACGACATCGCTCGACCTTCTTCCTTTCGAGCGCACATACTTTGCTAACTTTTTTTCTAAATCCTATTCCCCTGTTTTGTTGTAGAGATGATCTAAAAAGTGATCCTTCCCCTTTTTTTCGACGTCACACCTGCGCTGTTGCCTTGTTTAGTTATCTTTTCAGTTGTAGCTCTCGCAATGCGGACCCCCTACCCCCCTTTCACTTTTGCAAGTCTTTTCGGTATCGGTTTTGGGCTCTTGCTTTGTAATTCTATCACTTAGGCTCCCTTTTCTTCTCTTAACGATGGTCTCGCTCCCTTGAGACCTTGGGTTTTCAGCAATGAATTTCTCAAAAGAAGGTTTGAGCCCGTCCCTTTTTCCACGCGCAGCTTTTTGGAGATCCTTTTCTTTTCAAGTTTTTAGATGTTGGGCGTTCCTTTTTGGTCTGATCTGTCCCCAGTCACCCATGCCCATTTTTCCTACCTTCCCAGCCACTTTATGACCCCATTTTTCGATCAAGGCGGCGTCGGTGGCTTCTCTGAAATTTCCTTTCAAGCCTACCTCTACTTGATGCGAGTCTTGGCGGCTTTAGCCTCTTCCTTTTCCCAGTCTTTTCGCATCCTCTCCTTTCTGGCCGTTTCCCTCTCTGTTGCTCTTTCTGATGGCGAAGTCCACTGTCTGGTCTTCCCCCTTGGTAGCGGTCGCTTGTATACGATTACTCCCCGAAGCCCAAGGAGGAGTTATTTTTTTTCTCTTTCTTTTTTTAGTTCCCCTATTTCCTTTGTGCCATGCCCCGTTCCGGTACAGCTTTTCTCCTGGGGCAAGTTCCACCGTTGAGCTTTGGCCGATACTTTTGGAATGTCGTCGCAAATTCCCAAGAATCTTTTCCCGACCTTCAACCGTTTACGGGTTTCGCTCCATCGCGCTCCGCGTCACCTGACCCTCCCGACCTTTGTCTGAGCTCTTTTTTGACTTTTTCCCACACTAAACAGGCCGGCTGTTCTTTTCTGTTCTCCGCGGCATGCTAAAAGTTCTTCCTCGTCTCCGGCTTTTGGTCTTTTTCTCCGATAGGGCTTTTAGTTTAATCTGTTCCATCTCGTGGATATGAACCTTCCCCTTTCCCTCTTCCCGATGGCCGCCATTGATCGCATTTCCCGTGCCGGTTGGTGGCTGGTCATTCCGTTGACTTCCCCTGCGGCCGCTTCGTATTTCCTTTTTCCGAATTTCTCCGTCTCGCTTGTTCTGTATGGGTTGAAATCCTTCTCCTCCCTACGTCCCATTGCCTGGATTTGACTCGGGCTTCTTGATTTTCCAATACGGATGGTCGTCCGGCTATCAACTTCTTTTCTAGCCTATCCCTCCAGCGCGCTTGCGCTTTTTTTCTGCATTTTTTACCCCCCGCGCTAGTCCCGCTCCCACCAAGACAAGTTTTTTTTACTTTCATGATCCGCGCGGCGATGCACATTATTAACATCTATTGACTGGGATCCCCTTCCGCTCGATTTGTGGCCCAACCCTTTCTTTCTTTCCCCCGATCATTCCTAGTTTATGCCCCATTGGTTTGGATCTTCTTCACGATTGACCGCCAGATTTTTTTCAACGGTTGTCTATTGATGATCTGTTGCTCGCCGGCCCCGGGTGGCTCCTCACCGAAGCCGTAAGTCCCGCCCCCTTTTTGGCGTTTTGTTCCCGAACAGTAAATGCCCAACACCCCCATCACTTTCATCACCGTGACGAATAATCCCATTTTTGTCCTGAACCACTTCCCACGTTCCTCCTTCTATTCTTTGTTTCATGAGCCCATTCTATATCCTCAAGCTCTTAGAGGGACCGTGCGTTACTCCATGCTTTCTTCTTTCTCATCGTTCTTCTTTTCTCGAGCTCTCGTTTTTTCCTTTGCCTCTGAACCGCTTCCCTCCTTACTGAACCTTTTCTTTCATCACGGACTTGGGATATTTTTCTGACTCTCCTTTTTTGTGCTGAGAAACACCCCATATTCCTGTTCCTCCCCCCAGCGTGCCTCTTGTTTTTAGGGGACTCGGCTTTTTACCGTTTTCGTGTACTCCTTTCCTTCATTTCGGACCTCCCGCGAGCTGATTTTCGATGAAGAGTTGGTATTAACGTCTAGAGGTTTTTGAAGAATATAGAGTTGATTGATGTCCGGGCCCACACGGCCCATTATGCAACGGGCGTTTCATCACTCCCCCTTTCCGCTTATTTGCTGATGGTGGGTCATTTTTTCTCACTTCTTCTCTTTTCCCCTGCCATGCGAAGTTGGCTTCCTTACGGCAGCTCCAAATGCCCCATGGCGGGGTCTTCCTCATTTAATTCTTCTCGCCCTTCGCAGCCTCCTTTTTTCGGTTCCTTCTTGAATCCTCCTTTCATCCCCCGCCTTATTCCGGCAATGCCTGGTGCCTTTGACCAGCGCGCGGTCATTTTTTAAGATCCTTGTACTCGATCCCTTGTCGGGTCCTGCCCCTCGCGGCTCCTTTTTCATTTTTTTTCTTCCGCCCGCCTCTTTGGTTTCTTTTTGACATTGAACCTCCCCTCTTTTTTTTCTCCTAATCCCATTCACCCAAGGCGGCGGCTTCGCTTTTCGCGGGAGTTTATTCCTTTATTTATTCGGGACTTATAAGGATTGAACCTATCAACTTCTGGTTCTCTCCAGAACGTCTGAATTCCTATGTCTCTTGCACCATGCCCGGCACAGCGCTTCGTTCTCCCCCCAGTTCCTTCCAATGACGGAGGCCCTTCACGAATTTTACTTTTTTTGCGCCGGCCCCCGGAGCGCCAACTTGTTTGTTTGGGAGTTGATGGCTTTCTCTCCTTTTCTAACTCGAGGTTCGTACTGAGACTTCAACCCCGCTGGGACCCTTTCTTTCCTTCCTGCGATACTCTCAAAGAGCGGATAATGGATTGATTATTTTCCCCGCATTACCCTTCCCCTGTTCTCGTTCTTTCTTCCCCGCATTGGGTTGCACCGCAAGCTGCTCTTAACTGTTCGTTTGCGGCTCCGCTTTCTTCCATATCAGAGTGGAGTTTCAGACCCGTTCGGTTTCTGTCTTTTTTGTCATCTGGATTCACATTTCCACCTGCTTCTACACAGGACCTTTCTCTTTCGTTTATTAAGTCGTTTTCGTTCGCCAATCAGTCCCGAGGCGCCTTTCGGATTCATTCCTCTCTTTTCCGACATGATCAGGACTGCTTCTGTTTTAATGACGTATTTCACAGCCTGAGGTCTTCACCGGTCATCTTCATCATACGAGGTCCTTTGACTTTGCGTCCGGTCCCCCCCTGGCAATCTGCCCTCGTGTCTTCCCTGGTTCACTCCTCGTCGTATATTGCGCCCTTACCTTTCAGTGCTGTTTTTCCAATCTCTTGTTTCCTCTCCTATCTCTTGAGAGCCTCCTTCTGTCCCCCTTAACTTTTTTTGAGAAGGGTCGACTTGTGCTCTTTTTGACCTACGATCGCATTCTCCAAAACGTTACTCCTGGTCCTCTCTCCTCCCCTGTTTCCGTTTTTTTCCCAACCTGTTTCTGCTTGTTCTTGCTAATTTCTCTTTTAAACAGCGCTCTCCCTGGGAAAAGTGTTGAGATTCATTGCTCTATACCCAGTTCGAAGTTGATCAGGAATTCACACCAGCGGAGCCCCAACGCGCTCTATCCCTTCCCGGACGATTAAGATTTTCTTTTTGCTTGGCCGTATCATGCCAATTTCCCTATCTCCTTCTTTCATTTCTAACGCTTCCAGACATGGTTCGAACCCTATGATCGCATTCCGGACTGTGATCACCGTTTTGTGATCAATTTTTTTTTTTTTTTTTTTTTCCCTTGTTCTTTCCCCCCCCTCCCCTCAGGTTGTGGTTATTTTCCAGCGACCCCCCCTTGATTCATCATTTTCGCCGGCAACTTTGCATTCTTGGCTCTTTCCTGTGTTTTAACTTTTATTGAAGTCGAATTGAACGCAAATCCCAATTAGCAACTTCTTCCGGTATGTAACTCCTTAATGTCTCGAGCCCGGTTCTTTTTTGGAATTAATTCTCGTCTTTTCTTTGTTCCTCGGGCCAATTCCCTGCTTCCCAACCCTTTTCTGAGAGCGGTGGGTCAAGCAGAATCCCCTAAGAATTTCCCAGCAGGAGTCTTTTTGTGGCTCCTAGGTTCACAGCTTTCTTAGATTGTTCGGACTGCTTTTTGGTTTTCTAAGGGACTCTGTTCTATGCAGCGCTGCACCCATACGACTTCCCCCCTTCTCTCCCATGCAAACGGAATCGCTCCCTGTTGCGCTTTTTAATTGCGCCCCGGACCCCCCTCCCGTCTTGAAGAGGCATTGGGGATACCTTTGCGCTGGTCCTTCAGTGCGAAGCCGTCGATCGATGCACTTTACGTACGCGCCAGCTTTTTGATGATGTTCGACTCTTTTTTCATCTTGGTGTCCGTCTCCATTTTCTACTATTTTAGAACGAACGTCATTTCCTCTTTTTTGATGTCTACTCGATATTCCCTTCCTCTCGCTTCAACTTCTCCCCGCCTCTTTCTTCCTTTCTCGGTGACCGTTCTGCCCTTCAATTACTCCTGGCATTCGTGCCTCTTCTGACTGGCTCCCAGCCATCATTGACGTCCCCGACAGTCCTTTCACTTGGTCCTTTCTTTATACGTGCTAGTGCCCGCCCTCAGTCCGCGACTTTTTTAGGCTTCTCCCCACGTCTAAATGACGGACGTCCGTCTCTAGTTCTTCTCCGGGATGAGAAGCCTATAAGTATCTGGCGTTCCTAGTGGTTTTCTAGCTCTTGTTGTTCTTTTCCAATAGCCCCTAATCATTTCCCTCCGGAATCATTCTGCAAGCTTCCTTTAAGCTTCTTTCCGGTCACTTCGCGTACGCCTCCGGTTTTTTGCCAGGGTTTTCCTTTCCGGCATCCGTGCTCTTTTCGCTTTTAATTATTTGACATTGTGCGTACCCTGATCTCTTTTTCCTTTCTCGATTTTCGGATTTAAGAAGTGTCCGGCCTTTATGGCGTATGTTGTCTCATGCCGATCAAACTTTGGGTCTAGAGACGCGAACTGCCATCCTTCTCTTTGTTTAATGCTTTCCCACTCACCCTTTCTCTTTCGGGCCTTTTCCCTCAAGAATATGGCGCTGAAACTCCAGTGATCCCCTGGTGGCATCCGCAGCTACATTTACCCCTCTTTTACTCGGTGACTTTCCCTGGCACTCCGCTCTTTCTGGCCCAACTTATCCCTCTTGCAGTTCCTCGTTTTCTGCATTGCTTCTTTCTACTTTTGACCCCTGCGAATCTATTCTCTTCCAATCGTTTTTTCCTTCATCATGGGTGTTTTCATTGGTGCTTCGTCGGCGTAAGTCCCCGCGTTTTTTCTAACCGAAAGGAATACCCCCCATACGTCCCGGAGTTTTTCTATTCAATTCTGGTGAATTGAGAACCTTCCCCCACTTCCATGTGATTTTTTCCTTCTATCGCTCTTCATCTTAAGAAAAACTTCTCCCTCCTCCGCGTACGGGCTCCGTCTCCTCTTGCTTGGCGAATACGTTCTCTCTTCTTCGTAACTTTTTGGCAATCCAGGACCTATGCCCGCACCTTTTCCTTCCCTTTTCCCCCTAGGCTGTGATCTTCCCTCGGTCTCTGGTTAGATTCAGTCCTCCTACCTTTTTAATTTAAGAGTGATGTATTTTTCGAGCAGAGGAAGTTTGGCTTTTCCGAGATACTAGTATTCTTCATTCTCCTCTCTTCTTTATTCGTGCCTTCATTTTGTTTCCTGAGTTTACTCGGTACCTTCCCGTTCTAAGGGTTTTTGTTCTTTTCTCATTTTTTGGCCTCTGACAGGTTCCCAAAGGCACTCACCTGAGTGCACACCTTTGACTTTTTCTTTCTCCCAATTTTTCCTTGACGCATTCCCTCTTTTCCGAGATTTTTTGGTACGCCGTTGGCCTTCACGATTTACACGTTACCCTTGGCGGGGCTTACTGCGGCTACAATGGTCCCCTGGCCTTGGGCGTCCCTTCCCCCAGATTAATTGCGACTTAGACCCATTCTTCCGCATCTTTCAGGGTTCTCCTTCGTTCTCCGCAAACCTGCCCCCTTTATCCGCCTCTTATAGCGAAATTTTCTGGTCAGGACGATCGTCCCTATCTTCATTTTGTAGTTTTAGTTCCCCTCTGCCTTCCATTTTTCCTCCTCGCCCCATTGGTCTTTTTTTTTTTGCACTGGCTTGCCTTATGCCTCTTTCAGCCTAAATTTTAAACAAAAGGTTTTTTATCTCGCTAGCGGTTCTCAGTCTCCTTTTCTTTTTATGAGCTGCATCCGGAGGAACCTGGCATCCGCGGGTCGACTCCATGCTTTTTCTCCTCCGCTTTTTTAAGGCTCCCCCCTACCTTGCTTATCTTGGTTGCTTCACAACCATACCTGCCCCTTGGGAAAGTCTCGGTTTTCTTTGCTGGTCCACACAGGTGAAGCGTTCTGAGTTCAACCTGCTTCTCTTTACGGTTCCTTCCCCTGCTGGAATGCTTTTTCTTATCCCTTCACTATCTCAAACTGGACCACGATCTTCCTTGATCCGATAGTCCCGCAAATTTTCTCTCCAGATATTTTACTGGATGATTAGTTTAGGTTTGCATACCTTATCTTCGTCTATCTCTTGGTCTAATTAGGCGTGTGCAAGGTCCGAACGCGCGTTGGACCTGTGCCTTGCGTTCTTTCGGCGAGCTGCCGTGGCTTTGCAAGGCCTTGTCTTTTCCGTCAACGGAATTTCCCCCTTATTCCCTGATTGGAGTCCATTGACATCAGGATCATCGGTCCACGAGTGCCCCTAAGAGGATATCCTTTGTGTCACGTCCCAGATCATCAGAGATTTTGGCCCATTGTCTTCTTTCCCTTAGAGTTTCAATAGCGATTGTCCTCCCTCGTGGTTCGGGAATGAGTGTTGGATTGCCAGCCGAGGCCCCGGATGAGCTTCGTTTGATCTTTCTCCTGAGGTATCGCTTGGCGTACTTTTAATCTTCACTCGTGTTCCGAATGGACTTAACTCAGTCTGAATCCTGCTTTTTTTTCTCGGGTTTTGCTGATGCGTCTTTTGTTTGACGCATTTTTCAATGGTTTTTTTTGGGATTTCGGAATCTTGGTTCTCTTTTCCCCTATAGAGCAACTTTTTGCCCAAACTTTAATCCTGTCCCAAGCTAGCCTGACCTTTTCCCGGTGTCTTGCTAGCTTTTCAACCTCGGCGCTCCTGCGGGTTGCGAATGGCTTTCCTTTTCCATCGAAGCCGTTTTTGAAGTCGACTTCAGTTTCCCCCCCCTTTTTCGCCGTGATCAGGCCCTCGCCAGGTTGCCGGCGAGACATCTTACGATTTCCTGGCTCTTGGTTTGTTGCGTTCAATAGTATTAATTAAATTTTTCCACTAATTTCCGCTGGTTTTTATGTAATCACGGTTTTTCCCTCTCTCTTTCCCTCTTTTGTGTGCGGGAGCTCTTTCCCCCCGTTCCGATGAGACCCTTAGACCTTTTTCGTACGGTGCAAGTCGTTTCGTTCTTTGGGCTGATGAAAGGTCGAACTACGCATTCTTCCGTCACATAGCATCTTTTTTTTATGATGTCCGGTTTTTTTTTGGGGCTTGTCTGGTGAATTGATCCGTCGTTTTTTTATCGGGTCAATGTCCCCTTCAGCAACCACGGCTCGCTGTTTCTTTCATCCCTTTTTCAGAAAGCTCTTTTTGCCTTTGGGCTGCGCAGTTGCGTTCTTCCTGGGATCCTTTTGTTCCCTTTTGGGGTTGAATCTTTTGCTTTGCTTCCTTCCTGACACGCCCCCCTCCCGCCA
>Ga0179593_1371051_pt1 | contig 15647 bp, 15 predicted proteins | sample CZODoug2_1_08_16_FD_185931 | JGI IMG/M metagenome (GOLD analysis project Ga0179593, IMG submission 185931) | Vadose zone soil fungal communities from Angelo Coast Range Reserve, California, USA - CZODoug2_1_08_16fungal (PacBio error correction) | ecosystem: Environmental > Terrestrial > Soil >... | reverse complement strand
TTCCTATATGTTACGTATAAGAGATTGCGATACTTTTTTTTTTTCTTTCTAAAGGCATAAAAGAGTATTTCCCTATCCACATTACCTTGGTCGGATTAGGAATTCTCATTTTAGGTGTAAGGCACTTCGCAAACCGTTATCTGGTCCTGCTCCCTTGTTTTAAGAGAACGGGGATGATTCCTTCTTCGAGTCCCCCGCGGGAATCCCTGGGGAACGCTTCCCATTCACTCCCTGTAGTACCTTGCTGCAAGGGTCGTTTTAAGGCCTCCGGAACGATTTCGCTTTAGACCCCTGTTCCCGACAGCATCGTAAGTGGGTCCAGGCGGCCGCAGTTTCTGATTTGATTTTCCCTTGTGGGCAGGATGACCTCTGGCTTACCCATTTTGTGGCAGACTTTGGGCGGTCCCTTCCGTTTCAACGTTGGGAGGGGACGCTTTCAACTTTTTTACACAAAACGAGAGGTTTTCCGGCTTTCTCCGGAGGGGAACTTCAATGAGAGGTGCAAGCTTGCCCCTTCCGAAGTTTTGTCCGGCAGGAACGGTTTTGCCCGCTGTGAAGGGTAGATCTTTTGAGGTATTACTTGTGCCCCTCGCCCCTTGTCAGCGCCCGGTGACCTCTCTCACCTGCGCGTTGAAAGTTGGTGTTTAGAGACTCTGTTTTTTCCTTTCTTTTCTTCAGCTTCTGCTTGATAGGATTTCCCCCCCCCCTTCACGCCGTTATGGATCAGACGCCAGGCCCCTTTTTTTTTTCTGCAGCCCGCTTGCTGGTAGAGATTTTATGCTTAGTAATTTCGAGTTTTTTTTTTTTCGTAAGGTTCCTCGTAATTTGTTCTGTTTTGGCACTAGTTTGTTGTTTTCCCTCGAGCAGGGCCCCCCGTAAGGAATCTTCGAGTATAAGCGTTGTATTCTGGGAAAAAAGCTATTTTCCCTCTAGTTTCCAAGGTCAAGGGGCATTCTTTTCTCCGTTTGGGGGCCTGCCGTAGTAGGATTTCGTCCTGTGATTTTGTAATTGGGAGTTCTTCTTTGTGGGATAGAACTTTTCTGTTTATAGCTCGCAGTGCCCGAGAAACGGTCCGGACCCCCTTTTTTTTTTTCATTTTACTTTTTTGACTAGGCATAGTCCCCAACAAGAAGATGTAGAAGGCCGAGTGTTAGGATCTCTTTTTTTTTTGGGGTTTTGGGGGTTTTCTGTTTTTAGAGTTTTGAGTTTTTTCTTTTCGCTTTTAGATGTATCGTTTGTGATGGATTATCGTGTCGAAAGAGCTCTTTTATTTTTTTGTGGCCAGCGTGAGTTCCGAACTTAGGTTTTTACATGCGCAGGGTGGCGAAAGATCGTCGACCCTTTTTACTTTTTTCCTTCCTCGTTCAGGAGAGGTAGTTGAAAATGAGCGTCGGTTTCCTAAACTTTTTCGGTTTTGTGTTGACAGGGTCTTTTTTTTTTTGCCTCGAGATGTCGTGCCTATGCCTATGAACCCTGGGACGGAACGTAGAGGACTCTTCTCCCCCACCCCTTTTCCCAGCCCTTCCACACCCGTCGTATTTTCTACGTTTCAAAGTCATCGATATTCACAACTTATTATGCAGGTCTCTCTTGTATTCCTCCTGTTACCGTTTTGTGCCCGGCACGTTTTTACTATCTTTCTTTTTTTCGTTTTAAATTACGAGGATCGCGGCCCCTTCCTGTTTGCCCTTCCTTGTTTGGACATCTTCCTTTGGTCTCCTTTTGTGTGGTACTCATTTTTTTTTAGCCATCCTCCCTGCCAAGCCCGCCCCCCCCTAGGCCTGCAATCCCTGATGGGGGGGGCCTTTGCCGGAAGACCGGCTTCTTCCTTTTACGTACACGCCGGCTGATGGCGACATTTCCTTGCAGTTCTTGATCGGCCTTTCGAGTGTAACCGCCGGGTCTTTCCTTCGATCCCTCCTTTTTTGAGTTCAGGAGCGTTTGGATATTCTTTGTGAAGCGACCCCCCACCCCCCCATTTTCCACCACTGGACCACCTGCCTAATGGCCAGGCCCTCCTTCCCTCTCTGCTTGGGGCCGCACCCTTTTTTTTTGTCAGAAGTCGTAACTTTTTTGGCATACAACTTTCCCTCGGTCAGGCCCGTGTTTGACAATTCCCCCCCACCTGCTCCCTCAGCCCCATCCTTGTTGACAGAGCACGCGGGGTCTCTACCCCCCTTCTTTGAGCTAGTAAGTGCAGGTGATTCCTCCCTCCTCTCCCGCTTGTAGTGCCTGCACTGTACGCCCCCCAATACAAAGAGGTAGGCGCTGTGGTCCTCTTTTCTCCGCCCCCACTCAGAAGTATCGGAACTCTCCATTAAGGATCCTATATTGCTTCCTAGAGTAGCGCTTTTTTTTTTGGTTAAACTTTTGCCCATGCGTATGCTTTCCGTTGTTTCAGAGTGCAATGCCCCTCTTCTCATTTTGGAGTCTTCTTTTCTTCCTCTACCCCCATTAACTCGGAGGGAACATCTCGTCTCCTCCGCTAGCCTAACCTTTTCTCCCCCTTGTAAGTTTTTTACCCCCGCTTGCCCGGCGATTTTGCTCTGAATTCTTCTGTTGAGAAGACATGGACTCACACGTCCTTTTTTTTTTTCAGTCCATTTTTCACATTGCCGCTTGCTTGGCCGAACGTGACTCAACTTTCGGACGATTCCCCCTGCTGTTGCCTTTTTTTTTTTTCGAGGTCGCGTGACAGTGCACCGGCTTCCATTGTTTGTTGGAGAGCCTGGTCATCGGACAAACGGGCTTTTGTTGTCGTCCAATGATCTGGTTTTTTAGGAGGTCTTTTTTTTTTGAACTGGAACCCCCCCGTCCGTCGACCAGTTTCCTGATTTTCTTTCGTCCCGAGGGATTAGGAACGGTCATCTCGTTTTGAGTTATTCTTCTTTGAAAGGTCCATGTGACCTGTATCGTCGTTTCGGCCCTGTTTATTGTATGTATTCCCTTTTCCTTTCTTTTCCTTCTATTCTGCCGGGACCCAGCCGCCTAGTACTGATATTTTTTTTTAATTTTCATAATAATCCTGTTTTTGGTGTCCTCTCTTCTCCTATGCTGTTTTCGTTGGTCCTTTTACCGTCAACCAGATTTCTCCCAACATAAATGACTCACGACTTCGACACGGATCGTGTTCCCCACGTTCCCCTTCAAAGGACAGTTCCCTTTATTGTGCCTTCATATATTCCGGTTCCTATTCCGAGGTGGTTTCCTCTGTGCAATTGCTATGTTTGTTTTTTTCCATTCGCTCCAAAGAAATATACACGCAGATCCAGTCTTTTTTTTTTGTCCCTTTCCTTTTCTAGCTTCAGACTCCGTACTCGTAATAGGGTGCGCTTTCTCCCCCCCCTTTCGCCCAAGTCCCTTCTCCCCGTGCTGAATCCGTTTTCTCTCGTGACCAGGGGAGTGGCCCACCCTACAGTCACCGGGTTTCTGTATCTTCGTTCGGCCGCTGTGTTTGATGTCCAGTCTCGTCCCCTGCTCGGCCCCGATCTGAGCCGTCAGTGCTCCCTCAACTACCGCCCCCTTACCATCTCACACACATTCCCCTTTAATCTCAATCACTTGCTACATTCGTCTTCTTCAATGTATGACACCTCCCCCTCCTCCGACTTTCTTGGCTTACCATCCTGTACTCCTAACACTCCACCCTACCCCCCCCTTACCCCCCTTCCCCTTAAAATAAGTCAAACAACCACGGTAATTTCCACCGTGCCGCAACGACTCACCCACTATGGGGAGCTGGTTGCCGGACCTTTTTTTTTTTGCTGCCCGCTCTGCGTTCGCGCTTCTCCTGCTGTTTTTCTCGTTTCTTTTCGTTTTCCTCCGACTTTTTGCTTTATCAGCCGGCACCTCCCCTCCCCCCGCCCACTGCAGACGCTCGCCTTTTCGACCTTAGTGATCCTTTCCTACACCTTCGTCGCGTTCCTTTTGTGATTTTTTCCTACAGGCGAGGGGGTGACGCGGGGGTTCTCCGACCGAGGTCACGCTCCCCTAACTTCTCTTCCTCTTCCACCATGTGCTTCTCCCGCGACGGATTGGGGCCGGCGTTTCACTTCCACCCTGCTCTGTCGATTTCTTCCTAGTTGCCGTGTCTGTACGACTGGGGCTTGTTTTCATGTTTTCTTTCAAACTGTCTGAAAGTGTCTGCGGTTTTATGCGCATGTCCGATTTTCTGCTTTGACCGTGAGGCCGCCTAGTCTGGGCTCAAGTCTTGTTCTGGATGTGCGGTTTTTTTTTTTTCCCTTCCTTCTTCGTTCCCCCCCTAGAGCAAGCTTACTTGCCTCATCAACCCCCCGCTTTTTCAATAGAGGATGTTTTACGTGGGCGGTTTCACCGTGCTAGGCTTTTTTTCTGAGAGTAGCCCCAGGAGTTGGTCTTTTCTAGACCTCTTCTTTTTTTTCTTTACTTTGAGTGATCTTCCTGCGACTTGTGACTCCATGTGAACGTATTGCCGAGTCCTTCTTTCCAAGCCCCGAGAAACAATTTAAGCTCACAGTTGCCGGATCCATGTATGTGCGTATTGTCCCCTTCATCCTTTCCCTCAAAGGAGCCCTTTTCCTGCTTTTCTTTCTCAGCAGGCCAAAACGATGTGCCATGAACATGTAGTCTCACCTGCCGAACTCTTTTGGAGATGGCTATTGCCTTTGATACGGGCGCTGTCGCTCCTGTTCACCCCCCTTGCCCTTTTTTGACTCTTTTTTTTTAGAACGCATATTCAAGAGGGAGTCCCCCCTTCGCAAACCCCCTTACCGGCTGGTACTTTCCATATGGTGGCCGTTTTCCTACAACCCCCCTACGGGGAGAGGGTTCCAGATTCCGTTTCCCTTTGTTTCGTAAGAAGTTACACCCGGTTGTAGTTTACAGCTACGAGTCAACCTTCTGGGACCCCCCCTTTTCATGCGGCCAGATGCGTGTTACCCCCGGGTGATTGACAATCAAGTCCTTCCTAAGCATTTTTCCTACCGCTCTGCTTTCCACGCGCCGCGACATTTTATTTATATGCTTTTCAGTAGTAGGCATCGTACGACCAGTCCTCTTCCGTTCGTGCTTCCAACGGTAACCCCGTCTTTGCCCCTCAGCCCTCCTTTCCTCCCGTCTTCCTTGTACTCTTTAGTCTTTTTTCCAGAATTTTTTTTTTTTACGATCATTCGGTCCCCCGGCACTCAGCCCTAAGCCGACTATCGAAATTGTTCCCCTTAACTGCCCCGTTATGAGAAACTTCTCTCCTTCCACTGGATCCAGATTCTTTTCCACTCCCAACAGCCTGGAGTACCTTACGCTGGTCTTGCGGAGCTAGTCGCGATATAAACAGCAGTCTGCCCTTCAATCCTTGCTGGTGCCTTTCTTGGCCACCGAACTACCCCAAAAGAAGGGCCTGGGTACGTTTTGGGCAGACCTCACGAAATTTCTTGGTTCCAGCCGATGATATTGTTTTCCAAACAACCCTAAGTAGATCAGTGTAATGGCGACATCAGTTTTTCTTTTCCCCCGTTGAGATCTGCGTCCTGCCTTCCGTCCTAGGCGTTCACTTTTGGAATGTCACGCGGATTCTCCTTCTCCCCCGGGCTCTACTATCGACCAGGAACTTTCTCTCTTTTCAAGTTCCCCTTTTTTCCTAACCCACATCGGTCTGTGCTCTACTCCTTTTTTCCCAAACTGGGATTTCCCGACCCTTCCTTTGCGTCCTCTTACCCTCCCGGGCCTCACGGGCCCCTCTTTTGCAACTTGACAGCTGTGCAAAGTTTCTTTTTTACTTTAAGACCCTTGTTTTCGGCGTACACCCCCCTTCCTCCATTGTCTTGAGGAACGGTTTCCCTGACTTTTTTCCCCATTTTTATCAGAGTTAGCAATTGGCCCCTGGCGATTTTCCCCTTGCTGTTGCGCCGACCTCCCTTTACACCAATGACCTGGTCGGGGTCGAGGTGGACCTTACCCCCTTTTCCCAGAAAGAAGTTATGAACTACCCCTCGGGACCCGTTGTAGACCTCACCCTATGTTCACGCCTGGTCGCGGTCTCCGATCTTTCCCCTTCTCTTTTCTCTTTCTAACCTTTTCCTTTTTCTGTTGTTTTTTCGATAGATTACTCTTTGTCGATTCGAGGTTTTCCTATTCCTTGAGGTCGCCCGACTTAAAATTCTGTATCCCCCATTTCCCCTGGTAGGATTCGGAATTCTTCGTGTAGTCTTAATTTCCCCCTTCCTTTATTTTCTAGCCCCCCACGGCATTACATGGTCCTTCCCTTCCCTTGGCCTTTTTACCTTTTCGTGGAATGCGTAATGCCTAAACGTGTTGTCCCCCTTTCTTAAGGGGGTTTGGGCCTCCGGCGGGCAGGATTTGTCCCTCCCCTGGTTTCCCCCCCAGAGGCTTCGTGACGTATGGTTTTGAAGGAGGGTAGCAGATCCGTTGGTTTCTTGCAGTCTGGTTTCGTAGCTTTACCTAGGTACCGATGTCTAATTTTTTCCCTTTTTGGAAGAAACCTTTAGAGACGGCCTATCCCCCTTCCTTAGTTTTGTCTTTGGAAGGTTGCAACCCTGAGGGCTTTCCCCCGGCGGTGGAGGAAATGCTTTTCCGCCTCTGCCCTCGATGTGGAGGCTCCTTGTTTGGACCAGGTCCCCTTTGACCCTTCACGGATTCGTTCTCCCGGACCCTCGATTCTCAAATTCTCACTTAGGCTGCTCAGGCGTGTTTCGCTTTCGGTTTCTCGTTTAAGCCATGCGATGATGGTTAGGTTTTTGTTGTGTCTTCTCTCTGCAAGCTTCTGCGGTCCGTGGAAGCCATGGTCCAATAGCTGTCTTGTACCTTATACCCCCGCGGACCGGGTTTGCCCCCCACAGAACTTGTCATCGTGAATTTCTCTTGGTTGTTGTTTTTGTAAACCTTTCCATACCCCCAAGTTCATCCGGTTTCGATTATGCCCACGACTGGTTTTCTGTCTGCTGGATTTACGCAATCCCCCCAAATGAAGAGACCCCTCCCCTCTTGTGTTTCCTCTTCGTCTTCCTGTTTCCCCCCTTTTGGCTTTTGTTAGCGCTTCTTTTTTCTCCCCCGTACTGAGTGTACTTTTCTCGTTGCCCCTTCGTCCTTATGTTTTTCCCCCTATTACTTAGGTATCTTCAAGACCCCGCGCTGCCTCTCTTTTTCCTTTTTTAGATTCCGGCTTACCCCTCGTCGGTTGTCCCTGACCGGTGAGGATTGGTTCTGGGCCCCGGGGCACCAATCACGTCCTGTTTATCTCGCACCCGTTGTCGGTCCCTAGACAATTCCACCCATTTTCCGTCGTCTGATTTTCTTTCACGAGCCCAGTGCCCCGTTTTTTGTGACGCCCCCACCTTAGTCCACCACGTTTTTCCGATTCTATATACTCCGGAACCCTCCGTGTAGCGGTCTTCGGTCTGGCTTTGTCGCGAGATCGTCTCGTGCCCTTAGCCGTCCTTGTATTGCCCGCTTTTTTTTTGAACAGGATCTTTTGATGGCTGATCGGGCTGAAGTTCCCCGTTGTAGTCATTCTCTTTTTGTCCCCTTCCCCCTTCGGTGGAATAGGTTTATACTTGCTGCCCCTTACTTGCTTTACTCTGGACTCTTGAAATTTTTGTTTTTCCAGACCTGCCTTTATGTGCATGGTATTTCTACTTCTTCGGGGTTTCGTGCTTTCGGATTGTTGTTGCGCTCTTTTTGTGTACCTGTCTCACTCCTTTCTTCCCTCGGCTGTGTTCGTCCCTGGCTGCTCATTTTCCCCCCACGAGACCACCTGTGGTACTACATGTCCAGTACTGTTAGCCTTGCTTAGTGTTGCGACAACTTGTTTTCTTCACCTAGTTCTACATATTGCTTTCCGCTCCCCCCCCATCTGACCGGGGTGGATCATGTTTTCTGGTCCCACGGTTAACTCTGCCTCCCTTTTTCACGTACTGTGAGGAAATTTATCACGACCCAATCCCTGCGCCCTCCCGCCCTTTATTATGATTCCGAGCCCTTTTTTTTATTCGGCCTCCTCTCGCCTTATTTTCCTTTTCCCTGATTACCCCTTTCCATGCCTTCACAAATCGTGTTCACACCTGAATTACGGCAACGTGATCGTTCCCTAATTGTCCGTGTCACCTTCGTTTTCCCCTGTTTTCCGGTACATCCTCTTGTACTCTCGTGAACAGGTCGTACCTCGACCCCCCTTCATTACCTCAGCCGCCATTTCCAAAAGACAAACGATGCTTGTGCTACCAATTGTCCATTATTTTCTTTCTGCCATACCGGTACAGGTTCGGTACTGTCCCCATTTTTTATCGTTCATCCTTTTCACACCAATTCACGATTCCATTTTTCTCAAAAGATTGTCTGACCTATTTCCCCCCTTACGATCCCTAGCCTCATCATGCCCCCCTCCCCGCGTCCGTACCCCTTGACGAAATAGTCCTTCCCTCTTGCTTCATTTGTGGATTACCGGCATAACGTCCCTGTTGTGCTTGTGCTATGCCCCTCAAACGGTCCACTCGAACGAATCTCATAGTGCCCATCGTTCTTCCCCCTTGCAACTGGCCTTCCTCGATGGCGTGCTAGTGTTCACTTCCGTTTTGCGGAAAGACCGATGAGTCCTTGACCGGGGCCCTTTTCAAGTTGTAACTTGCCCCTACTATCTGTGCGCAATGGCCTCACCTCCTTGATTGACCCCCTCCCCTGAGTTTCCACAAGGTTTTAGCATCCCTTTCCAGTTACTTATGCGGTCCACACCGGTTGTTTTTCCTTCTTTTTCTGCCCTTTTTTTTTTTTTCTTTTTTTTTTTTTTTTTTATTTGGCTTTTTTTTTTTTGTCTCTACAGGGGCACTCTTTTTTTTTTCCCGACACACCTTGTTTTCGTCTTCGGCGCATCCCTGTCTACGAGCCCCCCACCCTTTTGTCACTCTTCGAAAGCTATCCGTGACCCCTTTTATTCGACCACCGTTGTTCCCGCGGAATACGCTCGGGTTACGGCGCAGGTCCTGCTTTTGTTGAAGAGTCTGGCCCCCCCCTGATTCTATGTGACCCTTGTTTTTTCAGGGGTCCCCGTTTATTCACTGCGGTCGAACAGTCTTTTTTTTGCTGTACCCTAGGTCGATTCTCGTTGTGTCTTACCCTATTCCCGCCGTTTCTTTTTGCGGCCCGATCCCCCCCCCTGTGTTATCCCCCCCGAGACGCCACCGACGGTTCTGTAGGTTTTGTCAGAAGGTCTGTGATAGTAGTTCACGATACTTTTCCCTGCTTTTTCCTTCGTGAGAAGGCCCCCTGCATCTTTGTGCCTGTTCTCCTTCTCATCAGAGACGGCTCGGAACTCAACCATTTGCGCCACCGACAACACCGTCCCCTTTTCTGTCGTCCCCACCTTGTTTTCCCACTTCCTGTCCACGTCCCCGCCTTCTCTTTTTTTTCCGTAGTCGTTCCCCACCGCGTCTCCTTCTACCTTTCGAATCGCTTCTTCACTTTTTCCCCATTGGATCACAGTGGATTGACGAAGAATGACTGCCCTAGGCCGCCGCCTTCGCGACTTTTTCGGTAATTGTCTCCTCCTTTTGGATCGGCACTTTCGTTTTATCTTTTTTTATTTCGCCAGTTGACGACGGAAGTCTATCGACTCCGGAACGGCGGACCTTTTTCCTCCCCCATTTATTCTGCTCTTCACTTTTGTATTTTCGTTTGGCCCCGGCACCACACTCTGAGTTCATTCGCTTCTTTTTGTCATACTTCGAGGATCCAATCGCCCCGAAGCTACGCCGGGTCTCATTGGCCTTCTTTAGAAGACCTCGTTTATGTTTCCCCTTCTCCCCTTTCTTTTATTGGCCTCCGGATCAATTTGGAGTACAGGCCCGAGGGTACGACGTCCTTCCCTTTCCGTCACCGTCCCCCATGTACTAGTAATACTACTTCTGTTTTTTTTTTTTTACTGATTTTTTTTTTTTCCCTGGTAGGGGTCCCCTTTGAGACACTTCTAAGCATACCCATCAACGGCAATTTGGTGTGTTTCCCCTCTCCCTTAATGTTTGTGCCACATACCCAGTCCGTGTCCTTGTCTCCTTCCTTTTTTTCCTTATGGATTTTCAATGAATTGCCCGTTTGCCTTTGCCTTGTGGTGCACCATATCTTTTAACTTTCCCGCCTCATATTATTGCAGTGTGCAGTGGACCCCACGGGTCTCACCCCTTCTTGCTCTGAAGAGACATCTTTCCCCGTGAGTACCTACCTCTGTCGTTTTCCTCCCCTCAGCGACCCCGTCCTTGAAGTCCTGCCATTTCTTTCTAGATTTAGGTCAGGGCTCCGGAGTGCGAAGTTGTTTATTCTCCCCCGGCTCTAGACCTTTTTCTACCTTGCAATATCTTTGTTTTTTTGTGTTATTTTGGGAAACCTTTTGTCCTCTGATTCAAGTGCATTTTTTTTGACTTCCCCTCTCCTTTTCGCTTTTTCTATGTTTCCGGGGTCCTCACCCCGCTTTTGTTTTTTTTCTTCGAATAATGGCCCCTTTTTTTTTCTTTTCGTTTTCGCCCCATCCCCCCCCCCATGCGATTTCCCTCGCTCCAATAAAATAGTTTCTCCACCCTGTGTATCCGCCAGATCACCCCAGTCTTTGCGCGCTACCTGTCCAGTTGGTGGCACCTAATCCCCTGTCACCTTACCCTCTCCCTCTTCTCGCGTTACACCTATATCACCATTTTTTATCTTAACGTCTTTTCCCCCCCTTTGTTCTTCCTGTCTGGCTCCCCTTTTCCATATTGCCATTCCCTTTCATCAACCATCTCTGGTATATCTGCAATACCCGTGTTTCCCCGCTGTAGCTCACGTTTCGTTTGATTTTGAAAGTTGCATTGCTATAGCTGCGGCATTTTTTTTCTTGTATACTTTCTTCACGTTGGCACCTTGGTTTCTCGACCCCGATTTTCCCTTGCCCTCTTCTTGTCCTGCACTATTTGCCCGATTATCCGTACCCTTTATGTTAGTGTGAGAAATGTTGGCATTGTCCTGTTCTTCCTGGAAATTTCTTCGTCGCTCCTGTTCATCGACGGTTTTGCTTTTTTTTTATGTTTTGATGTTTGTAGATAGACTCGGTCTCTAAGCTTTGACTTCTTCCTCCCCCCTTTCTTTCCATTTGAAAATTCCACCGCCCGACTCGCCCTAGCGATTCTTCCCCGTTATCCGCTTGGTCCCCCAATGTTGTGATTCTATTTGTCACCCTTGTCTGCACTCTCGTCCCTTTTTTTATCTTTTGTCCACGACTTTTTTGCGTAATCCAGTTCGACATGCATCTTTGGTCCCTCCACCATTTAATATGGTGCTGTATATTTTCGCAGTTCTTTCCGGCTTCCGGTTAGGCTTTCTTCTCAATGCGTCCTCTAGAGTGTGTGTCTGTCTTGCCCATGTTATCTTTTGTATTTTTATAAGTGTCCGTTTTGTTTTTTTTAGTCCCTACCCGTGTTGAACATCTCATGAGTGCCCCCCTCCACTTTAAGCCTTCCCATTAATCCACGCCACGGTGGCTGTTTGATTAACTTTGCCTGTTCCCGTATTCCGTACACCCCGACCCCTTGTTCTCCCCACCGTATTTCTGCGGATGCTCAAAGTTCCCCTGCCTGGGCAGTCAAAGTTCCCCCCCTTGATGGGGCACACCCCCCCACCCCACAATTTCCCTCCTCCGATCGCGTGGCGAATCCCTTTTTCCCCTCATGTAAATTGGGTCAGATTCTACTTTGCTGCCAGTTTATTCGCGGAGTCCAACAGGTGGACTTCTTCGTTCCTTTAGTTCACTCGTGCAACAGATCAGATCATATTGTTTCTTATCTTTTTCAACTTCCGCTACCCTTCCCCCACCCACACTTGTTTGAGTTACGGGAGTCGGGCGTGACCCACCTCCTCCTTTCCTTCCACCGATCCCCCCTTTTTTTCCCTCCTTTCGAACGCCTGTCTGCCCGTTATTCCCCCGTTAAGATCGTTCCATCTCTTTTTCCCAACTCCCCCCCCCCCTTGGTCGTTGCTTGTCCCCTGTCGTCTCGCACCCGGTTGATGATATTCAATCTTCGATACCGCTTCTCAAACTCCTGTCCCCCTTACCCCTACCTCCTTTTGCTCGTTCTGGTGTGCACACTGTCGAACGCTCCCTTCCTCACGCTTTTCCCTCTCCTTGTGGCTTGTCAGTGTACATTCCCCCTGGTCTTTGTTTAGTTTTCCTACTCGCTTTTTTTCCTGGAACCACGTCCATACCTTCCTTCCGAGGCCGCGTCCCGGACCGCGCTCCCCCCGGGTCACGTAGACTTTCGTTAAGATTCGCCCCCTGGTTCGATCCATCAAGCCTTTCTCCTTTCTATCGGTCCCGGATTCAGACTTTCGCGGCGCCTTACTGTGCAACCCCAGTGTTCAGTACTTCACGTTTTTCCTTTTTGGTTCCACGCTCCCTCCTAGGTTTCTCTGTCAGACTACCATCGCATGTCTTGAATCTTTCCTCATTTTTTTGGTCAGGTTACCTTGAGCCAACCCCCCCCCCCCACCCAGCTCCAGGTTGTGGTCTTTTTTGGGACTTTCCCTCTTCCTGGACACTCGTCTTTTCGAAGTGCCCTTTTTCTTATGACCACCGAAATCCGAGCGTGTCCCTCTGCTAGAATTTGTTTTGACTGTTTACTGTCCCCCTCTTAGCTGGCTGTTACCGGCTGTGGATGCCTTGGGTTCCTTGCCCACTTTGGTTCCAACTGTGTACGGAGCCCCTGTGATTCTTGAGAGTGGCTACATGTGGCCTCTTTTTAAGGTCCTTACTCGAAATTCTGCTACGTTTTGCCCCCGCCCTCCCCACCCCTATTCCTCGCGGGATTGACCCCACCTGCGTACTTTCCCCAGCTTGACAGGCTTTTAGTCTTACCCCACGCGTGTTATCCGAAACGGTCACAGTCACCCTTAGTAATGCTTTTTGACAGAACCCCCTCTGTCGTTTGTCCCCCCACACCCCCTTGTTCCCCTCTGAGGTTTCCTAAGCGCACCCTCCCACCTTCTCTACCCCCGTTTAGGCCACCCCACCCCCCTTTCTCAATATGTCGGAGGTTGAATTTGACATCCACATGTCCGCTCCACACTTGGGTCGAGAAGGGGTTTCAGGTTTCCTTCCACATTCGTTAAATCCCAAATTCTCCATTCTCCCATATTTCCCCCCTTCACGCCACCTCTTTAAGCTGGGGATTGTCCTGCTCACTGTCCGGTCCCTGATTTTCCATCGACACTCCCGCACTAATTCTCATCCGTTGTCCCCCCCCCGTGCATGTTGTGTTCGACCTGTTTCCTCTCGGCCCTCTGTCCCTCTTCCAGTCTCGGCGCTCTTCCCGGTACGCTCTTCTTTGTCAGTTTTTCCACCTGCCACCTCCCCTTTTGTTTCTTTTTCTTTATTTTTTTCTAGACTTTGATTCGGGACTCTGGCCGAGTTTTTGGTACTCCCTGTCCTCCCGGGCTACTGCCCGTTTATTTTCCCACTGTGCCCCCCAGTTATGTCTTCTTTTGTGTGCTTGCCCTTTCTTTTAGTCCGACCTTCCCCTGCTTCAAAACCCGGGGGTATTACTACTTAGTCTCTTACATACTGTTTAGCTGGCCCCGGAGGTTGTCATGGCGCCTTAGAACCAATAGTGACTCTTGACTTCTCCAAGTGGTGCGTAGTCTTGCGGGTTGGGCTAGGTTGCGCTTTTTTTTCCCATTCCCAGATATATTTCCCCTATGATTAAATGCGTCTTTGCTTTTATACCCTGCCCGCCCATCTTTTATTTTTTTTTTTCCTTTCCCGCTGTTTGAGGGTAATTATGCGCGCTAAACCCACGTTTCTCCCATCGTTCTCTTAGATTTTGTTTTTCCTCCCCTTCCGACCCGACGCTGAGCTTGACCGCACCTATTTTCATTTCTCCCGTACCTATCACCCCCCAAAAAAATGAGGAATTCCATGCAACCACCCCCCTTGTCGGGCCTGAAAGAAGCAACACAACGCACTCTCAGAACCTCATTTTTTTTAACATAGGCAATTGGGCGTCCCCCCCACTAAAGGGCGTTCCCTTTTCTTTGGTCACAGCTGTCTCTCCTCTTCTCCATCAAGTAACTATTTTCCGGACACTTTCGCATGCTCGGGCTCTTTTCTTGCTCGTGTTTATTGCCGTGTTCACGTCTCCTCTCTTTGTTTTTGTTTGCTTATGGGTGGGTGTTGATTCATGTGCTATGTTGTTCGTGAATTGTCACTAGATACCGTTTCTATAGGGGAACCGTTCTAGGTGCCGTGACTTTTTGCCCCCCCTTGACCTACCAACGCCGGATTATCCGCCAGGTCCTCGTCTCCGTTTTGTGCTTGAACCATTTTTTGCGCGCTGCCCTTCATCCCGCGTCAGGTTGTGTGTCGACTTCTCGCCGGATGGCGCCTGATTAACAGAGAAAAACTGCAGACGTTTTTACTTTTTCCTTATATTCACTGTGCCCCGTTCTATCTCCCACAGTAGTTTGGTGGCAGTCCGCAGGGGAGAGCTCCCTGCCCCCTTCTCCCTTTACTCCCAATTCTTAACCCTACTTTACACAGTTCCATTCATTCTCTTAGTTGGGGAAAAAAAGGCTTATTGATTCAACGCACGTTTTGTTTAGTGGGAGTTTCCCAACACATATAACCCCTTCCTTTTACATCCTTCTCTGGATTATGTTTCCTTTTCCAACCCCGTCACTCGCGCAGTTGTTTTCTGTCAACTCAAAATCTTATGATACACGGCTCCCCGTTACAGACACTCCCGCCCCCATTGGCCGTTTTTTTATCGTTCAAGTTCCTTCTTTTCGTGCCTCTTACGTTCCTTCCCGTACAATCGCCATTAGGGTCCTGCACTTTTTCCGCCAATGGGCCCGACCTCACGTTTGATTGAAGCGGCTTCACTTGGGATGGCCCTTGTCACCCAGCCACAGTTACGAAGCGTTCATATCGTTCGTAGACCCCCGATTCTGGTATAGTCGTGCGTCTGCGGGTTTCTCCCCTTATTCTTGCATCCTGTCCGGCTTTTACCCCTTGCGTCCTACATCGTCTTTGGGTTAGCGGATGCGAACTGGCGCAGGAGTTAGGAACGCGACGAGCAGGAGTCCCCCAGCCGCAATAACGGCTTGGAAAACAAAAGTACCATACCCTAAGCCAGCCCCCTCCCGCCCTTCGTCTATTCGCGTAAATTTGCCCCTCTTACCCCCCCAGTCCTTGGCCCCTCCCCTGGACTCTGCACCATGGAGTCTCCACGCTCGCCGACTTCTACTGGACGACCTGCATGGTCCCGAATTCGAATTTTTTTGACGCATCTCTTTCCTTTGGTTGCAAGTCATTCTTTTTTTTTTTGATTGATGGTGTCGGACCCGGCTCGGGTTAACGTGCGCCGCGCACTACCCCTCCTTGACCCACTCACATAAGTGTCATGACTGTGTTTTGCCGAAAACGTACATCTTTTGACTGTCCCTCCCTAGTGAAATCGCCTTGCCTTTTATGTGATCTTTTCCTTCAACTCGCCCCCCGAGCTTACCTCGAGAATGAAGTTATTGGTTGTCGTACTACAAGTTTTCTAAATACTTGTACGGAACCCAGCACTTTGTCCCCCCCCGTGTCCATTTCAACCAATGGTATTACCTCGTCCCCTGATCTGTTTTTTTCTATAGCAGAT
>Ga0179593_1299226_pt1 | contig 15647 bp, 26 predicted proteins | sample CZODoug2_1_08_16_FD_185931 | JGI IMG/M metagenome (GOLD analysis project Ga0179593, IMG submission 185931) | Vadose zone soil fungal communities from Angelo Coast Range Reserve, California, USA - CZODoug2_1_08_16fungal (PacBio error correction) | ecosystem: Environmental > Terrestrial > Soil >... | reverse complement strand
GGCCACAAGACCCCCCCTTCTCTACCGGTTTCGTTCTTCACCTTATATCAGGAGGTTTTGTCTTCTTGAACTCATTCCACGGGGATGCTCGGTTTAATGTTTTTTGGCTCCTTTCCCCACGATTAGATGTCCATTATTCGTTATCCCGCGGCGTGTCGGTTTTGGAGTTGGAAGTGTGATGTTCCCGTGCAATACCTTTGGTTGGTTCCCGGCTTTTTTCTCCTGGTCCCCAGGGCGGCCACACCTGTTTTCTTCTGAGTTGTCATGTCTCCCCCGGGTCAAGTCTCCCAAGTACGCTTTTTATGAATTCCTTTCCCCGGAACTTGACCCCGTAGTCATTCCCTTCCAATATACTACGGTCTTCCAGTTCGGTATTCTCTATGCGGTCAACTGGGTGCCACCCCTTCGACTGATCCCAAGGTCTTGTATCCCGCAAGCACCAATTCACCCATCCCCCCCAGAATCTTTGTTGACCGCCAGGAAACATCCCTCTCATATTGCTGTCCTCCACTACCACCCCGGCACTCCCCTCTTTTCCCCATCCCATTACCTACCCTCCCTTTCCCTTCATACCCCTTTTGCCCTTTTTTCTAGCCCTCTATTTTCACCCTGGATTGAGCCCCCCTACACGCATCGTTTTCCCTTACGCCCTCCAGCTCGCCTCACATTCTCTGCTAACCCATCCCCACTGCGGTGACTAATGACACCTATGCCACCCTTTCTCTCGTCAGCATGTTCCTCTGTGTACCGGCACGCCCCCCTAGGGTCCTTTCTTGATACCATGCCTGGAACGAACGTGAGAAACCCAGAGCTTAGAGACATAGTCGTCGAAACGGAAACGTTTTCGGTGACCATATTCCTTCGCGCCTACCCCCGGAGGACTCGGAATAGTAAGAGGAGGATATGACGGGGGACGCAAACGCGATGGTAAGGAGAAGTGCAAGCCGCATCTATCCGCCTCTCCTTCCGCTCTTCCGCTTCTCCCTGCCTCCTTCCCATACTATCCTCTCTGGACTCGTCCCTTGCCCATAAAGTCCCCCTACCTCGTGGCCTGGTAGATCCCTGCGCCCGAACCACCCAAGAAAAACAACTCACAAAGAGCCCCACTCATACTTCTAGAGGATCCCCTAAGGCTCCAACCTATCCTCCCGAGAACAATAAACTCAAAAGCTTCCTTGTCGACCTGCAAAACCCTCAACCGTAAATCTTCCGACAGGCTCCGATGCGCGTCCCGCATGGGTCTACTGCATACTAGGATATCAGGTACGTACCCCTGCGGAGGTTCTCCCCGCCCTCCCGCAGTGTCTCTTTTCTGTTGTGAGATCCCCCAATGTTTCCAGTTCCTTGTCTGTATTCAAGGACGAACAAGCCGGGAGCAGAAGAACCAGCCCGGGTTAAACAATTTGGTCGCAAAGTAGGCCGTACCATGCCCCCGTCGTCACGCCAGTGCAAACCCGCGCCCCCCTCTTCCACAAAGATGATGCCAGTCTTCACCTCCCCTTGTTGTTCTGCCCCATCACTCGGTCTACTCCCCACTCCTCTCCATGAAGTTTAGAGTGGTGCCGAGCCCGCCGACTTTTTCCTCCTCCCTTCCCTCTCATTTTCCCCACTTTCCCCCCCCCCCTACCATTATCCATGGCAGATTCTTTCCACCTGAGATCCCTTGTTACGAAATTACGACTTTCAAGAACTATTCTCACAGACTCGAGTCAGTCAAGCTCCACCCCTAATACCCCTCCGTCCGCACTCAACGGCTGGACTCGTGTACCACTTCCCCCCTTTTTTTCATGTTCTCCATATCTTTTCTTTCCCCCTTTTTTCTCCGCCGCATACATTTCACCCTATTATACCGGTTGGCTAGGTCGTGTGAACTGGTTCGTTGTCCTGGAGCTAAGGAGGAACGCCGTCCAGTTTCCACAGCATGAGGATTTCTTCGTTCTTCTCCTCCCGCCCTGAAATCTCTCTTTCTCTTACGCCTCCTCCCCCACTCCACAGTAGACAATAACTGGTTGCTTGAACTGGCGACTGTGACGATAGACAAAGAACAGCGCCCTTGAACCCCTTTTTTTCTTGCCCCTTTAATATCCATATCTTCCCCCCTCTCGTTTTTCAGTTCTCCGTTTGGTATGGCAAGTTTTCCCCCCTTCCCCTTGTAACTCATCTTCTGTGGATTGTATTTTTATTTTTCCCTTAGTTCGGGTCAAGACTTATTACCCATTTGGTCTACTGTAACCTGTTTGCATTCTCTTCTATTCACTTTGATATTTTTTCCGCTTCAAAATCTCCTTTTTAGCGTGCCCGCACAGGCGGCCTAATAATAATTCCTTCCTTTGTCCCCCTGCAACAGGCTGTCTCTCCCTCAGCCATTGGCGTCCCCGTTTAGTGTCTTCCGTATTTCCGGAATTTTTGTCCACGCGTTTGCTCCGTGGGACCCTGGTCGCCCTGTGTCCCTCCCTTCAATAAACCTCTCTCCGCTAAGGAAGTTGGTTTTTTTTTCCTCCATTTTTTTCCAGTTGACTCCCCTGGTTTGACTTTTTTTTTCTTTTACTTTTCCGTGCCTGGTCTATTGTGTAACCTTCCGGAACCTCCCCCCTTTGTTTCGCTGTTCATGTCAGATTGCTAGATTTCCTCACTAGTACTTTGACCTTTTTGCCGTATGGTTTGCTGGCAAAAGTGTGCACTTTGGCTCCATTCCGGCAGTACTTTGTAACCCTGTCGTACCCCAGGCTTTTTTTTGCAAGTTCCCTTTTTGGGGTTCCCCCTTGATTGCCGTCGTCCCCACCTTTTTTGAAGAAGTAGCTTTTTTTTTCAGGAACCGTTAGTTTTACCCTTGAGAGAAGAATCTCCCCGGCGATTCTGCTTCGTTCTTCCTCTGTTACCCTCCTCATTTTTTTCACGCCTTTTGGAGTTTTGAAACTCCGGGAATTACGGGAATACTGTGGCCCCGTTTTTTATCTCCCGTTGCATTTAGAAAGGGAGGAAGCGCGCAAGGATGGCCTTTGGTCTTCGATTTACTCTCGGCGACGTCTCTGCCACTTTGGATCTTTTTTTCCTTTCTTTTTTCGGTTGATGGATAGGCAGTTTCGTGAGGTCTCCGGCTTTCCGTTTTTTTTAGTTTGGGGTGTTTGAACTTTTCTCCCCCGCAGCCGTATGGAAAGACATTTTTTTCCGCGTCCATTTCCCTCCCTCCCTCCCTGACCCCCGCTCCCTTACCTTCTGTTCCTCAAAGATGTTCGTTTGTTTCGGAGTATTGCCGTCACTCCATTTCTTCCGGTTGGATTGGTTTTCGTTTTTCCAACTGATTCTTTTGATTTTCTGGAATTTTTCGGTCGGCGTCTCCTTTTCCTTGTCTCTTGAGATGATTGGGTGTAGGATTTTTTTTTTTTTTTCTTTTTTTTTTTTTTTCTGATGTTTTCGTTAGCTTCTTGCAGTGGTCGTGCAGCTGCCCTTTCTCTTGACCATCTTTTCTACATTTTTTTGGCCTGACGACGTGAACCTCGTGACATCTGCAAAGAGGGAGATATATATTCTTTTCAATTTTTCTTTGTTTTGTTTTTGTTCGTGAGCGATCTCGCTTCCAAGCGTTCGTCTGTTCATTCAAAATGGCATCCCCCAGATTTCTGTGCCCCCTCTCCTCGGCGATATTACCCCGCACGGTTGTTGAGGTCTATCCTCCCCAGTCATTCAGGTGGAGTCCCCCCACAATCCTTCTTTCCATTCTCCCCTTGACCCCCCCCACATGCTTCTCTAAAGCCGACATCTCCCCTCCCCATTTCCCCCCAACATTCCCCCACCGGCCAGACTTTTTCTTTTTGAAACTCAATCACCGGCTACCCCAGGTGCATCTATGTGCGGGAAAGACTGTTAGTGTCTATTCCCGGGTCTTTTCCTGCCGGTGGTCCTCCCTCCCCCAGTCGGTCAGTCTTGCGAGGTAAGTAGCCCAACCTACCTCTCTCTCCTCCCCCCTATTGCAGGGCCCCCCCGAATCCGGTTCCCTTTAGCAGCCAACCAGCCAAGACCGGGTTTTCCAGTTACGCCACCAGACCCCATTTTCCCGGTTTCCCTCTGCCCACCCGTGCTCTCGTCACCGGGAATATTTTGTCCCCTTGATGCTCCCAAAGGGGAACTTCCATTTCGTTTTTTTTTCCACCCGGTTGCCACTTCTCAGTGCAGCTGCCTTCTACCAGTGTGACCAAGGACTATTTTGACCCTGAAAAGGGGGAGTTGATAACCCCAACCCTCCCAGTCCGGTTTTCCTGATCCCTGCTTTGCACAAGCTCCCCTTCAATCCCCGCGCCTCCGGTTTTTTGCTTTGGAAGCCGCGAGGGTGAGAAGCCGATATGATCTGTCCCCCACAACATCTGAGCCCGTGGTGCCCCCCTTTTTCTCCTTTGTTGCCGCAGACCCCCCTCGTCACAATACACAACGCCTTCGGTCCCTAGCCGCTTGTCATTCTCCCTGGCCATTCCCTTTTCACTTCCAATGACCCACCTCTTTTTTCCTCTGGCCTTCGTCTCCAACACTGTGAACATTCGCAATTTGGATATGCGCTGGCCCCCCCTTCTTCCCCCTCGTTAAAATTCTTGCAAACCAACCCCCTTTTGGAGACTGGGGACCACAATCGGCTCGTGCGGGGAGTTTTTCCCACCCTTTCCTTGCCAGCCAAACTTTTATTATAAGCGCCCGATTGAGACTTCCTCGTTGTTGTAACCACCAAACTTCGATCCAGCGGCACAACCCTGATTCATTAAGTGCTGGTCCTGGCTCCGTTGTCCACAATCGCTTTTCCCCTTCGTCTTTTAAGGACCTTGTTAGGGCCGACTGTTCGATTTTGATAGGCAATTTTTGTTACGCCGGAAACCTATACCGTGCCTCGGCTTGCCTTTTTTTCCCCCCTTCTTTGGACCTCAGCAAATTGGGTGAAGTGCTAGGCTTTACCCGCACTCAGTAATTGCCGTACTTTCCCGCCTTTTTTTCCCTTTCTTGTCCGGGTAGAAATTTTTCCTCCTCGGGGCCTGTAAACGTGGAACCCTTGATGATGGATATGCTGTTCTGTTTATTCCCCGTTTTTCTTTTTTATCACCTCTGCCCCTTCTTCCTCCATTATCCTGGTTCGACAACGCCATCGACCTCTTTTTATTGAAACAATTCACAGTCATGTTGAGGTATCGGATGCGCACAATGTTTCTTTTTATCGGAATTGCCTCCTTTTCGGGCCTGCCCGTTTTTTCTTTCCTCCCTTTTCCGGCTTTCACCCGATTCGCTTGCGTGATGTTTTCTGGGGGGGAGAGCTTGGCCTGCCTAGGCCTTTTCCTTTCCTTCGCCTTTTTTCTCACGTCCCTTCCCCACACGTCGCATTCGGCCTTCTCTGCCTCGTCCCCTCCCGGCCTGAGGGTTCTTTTTTTGGCGTTACGTCACCTTTCTTAGACGATCACTGAGCTTGCCGCAGAGTAACAGTTTGAGTTTACCCACCTCCCCCCCTTGGGAAACCCCATTGAATGGATCTTGCACTTTGTTTTTTCCCGTTTTTTTCTCTTCCCCCTCCTCCGTGCGATTAACGACCCCGCTGCCCCCATTTTTAGTGAAGCTGGCCCAGTAGGAGCTGCTTTTACTTGGACCCTGCATACACGCTACGACTTTTTTTCCCCCATCCGCGTCCGCTTTTCGTGATTGCTTTCTTTGTTGCCAGGGAAGGATTTTTTAGCTTGTTATCTGATATCCTATCCTTCCTCATTTTCCTTCACGTGTGGTGTTGGTTTTCCGTTTTTCCGAGTTGGGATTGGTCAAGTCACCTGGTCCCCGATTTCCCCGCTGTGCTCCGCGCCCATACAGCCCATCATTTCTTTTTTTCTTTCTTACAACGGGTCTTCTCAAGGTCAGATATGTTTTTTTGTTGGGCGCAGATGTTACCCATTCTAGCTTCCACTGTTACCAGGTCCCATTGCGTTTTATAGTTTTTGCATATAACCGATGCTTCCGAGCGTTTTTTTTTCCTCCTCCCCCCTCTTTGTCAATCCTGTTTTCCCGGCTTTGGCGCATTTGTTTCCTCCCCCGTTTCTTCTTTTTCTAAACTTGTTTCCGTCTCTAGGATCCAATGAGGTGCGCCAGGATCTTGGGCCACTTCGACCCCTTCCCCCTCCCGCGTCCTTCCGTGGGACGCTTTGCACACTTCCACCCTCCGCCTTGTTTTTGACGCGCGATTGCTGATTTTTGTCTCGTTTTGCTTTTTGAAACCTTGCGCTGCCCCTGCATCTTTTTCTTCCCATAGCATGCACTTCGATCCCAGTAGACACCTATCCCTCACCTACTACGTCCCATTCTTTGAAAGGAAAGGTCACTCCACCCCTTTACCTTTTCATCACGCTGAAGTTTTTTTTTTTTTTTTTTTTTTCTTCCCCCCCCGTTCCCGCGAACAGATAGTTATCAACCGAGCCCTGGGTCCATTTTAGGAGACTTGCTATGGGCAAATTTGTCTCGATACCTGTCGCCGCCCCTTTTTTGACAACCCCCCCCTCGTTTAAGAGATTGCATCCCCCACAAAAGCAGCAGAGCCATACTTGGTTTTGTCTGAAAAGAATAACCCCCACCACCTCTTCAATCTTTTCTTTAGTCCCCGGGAGATTGATGTTTTTCCTGGGTTCCCCCCCCGGTCGGGCCCCCTTTCCATGACTTCCCTTGCATCCGTAAAGGACCCAACATGTTGACCTTAGGTTCGGCCCATCCCGTCCTTCCCGCAATTCACCGTCCTTTTGGCTTCCCCGTTTTCCCCACCCTCCTTTTTGTACCCCTCGGTGGGTCTAGACGTCACGTGGAAGTTCCGCGTGGCCACATCCTGCCTAGGTGGCCTCCCGCCCAATGCTTTGTCCATAACCTTTTCATTCACCTTCCTCCCCCCCGCTGATTTTCCGTGCACTCCCCCCTCCAATTTCGTCAGGTCGATTTTTAACGATTTATCGACATTTGGCTGGTCCCGTGCGAGTGCTGACTTCCGCGTCTTTCGACGATCTTGCTTGTTTGTGTTTACGGGGACACTTCGATTCCCCTTTTCTGTGTTTTCCCCCCCCGTTCAAGGGATCGGACAGGGGGGCTATTTTTGCAGCGACTTTTCCGCCCTTTATTTCGGCCCGCGGAATACTCCCATTTTCGCTGTTTTTTTTCTGCCGATGCCTGAGATCCGAAACTTCGGCCCCTTTTACTTTTTTCTTCTGGGCCGGCACAGTTTGGGCCAACAGTCGCTTTTTGGGAGTTGTTTCTTTAGGGAGGTTTATGTGAAAGTGCTTCCCCCCCCGGTCCCTGGCCTCCTTTCCTGACCCCAGTGTTGTGCCCCACATACCTCTGCGGCTCAGCCAGATCTAATCGTACCCCAACCCGGTGAAGCTGCCGGAATTCTCTTGAGCCCCTTTCATCCTGCATCTGACCCCTTGGTCCGCCGAGCTCTTTTTCCCGGCACTACAAGGCTTTGAATCTTGGAGCCTGGGGCCTGGTCCGAAGTCTAGCCAAGAAGCGTGGCCTTGCTCCCCTTCTTCAATTCAGTTGTTCGATCCCTTTCTCTAATTCAAGCTCAGGAGCACACTTTCCGTTGCCTCGTTCCCCAATTTTTTTTGTTCTTAACCCGGCGGGTGGTTTGCTTTTCCGGCATAGGCCGTTGCTTCGTGTCCTCGTATGCTTCTCCCCGTTTTGGCCTACCTTTTTGCTGGACTGCACCTCCTGTGTCCACTGATTTATTTTGCGCGCCCCTTGCGACTTTTTTTGTCAAGCCTAACCTTTCACGTTTTTTCGGTCCCTAACCTTTCCGGTGACGGTATTTTCTTCCCTTAATTATGACCATGGTTAGTTTTTGCCAGCACCCTGATTTTTCCGAGTAGTGTCCCACGCTTTCCGTTTTTTGGTTTTTCACTTCCTTTATTGTCTGCATTATGTCCTGGGGAGCTAGGCCTACATTTTTTTTCCTCCCGCTTTTCGCTTCCGTTTCTGTTCTCCCCGTCACTCATGCCTCTGGATTACTTTTTTGCTGATCCCCTTATCACCCCTGCAGTTGACCATGCGAAACACAGCCTTGTGACTTATTCTCTTGTTTAGTCTTTTTTCCCCCTTCCTTTTCCTCCCCTTCTGTTGTTTTTGCCCTGCCGGAAGTTTTTTTTGAATTTTTTGAGGGTTACCCCTCGGTTTCGTCGTCTGATTAAGGTCCCCCAAAGGGCATTACCCCGGAGGTAGTCATCGTTGACTAGGGATGCAACTTTCTGGAATCCTACGGTATTCTTGCCGTCCCCTCTTTTTGCGATGAATAACATTTGCTATCAACACACCTGTAAGCGTCCCACCCCTACCCTTATCAGCCTGCCGCAACCTTTGTTTTTCCCACCCAATGAGCCCCTCCTTAACTTTTTCCCGCTCGTAGAACCGTTTGGCTTTCCCACCATACACGGCCAAAGTACAGTTTAAACATGAACCAAATACCCCTTAACCTGTTTCCCCTAAGTCTTGTGATTTTTCCCAAATGAGGGTAGATTTAGGTACCCCCCCCCCCCCCCCCCCCCCCCCCCCCCGGCCCCCCCCCCCACATCACTCTGCCCTTCTGCCGCCCTTTGTTCCCTCTTTTAAAGTCTTGTTCCCCGGCCCGCCCCACCCCCCACCCCCACAGTTTCCCATGATGTGACCCAACCCCCCCCACCGACAAGAGGCGAAGCGATGGCACTTAGCGAACTTTACGCTCTGTCCCCCTGGCAACCCCGCCCCCCAATCAGGCTATGGACGCCCCCAAACGTGCAATCATTTCTAGGCACTCACCATGCTCTTGACGGGCCTTCGACCCGTGATATAACTTAATTTTCAATGGTCCCGGCGCCCCCCCCCTTTTCATTTTCCGCCGGAGGCAACATTGAAGGTTCCGCATTGTGGCCTGAGTATGACTCTATACCGTTTTGTTTTGTTTCCCGTGCTCGACCTTTTGCCAATTTGTAGTTCCAGCCCGTTAGATATGTTACCCCCTCTTTTGGAGTTTCACGACTTGGCCGTATGCCTGGGAGACACAGTTGTTTCTCCCACGATTCATACCCTTTTCTTCTGCCATTTGGGGGTGTTTTGACCTCGCGCCTTTTTTTGTTCTGCGCGCTAGCTCTGGAAAACCCACTTGATCCCGCCCCTCACCCCTCCCCGGGTTTTTTTGATGGCCTCTCCGCCGCTGTTAGCCCGAACGACGGTCTTTCTTGCGGCCTTGGGTTTGCCCCTTTTGCCCCCACTTTCGGTGTGTCATTCTTCGTCCCAGGCGTCCCTTTCTGTTTTTTCCCCCTTGTATTTTTTTTTCCCGACCTCGTTCCCGTCATCGCCCCTAAAAGGATTATTTTCAGGCTGTCCCCCTTGAATGATACCATTTTTTTCCACTTCTGCGGCCCCCCCCACCTTCCCCCTTTTTCCATCCCCCTGGCCCTTTTATTTTTTCAAACTAACTGTGTCTGGGCGACTCGTTTTTATCCCGTTTTTTTGCCAAGTCCCCTGTATCGCGCTCCCCCGCTATGTTTTTTAAAAGCATCGCCATGGAAATTTCTCGTCCCCCCTCCCCCCCCAACCTCGATGATCCTTTCCCCTTTGTTCACCCCTCGCTCTTTTTCTCCCCCTCATTTGCTAGGGACCCCTCGCTGGGCAGGTGCATTGACAGGGAGCCCCAGTGCTTGAAGCCTGTTTCCTGATAGGTTCCATTTTTTTTTTTCCCTGCTCCCTCTCCCCCCCCCCCCCGTGCCTCGAGGCTGGGTCACCAAGCGGTGGCCCCCCGAGAACAAAGTTGGGTTTTCATTCCTCCTCAAGCCGTTTCACCCCTTTGACGGTACACCTTTGCCTTGAAAGTTCAGCGATGAGTAATGGGCCCTGTATCCCCCCTGGGGACACTCCTTCCTGCACCGAGTTATTTGATTAGTTTCTCTAGATGGGATATGTTCGCGCCTTTTTTTCTCCCTGGCTTTGCCATTCACTTCTGCGGCGTTCCACCTTTCCCAGCGGGACGGTCTCCCCGATCCCGAACTGATCCCCCACTTTCGTTCGGACTGCGTGGATGAGTAATCGGTCTTTTTCTGTTTTGATTTACCGTTTTTTCCCCGCTCCCCCCCCCCCCAAGGAGTTTTATGTTTTCTTCAGAGGTTTCCGGAATTTTTTCCCGATCGATTACCCTTCTTTTATGTGGTGCTTTTCCTTTTTTTCGGCGCTGTGCTTTCCCGCTTTGTTTTTGCAAGGGTACCCCCCCCACGTAGCCTCCTTCGGCCCTCACACGTCGATTCCTTTTGTTTTTATTTTTGGCGTCGTTTTTCGTCCGCCCTTTTGGCGAGTGCTCGTTTTGGAACCGTAAACGGTTTGCTTTTTTTTTTTTTGCCTTGCGCTTCACGCCCCCCTCTCGTGCAACCTGTTGATGTTTTTTTTCACCTTTCTCTCCCCAAGGTGCCTGGGGAACCGATTTGCCTGGGCTTTCTTCTTCTCGGAGCAAGAGAGTTAACTAATGGCTTTGTACCTTCATTATTTTCTTTTTTTCCCTTCGGCCTCAACCAACGGAATATATTCACTCGCCTAACCCGTGTTCACTTTCCCTGGCCTCTTTACGCTGCTCCTGAGGATGTTTGATTTTTCTTTCCCTGGTTAAGCCAGTCTGAAATATATATATTTTTACTTCATAATACTTGTTGTCTTTTGCTTAATTTTGAGTATTGGCCCCCCCCCAAGACTTGTCTCTCCACTGATGCCTCTGAAACCATCCCCTCCCCAGTTTGCCTTTCTCGGCGATGATCGTCACAAGGGTCGTGATAGGCTGCCAGTGTAAACGTCTCTGGTTGTGAGCCGCTTCCATCCTATTCTTTTTCCCGGCTTTCTTCCCCCTCGCTGTTGATCGAGCCCGGCCTTCCAATGACCCCTCCCCTGTTCCTTTCTCTTTGGCGTCGGTCCATCCCAACCTTTTTTTTTCCTGCGGCATTCCCCCCTTTTCGTTCTGGTCTTCAAGACGTTTGAAGTACCTTTTGCATCGTCAACCGCGCATTGTTTTTCCCCCCTGGTGCAATTATGATCCCGACTTTCCCCTTTCCGATTTAAGCGCGTTTGAAACCCGCCTATGCCAATTGTCCGATGTCCCCTCGTTTTTTCGCCCCCCTTTCCCATTCACTCCATCGAATATCTTCCGAAGGTTTTCCCCCCAGAGTCGAAATCTCGCGTGCTTTTCCAAGTTCCCGTGTCGAAACCAGGATTTTCTCCTCCCCCCTGAGCCCCCTCCCTTTTCGGAGAATTTGTGGTATGTAGGGTCCTCGGGTAGAAGGATTGACGAGTCAAGCATGTGCAAGCGCATTTGCCCATTGGATCCAAGTACCATTTTTCGTCATCCTTTGGTGCTTTTTTCCCCCCCTGCATAATCCATCAATCTCAATTCGTTTTCAGGGCTTCGGATGGACAAGTCGGACCCTAAAATTCATCTTTCTTTTTATTACCGTTGACATGTTTCCTTCTTTTTCGGGTTTCCACGCATCTTATCGACCAATTACTTCGCCATTAGAGGTATCTAACTTTCCCTTTTGACGGCTTTTTTCGCGATCACGTACTTCTTTACCGTGCCGTTCCAACTTTCCCCAGTCCTCCGCTACACAGGCCTTTTGAACGTCAACTTTCCCATGGCGACCGCCAGCGATTCCCCTCTCCGCCTCCCTTTCTTGTTTTGGTCCTTTTCCTTCATTACGTTGTCACTCACCGAGGTTCCAAATTTCCCTCTCCCTTCGCTCTCTCCCTTGATTGGGTTCTTTTTAAGAAAACTTTCTCCTCCCTGCGCCCGTTGTGAATCTTTCAATTTCTTCGTCCGGTGCTTCTTTTGCTTCATTTTTCGCATGTGTCTTTTCTTCGGTCCCCCCCCCCTCTTTTTTCCCCCCATATCCTTTTGCGCTTTTTTTCTTTTTGTACTTTCCCGATATGTCCGAGTGATCGGAACCTCGTCTTTATCTTTGTTTTCCTATTGGGCGTTGCAAAGTTTCAAGGCTCGAATCTCACGGAGTGGTTTATTTTTTTCTGATCTTAGGCCCCCTTTTTTTGCTTCCCCGACGGACCGTTTTCCCCTTGCCTTTGTGTGTTTTCTTCCATTGCTTTTTTGAACATCATATGAGTTTCTCTCCAGCTCCTGAAGAAGTCAGCTGTATTTCTTTCCGGCGTTCTTGCACTGTGCTAGTTTTGGCATTCTTCAACCGCCCTTTGCGTCCTTTGTCTTTTGCCAAGGGACGTGTTGGAATTCTTGAATTCCACTGTCCGGATTTTTGAAAGTCCTTTCCCCGAAACCCTTCTTCCCTGTCCCCCTTGCGCCCGGGCCGTTCAATTACCTTGGGCATCATTTTTTTCCTATTTTTCGTCACCCCCCGCCCGAAAGCGCGGGCGGGGGTTTCCCCACCATTTTTTGTCGGCTTTTTTCGTCACCTTGTGTGGCTTTTTTACGGTTGATGCCTATTAGTATGGATCGGGCTGTTTTGCACTGAGGTTTTTGAAGCCTCTGACGGGGGGCCTGTCGACAGCGTGAAGGCTGGCCTTGACTTGTTCTGTCCCGGTTTTACGCCCGTCCCCTTCCCCCCGCCCTCCCTTTCAGGCTTTCACCTTTTTTTCACAGGCGGTTTTCGGGATTGCCCTTCCAATAATTTTTTTCTTTTCCTGGGTGAGTTGGCGCACACTTATGTCTAGCGGCTGTTCCCCCTTAATCTGCATTTCCGGGTTTGGTTCCTTCCTTCCCTGCTTTTTTTTTCCTTGTTGAGGATCTCCTCCAGCATCAGTTTTTTTTTTGTTGTCCTTGAGATCGCCCTCTTTCGTCACGTTCCCCCCCTTTTCTTATTTTCAATCGGTGATGGACAGTGTGACGACCCGTGACCACACCGTGTGCCCTTTCCCCCGCCTCTTGAATCTCTCTCCTTTCTCCTTTCCTTTTCCCTTGTTTTTTTGGTTTTTCCTTGCCCCATGCGCTATCCTGCTTTCCTCTTTTTGTTTAACCGAGGTTCTTCTCTGGTCAGCCCCCAAAAGTCCTCCCTTTATTCTTCCTTAGTCTTTTTCAATTTAAGGTGAAGTGCCTCCCGAGGTGCTCCCTCTCTGCGGCTGTATCATCCCATATCCTAAACTTTTCATCTTCCGTTTTTTTTTTTTTTTTTTGCATACGATGAACTGAAGAACCCGGAAACCCTTGCCCCATTCAGGCATCTTTCCGTTCCTTTTCCCCTTGTCCCCAGTTTCTTCCACCGTGACCCCTACAGTGAATCTTTTCTAGGAAACCCCTTGCACCTCACACCGCCAATACCCCCTCGACGAAGTTTTTCTTTTTGATGTACCACGTCCTTTTTGATGATACGCTTTATTTTTCATGGCGGGGTGGATTGAGGACGGTGCCTTCGACCAGGTCTGGTCAAGTCTGCGGTCTTTCCATTTTCCAACCATCCGCCGCGGTTATCCCGCCCTGCTTTGCCACGTCCGTTTAATCGTTGCCCTTCCTTCCTTCCCCTTCATGCAACGTCCCAGCCCGTAGTTTACCTGTCCCCGTCTCGCGAACTGTTTTCGAGGTACGAGGACCTTCTCGCCTGGCTTTCGGTCCCCCTTACCAACCTCTTCCAGGGTGTAGCGCCCAATTTCCTGCGCTCATGTGAGCTTGAGTCAGTGTACCTTCAGGACCCTTGGAAGTTTTTGGAGATGACATTATTTTAGTTTCCTTTTTTTGTTCCCCTGCTCCGAATTTTTCCCCGTGTCCCCTTTTGCCCGCATGTTCCCTTCCGTTTTTGTTTTTTTAGTTCGTTTGTTAGATTGAGATCCCAGGTACGCCCACCCCTTTTCCTGCCGGATATTGCCTTTCCTCCGTTTTGGTGGGACCCTGCTTGTGACTGTGGGGCGAGTTCTTTCTTTTTTCTTTTCCTATGCTATCATCGGGGCCCTCCACACCCCCCTGCTGTGTCTCCCGTTGGCTTCAACCACACATATTTAACATCCTCTCTGTTGACCGGTCCGCAGCCAGGCCCTTTTTGTCCACCTTACCCATCCCTATCACATCTTCTTTTCGCACCCTGCTTTCCCCACTCGGGTACTTGCGCCCCCCCTTTTGCCGTTAGTTTCAGACACGCCCCCCCCCACACCCCACGTGTGTTTTTTTTTTCTCGGTTTTCTTCATTCTACGAGTCCTCATTTCCCCTGAGACCCTCCCCTGGATGGCCCCCCCTTGTGGTCTTTGTCTTGCGCGACAGGATGGGCTTTTCGTGTGCAACTTCGTCTTTCTTCTGCAGATCCGGAAGACCCCCCCCCCAAATCTTTCCCATGGCTCGCTTTCCCCCCTTGATCCTTTTGGTTCCCTTCACACCTAGTGTGTCGTCCTTCTGAGATTCTTGACACCGCTCTCCCCCGACCCTCTCTCTCCTCTCGCCTCGGAGGGAGGCATTTTTTTCGGTCTTTTAGTAGTTTTCCATCCCCCCCTCCCGTGCTATACACAATTCTTGCCCCCCACCCCCAACACTCTGCTGTCCCCTTTTTTTTTTTTTTGGCATTTGGCTGACTGTCTCGGTCATATTCTGCTGCGGATTTGACGGAAAGGTTTTTTGTAGGCCGTGTGCTTTCGGGTCCGTGCTTCTCTTTCTGTTTTCACAGGGGCCGTCAACTATCCCCCGTTTCAAGCACGTTCACCCCAATACTGCTGGGCAGGTTTTTGGATCCTTTCCAGCCCCCAAACATTTTCGTGGTTAACTTGCTAGTACGGCTTTTGTCACCCGCGTTACCCATTCCCCCAGCTATGTGTCCCCCGTCATTCACCGCAACTTTTCTTCTTTCCTGGCCGTTTTCCAAGTTCCTTTTCTCCCTTTTCGGCCGATTTGAACAGGCCAGTTCAATTGACCAGTAGATCTTCTGACTGCACAGGGATCGCATTGACCCAATGGCTAATATCTTTTTCTATCCCTCGGGTGCTCTGGCTCAATTTCCTACCCCCCCCCCCCCATACCCCTTTTAGTTTTTTTCGATTGGCTTTTTAGCTTTGATCTACCCACCCAGGCTTTCCCCTACCATTCGCCGGTTCGAGCCCCCCCCACTATGCCGGCTCCCACAATTTCCGATTCTGCTCGGGACCAAAAAAGTATGTTCTTTTGCGGCACCTGTACACCCTCTCGACTCGTGCCGCGTGAGTCCTTTTGCGATCGCTGTTTTCCTCCCTGTTTTCCCTGATTATCTTTACGTTTTTTATTTGTAGTTGTTCATTTGTTGCGACGGGTCTCTTTCCTTGGTTTTCCACGTCCTTTCCGTCGACTCTCCTGTCCACCCGTTTCAGAAAGTGGCTATCAGCCTGCCGCGTTTCCTTTTTTCTCTTTTTTTGACGTTTCTTTTAAGAGTTTTTTTGCTCTTGTTTCCCCATTTCTTGATTTCCTCCCCAATACGCCCGTTTTTGAACCACGGAGAACCCTCCCCCTGTACCCCGTCTTTTTTTCACTTTTTCTCCCTGTCTGTTTCCGTGTGGCTCCCCTTTGCGTTTTTCACTGCTTTTCCCTTTGTTGGACAGCGGATGTCAACGCATATGCCTTCAATGCCGCCTTACCCCGTTTTTCTCCCCCGTTACAATGCGCGTCTGTGACCTTTTGTTTTTTCTCATGCGGATGTTTGCGCGCCAAGACTTACCTTCCCTTCTTGCCCCC
>Ga0179593_1507483_pt1 | contig 15648 bp, 19 predicted proteins | sample CZODoug2_1_08_16_FD_185931 | JGI IMG/M metagenome (GOLD analysis project Ga0179593, IMG submission 185931) | Vadose zone soil fungal communities from Angelo Coast Range Reserve, California, USA - CZODoug2_1_08_16fungal (PacBio error correction) | ecosystem: Environmental > Terrestrial > Soil >... | reverse complement strand
GGGGGTTCCCCTTTGCCTACCGTTTTCTTCAGCACCGCTTTTTTTTTCAGTTACCCCCTCGTTTGTTGTTGGGACGGCAGGCTTGGTGATGTCCTGTGTTGTGGAATGCTATCGTTGGGTGTCAGCCTTTCCATTCCCTCGATTCGAATTGCATTTAGGTTTTCTCCATAAGAACCCCCCTGGTTGGGACTGTGGGTCATACCTAGGTTTTTTTTTCTTTTATCCCCCAGGCGCCGATTTTTTCTTTTACCTCCCGATTCCCTGGCCACCTCTTGAATTTACCCCTTCAAACCAAGGCACCCCCTCACGATGACCCTTATTGTCAGGCCATTTTTTTTTTTTTTTTCTAACAATTTTTGGAAACCCTGGTTCCCTGAGCTGACATCCCCGTTTCCACCTGAGTTCTTCTCTTCTTTTTTTTTGCTTACGGAGGACTTGTTAGGGCGGGTTGCTTTGCTTGAAAGAGACCCCCCATGGCTTGAAACGATGAGAGTTCCCCCCTCTAGATTAAGTTTCACTGATAGTCCTCCCCCTTCAACTCGGTGGCATTCTGTTCCTTCATCTTTTGGCGTTCAGGGCTCCCCTTTTGTTGGGTGATATTTTTAAATTTCCTCCTTCAATCGGGTTTTTTTTTTGAGGAGATGGATTGTTCACTTTGTACGGCTCCTCCCTCCCTGAAGGTACAGGGAACTTGGGTTGGAAAGTTTTGAGGATTTTCCGTTCCTTCAATACTCAAGGTCCGGCTCTTTGTTGAGCTTTTTTTCCGACCAGAGGTTTTTCCCCATGTGGTGATAACTCCCAATCCCCCCACGCGGACATCCCAACTTTTCTTTTCCTCCTCCCATCTTAAGGATTTCCCTAGTTACTTTTCCGGGCTCCCCGCAACGGGGGTTTGTTGGGTGTTTTTTTTGGATGTTTTATTTTTTTTTTTTTGGCTCAAATTTTTTGTATTTTCCGTGCAGTTTGTAAGGCTCAGTCCCCCTGATGTGTTTCTTTTTTGGTGGTTGTTGTTTTTGTGGGGAATTTTTGTGCTGCCGGCGTGCTGTTGTGTTCATCGCTGTAGCGCCAAGTGAGATTTTGCCCGTGAGCCCTCTAGTCATCCCTAAGGGCCCGTTTGTTCCGTCCGACCGCCCCCACAAGTCCACACCCCTGGTTGCCTCAAGGTTAGTTTATCGTTTTTCTTTGCTTCTTCTGTCTCAGCTGCCTTTCTCTTTCATTAGTCCTAGCCCTGCTTACCCCCGCAATTCCGGCTCAGTCCCCCTCCCCCCAGGTCCCCTTCAAACTTAACCCCTTTGTTTCCCTGTGTTGCCCAACCCTACAATTCACCCCTTTTGGTGGTGTTGGTTTCCCTTTCCGCTTGTCTTCCCATTTCAATTCCCCAACGGGTCGCCGAAGTTAGTGCGAGTACTTCGCCAGGTTTCCTTTCCGCTGTTTGTTTCTCCGTTGTTTTACCCCCCCCTTTTTTTTTTTCCTGTACCCCTCCTCCCCTGACCAGGCCCAAAACTGGTACGATCCTTCCAAGACTTGGCTGTTTTCCTGTTTCTGATTCTTCTTACCCACTCCCTCCCTTTGCGGACCCTTACCGACAATGGTGGTTGGACTAAGTGCACTTTTCTCTGACCCCTTGGCGGAACCTCAATTGATTTTCTTTCGAACTTCCCTCTCCTTCGGCGTTCCCCCCATTTTCAGGCTTTCAATAACCAGTGTTCTCTCCCAAGTTCACAAACTCACATTTTTCCAGACTGCTTCCATTCGTTTGTAAGGCCCCCCCCCCCTACCTCACCACCAAACGCCGGGCCGGTTGGGTCCCACAGGCGGACTTTCTCCACCCTACCTTCCACTTTTGACCCTCTGCCCTTACTTTCCAGTGTGAGAACTTTTCCTTCCCCTCCTTCGGCTTTTTTGCGGGCCAACCTGCCTGGCCGACCGCTTCCGGAGGATCTGGCCCAAAAATACCCCCCACCAACGGACACACTTCTTGCCCTCTTTTTACTTATGTCCTTTCCTTCATTCATCTTTTAACCCTCACTTCCCTCTGGATTGTGGTTGGAACGTTTTGCGTGCAAGGGGCTTTAGTGAATTTTTCCCACCCGTTTGTGTCCACCCTTTTTCCAGGCACCCTCCTCTCCAACACCCCCCCCCTGTTGCTCTCCCCATGCCACCGGGTTTTAGGCCGTTCGTATTCGAGTTGGCCAAATCTGGGTCGTTGGCCTTCCTGGCCTCCCGCACGCTGACCTCTCCCCCCTTTTCCGGTTTGGAAAACAACGCCCCAGTATCCCCCACATCCTTTTCTCTCCCCCCTGGTTCCCCCCCCGTTCCAACGACCGAGACCCTCCACAGTTTCCTTCCCCACAACTAATACGAAATCCCCCTTTTCCCCTGCTCACCTCGTTCCACATGAAAACTCTCACCGTCATTTCCCACTTGCTTTTTTGGCGTGGTGGCAACCCCGGTATTGGTTTTCTGGCACCGCCGAACGATGCTTGCTGGTGCCTTCCAACGAACGCGGGGTCCCTTCCTCACCTCCCCCTCACCCAGTTTTCCTTTGGTTCTGCAGACTTCCGGCGTTTCCCCTTTGCTTTGTTTTTACCTGGCCCTTATGCGGATGTAATGTTCTTTCATGAACCAACTGGGGCCCAATACACTTTTGGGCCCCGACCTTTGTCATTCCCCACTTGTCCCTTGTGCCCTCGTTTTCTCACCCTTTCAACGACTCAAACGCACCCACTCTAGGAAATTAGTTTGAGAGCAAAAACGGGACGGAGAGATTTCAGATGGCTTGGTTTTTTTTTTCCCATCAGACTCCTCCTTTAACTTCCGTGGGTTCCACAGACCCCACCCCCCGGGTCATCGACAGGTCAACTTCTTTGGTCATTTATGGAGAGTTTCAAATGAGCAGGTCCTTCACCAAGTGATTGGCACCTTTCCACACCATACACCTTCTTGTAGGGGTTCAGTGGGGTTTTATCTGTCCTCGTTCTTTTTTTTTTCACGGTCTCTTCGGCCCCATCCATTTTTCTCCCCCTGGATACCGCCGGTCCTGTCCGACCTCAGTGCCCAATTGCTCTTTTGACCCACCCAGGACTTTCCTTGGTCATGCATTTGATTTCTTTCCTTCCCCCTTGTGCTAGTTTTTTTATCTTTCTAGTTCTTTCGGTCCTTTGCCTGGGCCTATCTCCGGTCCTTGACACCATCGCCCTGGACAGAGTAAGAGTTCGTTCAACATTTCTTAAACTTGTCCCAGAGTCCACCCTTCCCATGCTCCCCCCCCCCGCTGATTATTCACCTTTGAAACGTCGGCAAGGCCCACCGCCTCTTCTGGTTGGCTAAGTCCCCAATATCCTCTTCCCCCCCTACTCCCCACGTCATCGCCCTCAAATAGCACGACCCCTCAGGTAGCTCCCATCTCCGACCGGATAGCTTTTCCACCACCTGGAATTGGATGGATTTTTCTTCTCCAAGGTTCCTAAAAAAAATCCGTGAGGAAAAAGATTTTCGCAACTTCTTTTTACTCCAGCAATGAAATTCCGGATTCATCCCTTTTCTCCACGGACTCCCCCCCCCCTGACTTAACCAAAGTGGTTATTAGGCCATCACAGTGATACCACCAAAAACACAATGGAAGCTTTTGGGGCTTTGTCTTTTAACCTCATTCCTTGATGGGCCCCCCTTTCCCCTCCAATCCCCCCCCCCTGGTTTTCCCCAAGTACACAGCCTAGCGTCCCAGTTGATCCAAAGTTGTGTATTTACCCCCCACAATTACGGCCTGCCGACCTTGGACCCTTTTTGATTAATTCTACCTTTTTTTACGGTGTTTCCTGCCCCTTCCTCCTTTAAATCGGGCGCTCACCCCCTTATCTCTCCAAAAGAGGTTGCTTGAGTGTCACGTTAACCTTTCCAATACCCGCTCCATCCACCCCCTTGAACAGGCCAATCCCTTCTCCCCGCAGCCCCTAGTCTGTGGCTAATAGCAGTCGATCTTTTGACATACCTCCCCCCCCCGCTTGCACCCTTTCAACCAAATTCTACTCCCCTTCCCCTTTTTTCTTGGGCCACCCTTGGTTTCAGCTTACAGTGGCGTCAACATTGGTAGTAACGCAACTTTTTTCCTACGAGCCGCCCCCCCCCGCCCGTTGACGGCCCCCCCTTTCCCTCCGTCCCTCAGGCAAATAGGGCGATTTTTTTTTTTTTCTTCCCCTGGGCCCGCACCAAGGTAGCAACTCCCATCACTAAACCCCCCCCCCTTCCCGAGGGATGCCGATCTCGATCCTCCCATTTTTTTTCTTGTATCTCCCGGGTTCTGCCTCGAAGACAACGGTTTCTGGATGTATTGTCTCTTGGCGTTTTTTAGCTTCAGATTGCTTCCCCTGGACGGCGTTCCGTGGTGGTTTTCGGTTTTTTTCCGATTTTTTTTGTCTTACCTGTGTCATGGAGGCCCCTGATCGGGGCGACCACTGTGGGGTTCCCGTCCCCCTATTCCTTTGGTTTGCCCTCTTTTTTTAACCTGGACTTCCCATTTGCAAACGGTGTTTTTTTTTTACGTGATGCCCATTGGATCGCCTTTAGATGGAGTTAGTTATCTTTACCGGTCAAAAGGGTTTGGAAGGGATGTTTTTGAGGTTAGGTTGTTTTTTTTCTGTCCTCCGGTTTTGTTTTATCGAGAGTTTTTTGCGCTGAGGAGCCAAAACCCCCCCCCGGTAGGCCTTTTTCTAGCCTGTCCTCGTGGGTTGGGGGCTTGAGTTTTTACGATGTTTGCAGTTTTTTCATTGAGAAGTTAATGTTTTCCTCCCCCCCCCACAGTAACCCTTTCCCGGGCCTGGACTTGTTTTTTCTTCATTGGTGAAACCTTTTTCCTCCTGTTTTGCGGAGGTGTGTCTTGTTACCCGGGCATTGTTTGGAAAAAGGTTCCCTTTTTCCATTTAGGTTTCCGAGCAGCCTCCCCTTCCCCCGTTATGGATCATAGTTGTTTGGGGTGTTCATTGTCTCTTGTCGACCTTTTTTATTTCCCCCGTTCATCTTGATGAGGTCTGTTTCTGTTCCTGAGGTTGACTACTCGTCCGCGGTGGTCTTTCCTTAAGTTCCGTGTGAACCATTCCTCCCTCTTGCCCGCGCGCTTTTTTTGATTGCACCCGGTTCGGGGCTTTGAGCCCACTCCACAGTTCCTGCTTCCGAGATTCGGATTTTTAAGGGGTTCATTGGGCGCTGGCGTCTCTTTCTTTGGTAATGTGGATCTTTGTAGCGTTACCTTTTTTTTCCGTCTCCCCGTTGTTCCCCCATAGTTTCTTTATGCTGTACTTCGTTTTTCAACGTTTCGCAATCATCCCTTTCAAGGGCCATGTTAAGTTTCATGGTGACGCTGCCGATGTTTGAAGAAAAAGTTCCTTTCTCCTTTTCGCCTCGGGGACTTTTTCTTTCGCGTTGTTCGTTTCCTTGGTCGGGCGGCCTTCCCCCCCCCCTGCGCCAGCAAGAATCGACCTTACACCTCCCTCCCTTGGTCCCCGTAGTTACTGAAGTCAAGCCCTTCCCCGCCCCTTTTTTTTTTTCCGCAACACTCTTCCCTGATTGAGCAGTTTTTTTTTTTCTTGCCCTGTTTATCTTGGTGTGCTCTCTGGTCACCTCCTCGTGAGATCCCCCCGACCAACCCGACCCCACGCCATAGTTGTGTTATTTTAGGGCGACGAGGTCGAGTCGTTTTCTTTCTTTGTCCCTCGTCCGTCTATTTTGCGTCAAGCTTTTTCCCTTTTCAGGTACTTTTTTTCCCCCCTTTTTTCCCTTTGCGCTCCCTTTGGGCACCATTTTCGGAAGAGTTATTTTCGTTTTTTCCACTGACCTTTTCCTTTTACTACGTTTTTTCGTCCACTTTCTGGGCTTTTCGCTTGAGGTGGAGGTTGGCGAGGCCGTCCAAATTTGAAGAGGCTGATGACATAGTCCGGGGACCCCCCCCCCTATGTGGGTATTTTATCTTTGGTTTCTCCAAGCCTTCATGATCCTTTCTCTTCCACTTCCACCCACTTTTGCATTTTACCGCGGGAAGTCCTTTTCAGGACCGTAGGCCATTACGGGGGTTTTTTCTTGTGGCCTTGTTTCCCTTTGCCAAGGCCACCGACACATAGTTCTCGGTGTTCCAGATTCCAAAACAACTCCCCCCCCCCCTTTTTCGATCTAGCCCCGTCCCTTTAACACTTGTCTTCGAAAGCAGGGGAAGATTTTTCGTTTCAAAGTTTTATGCCTCTTCGGGTCTTGTGGGAGGTTGCATGTCCGGAGGTTTATGGCCTGTCTTCGCTTTTTTTTTTCTCTTTCGACAACCTTTTGTCGGTCTACGGTTGTCTCCAGTCATTTGCCCCCCCACACCCTTCCCCCCTGGGGCCCGCCCCTCCCACCTTACTCCCTCCGCCCGCTCCTTCCCCCCCTCTCCCCCTCCTAATCTACGTTTACCCTTTCCTGTTCTTCCCATTGCTTTCTCCCCTCCTTCCCCCTTCCCACCTTTCCCCCCTTCCCTTCTTTCCTCTCCCTGCGCCTCCCCACCCTTCCCCAATCCCTCATCCTTTCCTTCCCTCCCCTCCCTACCCTCTCCCCCCCCCCCCCTTCACCCCTCCTGTCTTCCTCTCTCTTTTCCTCCCTCCCCCCTCACCTCCTCCCTATCCTCCCCCCCCCTTCCTCCTTCTTTTCTCCGTCCCCCCCTCGCCCCTTCTTCCTCACTCTCTCTTTATCACTTCACCTTTCCTCCCTCCCCCCCCTCTTCGACCCCCCCTCCCCCCTTTTCCTAGTCCCCCCTCCCTCTGCCATCAAGCTCCCTCCTTTCCTTTTTTCCTCCCTCTCCCCCCCCCCCATCCCCCCCCCCCTCACACCCCCGTCCATTTACCTTTATTCCCTCTTCTCCACTTTCTTCTCTCGGCTTCTTCTTTTCTCCCCTCCTCTCTCCCTCCCCTTGCCCCCTCCCCGTCTCCCCTTCCCAGCTCCCCTCCTTTCCCTCCTCTTCTGGCCCAGTCCCGACTCCGCGATGTTTTTGCCGTGATTTTTATTCCCCTTCTTCACGTGCTTCCTGTCTGGGGCCCAACCATTTGCGAGCCCTATGCCGTCGTGTGCCCTGAAGACCTACTGACCACTTTTGCCAGATCACCCCGGGCACGGGTAGAAATTGGTTTTGGCAACATTTAATTTTCTTTGAGACTGGTGGTCCCCGGTTGCGGCCCTTCTGCCAGCCTTTTTTTTCCCCCTTTTGCTTTTCTTTGGTTTCCCACCTTTTTGTTTTTTCCAGCTTCTTTGTTGTCGGCGAGGATTCTTATTGAGGAATAGGGAGTTCCCTTTTTTTTGAACCTGAAAGTTTTTTGGGGTCGCTTTTTCTCCTGGCCCCCTTCTCTTTTTGTCACCCGGTTGAGCACCCAGCGCTTAGTTGTGGAAATTCCCTGTTTTCAGTTCCCTGAAGTTTTCGGACCTCCCCCTCCTTTGGTAGTGGTGTGGGATGATTAGTGATTTTTCGCGGCCTGGGAGGTACAGTCGGTCCTTCCACCTGGGCCGTTGTGTGATGTATTGATTTTCTGTTCGCTTCTGCTTTTCTTCCTTTCTTTACCCCCTTTTGGAGGTTTCCCCCCTCGTGATTTTTCACTCATGCTTTCCCCCTTCTTTTCTTCCTGCGAAGGAGAGGTCTGTTCAAGCCCTTGGCTAGTTGTGTTTGGACCCCCTGTGGTCCAGCTCCCCAGTTCGAGCTTCCCTTTTGTTTGGCCCCCTTTTCACTCTTCACGTGCTCTTATCGGCGGCCTCCCTTGCTTTTTCTTGGGGCGAAGGTGGCGTGTCCATTGTGGGGCACTCGGTCTGGTTTCTTCAGTCGGGGCTTTCCGGAAAACGTGGTCCCGTCCCCCGGCAGTTTCCCTCCTTTTGATCTGCCCCTTTTGTCCGTTGTAAACTTTCCTTTGCCTTCGACCAAGATTTTTGCGCTTTCTTCTGGGGGGCTTATTGGGGTTTTTTTTTTTTCCATTGAGTTCAAATCTTCCAGCCTCTCCCCGTGCCAAACACTCGCATTGTGGGGGATGCCACCGTCGTGTTTTGCTTTCCTTGGGTTTCAGTCGCAGGCCGCGGTTTGCAAGCAGGGTTTTCGATGGGTTTTTAACCCAGGGGGTCTCTTCCTTAAGCCCCTTCCATTGGTTTTTTTTCCTTTGGCGGCCGTCCCCCCTCCTGGTCCCTGTCCTTCATTTTTTTTGTCTTGGCCCTTGTGCCAGGGCCTTTTGCCCGGCGGATTTGACTTTTCATAGGTCCCAATAACCATTTTGTGAAACCCTTTTGCCCGCATATTGACCCGATGGAACTATCACTCGTCCCCCCCCCCAGCACCTTGGCAGGGCTTTTTCGGAAACAGCCCGTTTTTGCGGGCTATTGGTTTCTCTAGATGGTTTTTTTGGCTTTGACTTTGAGGGTGTGGTGCGTCCCCCCCCATTTGCTTGCCCTCTGATTTCTCCACTGACGCCGGGATGTTCCCTTCCCAGGTGTAGTTTGATGAATTTTGGACAAAGGAGGACCCTATATCTCTTCCCTGACCTGACATTCTTGTTTTTTTTCGGCTTCCTTCCCTGTGTCCCCCCCCCCCTCCCTTCTTTCATCCTCCCGTTTTGTCACTGTATGTTAGATGGTTGGCGACTTTCAGGCTGCCAAGCTTCCCGGCCCGATGGCATTGTACCCTTGCACCTAGAGAAAGGACTCCCCCCCCTTGTGCGGCCCTTCCCCTTAATTGTCCAGGATCCTTCGACCGTGTCGAAAGCTGGAAGCCGTTGGGGAGCCCCAACTCCTCAAAGAGAATAATCCTTGTTCTCATTTACATACCCTCCCCCTTGGAATGTTCTATGTCGGGATTTGCTCCTGGTCCACTTTTGCTGGTGAGAAGAGTGTTAACGGGCCATCATTGTTTCCTTTTGTGTCATTGTTTCCCGTCTGGGCTTCCTTTCCCCCCAGGTCTTTTTCCACCCCCTTCGCCCCGTGTCCCTTCCCACCGCGCCCGAAATTGTGTTTCTTCTGAAGCACCCCCTTTCTGTCTTGAGAGCATCTCATCGGCCTTTAAATCGACCCTCTTTTGTAACCCCCCGTGCGCTCTGCCGGACCCCCACAGCCTCACCTGCTAAGACAATCTTTTTGCATTCTTCCTTCTCCCTTCTGGTCATTTTTTTTTCCCCTTTGCGTTTTCCACTTATTTCCCCACCCCCCCCACTGACCTTACCCAGTCAAACCCATGGTCGCCGGTTTTTCAACGTAATCTGTTAAGCTGTTTTCCCCCCCTGTTACCAAAATTCTTTTTGGTACCCTTCAAGACACCGCCCTGTTCGGATACCCCCTTGAATGCCCTGATTGTATCATTTTTACCTTTTCCCAAATTTCTGTTTTCCTTTCCACAAGGTTTTGCCCCGTCTCCCCTTTTCTTTTTTTTTTTCTGGTAAAAAGGGCCCCCCTTTTTTAAATATCCGGCGCCCCGGTTCTCGATTACCCCTCAGAGTTCATTTTTCCCAAGCACAGACCATGGCGTTTGTAATTACCTCCGCTGTACAACTTCCCCCCCAATAGGTTCAAGGGGACTGATCGTTAATAGGGAGGGCCCTGGCCCCAATGGTCACTAATCCACAAAAGCCCATTGATTCCCTGGGCAACGGACGAAACCCCTTAACTTACTTCTAAAGAGCCCCACTCCCAGTTCTCCCACTACCCACATCGCTAAGCTTTCGGCCAGAGACCCCCCCGGATTATAGTCCCCTTCCCCCACCTTTATTCCGGTGTTCGGGCCCCCTGTGACCCCCACCAGCACGGCTTAGGAGTTTATCCGGAAACCAATCCCTACCCACCACTGGTCCCGGCCTGCCCCTTCCCCCCGTCGGCAGTACGGGAATGTTTCCCATTCCCTCTCAACGGAGGCTTTGTTCCCTGGTTCCCAGTCCTGACTTGCGCGCGAGGACCCCTTCCCTCCCCCCCCCGTTTGACAACCGAGCTTTAAACCTCTCGGCTACACTGTGGTTTGGCCCTTTTCCCCCGGGTTTTTGCGGACCCTTTTTTTTTTTTTTCTTATCTGTCCTGCATTTTTGGATCTTTCATTTTCCTAGGCTTCGGTATTTGAGTTATAGTACCCCTACCCAACAAAACCCTTTTTTCTGTCCCCCCCAACGCACTTTCTCTGACCCCCGAACCCCCCCTCTTCCAAAGTCCCGGCACCCTCTCACAGTACCTCAGGACACAACTCATAATCAAATCCTCCAAACTCCGACATCTTCCGAACATACGTTCACGTTATGCCGTCCCTTCTCCTTTTCCCCTTCTTCCTGATAGGGTTCTCTTCAACCTGTACCCCCTGGGTTACCGACCCCGTGAGAGTTTTTTTTAACTTACCCGACCTTTCCCGGCCCCCCCAGGCCCCCCGGAAGGACCCCATACAGGGGTGGTTTTGTTCTTTGGGGGGGGACTTCAAACTGTTCTTTTTTGTGTGTAGTTTTTTGACGATGCGCTCATTGCCGTATCATGAATTTCGGCGCCCTTTCCTCAACGTTTGAACAACTTACGTGTGAGCCACTCAGTCATTTGATCCTACGTTTTTGTAGTGTTGAAACTCAGCCCCCGCACAGGAGGATTAGTGGCGCAACCCACGTTTCAACCCTGAAGCTTTCCCTGTTGCCAGGCAAAAGAGTCTTTCCAATTTCAGTTGTTTCCCCCCCCCCTGCCCTTGAACGAGTACACCAGGTCAAAACCCTTTCCCCTGCCAAGTGCCATTAACGACCCCTTGAACTTAGACCCCCCCCGCGACCGTACGGTCAAATACCAGCCCCACCAAATTTTATTCCCACGCAGGGGGGTGGTTTCTGGTGGGTCCCTTTTGGGGGGTTCTTTTCCTTCCGATCTTTATTGCTCGCCGTGTGCCCATCTAATGGCTCACCCTTTTCCCCCTATGTCTTGCTTCTCCCCTTTAACAGGTTGTTTCCTGGAGTCCACCGCACACAGTTTTGGCCATGGTCTTTCCCCTCGTTCCGGTTTGCTTCTTTTTTTTTCCACTTGTTGTTGTCGTTTCCCGGTCGTCGCTTTGCGACTTTTGGAGTCCTTTCGACCGTATCCCCATCTCCCACAATGGCCTTTCCCGTTATCTTCCCCCTTTGACAATCGCACTTCTGAGTCACCCTGGACGTCTCGCTTTCACCGTTCCCTTGCTTTATTCTTTCGAACTTTTCTTGAATTCTCCCCCCCCAGGTTTCCGCTCTGGCCATTGCATGTTTTGTCATCAAAGAGCAGTTTCCGTTTTTGACCTTCATAGCCTCTCCCCCTTAACCCCCTCCCTCTTCCCAGCGCCCTCAGTCCCCCCCAGCGTCCTTTCCTTCAGTTTCCATGAAGATCGCGTGGCACCCTTTTGCCCCGTGTCTTCTTCCGCCACTCCAAGGCGAATACCACGATACCTTTACCGGGGGTTCTTTCCATTGGCGGTCACCGCCAAGATCGCCATTGTTCAACGCGGCTGCTCCTCCTGTTTTACCTTCCCGGAGCTTCGCCCTTTTTCCCCCCCCCACCTCTGGGTCCTGGTCTCAACCCCACAACAACCCCCAGGCCACGGAGTCGCTTGTGGAGGGGTTTTCGCAATCAAACTTCCCGGGCCCTTTTCCTTCCCAGACCAATCGTGCCCTTTTTTTTTCATCCCCGTGTTCGCTCCCCCTTGTCCCGTTCGTATAACCACATTAATTGTGCCGGACCGTTCCCCTCCCCGTCATGCCCTTGTTCTCCCAGTTTTCTTTTTTGGTTGAGTGCACGACCTGTTTTCACTTTCCTTTTCCCTTTTGTCCCGACGGATCTTTTGACGTTTGTCTACAGGTTTCTTTCCCCTCTGGTTTTTCGTTTTTCTCCTCGTTGCAAACAGAAACCTTTTGCCCCTCACCCCTGGTACCCTAGTAAAATAACCCCCAGTTGGTGACGGACCTTGTAGTTCGGCCCCCGCCGCAGACTCCCCAGTCAACACATAGGCGTTTTGACCATTCTCACCCAACCCCCGTCCTTTCCTCATTCATATGGACAAGAAGTTCCCCCCAGTTTTTTTTCACAAGGATTGGTATTTTTTCCGCAGGTATTCGCAAAGTCTCCCACCCCAACCCTTCCCCTCCTTCCCGGTAGACATTTATGTCGGCCCTTTTTCACGCAAGGTCACAACTCCCAGGCTTCTTGTTTTCAGCAAGTTATCCTACTCCACCTTTTTTTGTGTTGTGGGTTTTTTTTTTTCTTCTCAGTTTGATTGGTCTCGACTGCCCCTCGGAATTCCGGTGGGTTTTTTTTTTTGTTCTGTTTTGTATCGTCCTGCTTTTGACCTTTCCAGTTGGTGAAGCTCTCGCTCCCCGTACGTCTGTTCCCCCGGCTGTTTTGATGTGGAAACTGAAGGGGTGATTTGACCCCTTTTTTTTTGACATGAAAGGATCTTTCCTGTTTCCCCCGGCTGGGTCCTTACCAACTTTGTTGTGGTGGGCCAGATGGCCTTTTTTCGTTTGTACAACTTTCCTTTGCCCTTTTGTCAACCCTCCTATTTGTTATTTGTATTGGTTTTTCCCTTTCCAGTGCAGCAGATGGCTTTTTCCTTGCCTCCTGTGGTACGCACCATTGGGTCTTGGCTACTTTAGTTTTTCCCTTTTTTTCTGACCTTTGGTTGTTTGTGATGATCCTGAAGTTTCGGTTGGTGAGCCCCTCCTTCACCGTTCTTCCCCCTCTTTTGATCGCGGTACCAGTGGGGCTTGCGTTTTTCCTTATGCGGTACATGACACCGGCAGTAGTGCCAGACGTGTCTATTCCCTTTTTTTTGAACGACCATGCCGTTAGAATCCCAGTTTCTCTGTTCCTTTTTCCCTTGTTTTAATTAGACAATTTTTTTCGCCTTTTTTTTCCCAATATGAATGGGGATTGTTGGTAAACAGTCGCATTTTTGTTGAGGGATTCTCAGCCCCCCCAACCGGGTCCTTATCAATTGACTTGTTTTGATTGTTTTTTGGTTTGTTGGTTCCCGACCGGTCGATGGCCTTTAGTGAAACCCCGAGTTACTCTTTTCTTGAATTGTTCATTGCTTTTCGGCCCTCTTGGTCTTGCGATTCTATGTTTTGACCGGTGACTAGGCCTTTTCCCTTTGAGCTTTTTTTTCCAATTCGTTTCGAGCCGACTCGTTGGGCTCAGTGGGGTTATTTTCGTTGTTGATGGTCCCTTTTCTTGTCTTGGAGTAAGCCCATCCCCGCCTTGTTCCACCCCACCCGTCTTTCCTGTCACGTGGGGAAGCAGTCATGTGGTCCCCTCTTGGGGCCGTTTTCTTTTTCCTTTTTTAGAGGCCCCCCCTTCCTTCCTGGTCGGTGATAACTCTTTTTCCGGCTGACCCTCCTTTTTGCTTGGCCCCCCTTACGAGTTCGTTTTTCCCTCCATTCACTTCCTGTGGTCCCTCGCCTTACGCATTTCCGCTTTCGATGGGGAAGTAAGCCGTTTTTTTCTGGATCGTGCCAGGTTTGGCCGCTGGGTTGCTGCGGTCGGTGCCGGCGCTTTTCTTCCATTTCCCTCTTTTTTCTCCCCGCCCGAACCCCTTTGCCAACGCCCGATCGTATGTGCATGTTTCCTCCTGCCTACCCTCCCTTCCTTGTTCAGGTGGCGTGGCCTCTGCTTTCCCCCTTCTTACAGGCCGGGCATTTGTTGGGTTCTGTTCTCTTTTCGCCCTTCCTTTTTGTCACCTGGACGTGCCCTGGCCCCCTCCCCGACGAATCCCCATTCCCCCCGCCCAAGTGCCGTTGCATCCTTTGTGTCGGTTTATTCCCCCCTCGTTCATTAGGGTAAGGGCTATCTCTCTTTTCTCTTTTTTTGCTTTCCGTTCCCGGAGGAAGTGGCCCGGTAAGGTTGACCCTGGTGTTTTTTTTTTTTGTGGGTGGCACCCCCGCGTTGTTTCCGTTTTTTTTTTGGTATTCTCTATGGCCAACTCAAGCTTATTCTGTCTTCTCCTTTCGCATCTTAATAATTCGTGTCTTTGATCGGCCCTTTTTTCGTGTCTCGCCGTTCTTTGAGCTTTTGGGCGGAGTTCTTCCCTCTGACATGGTTTTTCCAGGCCCCCCGCTGGGTTTATTTCTTTTTTTTTTCGCTCACCTGCTTCACTTTTTTTCCCACGTGCGCCCCTTTTGCGAATAAACGCAGTTTGTCGCCGGGCGTTTTTCAGTCCCCCGGTCTCCAGGACTGTGGCCGTATTTCGCACTTTGGTTTTCCAGTTTTTTCCCCTGAGTTGACTTTTGGTGTCCATCATTTTGAGCAGCGGCCAGTCCTCCCCCTTCTGTTTGAAGTTTGGGGAGATTTTTTGCTTTTTTTTTCTTTGCCTCCTTGGGGTTTCGTATTAGTTGCGGTCCTTTTTGGAGGGCTGGCGCTTTTTTTCGTTACCACGGGGGTCGGGGCGCCTGTGTCTTGCTTGTTTGCCCCAAACTCCTTGTTTTTTTCTTTCCCTCCCTTCTCCTTCTTCTCGGAGGTTTTCCCTTTCAGGTCACCTGATGCATTGTTCCATCCCAGCGGGGCGCCCCCCCCTTTTCGATTGGCTAGCCCTTGTTTTTTTTTTGAACCTTCCCCCTTCCTTATGGTGTGGTTACCCCTGGGATTTTTTCTTTTTTCATAGATTAATTTATCGGTTTGTATGCTCCGCACTCCTTCTCCGTGCTTTTCTTTCCTGGCTTGAGGAGGTTTTCCAATCCCCTTCTGTTGTGGAGTTTGTGGGTTTCACGAACTCCCTCCTTTCTTCTCCGTTCAGGGCTTGTTTTGCCGTAATTTTGTGGAGACCTCCGGAGTTTTTTCCTAATGTCCGTGTTTTTGACTTGTTCGGGTTTTCTTCAATTAAGGTACGTTTTTTAGTTGGAATGTCGTCAGGTCGGGCCGGCCCCCATCACGTACTGGGCGTTGTGGTTCTTCTTTCTCCTTTTTCTTCGCCCCTCTCTGGGCATTGAGGCGTGGTTTCCCCCTTTGGAGTACTTCCTCAGCGCACTGTTTCCAACCTCTCTGGACTTCCTCTAAGGATCCGTTGAACCGTTTTAGGCCGAATTGGCTTTTTTTTCTCTTCTCTTTTTGTGCCCGGGTTTCCTCACGACGTTTGTTTTTACCTGCCTTGGTGGGCGCTTACCTCTTGGGCCCGAGTTAGTGGTTCCATTTTTACTCCCCTTGTTTCCTTGGAAGGCTCTTTGTTCCCCCCATGTATGATGCTTGTGTTTTGGCTTTCCCCCTCCCCTTTGTACAACGCTTTTTTGCGCTTCTTTTTTCCCCCATTGCATTTCCCCTGGGGGTGACAAAGGCGGACTGTTCGTTTTGGGATTCTTTTTCCTCCCTCTTTCACATCTCCCATCCAGTGTGAACCACTTTTTTTGTTCCGGACGGTTGGTTAGTGTCGTCGGGGGCTGGTGGCGGCTTAACCTAGGTTTGATAGGTCTTGACCGTCCTTTAGGCAAGGCTCGGCGTTAAAGTAAACTCAATTGGTTGGGCTTTCCTAACATGGCGGTCGCGGGGTTGATGAGGGTTCCCTTTGCGAGGTGTGTTAACGTGACTTGTTTCCGCCCCCAGAAGGTCCCCACTACCCTGTAAAAACGGGAAACCCGCCAGTGAACCTAAGATTTCCGATTGACCCCCTCCCCTTTACCCCACAACTTGGCAGGTTGTTTT
>Ga0179593_1692540_pt1 | contig 15649 bp, 30 predicted proteins | sample CZODoug2_1_08_16_FD_185931 | JGI IMG/M metagenome (GOLD analysis project Ga0179593, IMG submission 185931) | Vadose zone soil fungal communities from Angelo Coast Range Reserve, California, USA - CZODoug2_1_08_16fungal (PacBio error correction) | ecosystem: Environmental > Terrestrial > Soil >... | reverse complement strand
GTTCTCGTTACTGTCTTGCAAAACGGTCTTGTTTTGTGCCGAGAGGCCCCCCAACGAAGTATCACTTGACGCCGCTGTACTTCCTGCGTTTCCCCGGTCATAGCCAAGTCCCTTGGTCTTCTTTCCGCGGATGACCCTTTTTTTGCCCACAACAAACCATTCTAGGCCTTTTGCTGTTCTTGGTTGAATTTCTTGTTTCCGGCGCAGCCGTTCCCCGTTCCCTCTCCTCGGAGTCCGTCCTCGTTTTTCGCGTTTGCTTCGGTCTGATACTTCGGGAGTCCGGCAGGTTTTTTTTTTCCGGGTAAGTGCCTGTCGGAAACTATCCCGCCCCTTGGCCTTCCCCTGCTTGGTGCACTTTATAGCCCCCCCCAATCGGCTTTCTCCTGAGCTCTCCTTGATGCTTTTTTTCTTATTTAACCGAACTTCCCCGCAACCCCCCTTGGCTTGTTTTTCTCCCAGACCCCCCCTCAAGGCTGGACCGCCGAACCGCCTGAGGCCTTCCTTTTTTTTCTCCACCTTTGGCGGCGGCCCCCCAACCACTTGTTATAAGTTTGTGGGCTCCGTAGGCTCCGTGGCTTGGGACTTTTCAAGTCCCGCCGGTTTCTTAGAGTACCCCCTTTTTTTTGCTTTTTCCCCTCCAACAACGCCCAAACTGTAACCCTCTTTTTTCGGTGCGCTTAGGCCTCCTTCCTTTTCCCTGCGCAAATTCCGAAACCGCTACTGTTGATTTCTTATGGTTCTGTGGGGGCTTTTTAAAAGCGGCTTACTCTCGTGGCTTTCCTTTTTTTTTGCAGAAGGTTGGGGACTCGCTGTATTTTTTGTTTTGCCCCTTTTTTCCTTTCCCTCCTGTGTACATCGTACCCGATCTTTTTTTCTGGCACATACCTCTCCGGTTCGGGCAACCCTCCCCAATGGCTTTACGAAGTTCCTTTTTCCCCTTTTTTGATGCCGGCTTCCCCCCCTGCAGTTAGAACAGGCTGGCCACTCTTTGTTTGATTACCAGTTCTCGAAAGATTCAGGGGTTTCTTGCATTTCCCGCGACTTTGAGGTGTTGAGCTCTTCTTTCTCTCCCCATCAAAACGGATTTCCTTTTTTAGGATGGTGGGCTTTTTTTTAATGGTCTTTCGCAAATGCCAATTGTCGAATCCTCACGGTGGGGACGTCTTCATTTTGAGGTTTTTCCCCCCTCTCACGGTGCTCTCTGGATGTTTTTCTGTTTACGTTTGGGTCCACCTAAGATTTCACATGCTTTTCGTAACTGTCCCCCGAAGGTCGTGACCTTTTTTATAACTCAAAACACCCACTTTTCTGAAGAATGTCAAAAAAGAAGTCCCCATTCCCTTTTTTTTTCCCCGAGCCTCTTCCTTTCCTCCGGCAGTTTTTTTTTTTTTCCTGGCTAACCTAACCCTCATGGATACGATGTTTTTCCCCCTCGGGAGAATTCCTAAAGCCGCCTTTTTTGGCCTATTTAGCGCTTGGAAAAACCGTTGACTAGCCGTCTTCTCCGATGCCCAATGATTTTTCCCCAAAGTTTTCCACCGCCTCACGCGGCAATCTTTTTCCCTTTCACTGCATCATTTCCTTTCCCCCCCTGGCGGCGAAAGAACACTCGTTTTTTTGTCCTAGGGCCTCTGCGCTTTCTTTACTTGGACTACCAGGCCGTTTGTCTTGTAGAGTTGCCCTGTGGTGCGGTTTTGAGATTTTTCTGGTCACAGACAGTTGCTTTCCTGCCAAGGAAGGGGATTAGTGGTTTTCCCGGGGAGTTCATATTTCTGGCTATGACGAGTCCCCCTGTTAGGGCATCTTTTTTCCGCCTTTTTTGATCGTCCCAAAGTTTTCCCTCTCTGCTTGTTTACCCTCTTTTTTTGAAAGGTGTACCTCCCCCCCCAGGCGCGTTGCTCCCCTTTGCGGGAGATCCTATTTTCAACCGACCTCTTTTAGAGTCTTCATTCCGCTTTCTGCAAGAAGACTTCTCCCCTTTGAACCCAGCATCCCATTTGACGACCGTCGGTCTCTCGGTTTTTTATTCTGGGGCGTCCCTCTCTCCGCTTTCTTTCAGTTTCAAATTTTTTTTGGCGGGTCGATTTGACCGTCAACCCTCCCCCTTCCCTCCTACTTCCAGGTCAAAGTAATTAGGTGTGACCTACGCTTTCAAAAGTGAATCACCCCCCCGGCCCTTTCCTTTTCCCCCATGAACTTTTTTTTTTCTTTTACTCCACCTTTTTTAAGGCCCTTGGTTCTTTCGACCCCCGTTCCTCCAATTTTCTTGTCGGGCGTATTTCCCCGGGCAACATTTCCTCCCCACAACCCGGCCCCCCCCCCCCCCTTCTCACTGGAACCAATGGAGACCTTTTTTTTGTTTCCTTTTGGTGGCAAACTTTCGGTCCGGACCCCTTCTCCAGTAAACGTGAATTGGCCTTTTTTTTTCTTGGTTCAGCACGAATTTGAGCGCGCTCTTTCCTTTTCCCCCTTTTTGGTTTTTTTTTTTTTTTCTTTCGACACGCATTGCGAGCTTCCCCCTCAGGAAGCGGATTCCCCCCCTGCCCCCCAGTCTTTTTTTTTTTTTCGCGGCGTCTCTTCCCCTCCCGTTATCATTTTTGGGAGTTGAAAACCCAATATCATGTCAGGATGATTTGAGCGTGACCCTTTTTCTTCCCCGAACACAATCTGCATTGGCGATTTTTTCTCCTTTTGTACGAATGGGGAGAAAACACCCCCCCCCCCCCTGCACAGTTCCTTCGCAAATTGTCTTTCCACGTTCTTTACCGCCACGTTGGTTTGTGTCCCCGTCCCCAACCGGTGATGTTTTCGTTCATTGTTTTGGGCGAGCGGTGCTTCAAAATCGTTCTGACCCCTTTCTCGTGCTCTATTTGCGTCCTTTTGTAAATCGCGGAGTTTTTTTTCCTGTTCTGCGGACACGGGCCCGTGCGGTGCTTTTCCCGAGGCGGTTTAAGTTCTCTGCAGTGTTCTGATTTTTCAGAGGGCCTTTATCGATCCCAAAGGAAAGCGATTTTTTTTTCTTTCCCCCCAAGCTCTCAGTTTTCCAGACCTCCTTTTTCGTGGATTCCGTCATTCCCCCTTTTTCCTTCGGTGGTGCGGTTATGTCAGTCGTGTCTATACCATTCGTTTGTTTGATTCGCCCAAGGCTTTCTCAGTTGACGCCCCTTTTCCCCCCGGTCAATCCATTCTTCTTCGGCACTCGTTTTTCATCCCCCCCCCCGGTGTTTGCACAATCAACGTACATCACCTCGCGGCATTCTTCCCACACCGCACGCTTTTCCTCCTGTACGTGTTTGATGGTATGCCCTCCTAATAGTGGATGGTTGCACTTTTTCCCCTTTCTCACTCAGCTGATGCCGGTCTTTTTTCGTCGCCGGCCCCCCCTTCACGATCCGCGGTTTGGTTGGATGACCCCGTTCGCCCCCCCCCCCCCTTTTTCGTTCCAAGAATTTTCCCCCCACACCGGGGCCCTTCCTCCCTTGTTTCCTGCGACCCTTCCCCCACTATGGGTCAGCTGTTCTGCAAACGCCGGTTTTGTTTTTCCCTTGCCTTCTTTGTTTTGGCAATTTTCCCTCGTTTTCTTCGCTTAGGGTTCGTGGGAAGCAATTTTTTCCCACGTCAACCGTCTGTTCCAGAAACTGGTCCTCAATGCCCGGGGCGCCGGTTTTCATCATTTTTCTCTACTTCGCTACTCTTTTCGTCATCTTTTTTTTCCTTTTTTCGTACGCGATTATTCTACCGCTTTTTTCCCCGAACGCCTTCTTTTAAGTACTTAACCCTTTCTTCCTTCGGCAGTCGCGTGGACTCTTCTCTTTCCCTTCTTTCCTCCGTTGTTTTTGTTTTTTCCTTTTTTCCAGCTCCCAGCTATCCGGGCTGACTTTTCGAAACATCGTCATTTTCCCCTCGGCGTACGCCAGAGACAGACAACCAGGGCGGTTTTGAATATAGAAAAATGATCCCCTTTCCGGCATTAAGTTTTTTGTTTTTTTCCCGCGCGGATTGGGACCTTTTTTCGTCGCGATTCGTCGGCCCCCCTCGTCTATACAACGGCTTTTGCCATTAAGGTATTTTCCTCCCCCCCCTTTCCCCCCCCCCCCCCCCGCCACCCCGGGTTTGCGCCCTTCCCTTTAGTTGTGTGGGGATGGTATAGGTGTTTCCTTCCCTTAATTTTTTGTCGGCTTGGCTTTCCCTTGGACCGAGTGTTTCTGGGCATCACCCCCCCCTCCCGTTCCGTCCGTTGTTTAAAAGTCTTTTTGTCGGTGCTCTTTAGACGGCGGCCCTTTCTTTTGGCTGATTTCTCCTTTGTAAAAGTGCACCCTGTACACTACCATCCCCTTTTTTTCCCCCCCTTACCAGGATTTCTCCGCGGCCGGTCATCCCGATTCATTGGATGCCCGCGGAGTCTTTCAATATATGGTGTCTTACTCCGGCGATTTTTTTTACGTGGAAACCCCCTTGCCGGGCCGCCCACGGATGTTCCAAAGTTTACATTCTTTCGTCTGCACCGACGATGTCATTGACCGGCTGACACGGTTTTTTCTCCCGCGTTTCCTTTTTTCTTCTCCCGACACATTGCTTGCTCCCACCTGCTGAGTCAGCTTGGCCTCCCATCGCTTCTTTTCCTCCGCTTTTTCCCGCGCCGCTGCCATTCGCGCAGACTCGCTCGTCCCTCTGTCTCCCTACCGAGAAACACATTTTTTTCTGGATGAAAAACCAGGGCTCTTTTTTTCGGGCCCCACCGCCTTTTTTTCCCGCCCAACTTAGTCCGCGCGAGATCATCACGAACTTATTGTCCGCCGCTCGCCCCCTTCCCAAAAAATAACCCCTTTTCCCCTATTTACCCTCGTGCTTTTTCCCAAGTTTCAAATTTTTTTTTGCTACCGGTATTAGTTGGTTCCCTCATTCGTCCATTCTCGATTTCTCGCCCAATGCAGGTCCCCCCCCTCGCATAATTGGTCGGGCATCCACCGCTCAGTTGATTTTTTCATCTTGAAGGATACTTTTTTTTTTTTTCCCCCCCCATAGATACCCTCAGCGAAAACCACTTTTCCCCCCCGCTTGTTTCCTTAATCCTTCCTCCCCCGTAAGCTTAGGCATTTCTTCCAAAGGTCCACTCTTATCTCCCCTTTTTTTTCGTGATGGGAACCCTCCCCCGTGGGGCGTCCTTGACACGGATCGATTTCCCACCTGAACATACCTGAATCCATTTTTCTGATATTTGATCCTTGGCCCGGGGTTTAAACTCATAGGGGTCTTTTTTTTCCTCTCATCTCCCCCCCCCTTCGTCCCGGCACGCCTAGTGGTATCGTCCCTTCCCAAAATCCGTTTATTGAAACCGTTTCCTTTCCCCTCAGTGGTGGTCCCCAGGCACGTCTTTTTTTTTGATTACTTGTTCACTTTTTTTTCTAGTTCCCCTTACATTCCGTACTTGCCTGAGTCGGATTAGTGGCTTTTTGCCGGTCTTGTTTTTTAATCGGTCCCCCAACTCCAAGATTGTAATGCTATTGCCCCCAGTCTTTTCCCCGGCGCCAGAAACCCTGATAGGCCGTAACCCCCCTGGGTCCTATGTAGCTGTGTTCTTTTTCCCTGGTTCACTTTCGAAACCACGCTTTTTACATGCCTAAAGATTTAACCCCCGTCGGTTGGATTTCCCGCCCCAAATACTTTTTTTGACGCCCCTTTTGCGGTGGCCCAACTGGCCAGATGGCCGAAATCCCGTACACCAAGTTTTCCTCGAATTCTTTTCAGTAGTCTCCCGTTTTCCTCTGCTCCCCCCAACCTACGCGTCCCCCTTGACCCGAAAGTCTCTTCTTTTTTTTTTCCCTTGCGCATTTCCACTGTCTGGTGCACTTTTGGGCTGCAACCCTGAGGCTTTTTTTCCAGCAACTCTCCCCCTGCCACAACGGCTTTCCTCTCATTTCAGTCCCTTTTTTTTTCCTGGCTTCCAAACATTATTGATCCCTTTCCCCTCCCCCTTTGACGTCCCTGAATGGATTATTTTCCCACTCTAGCTTCGTAGGCTTTTTTCCAAAGTTATCCATTCCTTTTGTCATCCCCTTTTGTAAAGACTAGGTTTTTTGTCCAAGCTTCTCGATCCCCTGGCCTTTTCGCTTTATCTTTTTGCCATCATCGACATGATTTTTCCCCCCCTTGGCCGTCAGGACTTCTTGTTCCTCCTTCCCCACAAGTTAGTTTGAGATTCTTTTTTCCATTTCTTCCCCCTTTCCCATTGTTTGAGTTCTCTTTTCGTCTTCGGTTTCAGTTTCATCGCTTATGGGAACTGAATCTTCTTTGTTTTTTCCCCGGAACATTCCCAATCCTCTTCTCCGTGAGCAATTTTTTCTTTTTTTCCCTCCCTATGCGTCCCAAACGGTGTCTTTGGGACCCCTTCCTTTGGTCGAGGGCACACCTTTCGAGATCCACCCATCGCGATTTGCTTGGCTCTATAAAAATCCCTTTTTCGCAAACTTTTCTGCTGGAATTGCCAGGACCATGATCTTCGATCTTTGTATTTTTCCTTTTTTCACTCGCCAGTCTGGGGTCCCCCTTGATCCGTTCCCCTTCCTTTTTCTCAGCAACGTTTCGTTTTCCCTTCATTTTTTTCCTCCTGGGCCATTTGTATGTGCGAACTCGTTGGATTCCCTCCGGAGTGTCCTTCGTTCGACTCCAACTCTTTCCAAACTCTTTTTTCGAGTCGCTTACTTTTCCTTTTTTTCTCCAGGTACCATAGACCCACAAAGTCTCGGTTTCGATACGGACTTCCCTTCTTCCTAGGAGGCCTCACCCCCCCCCTCTGTTGGCTGCGCACCCCCAGCTTGTTAGCTTGTTTCTCCCCCCGGCAAACCCCCTAAAGTTTACTCTACCAGCAAACGTGTGCGGGCGGGCTGGTTCTTTTAGCCCCGCTACGCCCCCCCACCTTCTAAAACCCCCCCAGCGCAATGGTTCGCCCACCTTCGCGGCTCATTTCTGGTCCCCCGTTTTCTGGGCCGTGGAATTTCCCCCGTTCGGTCAGTTTTTCATAGGTCACCTCCTTCGTGCAAGCAGTTCACGTGCAGCCGTCTCCGCGTTGGCTGATTCGTCTCCAAGCATTTTTCCCCTTGCGCGCCGGAGTCTTCCCCCTTCTACCCCTTGCTCAGAACCTCCCTGCCCTTTTGGACCTCTACAAATGACAAAGCTACCCTTTTCGCTTTTTTCACGCTTTGGTCCGGTCTTCGTTTTCCCCTGCCACGCTTACAACCCGCGCCAACTCCCTCGAGCGGCTTTTCTTTCCCCTTCATAGTTTTTTCCTGCCACTCTCGTCCCCAGGACTTTGTCGCTTACTTCCCCCCCTCGCCGTCCTCAGGGCGTGAGTTATTCTGCCCTGCTGCTTTTTTGGCCACATCACCCTCGTTTTTTTTTTGCCCGGCAGCATACTCTTTCCCCCCCTCCATTGATTTATTTTCCTCCATCCTCCTTTTTTTTTTTTCGGGATTTCCCTCTCGACCCCCCGGTAATCCGTACGTTATGTGCCGTTTTCCCCCAAAACGTTTTTTGGCGCGATCCTTTCCTCCTTCTTCACGCACGCCGCTTTTCCTGGTCTTGCTGTTGACGCGTTTTTTTTACTCGCCAAAGGTCCTTTTTTTCCGCTGGGCGTGATGCTTATCTTTCAAGCATTGCCTCTCGAGTTGCTTTGCTCAGTGTTTTTTTCCCAGCCCTGTTTTGAGGCCTCTCCAGGCCGGTTTGACCCCTTCCGAGAGCGCCTCTCCCTTTCCCCTGACGATTTCGATTTGGGCTCTTTTCAGTATCTTTCGTTGCACCGGGGTGCTTTTTTCCCCTTTTTACAAGGCCAGGTTCCTCCTTTCCCGGCTCTCGAGTTTTCACTGCTGTTATATGCCCTCCCCCTGCGGGCCCTTACGCTTTTTTTTTTTCCCTCCAACAAACACTGGCTCTGAACTTTCGCTTTTTTTTTGGGGCTATGAACCCCCTCAATTTGCTTCACCCGTTCCACCTTCACTGGGGTTGTTTTTGCGGCATTTCCCCACCGCTTCTCTTCAAGCCCGACGCCTTTCCCTAAACGGACTGTGCAGGCCTTTGTTTTCACTTCTTATATGTTCTCCCCTTTTTTTTTTTTTTGGGCCCAACCCTTTTCTCCGGTTTTTTTTTGGTTAGCGGTTTTGCAGGGAATTCCTGCCGCCCCCAACGTTTGGTACAACCTTTTTTTTTTTTCTGGACTTTGCTTTGAAACAGCCATCCTTTCCAAAGCTTTTTTGCGCCAGCCCTTTTTTTTTGTCGGGCCTTCTTTTTTTTGAAAGAGCCCCTCCCTCTTATCGAAACAACGAGGTTTTCTCCGATGGTTGCCACCTCTACGGCCCCTTCTCCTCTCGTTTGGGTGCGCGCTACTTTTGAAGCTTTTCTTTACACTCTGTCCTCCCCCGCCTTTCGTCATCGTTTCTCGTATTCCTAATGTCCCAAGTTTTTCTCCCCAACATGGACAAATTCCCATGATTCTTTTTCCGGAAAATTCTCCATTTCTGGATGCTGGTTTATGTAATCCCCGGCAGTTACTGGCCGATGCTTTTTTCTTCCAATAAAGGGGGGTCGCCCTTTGAAGGGGTTTTCCATCTTCTCATTTGCTTTTGACCCGTTAAGTGTTTGGCTTTTTTTGATTCCCTTCACACGGATTCTTCCTCCTCTTCTGGCGCTTTTTTTCCTCGGACTTTTTTTTCCCCCTCGCAAGGTTGAAGCTCACCGTTTCATTCTGTCTTGTGCTTTCTGGCAAAGCTCTCCCCGTTTAGGGCGCGGATTGTTTTTTCCCGATGGTGAAACGTGCCTTTCCTAGCTGATTTTTGATAGACACTTCCACCGCCATACCTTTTTTGGCCTCCTTCCGGGGGATGCCCCCCCCCCACCATTTTCCCCCCCTTTTTGTTGACGTTGAACCAAGAGGACGCTTCCCGGCAAGTGGTCCCCCTACCCCCCCCTCTTTCTCCGATGTCGAGTCCGCCTAACCTGCCGACAGCGCTTTTTTTTCTTTAGACGCTTTTCCCGCCCCAGTTTTTTCTCTCGTTCCGTCAAATTCACCTTTTTTCAACGCCTGGCCGCAACTTTTTTTTTTTTCCCCTCCTTTCATCTTTTTTTTTTGGACGAAGCCCCCCCTTTTCCGCATTTAGACACGTGGCGCTTGTCCCCCAAAACGGTGCTTTTTTGTCCCCTGGATGACTCGTTGCATGTGGGAGCTTCTTTTTTTTCCCGGGGGTCCACCCCATGGCGCCCAAGTTTTTCCTTTCCTGGGAGGAGAACGGGTCTCTCTCTGGTCTTTGAATTTAGCGGTCCCCGTGCGCCTATCTCCCACGGAATTCGATCGTTCTTTTTACTTATTCGGGCCCTTTGTAACCCACCGGGTCTTCCTCACATTTTTACTATTGGGTTTAATTTGCAGTATCTTCTTTTTTTTTTTACCAAACCCCGGACTATCTTCTTTTCTCTTTCGTTATCGCAAGGGTTTCTTTCCCAGGCTATACACCTTCTCCAATTGGAACCGTTTTTTCCGGTCAGGCTAATCGGGTTTTTCTTGGCGTCCTAATTTTCCCGCTTTGTCCCCCTCTTTCCAGTTTCAAATTATGGGGCTTTGTTTCCTGGCGATTATTTTGACCCGGTCCCCCCCCCGCCCCTCAATTCCCCCCCCCAACCTTTCTTCATTAGCTGACTACGCCCGTGCACCCCCCCTTTTTCCAAGTGACGCCTTCCTTTTTCCTTTTTTCCCCAACCTTTACCCTGAAAAACTGTAATACACCTTTCCCTTTTTTCTTTCGACTCACTAGTTCTCATTTTCCCGCTTTTTTTATGCCGCTGCGAAAATTCCCCCCAATTCATGTCCCCTTTTTTCTTTTCCCCCCCCACCACCCGGGCCCCACCCGTAATCAAAGAATCTAACTGACACCTTTTTCTTTTTTTTTTTTTGTTTTTTTTTTTTCCTTTTTGTTCGGTTTCCCCTTACGGAATGTTTTCGGACATCTTTCCTTTTCCGTTCCTTTCCTTCCGCTCCATTTCTCGTTTTCTTGTTTCCCTCTCTTGAAAGCGGATGCCTCCCCGATTCTATAAGAGGTCTTGTTGCCCGCCAAACTTTTTTTTCCGGATGTCTGGGAGAAGGATTCCCTCCGACCCCAAGTCTTTTTTGGTCTCTTCTTTGCGTGTCGTCGTCTGGGTTACGTTATCTTCTTGTTTCCCTTTCCCCCCCCCCCAACAATTACGTCAGATTTTCTACCTTTTTTAGGAATTGAGGTTCCCTTCCCCCCCCTCTTCTCCGTACCTGCCATTGGCTTTTTCCTCTGAGAGGAATGAAGAATTTTTTGAGGTTTCCCCAACCAACAACCCGATTCCGCCCCCTTGGCACCTTCCACGTCTAATTTCCCTGAAAGGTAATCGTTTGTTTTCTTTCCAAACGGTGGATGTTTTTGTCTTCCCCTTCCTTTGCTGCGGGCAAATCTTCCTTGCTTTTCCTGGCGCGTTACTCCCTTTTTCCCTTCCTAAAAAATCATTTTCCTTCGGAAGGCGTTTTTCCGGGCTGTCCCGGTTCCCAATCGGTCTTTGCTGTATACTTGTTTTTGTTTTTTACAGTTAAGGTTTCGGTGAGCGTTGATGTTCACCGGGGCTTTTTCTTTCGTCTAATAGGCTTCCCAGCAAGCGATGTACCAGGCGTCGCCCCCTTTGGCTGTTTCCGTTCAGGCCCTTCATTTCCTTTTCTGCTCCGGGCATTCTTTCGTGGGTGTTTTTTTCCCTCCCCTGTTTTCCCTCGCCCACGCCGAACGTCTTCTTTTTCCATTCCGTTGTTTTTTTTTTAAGTTGTCACCCCTCCCACTCATTTTTCAGGAATCCCTTTTTCCTCGCTTTTAATTCAACCCCTCCTTTTTTTTGTGGAGTTTCGCGGCATAAAGGACACCCCTGAATCTTTGTACTTTGAGAATCATGTACCGTTTCCCTCTTTTGTATGTTTTTTTGGGTTGGCGGCACCTTCCCCCCTTAACTCCCCCTCAAAGACTTTCCCCGCTTCGACCCCCCTTTTTTTGTCCACCCTTTGACTTTCAACGACTACCTGCGGTTATGCCCAGGCTCTTGCCCCCCCTCTTTCCCCATGAGAACTTTTTTCGCCGACGGTTTCCATTCCGGGCCGCCGTCCCCGCGACAACCGAGGAAAGCTTTGAAAATCCCCCCCCCTATGTTCGGGGGCACACGCTTTTTTTTTGCTTCTTTTTCATACTGATTGGAGTTGGCACCTCGTTTTTTTCTTTTTCCTTTCGGAAGAATTCTTCCCCCCTCACAAGCGGAACACGGCCTACCTCCTCCCAACCCCTCGGGTCTCTCTTTTCTCTATTCGCCCTCTCTTCCCCCCGCGCTGGTTTTTCCCACGCGGTTATTCCTGCCTTTTCCCTCCACGCCCCCTCAGTCTTTTTACCCCCCCCCGCGGCATCGCTTGCACTCAGCGGTCCCCCTGCTAAATCTCTCTCTTTTGTTGAGAGAGTCCTTTTTTTTCTTCCTCTTCAACCGGCCTCAGGGTTGTCAAATTACTTTGCCTCTCCCCCCCCTTTTTTCCCCCGACTAAATCGCGTGCCCAGGCCCTCACACCATCGACGTGCTTTTTTCCTAGAAAAAAATCTTTTTTTTCAACCCCCTGTCGCGCCTTTTTTGTATTCCAGTTCGCGATTTTTTTGGGCGAGCGTTCTCGTCCCCCCCCCCTCCCATCTTTCGAGGGCCAAAACCCCTTCAGTTCTTCCAATTCCCCCTTTTTTTCCCCCCCTTTTTTTTTGCGACAAAGTCCCATTTTTTTGGTCTTGGATTTCTTTTTTTTTTCCATAGCTAGGCTTGGTTCTTCCTGGTCTTTCTGTCTTTTTGCAAGAAGCCTGGGTGTTCCCCCCCAACCGCAGTCGTTTTTGTAACGTCAGGTGTTGGCGGGGTTTCCTTTTTCAGGCCGCTGCCATCTTTTCTTTTACGTCATTGGTACCTTCCCAGGCCTATTAGGAGCTTCTCCCCCCCCGTGGTCACTTACATGACTCTCCGTCGGTGTCATCTTTTTTCCTTCGCACGGTGTCTTTTCTGCCCACAAAAAAACCTTTTTTTCTCTGAAAGAGGAGATTTCCGCCTCTTCTTACGGTTGTCTTTTGTCAATTTTTTTCCCCACAACCTCTTCGTCGTCATGGTTTCTTTTACAACCGAAGTTGTCTTTTCCCTTTGGGGCTGATTTTCTGGGGGGCCGGGCTCTTGAAGAACAATGAGTTTTTTTTTTTTCCCACTGATTTATTATTTCCCAGCCACCGACTTCTTTGCTCTCGATTCTATGCCCCCATCGCGCACCCTTTTTTCTCCTCCAACTCTCGTACCAACAGAATACGAGTCGCTTCCTCCCCCCCCCCCCGAGGATGACTTTTTTTTTGTACCCGGCAAAAAAAGCCTTTTCGTTTTCCAACGTAGTACGCAGAAGCTTCTCTTCAGAACCGATTGCCGTTGCTCTACAACCCCTGCAGTAATTTTTTTTTTTTTTTTTTTTTTTTTATGGAAACGACACATCACTTTTGTCGCCCACCGATACTTCTTGCGGGTTTTTGACAGTTTTTTACGTTTTCCCTCGGTTCGTTGTTTGTTTCCTCTTCATTTCTAGCCTTGGCAGGCCGCCTCCTTCCCCATTGGTCGGGAACCTCTTACTTCACGCTCAGTTGTTCCATTATGAAGGGATAATGTTTCCCCCCCTCTCTCTGTCGGCCCCCCCCAAACCCGCCCCCCAAGACTTGTTTCAGGTTAGGTGGGAACCCCTTTCCGTAATTCTCCCCCCCCCCAATGCCCCCCCCAACTCTTATCGCGCGCTCTTTTCCTCTTTCGTGTGAACAATCCTGCTCACTGGAGTCTTTTCTTCCTGAATCTTTTTTTTTTTCCGCCACGAACCAATATATCATTTCCGCCTTTCGAATTATTTGATTGCCGGGTTTTTTTTTTTTTGGGTCTTTCGGGTTCCTTGTTTCTTCTCATTGGGACCTTTCTTCCCCTCGTTTTCCCTTCTCCCTTTGTGAGTCGAACTCCCCCCACCCGAGGCTTTTTTCCAAAAAGGGGTCAGTTACTCGTTTTTGTGCCCAAAGACTTGGCTGGTTTTTCTTCACGTGGACCCCCTTTTTTTTTTGGGCACGAGTCCGAACTTGGCACACCGGTTACTTACTTTACTGAACCGGTTGTGCACCGGGGGCCGGACTTGTTGTTATTTTTTTGCTGACCTCTTTTAACTCCCCATAAAAACAAGATTTTGACTTTTTGGATTATTGTACCCACTATTAGCTCCAGCCCCCCCCCGATAGCCTCCCAATGTTGGTCCTCCCCCCCCTATGTAGCGTTGGCTTTTTTTCCTTTTTTTGGTTAACTTTTTCCTTTTTTCCGGCACCGAATGCCTTTCTCTAAGTCCCCATATGTTTTTGTTTGTTCGTTGTACTCCCCCTCCCCCCAATCTCTTTTTCCCCTGGTGGGTTCCCTCTTTAATTGTTACAGAACTAAACTTACACCCCCCTTTTCTTCATTCCTTTTTGAGTTCCTGGCGCCCCTTCCTCTTGCCTTCCCCCCTTCCCCCCCTCGCGTCTCCCTCTTCTCCCTTCCCTTCCGTCTTCCCCCCCCCCCTTTGCGCATCACTGTCTTTTTTCGCCCGTGGGCGCAAAGTTTTGGTATTTCCCCTGCCCCAGCAATCCTTTCCTTTCCAACCCTTTTCTTTGTTACCGTCTTCCCTCTCCTTGTTCACCGTTCCAACCCTTTTTAGCACTTTGACTTCCCCCTTTCAGAATGTTTCCCCAAATTTCCGAGCTTGCCGTTGGGCGCTTGCCCAGTTGTAGGCCTAGATTGTTGGCATCGAGTATTTCCTGACTAGATCGTTTTTCCCCCTGCCGCTAAATATCCTTTGTGCGTTTCTTCTCGGCCTTCCCTCTTATCCATGCTTGTTCTCTGCGTAGTGAGAGTTTTCTTTCCTTTTTCTTTTTTTCCCACCCCCCCCCCCCTTTCTGCGCTTCCTGTTTTTTCCCCCCACAAACCCACGATTTTGTTTTTTTTCCGGCGTCGGTGTCTTCCTATCTCGCTAGGTTCCCCCCTTCTGTTTCCCACGGAACATTTTCCCCCAATCCGCGGAGCTTGCCCTGATTACTTCCAGATGAGTCCTTTCTTTCTTTCCTGGGACCTTTTGGCGATTGCCTCCCCCCCCCCCTTCAGATCCCAATTTTTCTCGTTTCCTTCCCTTCTGGTGAGCGAGGATCCCCCTTTTTCTCTTTTCAAACCCCCTTTTTTTCTCAAAGTCGCGGGCTTTTTCTTTTTTCGACCCCGCCGATACCCCCCAATCCCCCTCTGGGACAGTCTGTTCCTTTACAGAGAGGCAGGCACCTTTTCGCAAGGTTCTCTTCTGGTTCGAACCTGGTTTTTTTTTCGTGAGTTTTTTTCTTAAGCTTTTTTTTGCGGAGGGGATGTTTTTTTCTCTTACACGCGTCTCTGTTCCCCTCTTCCAAAAACTTTTTCTTCCTAGTCGCTATTTCCCTTTTTCCTTTTCCCATCGACTCTTTCTCGGTTTCGATATCCCTTTCCCCCCCTTTGTCCCTTCTTTTTTCCTCTTCTACAAACCACACCCTTTCTTTCTACCCTACCCCCCCAAGCTTTAAAGGCTTTTTTTGGAGCAAACCAGCAATAACCCTTTTTTTACTCTCCTTTGTTGAGGCGGCTTCTTTTTCCCTGCTTTTTCCATTTTGGCCACAAATTCCCCCCCGTGGCCTCGTCCTTTTTTTGTTGATTCACGCGATCCTTCGGCCGTTTCTCTTTTTTCTGCAGCTTTTTTAACTCCTTTTTTGCGGTCGGTGCATTCCGGTTTTCCCCCAAACTCCCCTCTTCCATGCATCCTTGGAGAAAGGCGGAGTTTTTTTTTTTTTTTATTCCGTACAGTTCCCTTTCCACTTTTTTCGAGAGTTCGGCTTTTTACCCTTTTTCCCGTGTGCTCTTTTCCTCAAAAGTTACAATTCCCCCCCCCCCCGAGCCCCCCCCAAAAACGCGTCTCTCTTCTTCCCTCCTCCCGCTCTTCCTTCTTTTCCGCAGCAAAAACTCCGCCCCCCCCCACCTGCGCCGTCCACCTCGCCGCGTTCCTTTTTTTGCCAATTTTTTTTAGGTCCCTCTCCCCCAGCTTTCCGGACTTTTCTACCCCCTTACGGCTCGTTTTCCGATCCTCATTCCTGCGTCCGTCTGCAGCAGATTTCCCACCATCCAACCCCCCCTTTTCCTTGGCAGCATTACCTTTTTTTTTTCATGATTACGTAGACTCTTTTTTTCCCTCCTCCGTTTTTTGAGATCTCCGTTCTTTTCCTTCTGGTCTTCGTTGGCAAAAAATCCCAACAAAATTCTTTTGTTTTTTTGTTTTCTTTTTTCCACGTTCTACGGACGCCGATCTTGTCTTTATGACGTTTGCTTTGTTTTTTAATGACCCCCCCTTTTTTTGGAAGGCTTCTCTAGGTTTTTTTCCAACCCAGTCGAGCCCGCTCCCGAGTGAGTTGGAGGCTTTTTTTCAAGAGTTAAAGCTTTTTTTTTTAAGCCGTTTTTTTTTTTTTTTTCTGAGAATTTTTTTTTTTTCCGCTCGGCTTTCTTTGTCATTGTAAGTCCTTTTTTTTCACGATTT
>Ga0179593_1376969_pt1 | contig 15649 bp, 25 predicted proteins | sample CZODoug2_1_08_16_FD_185931 | JGI IMG/M metagenome (GOLD analysis project Ga0179593, IMG submission 185931) | Vadose zone soil fungal communities from Angelo Coast Range Reserve, California, USA - CZODoug2_1_08_16fungal (PacBio error correction) | ecosystem: Environmental > Terrestrial > Soil >... | reverse complement strand
GATTTCTCAGATGTAAGATTTACGTTATTCATGTTGTGTGGTTCTAGGGCGTGGTCACTTTTTTTCCCTTTTTACGCCGGAGTGTTTATAGCGGCTGGCCAAAATCCTTGGTGGTGAGGGGCAAAAATTACCTTCTTCGACCTTTCGCTGGCCAAACTCTGGCCCCCTTTTTGGGCCGCCGCGCAACAACCCCTTCCTCTACACCTTTCCAGTCTTTTTTAGGCGGATTTTCTTTTGTCGGGTTACCTGCGGCCGTCGAATGCAGAATGGCCTTCCCTCCCTCTGGTGGTTCTCCTGATACTTTCGTTTTGGTTTCTTTTGAGGGTTGAGGTCCCCTGACTCGGGCGGGTTGCGGCAACAGCACTGCTGTACGGAGCTCAGCTCCCCTCTGTTCTTTTTCGTTGACTCCCTTTGCCCCTTTTTTTTTCAGGGATTCCCCCTCTCGGCCTTTTCTGGCAGTGCGGGGCTTTCAGTGGTTTTCTGAGGGACCGGTCCTTCCAAAATCGGAATTCCTCCGTCCCAATACCTTTTTTCCTGCTGCACACGGAGATATTGTTATTGTTGGTTTCCGTACTAGAGGCTTCGGGTTGCCGTTTTCCCCACCGGCTTTTTGTTGACCCATTTTTTTATGTTCTTGTCTCGCCTCTTGAATGCTACCGCCATTTTTTGCTGGAGACTGGCACCTTTTCCCTTTCTTCGTCGCGGGAGTTGGCTAATTTAGTTTTCGGCCACCCTCCCTGTTTTGTTGGTGTCGGCGTAGATTCTTCGCGATCGGTCCTCTAGATGATTTTTTTTACAAGTTGAAAGATTATTTGTGGGGTTTTTCTTTTTTTTAGGCCCCTTCAATTTTTAATCTTTACCGGTGGGAGGTCTAGGTGTTTTTAAGTGGATCCCCCCAACGAATTTTTTGTTTTTCGAGATTTCCCGCATGTTAAGTTGTTGTGGACAGTATTACGAAATCACGGCCTGACCCCCCCCAAACTCGTTTTTTATTGAGGTCGGTGTGTCTTTTCTTTTCGGTGTTTCTTCTTGGGCGTGTTCACTATCCTCCCCTTTGGACAATTTTTTTTTTGACCAACTTCTAACTCCGCAAAATACGGAGGATGATCTATCCTTAATAGTCCCCCCCTGTCTGAGACGGTCTTTTGGCAACAATGGGTTTACCCACCAGCTCCCCTTGGTTTTTTTGTTGTCTGGGCCAGGACGCTCTCGGAAATTTAAGCCAGCTGCACATTCTTGCACCTACCCGAGATTCTTTTTTCCCAATTGCGGAGCATGAGGATTCTGATAGCTTTAGGTTGTTTCTGATTTTTTTTCCCCCAACCATCTGGCTTGGAGGACTGGCCGAGGAGGTTCACTTGAAGTTTCTGTTCCGCTTCTGCGGCTAGTCCGTTACCCTTTGGGCTCGTAGGCGGCTCCTCCCTCAACGGAATCTTTTTTTCAAACTCTTTTTTGGAAGATGGCCCGTGGATTACGGTCTCGGAATCCTTCACCCTTTCACATTTTCCCCGTTTTACCGCTTTTCTCAGTGATCTCCCTTTTTTGACGAATTTTGACAGTTTTCTCACCCCCACCCCAAAAAGAACTCTGGCCCACTGTTCTACTTTTCCCACCCCTCTTTGTCGGTGTACACTTACCATCGCTTGGAAAGCCCTCACCGGTTTTTGACTCCTTTCAGCGCTTATGTCTTCGTGGGGGCTTCGAGGACACCTGACCGCTGTAGGTTTCTGATTTTTGTTGTCATTTTCCGGGTGACTGAATCCCGAAGAACCTTGGTCCATCCCCTTCCCCCCGCAGATTGAGACCCCAAAATGAGGCTTTCGGCCTGACGGATTGGCATGTCGCCGCCATTGTGGATCTTCCCCCTCCTAATCGTGTTTTTGAGGGTCTTCTTCATTCACTGCCAAGGGGGCGTACAACTTGCATCCGTCCTGGTAGAATCCTTTTTTTCCGCGGTTTCTATTGCTTGTTTGGGGATTATCCTCTTCGTTTTCTGGGATCTCCGGTTTCCTCTTATTTTTTCATTTAATCAACCCTTTGGCCCGTGGTGTCCTCGGAGTGTATAAAGTCCAATTTCCCCTCTCCCCCGCGCATTTCTTGCCAGTCTTGCTGGTGTTTCCTCCCCCAACCTTTGTAGGTTTAGGTTCGGCTTCCCCAAAAGGCCGCATTTGCCGCCCTCAGCCCGTTTCTTTCACGTTTATTTCGTTCATCTTTCCCCGTAGGCCCAGGTTCCCTTCAACTCACATTTCGGGTGATCGAGGGCACTTTTTTCACCACGTTTTTTTTCCCCCTGGTGGTAACTTTTTTCCATACAGCAACGCTTTTTAAACGGTGGTCGGAAATTTAAAATTTTGCTTCGCCCGACCTTAATACACCTAGCTGCTCTTTTTCACCTCTCCAATTTTATGTTGATAATTTTTTACGTCTGGAGCAACTGTTTTGACCCCACAACGAGCAACCCCTTTTTAGTCTGCCCGGACAAATTAAAAAAAGACTTTCTTCTCTACCACACCAGTCAAGTCCCCCGCTACTCACCTCTCCCAGCATATTACTTTGTGGAACAGTCGAAAAAGACCCACAAATCTCTTATTTTCCCCTTGCTTTCCGCCCGCTCTCTTACTAAACTGGTTCAGATAAGGGGTTTGATCGAGTATTTGTAGCCCTTTGACCCTTTTGGTTTTATGCCACCAAGATTTCCCTTTCTGGCGGCATTCCTTTTTTCCCGCTTTTTCCGCACACTTGTGGGTTTGAGTGACTGAGGTATCTCACTTTTTTTTTCCCCCCTTTTCGAGGTTTTCCAACAACCTTTTTCCGCATGCCCCGAACTATCAGCCACCACCGCCATCGGTTATTGGTCGGGATCAAAACCTTCATAGTTTTTTCCCATGCTTTCTCCGGCGGTTTTTTTTTTCCTCCCATTTTTCCCCGAAGTCTCACACCGCCAACCGCAAAGATCGCGTGTGGTGTTTTGTCCTTTCCTTACTTATTTTTTTTTTTCCCAACCATCTGCATTTCCCTGGCTCGTGGGTCACTTTTTTAAGATCCCGGTGTTGTCTAAATATTTCCCCCCAACAAGCCCTTCTCTTCCCAAGCCAGCTTATTTGCCCCCCCCTTTCCCCAACTGCATGGCCTTTCCTCAGCTGACCAGACCAGACTTCCTATCCCCTTTCCCCATCTTGAATTTCGGCTCCCCCCCCCTTCGGATTCTCAGGGCCGTCTTTCCCAACAGTTGAAACGCGTGTTTACCCGTTGCAAATCAGGCTACCGCGGTCCCAAGCGGAAGTCTTTCCCCATACCCCCCCCCCCCCCCCCCTTCCCTGGCCGCCCTTTTTTTTTACTCTCGTTGGCGCCCTTCAGGGACCTGTCCAGACTACGTCCTTCAGCATGTTCAACTTTTGCACCCTGGTTTTTTTTTTTTTTTTTTCCTGACCTTCTGGAACCTACTTCATTACTACGCTCTGCCTTGTTGTCCTTTCCGTTTCTTTGGGTTCGTTATGTGGCTTTGGAGTTCGCACGGTTTCCTCCATTCTTCCCCTCCCCGGACGTCTGTTCCGTTTTTTTTCACCTTTTTTTTCCCAGGGGCGCATTAAAGACGCCTTTCCTAGCTGGTTCCCCCTCCCAAGTTCGACTCTCCCGCCCAAGCCTTTGCTTTTCCCCCCCCGTGGTCGCTTTCAAGTCCCTTTTCCATTCCTGCTGCCCCGTTTACCCCTACCAGGAGACCAGCTTTTTCCGTTCCAGGCTATTTTGTCCCCAGCTGGTTTACCCAATCGCCGTCCCGGCCCGGCACGACCACCTCTTTTTTTTTTTTTCCAAATACCGCGAACCCCGGCCAAAACGACCGATTATTGTCCCCTTCTTTTCTTGGGGATTTTTTTTTCATGTGTTAGGGTCCATTTTTTTTCCCGTTCCTCCGTCGTTGTCCCCCCCCCAATTATGTTTGTCGGACACAACCTATAAAAACTCCCCGGGATTGGCCTTTTTTCTCCCATACTCGTCCCCTCCGGCCATTTTTTCTACCGCTCAACACCATCGCATCTTAAGGTCCTTCATCATCCTTCTCTCTCTTTTCCCCAATTTTTTAGGTGATGACGCCTTGAATTTTTCCTCATGGGTTGCGCGGGACGGGAGTTCTCCTTTGGGCGTTCAACCCTTTTCAGTGCCCGAGCCCGTTTTCCTTGTTATAGGTCCTACCCCTCCATTTTTTTTTTTTTAAGGTTAACCACTTCTCCCCTGACTCCCCGTGCACTCCTGTCCCACATTGCCCTGCGTCAAGGTTCTATACAAATGGTGTGCAAGTTTGCTGTTTCTCCGCGATTCGGGTCGTTCCCCTGGGTCTTCTTCATGTCCCCTTAGCCTGGGCGTGGGTCCCCTTTTTCCTTGTTTTCTCCCCGGCGACCTTCCTTTTTTCAATTTATTGTGACTTGGGCGCAGGATGGAGGAAACCCCCTTTCGGCCCGGTTGTGAGAAAAGTCCCTTTACTAGCTCCCTTTTTCTCCCCCCTTTTTGGTGTTTCCCCTTTTTTTGGCGTTTGGCTCCCTGCGGAATCCCTCCCGTGACGGCCACCGCTGTTCAAACGTTTTTTCTTTTTTTCCGCGGACCGGCGAGTTAAACCTGTTAGGACTTTGGCTGGCACATCGTCCTTACCGGTTCTGTGGGGACGTTTTTCTTCCAGCCTTGTGAGTTGGGTACATTGTTTCTGTTTGTTCGATTGTGTCTTCCGGTTCGCGTTTGCCCCCCAACAATGATGCTGGACTCGAAATTGCTGACGGATTCGGCTTTCCCCATTTCTGTCTATGTTTTTTGGATTTAGTGCGCCCCAAAGGCTTTTTCGGTTCCCGTGCCTTTGGCTTTTATTTTCAAGATGGTTTAATGCTACCAACGTTTTACGCCCCCCTTTGTCACTTGTTGCTCGCCTTTCCGCTCTGAGGAGGATTCTCATTCCTTTTGGCGTCCCTGATTTATATGGGCTGTGGCGGTCATCTCTAGGAGCCTCCATCTGGTTAATGGGACCAACGTTTCAAAGCTGGGGTTGATGTATGTTGTTCTCCACCCCCCCCCCCCCCCCCCGGTGAGCCTTTCTCCTCTTTCGGGTTTTGTGGCGCACAGCTCCCCCGCTCCCTACGTCGACCTGCACAACAACAACATGACGATTTTTTGCTGGCTTTGTCTTTTCCTGTCTCTTGGCGCGCCGGTGCTTTGCCCTTCTCCCTTTTATTCGCAATGGTGTCCCCAACTTTATTGGCAATTATTGACAACTTTGGCGGTTTTTTGCATCATCCGGACCGGTTTGAGAAGGGTGGGTTTTCCGGTGTTTTTGGAATTTTTGTATTTTCACGCCTGTCCCCCCCCCCCCGTTCTTTCTGGGTTCCAATGCTTTCAGCCCATGCTTTTTTTTTTTTTTTGAAAAAATCTTGCTAACCAAAATTTTGGAACAGCTCCCCATTCCTCCTTCCCCCCTTTATTGGTTAGAACTCCCAGTGTTTTCGGTTCGACTGACCCACCATTTTCTTTAAATTTTTTTTCACGTTCGATCGTTTTGGGCCCGGGCGCATCTGGGTCACCTGCCTTCTGCGGCTTTTTTTTTTTCTCGACCTGTTTGTTTGGTTTTCAGGGGCCTGGCCCCCAGTCGGCGGGTTTGATCAATCCGCGGTCCACTTTTTTCATCCCCTTTCCCGCTACTTCCGGCACCAAGCCTTTTACCTATCCTGCGGAAGTCTTGAACTCAAGTTTCTTTTTAATTACGTCTTCGCCAATCCATACGTGACCCCTTTTTCCAGGGCCGTTTTCCTTCGGTTCCGTCACCTGTCGAGTTTGTTCGTGCGATTTCCTTGGCTACTAAAGGTTTCGATTTTTTCTAAAACAGAAACTTTTTTTGTTTAACCCTTCGCCTTTTTCGATACCCTTGAACGGTTCCGCGTGCCCCCTTGTACTTTTCTTTCCCCTCGGATTTGGGCCAGCCCCTCAACGGCCCTTGGTTACAGTCCGGACCCCCTTTGGGAGGCCGCTGTCCCGTTTTTTTTTTTTCACATCCTGCCCACCCCGGTTTTTTCCCGTTTACCCCCCCCTGGCATTGTGGTCTGTCCGTATGCGCCCGGGCTCTGTAGCTCTATCCCCCTCACGCTCGGACTCTTTTCCCCCCTCCTTCCCAATGTCTTTTTTTGGTTCTGGGCCTGACGGTTCCGGCCCCTGTCCTCGCTTCATGTTCTCTCTTTAATCCTCCGGTTCGTTGAGCCTTCTCCACAATTTGCCCTGTCTCCCCTTTCCTCCGGTTCCGGTTTTTCTGTTCCCTGAGTGGCCCTTTTGGGCCTCTCTCTCTTGACTTTTTTTTGATATTAATCGGTTTTTCCCGCCCTGTTGATCCGTTGCAAACACCTGTACCCCTCTTTTTTTTTTGTCTACCCGGACGCCCCTCATGAACTCGGGGCTGGTCGTACTTCGGGCTTTCCCCCGCACCACCATTGCTTTTTTGGCCCTAGTCTTTTCACCTGCGGATGTTCCTTACCGGCGTTGCTTCCTTCAAGTTCCCTTCTTCACCCGTCTTCCAGCGGCCTTGCTTGACTTCTATTCCGTTGCTTTCCCATTGCAAGCCAGGCTTTTTCCCTCGTCTCCCACTTCTGAACATGTCGTTCCCTGGTTCGGGTCAGCAATTGACGTCGGCCACCCCACCTGTTTTTGTCGTTGGAAAAACGACCTCACCAATGGTCCTTTTATGTCTTTTCAATAATTCGTCTGACCCCCAGTCCATCCCTTTTTTTTCAGTCTGACTTCGTTCATCATTTTGACCGGTTTGTTTTCCCCCCCCTTATCTCCGGGGACCCCAACGTGGGGCTTCAAACCCCCTTCTTTTTGCAAGTTAATGTGAGTCTACTCCCCCGGCCTTTTTGAAGATTTTTCAACACATCCCCACCCTTTCACCCCACGCCTTTTCGCCGATAAGTGGGCTTTTTTCCGCAGCTACAAGGGCTGTTGTTTCCCCTTGTTCCAGACATAGAAACTCCCTTCAACGGGGTACGATTTTCTTTTTTTTTTTTTTTTTTTTTTTTGATACCCCAGGTTAATGCACTTTTTTTGATCGGATTTTGCGCCCTCCGTCTTTTTTTGTACGCAATTTTTTCTCTTTTCGTTCTCGTGACCCTTTCCTTTTTCCCCCATGCGGACCCGCGCCCCCCACTGGTTTGGCCTTCTCCTTCCTCAGCCTGCCCTTTCGATTATTTCACAACCTGCATGACCCCACTTCCGCCCCCCGCCGGACACTTTCTTTTTTTAGGGGCATCATTGGTTCTTCCACGGCTTCTGCGCTTCGTTTTTTCCGTTTCCACCGCCCCGCCGAACTTCGTCTTTTTTTCTTCCTTCTTGTTCGTTTTTTTCGTCTTGTTCCTTGCGCCACCCCCCCAAAGGGCCCGCCATCTTCTCCCCATGTTTTTGTTCCGGTTTGAAGGTGTCCCCTTTTTTTTTTTTTTTCACACCAACCTCCCCACTTCGAACCTCCCCCCCTCCTGTTCTTTTTCATAAAACGGGCAATGGCCTTCCGTACGTCTCTTCCAGCATCACCCTCCCCCCTCTTCATACCTCCCGCCAGTTCATAAGGATTCCTGGTCCCCCCCTCACGGGCGCGGTCTAGTCACCAGGAACCACAACCGAGCCTTTAAGTGAGTTGTGTTTTTTTTTTCGTCCCCCCCAGCGAAGGTTGCCATGACCATTTGCCTTTCCCGGCACCTTTTTTTCCTACCCCCCTTTTAATTTGAAGTGCTCCCAATCCTACGATGTTAGTTTGAGCATTGATTTCTTTGCCCGAGACACGCTTCCAGAATGTTCATTCAAAACCTCTCACCGGGACCTTTCCCCTTCCAGCTGCGAGAAATCTTCTTTTTATCCCTTTCCAATCCCCCTGCCAAGATCTCTCCCCCTTGATGAGTTTCTTCACTCGGTTTTGGACTTGTGCACTAGGTCCTTAAACAATTTGTTCATTCGGCCGGTTTCCGCTTTCCTCTACCAATTTTTTTTCCTTGATCCGCGGTGGCAGTCTTTTTCCCAACGTGAAAGGTTGTGGAATGTTTCCCCCTCCTCAACCAACGCTGCCCCCCCCCCTTCCCCCTTTTTTCAGACCGATTTGAAGTTACAGCAGTGCTTTTCCAATGTGACGGACTTTTTTCTTAACTTCCCCTCATTTTTCCTTCCGGCCTCCCCCCCCCCCGTACAAAAGGGTGAGGCGTTTTTTGTGAGCAGGGCAGTTATGCAAACAACGAGTTCCCCCCCCGCGGATTCATGTAATCCTGGTTCACAGACGAACAATCCTCTCTTCGTATAAATTCCAGGATGCCACCGTTCCACTTCTAGAAAGCTTTTCTTTTTCGCATTTGGGAGGATAATGTATTTGCCATGTTCGTTTTTTGCCCTGGTTACGTTGTCATCTTTTTTCCCCCTCCTTCTTCCCAAAAACGCCCCAACCCCTTCCAGTTTTTGGGTTTCGCCCTCCTGGGATTCTCCCGTACCTCCCCACCCATCCCAGCTCTTTCCTTCCAACTCTTTCCCCCCCCTCCCCCCCTCCTTCCCTATCTATCTCTCTTTTTCCCCTTTGTTTTTCTCCTCCTGATGCCGATTTCTCCCGCTTCGAGGCGACTCTTGTTTTGTGTTCACGTTTTGAGCGCCCGGGTTTGGCGGGTTCCTCATTTTATGGCGACGTCTACCGTCCTTTTTATCCGTTTTTCTGACAAACTTTGGAACTGATCCGGCCTCTTCCGACACCCCCCCCCCCTTGGACACTTCACCACTTTCCGTTCCCCTCCCCCCGCGCCCAAAAGCTTTTTTTTTCCTTCCTACCATCGTTTTTTCCCTGGTTTTCTGCGTTTTTCTTCTCTTGCTTTGGTCGGGGTCGTTCCGTTTCCCTCTGCTGATTTTTTGAAGTCCTCGGTCCTCACCTTTTGATCTCCCCCTCTTTGGACGGTTTTTTGATTGCATCCAGGAATGGGGACTGATGTAAACGTTCTTTCCTTTTTTGGCGTTCCCAATTTCACTTACTCTGGTCCCTTTTGGCGTTTGTCACTGCTGGCGTTCCCTCCAGCTGCACCCTGGCCCCAGCCTATTAAACTATTTTTTGTGGACACTCTTTTCCGGGTATCTTTTTCCTCTTTTTTCCCCTGGGGTTTTTACCCTTTTTTCCTTTGTCTTTCACTTCCCAATACTTCCGTGTTCTTCGGCTTCCATGCAAGGGGCGGATCTAGAATTTGGTTATCCGTTTCATCCGTATTTTTTTCTTTGGAAGGCCTGACCCCTTCCTTCTTTGTCCCACATGTTTTCGGTTATTATTTTCCTTGTCAAAATCTTGAGCCTGGCGCCACTTCGTCTTGAATTTTGTCGCAATTGGCCTTTGAGGTCAAATTTCTTGCCCCTCTTTTTAGAACCTGCTGGTTCCCCTTCTCTTCACCTTGTTTTTGTCTTGACCAACGATTTCCTTTGTTTCAGGGTGGCTTTCTTTCTGATCACGCTGGTTGGGGGGAGTTATTCTCCTCCCTTTCGATTTCCGTGACTCTCATTTTTTCCTTGTTTTTGCTCTTGAGACCTTTTCCCCTTTTCCCCCCCCTTTTTCTTTAATGGCCCCAAAACTTCCTGGGTTTGATGTTCGACCCCAGTTTTTGGGCTGGCGTTCCCACGGGAAACCACAAATTTTTTTTAAAGCATAATGGATGTGCTAGATTTTTGCAAGCCGTTTTTTTTTTTTTTTTCAAAATGAAACAAACACCCATGAATTCCTCTTTGTCTCTGACGTCTCGGCAGTTTTTGATTTCGTTTGAAAGTCTCCCCCTTAGAACCCTTGGTTTCCCCCCTGCAATTTTGCCCCTTCCTCGCCCCCTTTTTTCTCCTACCAATAAAGTTTTTTTTCCTTTCTTGGCCTCCCCCTGTTTTCCCCCGGTTTTTCGCGTTTCCCTTTTCCACCCTGTCGGTTTCCCAATCTGCCCCCGTGGGTTGTTTTCGCTGGGGAAAACCCCCTGGTTAATTTGTTCCTCAGGAAGATGCTTAAAATCTTTTTTTGTAACAACCTGTGCCCAAGGGGAGCTTCCCTTCTCGATCACCGTACATTTGTTCAAGAACCCCCTTGCCCCTGAGAATCGAGGTTGGTAATTCCCCCCCTTCTGTTCCATTCGATTTTGGTTTTTGCGTTTATTTGGAACACACAAGCCCCCCTGATGAAGTATGCATTTTCGCACTTGTTTACTTGTGTTTTTGTTCCAGTTTTCCCTCCTTTTCGTGTTAAGTCCGAAGACCATTTGAGAGTGTTTTCCTGTGACGTTTGATAATTTCTCACCCTTTTTTCCCCCAAAGGCTGAATCCCATTGAAAACCCCCCTTATAATTCTTCTGGACCCCGACCTCCCCACCGCGGGGTCTTACTTCTCGCCTTACACCTTCTCCCCCCCCTTTTTTTTTCTCCCCACCCCCGTTTACCGGGCAGTTACATGCCGCCGTGGTGGCGTGACACTGGATTCCAAACCGGTTTTCCTGGAATTGTCTTAACAAAGCCCTTTTGTTTTCTTTTTCCTGGCGGAATTTCTTCGTCCCCCTTCACCGTTCCCCCAGTTGACTTGATGGTGACTGTGTTTACCCCAATCGGCTTTGTTCAACACCCTGGTTCCTTTTATGACTTCCAGTCCTTTTTTTTGGGCAGCCTTGTCTGTTTTTTTCCCTACCTTTTCACCACTTCGATGACGAGCCCCCATCTGGCGGCGTCTTATGGTGATTTTCATTCCACTCTTTTTTCCTGTGCTGAACCCCCATGACTCTGAGTCAAGGCCTCCCCCCAAGGAGATTTCCGATCGTCCCTATTCCCAACAACCTTTCGCTCGGTTTGGCCCGCCTGTCTCTGGATTTATTCCTCTCTATGTCTTTTCCTCTCTTTTCACTTCCCCCCTTTACGTTTTTTTGTTGACTTCTCTCACAACTCCAATTTTTCTTTCCCCCTTTCCCTCCGTCCAGTTCCCGTCCCCGAGACTCCTTTTTAAGGGCGAAGGGCCTCTCTCGTGATGCTGGTCCCCTTCTTTTTTTTCTTTCCCCGTCCTTTCTGACCCTCAATGCTCTACGTTTCAGTCTCACTTTCACGCTCGCAGTGTTTTCTACGTGTCGCGACTTCTCCCCAATGATCTTTCGGATGTCCCCTCCCCTGCTGTTCTTTCCCCAGCCCAACCGGTGCGTTGAGCTTTTTTCCCAACCTCTTTTGCGTACAACCGGCATTTTTTCTCTTGTGATGCTTCCCTGTTTTTTTTCCTTGATTTCATTCTGGTACCCGCCCGTCCTTCCCTGACCAACTCGAAAATTAGTCCTCCTGTTGTTCTAGCCGTTCACGACTGTATGTCCAATGGTCCCGTCCCTTTCACAGGATGTGCCCCGGTGTCTGGGCTTTATTTTCTTTTCTTTAAACTTTACCGAGCTTTCGTTATGTCCAACTCCCCCTTTAGGTTTGATTTTGGCCCTCCTCCGGTTTCAGCCCAAACAAGCATTGGCGTGAACCCGTTCCCAAAGTTAAGGCTGTCTCTTCCCCTTCCCCGCCTTAGGTCCGGCTCCCCTTCACAACACCATTAAAAGTTTAACAAGCCCTTCTCCAGATCAGTTCCCTTCCTCGTCTTTTCATTTTTCCCCGTTCTTCTTTTTTTTCCCCCCGCGCTCGGAAAAATTAGCAATGGGTCCGCCCCGTCCGATTCTACACTGGTCTTCCTTCCCTCGGTTGCTACTCCTGCCCAGGTTGCGCCCTTTTCCCGGCAATGTTTGGGTTAGCAAGCTTTTCCGCATACTTCTCCTTTTCTGGACCTTAATTGCAGAGCCCCCTCACCTTTGAGTTCTTTTACTAACGTACCCTCCGCGCGAGGGGCACCCGGTCCCCCATGTACCGACACCTTTCTCCGCAATGCCTTTCTTTTTCTGTTTAAACCCTTCATTTCGTTGTCCTGTTTTTACCCAGTTTCGACCCCTTGCTCTGCCAACTCCTGACTTCCGTTTCAAATTCGGTCAGCACGCCCCCCTCCCGATGTTTGAGTTTCCAGTTCCATTCGTCTTTGGCCCCCCCAAAGTCCCACCTGTCTTTCCCCTGCCGTGCCGTTCGTTTGCCCAAAGCCCTTGGACATTCCCCCCGCCCCCCCCACCCAATGTGGTTCATTTTCCTCCAACCCGGGTTTTTCAAAGTTTGTTTGCTACCCTGGCACCTTTGACGTCATAAGACGAGTTTTGTGCCGCCTGCCCCCCCCCCCATCAGACCCTTATTTTCCTGTCCCCCCCCCCCTCCCCTCACTACTTCTTTCCCCGAACCTTTCTCCCCGACTCCCCCGCGCTCCCTCTTTTCAGCTTGGCCGAACCAGCAACCCCCCCCCCCCAAAGTTTCATTTTTTGGTCAGTAAAACCATTTTTGGACCTGTCACCCTTCGGTACCCAGGACCCTCTCCTCCCCCCCATTGTCGACCCGTGAAGCAGTTCTACCCCCTTGCTTAATTGGCAGGTGCCTTTCCTTCTTTCCATTTGGCGTCCCTCCCCGTTTTCCGTCCCATTGCCCTCCATCCCAGCCCGCCAACGGGACTTGCAGCCGACTCCCGCTTAAATTCCGAAACGGGACCCTCCCCCTACCCTTCCGCTCCCCTGCTTTTTCAATCGTCCCACAAGTTTTTATTTATGTGCCTTATCAGTTCCGACAAAACAGTTGTTTTTCCTTTTTCCCCGACGTTTTCCCCGATACTTCCCCGGCCTTTTTGACTTCCTCCTTGGCCGCCGTCCGTTTTTTTTGGAAGTTTTTTTTTTGATTTGTTGCAATCCACCCTTTTTTTTCCCCTCCCCGAGCCCCCTTATTACGGGTTCAAAAGTGGTCTTCACCGATCTCGTCTTTTACTCAAGTGGACTTTTGACCCACAACTTTCTTTTCTTCAAGTCATTAGCTTCCCGCCACCACTCCTCGGAACTTCTTTTTTCTTCTTATCTGATCAAGCTTGATGAACCTGTGGTTCCCCCCACAGGATTTCTGGCCACCCCCCTCCGTTGTCTTTTTGATTACCAAAATCCCCCCGTTTCTACTACCTTTCCCCTTTTCATTTGCACCCCCTTCTTTCTTTCCCAGTTTTCGCTTGTGGTTTTATGTAATGGTGTATTCCCGTTCTTTGTTGGATAGAGATTATCTTTTTCCCCAAGTGTCGGACCCCTCCTAAACTCGGGCCTGAGACTTTTGTTTCCAATTCTCCCCCGCTTCTCCAAACCATGATCGTGAAAAGCGTCTTCGTCATTCATCTTCCTCTCCTTCGTTTTGTGTTGCTCTCTCTCTGCTTGTCCTGATGGACGTCTTTTTTACTATCTTTGTGGTGGTTGAGGCTTGCGGCGTTTCTTCTGCCATTGTCCGTTGACACGGGACATTCTCCTTCTCCTGGAAAAGGTTCTTAAGGGGTTGTCCCCACAACTTTTGGATTGAAAGATCCTTGCCCAACCCCCCCCTTTTTCCCTGGCCCCTCCGTTTGCCCACTCCTCCCCTCCTTTCCATACCCCTTCGTCGTTTGTCAATTTTTAGCCTTCTTGCCTCTAATCTTTTCGGTTACATGTCTCCCTGACGACTGGCCCTCTTTCCATGACCCGGTGGGGGGCCCCCTTTTTTTCATTTTGAAGATTATCCCCTTGTCCCTTTCTTGGTTTCGGTGGTGAATTTTGGCATTCCGGAATTTTTGTCGTACTGGAAAGTCGTTTGGGCGGTCAAAGCCCTGCTGTACCATGTCATTTTTTCCCCTCTTTTCTCCCCTGTTTTTTCTGGTAGTTCGGACACCTTTCTTTGCACTGGCCACTTTTTCCCCCCCATCCTCCGCGGCACGTTGCGTCTTTTTTTTTTTGTTCCTTGTGTCTTCAGCGGGGCTCCTGCAACCCTGGACTTTACTGTTTCCCTCAATACCGTTGGACTCAGACAGGTTCTCTGACTTTTCCTGTATGATGGGTCTCCCCCTGTTCGGATCCCCCTTCTTATTCTGCCCCCTGTCTGGAAACCTTTTTTCTTCCTTGCCAATCTGGACGACGTCTGCTGCCTGGTAAACTTCCGACCTTGGCGCATTGCGTCTTGGAGACCTTTGCCCTTCACCTTTTTGGTCCCCTTTTTTTTGTCCATCGCGGCGCTTTTTTTCCTTCTTTTCTGCTTTTCCCTTTTTACTTCCCCCGTGTTTCTCTTGTTTTTTTTTGTGTTGCTTCGGGCCTGATCGCTCTGAGGCGGATCAGGACTACCCTTTCATGCGTTATATGAGAGATTTGTTTGGCTGGCGTCTTGGCTGTTTTCCTTGTTTTTTTCCCATTTTCCGTAATCCCAAAACTTGCGCTTGGCTTCCTTCTTTTTGTTGGTGTTTTTTCCCCACGGGAACCCACCCCTCCCCCCCCCCCTCCGCACGGATCTCGTTGTGACTTCATTTTCGTTTCGTTGTGGACCGCTCATACGACTTATGCCACTGACCCACCCCCCCCAACCTTGACTCTTGTGCCCGTTTTTTTTCCCCCTCTCAAGTGTTTCGCTCTGCGGCGTGGTTTTTAGTTGCACGGCATTATCTTTCGTTTTTTTTCCACTGGTTTTTCCGACTTCCTTTCTCCCTCCCCTAAAGGTGTTTCGTTTTTATTGTTTCTATTCTGTTTTCTCGTCCCTTTTTTTAGCATTGGTGCCCCGGCGGTTGAACCATTATCCGTAACGCGCCACCGTTTTTCTTTTTTTTTGTTCTCCCCCCAACTTCTTTCTCCCTACGCCCCGCTCTCCGGTTCCAACCCTTCTTGGTTTAAACCAAACCAATTTTTGTGCACAGTTATTCGACCCCTTTCTCCAGAAAGCCCTTTTGGACCCCTGAGACTCTTGAGATTTGTTGTTGTCACCCCCACCCTTTGTGATGGAAGTTCTCTCTTTTCGTGTTGTGGCTTCTTTTTCGGCAGTGGCCCCCCCCCCCCATTCACTGTACTGGCGGTTTCTTCTTCTTTCCTCCTTTGCGGTTACTTTTGTTTTGAAGGTTTTGCCCTTTTCGGGGATGTGGTTCCCGCTACCTTTTTTTTTGTTTACTCTTCGTTTTGCTCCTCGTTTCCACAACCGGCCCCTGGGAAACCCGCGTGAAGACTTTTGGAAATCCAAAGCTCGTTTTTGTTAGTCTCCCTCACTTCCCCTTCCGTTCCCCTTTTTAACATGCCCCTTTTTTCCTTTTCCGTATCTTTCCTGGCAGGCGCTCCTTCCTCCTCCACCCCGGCGGAACGATTTGAACGTTTTCTTCCCCCCCCCCAGTTTGATGGGCTGCGGGCTGATGTCTTTCCCTACAAATAAGAAACACGCGTTGACGCTTATTGCACTTTTTTTACGACCGGCCTTTTTGGTCAGCCCCTTTCCCCCAACCTGACCCCGTTTTGTGCTGAACATCCTTGAAAAGTTCTTTTGCCTCTGAAATTCTGCTTCGGCGGTTCCCTTCCCTCTTGTTTTTCCTCTTTTTTTTTGGTTAAACCCTGCTCCTTTTTCCCTGCTGGTTCTGATAAGTATCGTTCTCTCTTTTCCCGTGTCCCCCTTGCTTTTGACGCCCAGGACTTTAGCCCCCAATTTAATAGTTCTTTTCGAGTTTTCCCTTTCTCGTACCCCCCCACAGGAGGGCTTTTTTGCCCATGTCTCTTTCCCGTCCCGCCCCTTTCCC
>Ga0179593_1723500_pt1 | contig 15650 bp, 18 predicted proteins | sample CZODoug2_1_08_16_FD_185931 | JGI IMG/M metagenome (GOLD analysis project Ga0179593, IMG submission 185931) | Vadose zone soil fungal communities from Angelo Coast Range Reserve, California, USA - CZODoug2_1_08_16fungal (PacBio error correction) | ecosystem: Environmental > Terrestrial > Soil >... | reverse complement strand
CCCAACATACCTTCCCCCCCCCCCCCCCCCCCCCCCCCCCCCCCCCCCCCCCCCCCCCCCTACAAAATAATTTTGTCCGCTCACCGCCCTCTTTTCAACCTCGGCCTTTTTAAACCCGCAACACTCGTTTTGACCTGTTTGGCCCTTTTCTTGGATACTTTATCGACGACGAGCGATTTTCTCCCCTTAAAGTAATGATATTTTGCCATTCCAGGCCCCCGGGCTTCCTTGGCTTCTTTTCTTTCCTTGTCTCCTCTGCCCAAACTTAATTCTTTCCTTTCCCCCTCTAGTCCTATCGCAGACTGTAGACATTTCATTGCAGCTGTTTAGTCACGCCAGTTTCCCACACTTAGTTTGCATGATGATCCCCCTTGCTGGTTTTAGTTGTTTGGCAGACCATCCTTCCCCGACTATGGTGCGATTTTCCCCCATGTTTTTCTCGCCGCTTTCATGTTTTCTTCTGCCTCAGAAGAGATCTTCTAGTATTGCGTTTTTTTTTTGAGACCGGAGCCCCGTTTCCTCGCCTTCTCCCATTCATCCCCGTTCCTGTATAGAGCTGAGTCTGACATCCGATCCCTTTAGCGGAAATGAGTTACTTCTCAGAGAACGACTATGTCAACTCCGTTGTCCTATAGTCCCCAGTTCCGCGCAGCCCCTTTTGCCTTCCTACCGAGTTGGCGTTAGTTCCTTGTACCTAGTCGCGTCATATGAGGTCTCACCTCTTTTCTTTAACTATTCCAAGTGTAGTCAGACGATCGCCGAACGTCCGCATTTTGGAGCGGGAGAGTTCTTTATATTATTTTCAGAGGCTCGGGGCTCTTTTTTTTCACGTGGCCCCTCAGTCGAAGGTAAGATCTTCGAGCGGTTTTTCATTACGGATCTGGAAGTGAAGTCTTCCCCCTTCCATCCTAGCAAGCGCCTAGCTTTCTGTTGATCCCTCGACGATCGCACCTGCCTTCTCCTTTATTACAATTTTTACTCTCTAAGACCAGCCTTTCTTCCCAACTGAACGCGAGAGACGCTCCTTTCGTGCGCTCCCTCTGGATTTGCTTTTCCGAGCTGTTTGTGTCTTCCCTAGTAAGAGGTTCCGTTTGCGTCCCAGCTCTTTCCCCACCGAATTTAAGCTGTAGAGGTAGATGCGCATTTCCTGCACCATCCACCTTTAGATCTTGACTCGTCCCTATAGCTGGGGACCGCGAACACCGCTCTCTTTCCTCGCCCCCCCCCCCCCCTTCTGATTTTTTTCGCGAACAATGCGGGTCCCGCCCAGTTTCTATCTACGGTTCCCTCTTTTTTTAGACCGGCGGTTGATCCCTGGAGAGAAAGAACTTTGAATTCGTAGCTAACTGCGTATTCCCCACACCCCCCCCCCCCCCCCCCCCCCTAGAAGGCTAGAGGAAGGCCGGCGGCCCCATTTCTTTAGGCGGCCAGGCCTTTAGTTCCTCTCTCTTAAGGTCGCCATCGATCCCTCAAAATTCTTTCGTCTCCTGATTTCCCCTCTTTTCTTTGGATTTCTTCCCCCCTTGTGTAGTTCTGAGAAGTATTCCGTTCCTTTGAGCTTGGCGAAACCTTTAATAGTTTCGAGGCTCGCACTTGAAGTCCTTTTTTTTGTTCTCCGTTTGCTGGTTTCTTTCAACGGAAGACGGTTTGGTCCTGCCCTTAGAGAGAATTTTTTCTTGTTGGGGTCCAAGTTAGATACTACGTCTAACTCCCCCCTTTTCTCCACCCCTCTTTAGTCAAAAAGTTCATCCTACGATTTGCCCTCCCATGCCCCGGCAAGACCCTGTTTCCCCTTCCGGGTCTGAGGTTTGTTTGTCACGAGTTCCGTGGGAACCTTTCCTTTTTTGAAAACTTGAAGATAGCCCGCGCCCTTTGGCTCTCCACGAAATGGAATATCACTTAGACTCTCTTCCCAAAAAAATGATCCTTATTTGCGGATTGGTCTTTTTATTGATACCCCCTGAATAGGGCCTACCCTCCCTTTTCCAGGGGTTTGCGTTATCCCTATGGCCTTTCCCTTTTCTTCCCCCACATTCCCCAACCTTGCAGCCCTAGGGATAATGGTCTTCCACTTCTGCTCGATTTTTCCTTCTTTTGATTCCACTTCTCCCGCGATGGTAGGTCCCCTGCCCTACCCTCGAAGGATCTCCCCCCCATCAGGGACCGTTTGCTAATCTTTCTTCTCCCTCCCTTTTTGTTTGTTTCTTTTGAGATAAACCCCCCTCCCCTTTCTGTCCTTGGCATTTTAGAGGACGGAATGGCCGGCCTCCATTGTAGATGCTTGGCCTCCCCCCCCTTTAGTATCCTGGGAAGCAGAAACCCTTGCCTCTTCCTCCGCCGGGTTCTGTCAACCTTTTCTTTTGTTCCCCTAGCAACACGAGCTATTCGGACCCCCTCTTTTATTAAGTTGATGAAGGTTTTCTCCTGCCCCCCTGATCCCACCTCATGTCTTCCCGGTTCCCCCCGGCCCTTCCCCCGGGTCGACAGTGATAGTCCATTTTATCATTTTTCTAAGCAAGGATGTCTCGATTCGATCTTCTGTTTTAGGTTTCTATGACTTTCCATTTTTTGTCATCCCTAAACCCGGACGACGGTCCTATTTTTGGGCTCCCAAACCCTCTTAATGGAAGAGAAGGGGGCCCCCAGGCCCTGTCCATATTTTCTCTCCAAAGCGCCCCACCCCCAGTCCCTCCCTTCTCCTGGCCTCATTTCATGGGCTTTCTGTCCACCTTTTTCTTTGTGAGTCCGTATCTGCCCGCTTTAACCAGCCAAAGTTTTTTTTTCCAACCTGATCTCATGCAATTTAACCCCCCTTATCCCCCGTTTGCTCCCTTAAACCTTTTTTTTTTTTTAATGTATTTTTCCTTTTGATCGCCCTATTCACCTTTGTTTTAGTCCCCAAGGGCCTGTCCCATCATGCCCCTCTCCGACCAGCCTAGAGCTCCTTCTCAGCCTTACGATTCGCCCCTTTTTTTCTTTATATTTTTCTCGGTCCTTTGGCGCTTTATTCCTCCTAACCTTTTTTTGCTTTCAAGCTTTTTTTTTTCGGCTAAAGCTCGGCAGCCTTTTTGCCTTCCTATTTCTGAATTCCCGCCCGCCACCAGGTCCCCTTTAATGCTGGCTGAAACTCCTGTTTTACCTTCCCGAAAGTTCTAGGATGGAGGCTGCCGCCAGGAATTTTATTTCACTTCGAGGTTATGACGATCGCTGGTCCCATATTGTCACCAGACTTCTGACGACTTAAGGACCAGGTTGTTTTATGCTTGAGACTTGCCCCCTTTTTTTTTACCCCCCTTTCAAGTATGGTTTTGGTTGGGTGTTCTCCTCCTTTCCCCCCCTCAAACTAACTCTCCTTTCTCGGCCTCCACAACCGGAGGCGAAACTAGATGTTAATGCCCCCCTTTCGCTGTGAAGTAGTTTCCTCTTTTTTTCTTTTCTTTTTTAGGGCGGCTTCACCTCTGATTCTCCGTGCGATCTTCGACTTGTCCTTGACTGAGAGTCTTCTTTCCGCTCTTGGCGGGGATGTTTCCCCCCCTTTTTTGAGCTTCGGCCCCCGGTACGACGCCCCGTTCCTCCTCTCTTCTCGTGGCGTTTTAGACTTAGAAAGCTCTTCTTTGCCTTTTCCGACGCGCTTTCCGAATATCTCTTTTATCTTCCCTGCCCAACGCTCCACTTGCCTTTACGCGTTTGTGCTGAGCGTTCGTGCCTTCCCCCATGTTCTGGCGATTTTTTGAGTTCTTTGAGACGTTCTCTTCCTTTCTCTGATTGGCCTCGATTCCACGTTATCTTCCCCAGCTGAGGATCCGGCGTGCTCGAGAAGTCGCGTCCGAGTGGGTCTTTTCGTGTTTTACCGCCCCTCGGACCTGACTTCTTTTTTCCGGCAGTGTTTCCGGACGAGATCTTCCTTGTTAAGCTTTCCCCGTGCTTTTTTCCTTCTTGACCGTCCGCTCCTTCCCTTCCCTTATGGACCGGGCTGCACTTTGACCGTGTTCCCCCCTATCCGGTGCTGACTTCAAGGGTCAGAACTCCTAATCCTCTTTTTTGAGGCCCAGTTTTTCCTCCACTCCCCGCTCGCGCAGAGTCGCCCCCCTTTCCCTGGTCAGGAGTTGTTATATGGCGTCTCCACTTTCCCCCTGCGCATTTGTTCAATCCCGCAATGCCCCCGACCTTTTTCCCTGCGGTGCTCGCTTTCCCTACTTTAGCGGGGAGGTCGTCCTCGATGTGACCGTGTTCTTTTTAAGTCTTTCCATTTTTCAGGGACAAGGGCTTTTCTTTTCGGCGAATCCCCCTGGCGCGCCTTCCTGTTCGTCCGGCCTTGTTAGGCAATCCCTTACCCCTCTTCCCTTCCCTCAGATTTTCTTGAATTCAGAACCCCGGATATGTCTTTTCGATCCCTCAGTTCTCCCACCCAGGCGGCCCTTCTTTCCGCTGGTGGCCGCACTGCATAGCCGAGGATTTCTTCCTTGATTTTGGTTTCTCGATGCCAGACCGAGCGAGAGTTTCCGCTGGGTCTTTTTCTCTGATTTTGTAGTAAGTCCAGAAAAAAGCTCCCCTATCTCTATTTTCACTTGTTGTTGATCTAGATAGGAATCGTTTTTCGTCTCTTCGCCGTTTTTTTTTCCCATCTTTCGCCGACGCTTCCCCCCTTTCCTTCGAGTCGATGCGGCGCGTTCACTTAAGGTCTTCTTCTTCCTCTTATTCAAAATAGAACAAAATCGTCCTCGTTTTTCTCTCCTAACAGCCATGGATTTCTTCCCCGAGCGTGCTGATGGGTTTCGTAACCTTCATCGTTAGGTGTTTAATGCATTCCAGTCCTTTTTTTCCATAAGTTTAATACTTCTCTCCTAACCCTGGTCTTCTTTTCCTTTTAGATCGTTCCGGAACAAGTCATAATCCCTTTTTACGTTGACAAGCCAGTCCATTAACTTCCTCTGCCGTCTTTGGACCCACCCAGTTCTCTTTATTTTTCAGTTGTGATGTTCGGTCCTGACCATAGCAAGAGAATGACAGCTTACCACTGTGTGTCCCTTCTTCCAGCCCCCTGAGTTCTTTTCCTTTCTCTGGTGCCCATCCCTCTCCCATCTTCAATTTTTGCGCTAAGAGGATTCTTCCTGGATTCATCTGTTTTTGACATCAGCTTCATCCCGGTCCTGTCTCTCGCTTTCATCGTCTCCCTTTAATTTTTCTTTTTTCCCCCGCGTCCTGCGTCCTTTCTAGAAAGCCTTTGGTCCATGTCCTTCCCGTTTCTCCCCTTTCTTTCTTTGCACGTTTTCCCCGCTCCTCCTATCGATTTTCCCCCTTGGCCGGATCGAGCTTGGTTGTGCCGCCATCTCGTTTCCAATCAGCGTCTCCTTTCCCCCGGTCGAATTCTTCGGCTCACCTGCACTTAACCCTTTTCCCCTTAGACTTTCGACGCCCGTTCCCCCCCGTCCTCCTTCCGCCTCAGTTCGGCGCTGAAGACTGCTCGCTCTTTTTTTTCCCCCTCCTCGCTTGCGTCGGGTATTTCGGGAAGTAGGAAGTGTTTTGCCGTCTTTTATCCTCTTTTAACGGTTTCTTTTGTGTCCGATTGTTTCGCCAGCAGGGCACTCCTCCCGCCTTCCTTAAATTCTATAGAACAAGGACTCCCCTGCGATTTTCCTCCGCTCTCTCCCTTTCGGAAACTTTGCGACACCCCTTTTCCCCCCCTCTTCAGTATTGGGCTTGCGGCAACATGTCGAACGCCTTGCTTCCCCTTTCGCCATTATGAAGTCCGTGATCTCTACTGAGTTTTTCTCTTTGACCCCCCGATTTTGTCCTCTGACTTCTTACGTTTCCTAGCCCAAGCACGTTTTTTTTTTTTGAACCGCTCTTCGATATTTGTTTCCCTTGCACCAGTATCTGCCACCCCCGGGGCCATGACGTCGCGCTTGGCCCCTTTCCCTGCTCCGTTCGCCCTCGTCCTAGCCGCCTTATGCGTCGTCAGTCTTTCTGCCCCCCCTCGCTTCGTTCGCCTCCGTGCACTGTGCGCACTCTTTTGTGCTTGCACGAGCCACGGCTTTTATTAAGGCATCTTTCGTTTGGCGATAACTGTTTGTCGTCTTCTTTTTACAGATTTTTTGAAGTCTTCCGCTTCCCCCCCCCCCCTTTTTTACCTATTTCCATCGCGACTGCTTTACGCCTCGTCCTTTTTGTCTTACCCCAGGTGTTTTGTCTAGTCGCAGATGAAGGCCGTCTCTTTTTTTCCCCTGCAGTTGATAGTAGGCGCGACAAGTGGCCTCCCTTTTTTAAGTTTATCCCTTTTTGTTTCTTTAAACGTTCCCTCTTTTCGTGCGAGCCCTCTTGGTCAGCCTTGGTTGGAGGTTTAACCGAGGGATCCCTCTTACCCCTCCTAACCCTGAGTTAAAAAAAACCCTCTTGCCCCCCTCCCCCCTAACGAGACTACTTTCGCTCCCGTCAGTCTCCCGTCGAAAGTCATTTTCCTTATTCCCCTTTCTGGGTGTCTTTTCCCCCCGTCCTTCTGAGGACTCACCCCTGAAGAATCTCGTTTCTTGATTTTTTGCTGCACATTTCTCATTGCCAGCTCTTCCTGCCGTCCCAAAACATGTCCCACCCTTCTCGTCCTTTTTTTTATGGCCCCCCGATACCCGTCCCGTTGCTCTTAAGTTTATCTGTGAATCGGATTTTTCTTTTTGTCAGCATTGATTCATACTTTTTAATTGAAAGCCCCTGCCTACTTTCTGGAACAAACCCGCTCTCTTTTCTTTTTTTTTTTTGGCCGGCTCCTATCACTCATTCAGGGAATAGAAAACCTGCCCTACTTACGCCCAACATCCCATTTGACAGTTGACCTCTTCTAATCCCCCCCCCCTTTTTGTTAGATAGAAATTTTCCCATGCTTTTTTAGACCTGTATTTTTTTTTGCGTTCTTTTTAGAATAAACGACTTGATTTCTCTTTTTGAACCGTCTAGGAGAAGTTTGAAGCCCCACCCTCTCCGTAGGAGGTCCCACTTCTTTTTTCAACCAATGAGGCCCGACCTCTCCCCCCTAGCGCTCCCGTTCTCTCCTAACCGATTTGGCCTTTGTTCTCCTCACGCCCCATGAGCGCCTCATCCCCCCTTCCCTTTGTTGTTTTTTTATAGGTTGCCGTCTCCTGCCCCCCTCCGACCGAGGCCCTCTTTTCTTTCCGTCTGTAATATTAGGTGCTTTTCTTTGAGCGGCCCTTACGTTCCAGACACCCCCAAGAGCGAAGTCCTTCGTTTGGTTGTCCCTTTGACTTGAAGTACTGTTGTTTTTTTTTTTTTTTTTTTTTTTCGTATTAGATGTAGTTTGCACTGTCCTTTTCGGACTAGACAGTATCGTTTGTCTTTTTTTTAAACCTGGCCCCTCTCGCCACCCAATTTTTGCTTTTCCCCTTTTTTCCCATTTCACGTCGTTTGCGCCCCTGCCCCCAGCCTTGTCTAACCTTTTCTATAGTATCACTTTCTTTCCAAGGGAACGGCTTCCCTCCTTCACTCCCTTACACAGAAGCGCTTCGTCTTTTTTTTTAAGATTTTACCAAGAGATTTCTGCATCTTTACTCTTTGTGGCCGGTTTCCCTTGGGCGTTCCTTGCCCTTTCTCTGTTTGCGAACTAAGATGCCCGTCTCTTCCCCCCCCAAAAGATGACTCCCGATTATCTTTTTTCATGACTTCGTCGCCGGATGTTTACGTCCCCTCCGCAACTGTCTCTGCTTATGTCCCATTTTTCTTTTCAAGACTCGCTGTCAAGATGATTGCGACGGCTCCTTTTTAGCGTTTTCTCTGATTGGGAGCCGGCCCGGCGACTGCGCCCTTTTTCCCTCTTTCCCGCGTGAAGTGCTGGGCACGATCTGGTGCGCTTTTTCATTCCCTATCTCACCGTAGCGATCTCCACTTTTTTTTTTTGCCGACGTCAGATACCCATTTCACTTCTGTTTTGTCGATGGACATCGCCTTCGCTTTCCTCTGGTTTTATCACGTCAAACCCCTCGGCCGCTTCCAGTCCTTCCTAGTCTCGGCATGTTTTGCGTTACCATTTTTTATGTTTCTGGTCATGAGAGCGCGGCTCCGCCTCTGCTCTAGGCAATGTCGAGTATTTTTTCTGAGAGCTGTGTCTTTCCCCTGCTGGCTTCCCCCTTTCCTTCGCCAAGTAGTATCTTGACCTCGATCTTCCGCCACCCGTCGTTTCTCCCTTCTCTTACCGAGATAGTTGTCGATTTTTTTCCTCTTCTCCTTTTTTTTTCAAGACAGACGATCCCCCTCCATCTTTGCCTAGATAGTATCCTACCTTGCCTTTTTGTTGTGGTCTCTGCCTTTAGACCCTTTCTCTTTCCATTCTTTTTTGTCCCTGTACTGAGCCTCAAAAAGACCGACAGATTTTTCGTTTCCTTCGTATTTTGAATCGGAGAGACTGCCTTTGCGACTCTCCGAGGGCGTCCCGGACGACCATTGTTCTCGGCATTTCCTTCTCTAGGGCCGCGGATTTCCATCCGATGCGGCTTCCTTTTTTGATCTTTTCTTGTCTCTTTTCCGGATTTCTTTTTCGAGCTGGCTGCCCTCTCTTTTCTCAGGTTCTTCCTTCAAGGTGCATCTTCATTAATTTGTGGACCTCAGGCAGGAACACTCCTATTCCCCTTTTTCCCGAGAAATGAGCGTGCAGTCTATTGGCCTGGCGTCGCCACCACTTCCAGCAGAATTCAGACGGGTGATCTTTTTTTATTGAGACAGCGATGACCTGGCGAGGAGGGGCGGACCCCGCCCTGTTCTTTCGCCCGATAAACGGAGGAGAACCCTTTTTCGCTTTCCTGGCTTTCTCCGGCCCAGTCTGGACCTTGGTTGTACATCAGGTAACCCTGGGCCCATTTCAATGCCTTTTCCAGTTCCCTTCAAGTCGCCAATTCTGAAATCATGTGGAGACCCTTCCCCCCCCAGTTTTTTTTCAATTGAGATTTGGTTGGATTTCGTTTTCTTTCTATATGCGAGGTATGATCGGTAAGGCTTGCCTTTAGTACTGAGTCTCATTTTCTTCGTCCTGGCCTTATGGATTAAGACTTCGTCATCCGAAGTCCCCCCCTTAATCTATCTATTCATAATCCTTTTTTTTTTTTTTTGTAAGATTTTTGAGTTTTTTATGAAGCCGTTAGTAGACCCTCTCTTATCGTTTCCCCTCCATATTTTGCTTAATGATGGTTTCGCTTTCTCCAACAAGCCAGGTTCAGATCATGGTTTCTTTCCTTTCCAATAGCCCCCAACCACGCCGATTTGGGAATGTTTTTTCTCGCTGTCTCCTTAACTTCTCCCTTTTTTTTCCTCCTCCTCTTCGTCGGGGTGATGGATTTCCCATTCATCTTCCTGGTTTTTGTGATGTTGACCGGCCGGAGCCGGGGCGCAGACGCTTTTTCAGTTTTTTCTTCCGTAATCCTCCGGTCTCTAGTCCTTGTAGCTTTAACTCTCAGATTCTGCCTTTCCTCCCCTAACTGTCTTATTAGCTTCTAGAAGTTCACAACTTTTTCCCGCAGCTGCTTTCACACGTTCCCGGTCGTGGTTTGCGTCGCCCTCCCTCGTTGCAAACGGGTGCGCGCTCCTTCTCGCTTTTCTGGGCGCCGCTCTTTCTTCACGCTTTCTTTTTCTTAGCACCCACCTTTTTAACTTTCCTCCGCGTCCCCTCAGCTTCGCCACCTTGTTTCGCGTCGTTCAGCGCCGCGCGTCTAAAAGCTTTCTTTCCTTCTTTCCCCGTTTCCGAGACTCTGTCCCTTTTCCCCTCGCCAAGTGATCGACCGGCCTTCCCTCCGCCTGATAGAGTTGACTGCCCTGTCCCTCGAGCTTTTATTGTACCTGACCTTCTTGGCCCCCCCCCCCTTTCCTCTCCAGTCGAAACCGCCGCTCCCCGCAAGCCAATTCCTCCCGACAGTGAGGCAGACTGCGATCCCCCTACGCGTAGTGCTAGGTTTTTCTTTTTTTTTGTGAGGAGATGTTTCTTACCTCTTATTCTGTTCAAGCTCGTTTTCCCCCGTTCCTACTGGGGTTTATTCGAGTTTTGAGCGATTCCACCTTTATTCAAGGAGGAGGAAGAGGCTCGCAGCCTTCCGCTCCCACACTCGCCCCCCAGATCCCTTTATCTAATATTTACCAATGCCCTCTCTTTGCTCAAGCGACGCCGCCCAGACCCCTCCATTTTGAAATTCGAAATCTTCACCCTTGCTCCGAGTTCGCTTTTTTCATTCATTTTCTTGCCTTCTGTGTTTTTTTCGACGCGGATGAATTTCCACGAATTACTATTTGTAGGACCACCGACTTTACCTCTATAGGTATGTTTCTTTTGAAACATTACCGGTCGCTTCTCTTTTCCCTTTACTTAGTCGCCAATTTCCCGTTCAGAGACAATTCCTCGTTCTGCTTACATCCTCCAGGTTTACCTAATCCCATCCGCTCCCCCCCTGTCCTGATCGGAGAGCATCCTTTTCTTCCTTTCGCTGGGCGACACTCAGACTTGCGATTGAAGTCGAATCCTCCTTTCCTTTTCTAGAATAAGGCAGGAGGCCCCTCGCTTCCGAGTTCGCCGGTCTCAAAGCCTTTCTGGACTTCCTCCCCAGCTCCACTTGAGCCAAACCTTCCTTTGCCTTCACCTCGTATCTTTCTTCGTCTCCTTCCCGAGGTTTCCCTTTTTATGAATTTGCCGCCGTTGTTGCGCCCCATCCAGTTGAATAGCGCGCGTCGCACCCCCTTGACCGCGACCCTGTTTCTGTCCCCCCCCAGTTGAATTGAGGTGCGGGATGCATGCGTAGCCATTGACCTGGCCCGTTTGGTTTCCGCTTGCTCCTTCTTTATCTATGTCGGTCGACCAAGCTGCCCCCTTTGACCCTGCGGGCCGTCCACATGATTCGTACCCCTGTTTCAAATCACGCGTCTTCGCGCGGGTTGTGCTCAGGGTAGGGCATACAACAGATTTTCCCCCATTTTCCCAGATTTTTCTTTTTGGGATGGATATGACGTCCTCTTTTTCCGGCCAGGCCGCTTTCGAAAACCTGCCCTTGAGGTTCTCGCCCTTGTTTCGTTTCTTTTTTCAGATCCCAGGCCTACGGCGATCTTATTTCTCTGCTCCCCCGATGTTTTTCCTGTTGGGCCGACTCCCCATTGGACTTTCGACCCCGTTCCTTTCCGCCACGGCTACTGTTTCAGTGGCCCTGCGCTCGAAGAGGTGGTGTTGCCTTCTCGACTACCTGTGGTCATTCCGCTCCCCCCGCACCCCGTCCCGTCCCTCTCTAGGACTCAAAAACACACAAGGGGCAGTGCTATGCTTCTCCTCCCCTGTTGTTGTCTGTTTTTAGGAATCCTCCCTGATGAGAATTAATCGGTGATTTAGGAGGGAAGGTCGGAGTTCCCCCTTTGGATGGGAAGGACATCCTAGCGGCCGTCTTCCGCAAAGAACGTAGCAGAGCGGCCCTCCCCCGGTTTGGGTCGACCCTATGCGAACTGCTCAAACCGACCTTTCCGCGAGCACTTGATAATTTTTTTTCCGCCCAACATTCTCTCCATTTCCTTTTCTTCTGATAGTCTGAAGTCTCCGTGATTCCATTGGCGATCTTTTTATATTTAAAAGGTGCCCATCAGAGCGTTCTCTCTCTTTTGGGGTTTGATAGTTGAGCCCCCTCGTGACCCTTTAACCCCACCGACTGTGATGAGCGCTCGTGTTTGCATTTTTGTATCCTCTCCTAATGTGGGCAGCCCGTAGTCCTTTCCTGGATGTCCTGGTTCCTTCTTGTGGTTCCCGTTTCCTCTTCGAAGTCTTTAGAAATGTTGAAACGGCCCACTTTTCACGTCCTTCGTCCTCCATGGCAGCTTCCCGCACCTTATTGTCCGTTGCGCCCCCCAGCCCCCGGTATGTTTCTGTGCAAAGTGCTCTCCAGTCTCTTCTTTTTAGCACAAGCTGTCAAGGCTTTCCAACTAAAGACCGACTACCACAGGACCTCCTTTTTTTTGCAAGTCCCGTAATACGAGTGCCGATCGAGCTGGATTTTTGTTTATTTTTTCCTCTTTCTGAGTTTTCCTCCCTTTAGTCCCCCCTCCTTTTTCTCAATCCATTTTGAGCCGTCCCTTCGAAGCCGCCCTATGTCCTTCTACTTTGACGCCGGAGGACCCGACTTCAAGCGCAAGCTTTCTCGCCCTTTTCAGGTCTCCGCCCTCTCTTTCCTCGACTGATTGCGCGCCTTGCTCTTCTTTTTTTGTAGAGTGAAGCCTTCCTCCTTTTCTCCAGCGCTCGGCAGCTCCCCCTGATATGGGAGAGTGCCCCCGCATCCTCTATAGATCCCTGCGTCACAATCGACCCCCCGGTTTTTTTTCTCAAGACCGGCACAAATCCCACAGCTTCCCGTTTCGACCCTTTTGACCATAGCTATAAGCCTCATCCGCGGCGAGCTAACCTTCCCCCCCCACAGCAATCCAGATTTACAGCGACCCTCTTTCTGCTTTGGCCGTCTCTTCCCCCTTTTGCTGCTGTCGTGTCCTTAGGATTTCCGGCTTGCACGACCCGCCGATCTGGCGAAAATTTCCCCGACTCCCGGTGACGAGCTTGCGGTCTGTATTTTTCTTCCTTAGTCTTTTGCAGATACCCCTTCGTAAGCCCCTTCATTTTGAGCGCTCTAACAGGACTATCCGCGTCGCCCCCCACCCCGCCCCGCAGCTTTTTTTTACCGCCTCCCGCTTTCCTTCAGAGACCGCACTCCACCTTCGATTGCGGTTCTGCTCCTTTCTGCCTCCAACTTTTCTCTTCTTTTTTCTTTCGGTGCGCGGCCATCTTTTCCCAGTCCTGATTGGGACACGAGATGGCAAAGGTCCCCAATCCCCTTTCGAGGATCCGTCTTTCCGGGAGGCGCGTTGCCTGTGCCAATTCTTTTCCCGGCGCCCTTAAGTAAATGACGGACCCGCCGGTCCTGGTTACGATGGGACCATTTTTTGCCGCCGCTGTTTCCCTAAGATTTCGGTCCGCTTTTTTTATCGATTTTTCAAGGTCCGGAGCTTTTTTTTTTGCTTGCTTGGACCCTTGCCCGGGCTTGGCCGCCTTTTTTTCTACAAGGGGCGTGGACGTCCTTAGATCTCTCTGCTAGGACCATCAGCTCACGCTCCGTCCTGCCCCACCCTCAGCGGCCTGGATTTTTGGCGTCGCCAAACGTCCCTACGTTTTTATTAGGTTTCCGTCGGTGCTTTTCTCAGCGCATCGTGCGGCTAGTTCTGACCTCCCTGAGTCTTGTCGCCGATGACCAGTACTGCCTCACCCTGAGTAATGATGGCCTGGTCCTGCCTCTTCCCTTCTTGGGCAATCTGGGTCCTTTTAGAGTTCGAATTTTGCGGCAGTCACCCATCGCATCCTTTTGCGCTACATTCTCCCCGGCGACGTCGCCCCCCCCCTGCGGCCAGGCTCGTTTTTTGGTTTTGAGTGTTGTTGTTTCCTTAAGAATATTCTGCTCGGTTTCTTGGAGCTCCCGAATCCCGATCTGGACTGTTGTCTTGCGTCAGATCTCGGCGATGGCCCTACGTTCTTGGACTTTTGAGCCTTCCATATTCCTCTTTCCCCTTTTTTGAGTTCTATTGTCATGTTCCGCGTTTTTTCGTCTGACGCCGTCTTCGCCATTCTTGCTCTTACCTCACATTCAGATATGACTCTTGATGGAGGAGTCCTTCCCTCAGTCCCGATGCACAGACCAAGACGACAAACCCACGCGCTGGCCTTGGTAGCGAAGAGGTATTTGTTACCCCGGCGCCGACGCGATTATGTTCTTTCCTATCTGTAAGCTGATTCCAGTCCTACTTTTAAGAACTAGAGAGCAAGTCTGGCGCACATCCTTCACCCAATGGGGCCTCCTGGTCGAGGACTCCCAAGATCAGTCGCGCGTAGCCATCGCCGTCTCCTTGATCGCAGTAACAGTCCCTTTTACCCCTTCATGGGCCAGTGACGGTCTTGTTTTCCGTCCGACCCTCGCCAAGCGCTGCTCCCCCCTTTCTACTGCGGCGGCTCCGTCCCTTTTGCTTTTAAGCCTTCTGAATTCGCCCCATTTTCTTTTCTTCCTATTTGACTGCTCGATCAGGCGGCCTTTTTTCCTCAATCTCTGCGCTGCAGAGCCCACCGCCTCCGGAAAAGTAGAGGAAGCGCCCCGTTCGCTACAGCCGATTTAATTCTTCAAGGTAGCCTCGTTCACCCCTCCCGCCTTGCTCGGACTGCTTTCAACTTCTCGATGCCTGTGGCGTGTTTAGTTAATTTGCGATCTTCCAAAGATCTAGGCCTAAGATTGAAGAGAACTCAAAGCCGAGAATTTCATAAGGTTGGAGGCAGGACTTGATCCTCTACCTCTTAAGTCATCATTTGCTGATCTTCGAAAGCTTTCGGAAAGTGCGCTTGAGATTGCCTCTGTTTTCCGCCCCCTCGCTAGAATAGTAACGGACTCCCCCGATCTTTTTCCCCGGACGGGCCCAGCAGGGGCACATTTCCTCTTCTCTCGCGCGTTCCTCACATCGAGAAACGGAGCACGGCGCGATTGGCTTCCCGCCGCCGCCTCTGACCATCCGGACCCATGTGCGAACGCCGCACCTACGCTTTTAGCCTTTTTAATCTGGATTTTCCTCGCTGTTGTGGTGTCTAAGGGATTTGTGCGTTCCCGCCGAATTACGTTCTGTTTCGTTCTGGACCCCCATGTGAGTGGCGTTAGTGACTTTGACGCACAGTGGGTCTTTCTTTTCTACTTCGTCGATCTGTCGAGAAAGCTTCCTTCCAGCGTCCTTCTCTTTGCATATCCCTGCGCCGGCCCCTTTGATGCCTTTCTGCGTCCTCTCGTAGGGGTCTTTTGTCTTGCGGCCGTCTGTTCTGCAGTGCTTGCGCTTGAAGTTGTCCTCCGGTTTCTAGATATCAGGCCGAGGCCCATCAGCTTTTTTTTCTTCTGTTTCGTGAGACATCAACAGGTCTCTGCTCTTCAATCGAGCCGTGACCACCCACGATCGACTCCTCGGCAGTATCGGATTGATGTGTCTCGAATGGGTTAGGTTTTAAGGGTGGGGCTGAGGTGCGTTCCTTAAAGTTTGCTCGCCGCAGTTACCGTTTTTCCCTGAAGCATGCAGAAAAGTGGTTGTCAAAGGTTCTTGAAGGGTTTTTCATCTGAATTCTTGTGGCAGGCAATTTGTTCGTGCTGCTCATGTATTCCTTGAAAACCTTGCGGAGGAAACCCAACAAGCCTTTTGAAAAAGTACATCCTTCAATCTGCAGACCATGTCTTTACCCTGTAGGAGCCCCCCCTCCTAGCTTCCGTAGCGCTGTTGTGGGTACTTTTCACTTTGACTTGCCTCAAAGAGCACCGAATTTTCCTCAGCGGTCTTTCCATCCTTGTTCGCGGCATGGAAATCATTTTCAGGCCTCTCTCCAAAAAATGCCGCTGATTTTCCTGTCCTCATGTTTCGTGTGATTGCCCCATCCGGTCGAGCGCCGGCCCCTTTTTGCGCTCGTTTTATCGTCGCAGCCTATTCCTCCCAGTCCGGCTTGCGCCTCGGTCCCTTTCGGGTGTCACCACTGTTTTTCGATGGGGCGAGGCGGATGCGCTTTCCTCCCCCCCTCCTATGGCTTCCATTCTCTGGCCCGCCTCCGTGATGTTGAAAACCCGGGCACGGTTTAT
>Ga0179593_1656757_pt1 | contig 15652 bp, 21 predicted proteins | sample CZODoug2_1_08_16_FD_185931 | JGI IMG/M metagenome (GOLD analysis project Ga0179593, IMG submission 185931) | Vadose zone soil fungal communities from Angelo Coast Range Reserve, California, USA - CZODoug2_1_08_16fungal (PacBio error correction) | ecosystem: Environmental > Terrestrial > Soil >... | reverse complement strand
GGAGGCTGCTTTTCTCCCGGCCGAGGGAATCTCCCTTTTTTTTCTAGTTATTAGATGTTTCGTTGTGGGAACGTTTTTAAGCGAAAGATGCTGTTCTGGAGTTTCTGAAGAGCCTTTTTCTTTGGAGCGGAGTTCTCTTTGCACGAAGGGGACGGCTTAACGAGGCCCGGCCACGTAGTACTTTTCCTTCTTCTTTTTGTCGGTGGGGCGCTTTTTTTTCATCAGGAAGACGTATTTTTTCTTTCTTTCCTTTGAATTTGATGGGACCTCTAAAGTTCGATTGTACCCCTCCTTTCTAGGAGTAGAGATGTTTTTCTGTCCCGAGAGGATTCCTCTTCAGGTTAGGCGGATTTTTCCTGGCTTTTTTTTTTTTCCCATTTGACGTGGCCCTTTTTTCGGGAACATATTCGCGTTTTTTTTTTTCCTTCGACGATGAACTCGATGGTTCTTCTTGTTTTGGCCCAGGGCAGTTTCGGCCGCCCTTTTTTCTTTCCCCGATGTCGCGCAGATAGGATTTTTTTTTTCCTTGTGTATTCGACGGCTCCATCTCGTATGGATGTGTTCCCATTCGTTACGTTTTGGTTTCTTTGGGTATCGTTCGCGGTTCAGAGAGTGCCTTTCCTTGGCGGGGAGCCATCTTGTGGTTCTTTCCCTTCCCTTGGAAATGAGTGCCGGAGTCCGTCCTTTGGGGGGTGCACGTGTTTCCTCCTTAAGAAAGGGTGTCGCTTTCCTTAAGGTAAGGCTGGGACGTTGCAATAGTAGACGATGACCAGTCTTGGCGGCTTCGTTCCTTTTCTTGTCGTCGCGGCGGTCCCTTCTTTCTTTTTTTTCTGGCCACGTAGAAGATCCCTTTCCGGTTAAGGCACACCGCCCTCCGTCGGCGGCTCTAGGTGTTTGTAGAGACTTCCTGACGAGGGTTTGCGGCGATCACCCCCAATTGTTGGCTGCTTCGATGGCGGACGCATTTTTGCTGAGGCCCGGTTTCCCACATCCCGAGGTCGTGAGCGGGTTCCTTGTGCCGTCCTTCGGTTGTAGGCCTTTTTGGGTGACGCGATCCATAAACCACCTGTTTTTTTTTTTCACGCGGCTTTGCCTTGCGGCCCAAGTTGAGGAGTTTGTCGAGGTTTAAAGGCCTTCCCCGAGGGAGTGTCAAGGGTCCTATCGTAGAACTCGTTTTTTTCCGCGGTGTTTTGGTCCTGCTGTCCTGTTGGCAAGAAGATACCTCCCCTTTTCCTCAAGAAAGGGGAGCGATCTCCCCTTTTTTTTCATCGGAGCGTCATTTTTTCTTGCTTATTCCGGGGAGCATACTGTTTCCAAACTCGCCGAGTCCCCTAGACCTTCTTTTCGAGCCTCTCTGGATGAGGACCCCTTTTTTTCCTTTCTACGGCTACGAGGGGTACAGGAGCTTCTCGAGTTTGCGTCCCATGGGACTCGGGAGGCCGGGATTTCCCCCTGCACGAAACTTTCCCTTTTGAAGGGAAGCTTCTCTGACTCGGTTCTTCGCCCGGACGGTCTTTTTTCCCTCTCTCTTTTCCTCCTGTTGTTGAGATTTCTTAGGCCATTGCACCTTTCCCCCTTCACCTCGACCCTCAGCCCCACGGCTATTCCCGTTTTCTTTGCACGAAAGGTTCGTTCGTTTCTCGCCCTCAAGATTGCCTCGACGTCCGCCCAACACGAGAAACTTTCCTCCACAAGAATACACTAGAATCGGACAGTGGGCCTTCCTTCCACGTCTCGAACCCTCTCCGGTGAGGGCGATCCCCCCTCCGAGTTGAGGATAAGGTAACATCCCTAAGAAGGGAAATTCCTTGGAAGCGCCCCACCTTTTCGAGATTCGAAGCCTGTGGAAGATGGATGTGGCCCCTATACGGCGTTGCCTCTCCCTCCTCAAACACTCGTCCCATCACACCCCGAGTTCACGTCTCCTTTCTTTTTTTTTTTTCTCGACAATGGGTACCCCGATACCGGAACCCCTTCCTGACCCGAGGGCTTTGCCCCTGCCCCCCGTTCTTTATTTCTTCCCGCGTTTGCCGGTCTCCCTTTTTTTGTTTCTGTTCGCGAAAGTCTTCGGAAGTCACCCCCTTTCCCACCCGAACAGGTTTTCTTTCCCCAGACGCCCAACGCTCCCCGCCCTCGGAGGTTTTTCCCTTTTTTTCAGGCAAAGATTTGCGCACAATAGCCCGACCCCTTGGTGATCGTCCGGCCAACCTCTCGAGCCAATGGCAGAGACTGCTCTCGGGCTCAAATTCCTCAAAGGTAGGCGGTTCCCAACCTCCTTTCCACCTGCATAGTCGACTGGTCCAGAGCCTCCTTCCTCCGACATCACCGCCTCAGCGGCTACGGCCTCTTCGACGAGTCCACCATTTTGACCTTCGACCTTCCGTGCGCTCTGTCTTGTTTTTGCTCACGGCCACACTACGGACTCACAGGCCCCCCTGCACTGCTCCGTACCACACCACTGATGGAATCCCTCCCCCCCGGAAGCTCCTCCCCCTCATCGTGTATCCCCCCGCCAACCCCTGTTCCCTTGAATGGGAACAAATACATCCCGGGGGTTCTCCACGCAGGCACTCTCTGCTTCCCGACATCGCCGACCCCCTCCTCGCCGCGTTTCCGCAACTTGCCTCTTCCCTTATAGAAGACCCCTCGTTTCATTGTTCAGCGCAGAAGATGGTTTTCCCCCCCGGCAGATGTTTCACTCCATTTCCCCCATTTCCAGTAACCCACCCCCCATCGCCGAGGACCCCCCCCTTCGGCTGGCGGACATACAGCCTTCCTCATCGGCGCTTTTTCTTCTTTGCCCGCCGCTGGACCAGCACTTTTTTTCCCCCTGTTCCCCCTCCAATTCAAATTTCCGTCGTCAAGTACGTCCCCCCTCCGGCCCCACGACACAAGACCCGCCTCACGGACCCCCGTCCCCGGTCACTAGTGCTTCTCTCCTTCCAACGAACGCAGAGACGCTTGATAGAACTGACCCGCCTCTTCTCGGCCCCCCCCCCCCTCCCAGCGAAGACCCCCCCCCTTCGATGCACTCGGCGGGTGCCTTCTGGATCTCTCTCTTTTCTTAGAGAGATGACTCTGTCGCGCCCCTACCGAGTGCCCTTTTCTCGGTGTTTTTTGGTGGGCACTTCTCGGACGATGCGGGCGGGGGTAGACCAGCCGGTGGTGTAGACGGCGCGTTCTTTTCGGGAGATGGGTGCCCGCATGACGTAGACCCTCAATCAGTTTTTCTTGGGGAGAGGTCCCCCGTACTGGGGCGACGGTTGCTTCTTGGCCGCCCTTCACCCAGGCTTTTTCTGCGTGCAGTTCTTTTTTTGCCGGCGGTGGCTGAGAGATGCTTTTTCGTAGGTTCGCGATTTGTTTTTTTTTTTTTCGGGCTTTTCCTTTGGGGCCCATCTTGTTCTTCTTGTTTTCGACATCTTTCTCATCAGACAGATGATGAGGTGTCCGGTTCCCCTTTTGTGCGAAGGACAAGTTGCTTTCCCTCCCTTGGCGGCGATGTCCTTCCCGTGCGCTGCGTGTTTCGAAGAGGCTCTTTATTTTGTTCCACTCAGTGGGCCGTGTTTTGTTTTTTTCCCCTGATTTGGTCTCTTTCTCGAGCGCTGCTTCCCTTTTTTCTTTTGGGGGAGGCTTCATGGAGTGCCTGGAGTCAGTCCTTTTGGCGGTTTCATCCCTGCCCGTCACAGTGATGTCGCGCAAGGCCCCCCCTCCCTTTCAAGTGGTGGTTTACTCCCGGCGTAGGCGGAGTGTGGCGGTTCCTTCGGTGATGTCCCTTCTTTCTTTGGTCTGGGACCATCTCGGTGGCGCGGTTTCCCCCCTTTCGCTATGGCGGGAGTGTTCTCCCGAGGTGGGACGAGCGTTTCTCGCCATTGCTAGACGCTGCTCCGATCACAACGTGAGCGTGTCGGCGCCTTCGTGCAGCCACACTATACCACGTTCTCTTCCCCCCCACCAACACAAGCTTCCCTTCTCGGTTAAGGACGATGTTGGTGGTGTAAGGAAAGATAGGCGTTTCTTCTGGGAATGGCGATCCCCCCAACTTTCCGGTTTCCCCTCCTCGGGGGGGCCGACTTTCTTGGACGGCCAAAGACTAGGGTGGTCGGGGTTTACCCTCCGGATGAACCGATTTTTTTCACCACTGGTTAGAACCGCATCACGCTACCCTTCTTCTTCCCGGTGTGGAGGGACTCGGCCAGAGGGAGGGTTTTTTTTTTTTTTTTTCTCTCGCAAGCATCGGTACCGCCCGCTTGACTCTACGTCCTTTTCCTATGGTATCTCTCTCGGAACGGGCCACGAGGTACTTCCTATGGACGGTCGCCCCCGGCGGTGGACACTTTTTTCCCGTCAGTTTTCGAGGGGTGTGAAGTTCCCTCTCCTTTAGGCCCAATGAGTACTTGCGTAGGGTAAAGGACTTTTCCTCCGTTTTCTTTTCGCCCTTGACCTTTAGTTTTCCGGTTACCGAACCGAACTTAGGTCCTGGGGCCGGGTGTCCCGGTTAGTCAGTTACGAGGTTTTCGTCCCCGGGGACGGTCATGATCCCCATCTAAGTTGTTGTTGTATGATCCCCGGCCATGACCTTTTTCCTTTCGAACCTTCACCCGCAGCCCTTGCTCTCCAGGCAAGGACCTCTAGTTCGTTACCTCCCCCCCCCCCCAGATGCACATTTCCCTCCTCACCGCTCCAAGACCGTCTTACTTACCACGAAGACCTAGCGGAACAGTGGGCCTTCCCTCCCCGTTCTAGAACCCGGATTCATTGCACCGCCTTCGGCAGAGTTTTTTCCCCCCCCTTCTCCCCTTCCAGATGCTCAGACCTGCCGGGACCAGGTCACTCAACTTTCCTTCCCCGGACGAGATCGCCGTCCCTTCGATTTTGCTGCTGCCTCCCTGACCGGATCGTTCTTTCCCCTGCCGCCCTCAAACACGTTTCCCCCGGTTCTACGAGAAGGATTTTCGACCTGGACACGCCTCTTTTCTACCGTACACCTCGACCCACTACCTCCTCCCTTCTTGGCCGGCCAAGGCCAAAGGGGGGTTTTCGTCAGCGAGAGGAATTCCCCCAGTGGTTGAGGGTTCCCATTCCAACCCCCCCCCTATCGAAGCCCCCTCGGTCCTGAAACGGTGAAGGCAAACAGGCCTCCCTACGACTCGGGAGTTGTTTTGTCTCCTTGACCGTCGTCGGTTCCCTTCCTCCTCCTTTACCCCTGCCTTGGTGATCGTCGAACGCAACTTTTCTCAATGTGCGCGACTTTTCCCCACCTCCGGTCTCCCCCCTTCGCAGGATAGGCCCAGTTCCTTGGTGCAGGAATTCATCGTCGACGTGGCCATTCCCGCGGACGCCATCCCTTCCCTCGGCCAGTCCTGGTCATAGTAGATGATTCCCCCCACGTCCCAGCCGTGTACCGTCCCCGGTGAGGACGATGGCTCGGTCCCCCCCCTACCACGCGACGGAATCCCTTTTTCCCCTGAACTGCGGTACGGTCCCTTAAGAGAGCTCCGAGCCTTCGACCTCTTTTTTCCCCCCCAAACCGGCCCACTCCTTTTCCCCACGCACGATCCTAACTTTTTCGTCGAAGAAACGAAAGCGGGCCCATCTGCGGCGAAATCGCTTTTTTTCGGAGCACCTTTCTCTCTCCGTTATTTAAGAAACCCCCTCTTTCCCCCATCGATAGAAGAAGAAACGTTTTCTCCCCCTGTCATAAAAGGAAAGATGGGGGGCCCCCTCCCTACCCCCGGCAAAGTCCCAACCCCCCCCCCCCTCGCCCCGCTGGCTTTCCAGCCACCGTTTTCAGGCTTCGATCAGCCTGTGAAGCCTGTTCTGCGTCACCCTTCCCCTTTTCCTCGTCCAGTACGTCGGCCCCGGACACCAATTGACTCGTCGAGTCACGGACTAGTCTACTTTCCCCCCCGTCTCTCCGCCTCCCCCACTAAGCATCTTTTCCTTTTTCCTTCGAACATCCCCAGCACTTTGGGCCCACCCCGAACATCCCCCGACCAACGGGAGCTGCCCCTTTTCCCCCCCCCGTACTAGTCCATCTCTATATTTCCCCCCCCTTTTTTTTTTTTCCCTTGAGGAATCGAGGGGCGTCACCTTCTTGGTCGGTTTGTTTTTCCCTTTTTTCGGGGTGTTTTCCCGTCCCGCGTCGGCCTCTTTTTCTGGTCGAGCCGAGTTCGCGGGGCTTGTTTGTGATGGGCGTTTCCCCGGGACGTCCCTTCGTGTGAACTCGGACGGTTTTTGGGCGAGGACTTTCTTTTCTGGATGACTTTCCTTTTTTGAATTTGCTTTTCCAACCGGCATGTCAGAGGGAGGGAAGTTTTTTGGGTGGCGGCGGTGGATGCGATCCTTCGAGGTTCGGCGGAGTTTTGGTTCATTTCTCTTGCCCCTCTTTCCCTTGAGGACGAGTGGTTCCTCCCTTCTTTCCCATCCTCTTTTCGGACATGACCTAGATTTTTTTGAGAAAGAGGCAGTTGCCCCCCCTTCCGGCGGCGGAGATTTTTCTTTCGCTCTTTCTCTCTCGTGCACGATTCTTTCCGAGACCCCGGTAGATAGTTTTGTGGGCCGGTTTTTCTTTTCCACGATGAGGTCGAGGTTTCCTTATTCCTTTTCCGGGGATTTCCCCTTCCCTTTCGGACCAGCAGTGGCATGGTGAATGGAGTTCCTTTTCGGTAGGGTGTTCGTTTCTGATCCCCCTCTCAAGAGGCCTCCCCCTCTGGTCGAGATGTTAGAAGGTCTTCCCCCCTTGGTTCCCCCCCTTTTAGTCTACGTGGAAAATTCCTTCTGCTGTGAGTTCTTGCGGGAAGAGGCTCGTCCTCTCCCCCGTCGGACGATGCCGTTTGTGCTGTTCCTTGCCAAAAGTCCCCCCCTCCCCCTACGATTTCTGGAGGGATGAGAACGAGGGGGGTAACGAGCCGGTTCCTTGCTTGCCCCCCGATTTCCGTTTCCTCCGATCACCCCCGTGGGGAGAAGCTTCTTGGCGGAGCATTCCGCCTGTCTGGTCCTGATCTGGCCAAAATACCGTTCTTTTGGCTAAGGAGGCCTTCTAGAAGTCAATGTTAGGGGGTAATCTGTACCCCCTTGGAGGGTGACGGCTTTTTGAAGGGCCCTCCAACACGAGTGGGCTTCCGGCCCTCCGACGGAAGGCCCAAGACTCGTGGTCGAGTTTTCCTTTAGATTGTTCTTTTCACCGAGGAGCAGTTAAAAGCAGGACAGGACTCTTTGAACGAAATACCCCATCCAAACCTTTTCAAAACCTTCCCACCCCCTCCCCCAACACCCCCAAACACCACCACCACTAATCTAACACTCCACCCCCCCCCCCACCCCCCCCCCCCCCCCCTCGGGTTTTTTTTGTCGTGTTTGCGGGGGCCCTTGCACGACGATCCGGTCGATCGTCTTTCCGGCGATCTAGGCGGTTCTTTTTTTTTTCTGTGTGACCGGCCGGCTTCTTTTCCCACACTGGGAAAGGTACGCCCCCCCCCCCGGTGGCCACCCTTCCGGGTTCGATCTTTTCGATCTGCCTCTCCGGCCCAATGGTTAATAGTGTCAAGGAAACTTCGGCGGTTGCGGCAGTCTCCCCGGGATGCGATAAGGTTCCCGTCCCTCCCCTCTTTAATGAGGGAATGTTTTTCCCGTAGTAGTGACGATCCCGACGTTTTCTCATCTTTCCTCCCCCCCCTCCCTCCCGTTGTGTTGTTTTTTTCTTTTCTTGCGGCAATGACCTTTTCCGAACTCGACCTTTCTCCCTCTATTAAGTCCCTTACCTCATGCAAAAAGGTTCTTTTCTATAGACCTCACGATGCAAGTGCTCCCAACGCGACCTTCTTTCTCTGACACAGAAGACCCCTTCAGGCCCGTAAAGATCTCCTAGATAAACGAAACCCTTCGGGAGGTCTCTCTTTTCCACAGACTCGGAGAGTTGGCGACCGTTTCCCTTCCGTGGACATACCGCCGCGGCCTTTCCCACCCTTCCTCGCCTCCGGCCCCCCCCTTCCTTTCGCCCGGGAGGGACCTTTTTTTTTACCGGATAGGAGTGCCCACCCCCCCTCCTCTTCAAAACACCTGGTGGCCTCCCCACCAACCCCCCCGTTTTTCTACGAGTCCGTTTGATTTTTTGCCCTGGGACACGCCTCTTTTTTCCTTCCGGGACCCCTCGAACCCCTCCTGCCCCCCCTCTTGCCTGCAAGGCCCCCAAAAGCCGTCCGAGTGCCCCCTGAAGCCCTCCTCCATGTTTTTTTTTGATGGAGCAATTTCTTCGAATCCTTGTTCACCTCCGCCCCCCCTGAACCCCCCCCTCCCCTTCCGGACCACCCCCTTAACCGATCACGGACCTTTTTCCGAGCCGGTCTAATGTGACCGGCGTCTCCCAGCAACGCCCCCGCGCTTCCCGTTGGTGCATCGTAGACCTCCCCCCTCGCTCATTTTCGCGACCTTTTCCCCCCCCCCACCCATTTCAACTAAAGCCCCGTCCCAGTTAGGGCAGGAAAAGCCGTGCAGAGTCAGGGGATCTTTTTTTGGAAAGAGCCTTAAGACTTGAGAAGGAAATCACTTCAATCACCCCCTCCGACGAAGTCCGTCGTAGGTGACAAAAAGTAAAATTTTTACCTTCGGCCCCCCTTTTTTCTGACATACCTTAGCTGGCTATCACCCCACTACATACCTGCCCTCCCTGACTAAAGGCCCCCCTCATGACCCTTACGAAACAATCTTGTTCTCGAGAGAAGATCCAATAGGTAACCCTTTCATTAGTGAAAGCGGAAAGAAACCCCCCCCCCCCTGCAAGGGGAAACAACTCCCCTCTCGCCGGGTTCCGAAGGACACGCATCGCGATCGATATGCCCATCGCCGCCGCCCTTTTCGCCTTCCCCCTCCACAATCCTCGCTTACCCGATGGAGAGGTTCATTCTCTCCGCCCGAAGATTCGCAAACTCCTCACCTGACACTCTGGGCAAGCCCCCCCGTCCCGCCGTCACCAACCCGCGACCCTCGACCCCCCTCTGGACTTTTTTCCTCCTCGCAGCAAAACCAGGCGGATCTCTTTCCGGCGGACAGCCGGTTTCATGTGCGTCCCTCCAATTCAAAGGCAAACGTCTTCCCCCTCTTTCTCCTCCGACACAACCCCCCAGAGTATCGGATTCCCCCCGTCGACGTCCCTTTTCTCGCCCCACAACTAACGCCGCCGTCCTCCCCCTCCCCACCCCCTTCCAACCCCGTCAGCGACGCCCCTGAAAAAAGAGGATCCCCTCTTGAGGCACTCGGCGGGTGACGCCCCCTTTCTTTCCCACCTCTTTCCTTTTTCCCTCCCTCATCCGTGTTTTTTCTATGACGAGGCCAGCGAGTGTTTCTTCCGTTGGCGGTGGTTTTTTTGGTGGTGGGCCGGGCGGCGGTCGGTTTTTTTTCCGGTCGCCCCGATGGTGGCGTAGGCGGAGCGGCTTCTGACGGGCACGAGGACGTCGATTTTCCGCGGGGTTTGGGTCTTTTTTTTTTTCGGACTCGTCCCTCTTCCCTTGGGAAGACGTTTCCTTTTTCTTTTGGGGGACCCGCCAGGAACTTAAGGGAAGTCGAAGCCTTCGCTGGTGGCTGCGCTTTCCTTTTTTCGGCGGGTCGACTTTGTTTGCCTGAGTTGGTTCTCCTTTTTCTTTCACAGATTGAAGTGTTTGTTAGACATATTCGCTTGAGCATTTAGGCCGCCTACCTTTCGAGGTGTTCCCCCTCTTTTTTTATCAAGCAGTTGAGGAAGGAGGCTCCCTTCGATGTCGCTCCGATCGCGTGCGCTGGTCCTTTACACAGGTGCTGTGTTCCCCGTCGTGTTCTTTTTTTTGCTGGTCCCGTGCCTCGCGGTCGAGGTCTTTCTCTGTCTCTTTTTTCTGGGGAGAAATCCAGTTGAATGGCCTCCCTGTGAGTTCCGTAGCGTAGTTTCTTGGAGGTTTGCGCCTGCTCCCCCCTGAGCCGACCCTTGGGCCGCGCAAGGAGCTTCTCTGCTGGGACGTGGTAGTCACCCCCGGGGCCTCCCTTTTAGGTTGGTTCTTTCCCGTTTTCGCGGCGGGCTCTTCTTTTCTTTTCAATGATCCACGTAGCCCTGCGCGGTTACTGCCCCCGATCTGGCTTTTGGTATCCCGCGGTGGGTAACTCTCTTCTGCCATTGTTTGCGGGTCGACGATCCCGTGGGTGAGTTGTCTGTTCGGCTTTCTCTAGCAGTACGGACGGTTCCTGATCCGGCCACCAACCCTTCCGCGTTATTAGAGTTGTCTGTGGCGCCTGTCAGGACCGGTTTCCCCGGTGTGCGTCGATCTTGCGGGAATGGCGTCCCCTTAGGCGCTCGGCCTTTTCTGGCGACAAGCCTCGAGGTCATGCCTTGTTGGTCTCGTTTTCCCTTTATCCGCGGATGACCCTATTTTTTTTTTCGCTCAAACGCATCCGCTCTTGTGGAGGGACGAGGGCTTTTTAGGGCGGACAGGATTTCTGGGGCACCCTACGAGACGGTCTCTCTCCAGTCATCCTAAAGGTCGGAGGCCCCTGAGAGTCGTTGAGGACTTTTTTTTCATAATGGGACCGGTCTCCCTCCGAAGGCCTGTTCCCCCTCTGCATAGACCGCTCTTTTACGTTTCGATAGAGGAGTTTACTGGTCATCGTCCGGCTCGAGGTTTTCCCTCCTGTCGTGTCGCGTTTGCGGCAGTTTTTTCGGGAGGGCGATTTTATTTTTCCCCCCCCCTCCAACGCCCCTTTTCTTCCTGGGTGCGGGACTTCGTAGCTGGACGACTGACGGTCAATGGTCTCAGCTTTTTTCCGCTGTGCCTGTTGTTTTCGAGAGACCTTTCTCGAACTAGGACTCGTACTCCGGTCTTAACTTTCGACCATACTTACTCCCTTTTTCTTTTCGGGACCCTTATCGCTTCAATGCGAATGAAGTCTCCAAAGAAAGTATTAAGGGCCCTCCCTAAGAGGGACAAGGTGGGCCTCTTTCTACCTCGATCGACTCTTCCCTCACCCGGAGATTCTTCCGATTTTCCCCTTCCCGGTACAGATGCCCACGGACCTTTCCCCCAAATGACCGCTCCGGCCTCTTCTGTAGATAGAAGATTTGAGATAGACCCCCTGGATCGGCGTGACACCGCCTCTCTTCCCTCCCCCCTTTCAAAAAACCCTTACAACAAAGCGAGAAGAGTCTGTTGGTTATCGCTCAAATGGTGGACCCCCCTCCTTCAGATGCTATTCCCCCTCGACCAACTCCCTTTTGCCGCAAGTCCACCTCCTTGTAACTCCCCTCGGTCCGTCTCCAGGTGGTTTTTTTGAGCGCCTCCCCCACCCGCTTTCCCTCACCCGAACCGGTAATGACACCCTCAAGGGGGCTTTTTCACAGCTCTTAACCCTCTTCCCCCGCAAATAGGTTTTCTGTTGGTTGGGCCGGTCTTTCTCAGGCAAGACGTCTTCTTTTTGCGCCCTCCCCTCGACCCGTCCCCCGCGCTAAAAACTCCGCAAAAACACTTTCCCCTGGCGCGGCCCTTTTCTTTTTTTCCCCACCCTTTTTCTCACTCAAGCCCCCTCTGGCCAATGGCGGTGGCCGGAAACTTTGGCATCGTCGCCTTGTCTTTTCCCCCCTTGCCTCGCAAGTCCCTCGACTTTTCCCCCTGAATCAAATTACTAAGGAATGGTCCCCCCCCCCACGTCCAGCGTGACCTTTTTCCGCATTTTCTCCGGACAAACAGTGCCCCCCCCTGGCTCACGAAACCCCCCTGTGGACGTTTGCACTCATGTGCCATGCCTTTGGTTTTGTCCGGCCCCCCCTTTTTTTTTTTGGGTGGGTTTTTTTGTGTGCTGGCTACCCCCCCTTTCTTTCTCTCCGCGCTCGAAATAACGTCCCCCAACCGGAACCACTCCCCCTCCAGACTTTACCTGGGTTTCCTCAGGACAAGCAGCGCCCGCGATTTCACTCCGCCGCCGCAGTCGAAGCCCTTTTCGTGCTCACCGCTTGGACCGACCCCTTTCTGCTCACTTACGAAATGCTCGCCGCCGAAAGACTTTCGTACCCCCTCCCCCGTCAAGATGGGCACTCCCTCGTCACCAAAAAACGCTGGCGCATCCTCCTTTCCCCCACCGCCGTTCCCCCTTCTAGGCTTCCTCTTTTTTTTACCGAATGTCTTTTCTCAAATTCAAAGAACTTTTCCTAGTCATCAGACCCACCTTCCCCCCTTCCCCCGTGTTTTCTCCGTTCCCACGACTACGTCCCCCCTACTTCCTTCCTCGCACGCCAGCCCCTTTCTCCGCCTACGCCCACACTAGTTCCCTCTCGCCGCCAGGGCCCACCCCTCGCGATACACACACTCCCCACGAGCTTCCACCTGTTTTCCCTCGATTGTCATCGTCATATATCTTTTTGTTGTTGAGAGAGAGGAGTTCTTCTCCCCACCATGACGAGCTGCATCTCCGTTTTTTTGTGTTTTCGCGTTCGTTGGGGGGCAAGTTCTTCCGTTTTTTCGGGGGCTCTGTAGAAGACGTTAGTAGGCGGCGCGGCGTCGTTGTCTCGGACGGGAACGGTCGACCTTTCTGTCGTTGTCCCCCCGCCCGCTGGTCTGTGGTTTCTGTTTTGCTTCTTCGGCAGTCACCTGGACGACCATTGATGGGGAACGCTCCACAGTGTCCAGCTTTTTCAGTCGAGAATTCTTCTTCCTTCTTTCCTCGAGGAGTTTCTTTTCATGTTCGCGAGTTGGTTGGTGTTTTGGGCTTTCTTGCCCATCTTGCTTTTCTTGACGAGTTTCCTCCTCCCTTGGCGGAGAGCATTTCCTCTCGACGGTGTTAGGCCTTTTTCCCCTGAGGCAGTCGGGCGACGTTTTTTTTTTTTTTTTTTTTTTTTCTTCCTGGCGATGTCTCCGAGATCGATCGCGTGAGCTTCTTTTCCTTCCTCTTTCCCCCCGTACTGTGTTCCCCTTCGGGGGCTTTTGTTTCCTATGAGGTCGAGGGGCTTTTAGTTCTCGCTTCCTTGTAGGGGAGCCCTTTTTTCTTCCCCCTCATGTTCCAGGACATGACCCTTCGGTAGGGGTGGAGTTCCTCGCCGGCACAGGGCCTTTTTCACGCTTTTTGTCCGAAGGTTCCGCTGGGGATTTTTTTCCACCTCGTCGAAGCGAGGCGGAGGTGAGTAGGTTTTTTCTTCCGGGGCAGAGGCCTGTACCCTCTTTCCCCCGTCTACCCACCCCCTTCCTGGCCTTGTGGTCTTTTTCCCTTACAACCTTGGCAGATCTGGCTGTTCCGAGGTGGGGTAAAGACTTTTTCCGATCCATTTCTCTACGAGGTTTTTCGATGTAGACGCCCTGGGAGCGGTGAGTTCCTCGCAGCCGGACGACGTTTTTCTAAGCCTTTTCGGTCCACCCCCCAAAACCCATTTATTTCGTGAGCCTTGCGTCTGTGGCCCTTTGTTCGGGTGTCAGTTTTCTTTCGGATGTTGTGACTGTTCTCTCGGTAGGGCCTCTCCAATAAACCTAGGACTCACGGCCCGGTCCTCTTTTCCCTGGCAGGCCAAGCCTCGGGCCTGAGGCTTTTCCTCGGTTTCGTCCTTTCCTTATTTAACAGAGGAGTCCCTCGAAAAGAATCCGGCACCCGGGGGTGTTTTTCGGGTTTACATAGGCTGTTTTGGATCTCGGAGGGAGGGTGTTCTGTTCGATAGACAGAATTCCTTTTACCTGGGAGGCCGATCTAGGGCATTTTCCTTCGCTTCATTTTTCGGAAAAGGGCCTAGGTCGGAGCATATGGTTTTTCCCCACCTCGAGACGGTGGCCATTCTCCCCGCTACGGGTTAGTCAGTTCGACCTTTTTAATGAACAATGGTCCTCTTTTTTCTAGATGGCGTCGGGTCCCTCTACTTTTTTTGTATGTTTTGCCCTTTGCATAGGGACCCTTTTCCCGAAACGACTTCGGCCATATCTGTCTGGAAAGCTCCTTCTATCTCCTTATTACTGTTAGCAACTTCCCTTAATATATATATTTTCCTCTTTTTGAGAGAGAGAGGCTTCCCCTGTCCGGAAATCGATTCCTCTTCCTAAAGGAGAGAAAGTCCCCACCCATCACTACCCTGGCCTCTACTGAACGTTTTCCACGTGTTTTCAGGTTCTTATCGCCCCTCCTATTGGACTTTTCCGCCATTTTTCCCAAGACCCTGTCCTTCCTTTCCCCTACGAACCGAGGACCAGGTGGCCTCCCTGAATCCCGAAATTAGCGGTAGATTTCAAAAGAAGTAGGGTTGGAGTCCCCCCCCTCCATATGCAGAAGGACCCCGGGAAAGGGTTCCCTCCTGCGAAAGAAGGCCCGGCCTCTTTCCCTTCCCGACCTTTTCCTGGACAGATGCTGCTCCTCCCTTATCGGCCAAAGAACACTCCCAAACAAGACACTTTTGTACACCACAACCCCGAGTTATAATCTTCATTAGAGGACAATGCGAACAAAGGCCCCTGGTGATGAGAAAGGGTTTCCCCCCCCGACCAAACCCCCTCCACGAGGATGTTCCTCCCCCCAACTGAAGGTATGGAAGGCCCCCTCTTCAAGGTGGTCTGGAGAGCCCTTAACCGATCGAAGGAACGCGGTCAGAACAGGGTTCCCCCCCCTGGACAGCCCCCCATTCCCCCCTCTCTCCCAAATAGGTTTGTTTTTTTTTTGTGGGTTGTTCCCTTCTCTCAGGCACAAGGACCGTTTCCGCCATAGCACGCCCCCTCTGCACTACCCCCCCACGTTGGTGTCTCCCAAAACTAGTAGTTCTTCGAGAAAGGCCCCCTCGGGCTAAACTCCCTCCAGATATGTCCCGTCTTCGGTGTTTTTTTCCCCCCCCACGAGACCAAAGGACCCTTTGGAAATGGTAAACCCTCCGCGCGACTTCCCTCAAAGAAATCACCCCCTTTTCCTACACGGCCTGTACTGTCTTTCACCCCTTTCCCCAGCAGGGAACTCTCCTTGTCCCATCCCGGTGAGGCGCTGGGTCTTTTCACGCCCCACCCCCCCTACAGACTCTCCTCTTCCCAGGCACTCATGGGCCTTGTCCGGGCAGACACAATATTTTCCCCGGAAGCGCGATCCGGAGCCCCCCCTCCTCATCGTCACCCCCTCACCCCCACAGGAAAAACACTTCCCCCCCAGACGTGGTTTTCTTCTCGTCGAAGAAACCGCATCCCCCTCGATCGGTATCCCTTTCTGTCTACATAACGCCTTCCCCTCGGGAAGCCCCCCCCCTTTTTTCCCCCCGCTGGACCCCCCTCGAGGTCATAGTCGCGTTCCCCGCTCCTAGATGTCTCCCCCCTTTCCTTCCCCGGCCCGGATGGGCCTCTCCCCCGTAAACAAACACTCCCCTCCCCCTGTCGACCGGTTTGCATTCCTCCTACCTCCTCAACCGCCTTTTCCTGTGCTTTCCGATGACAGACTGGTTTCCCTCAAATTTCAAAGGCCCCTCTCAGTACCGTCTGCCCCGAGTCATAAGCCCCCCCCCCTCACACAAAATCCCCCGTCACACGAATACGTTTCGTAATAGCACGCATCCACCCCTCACTTTGCCTCGATTCCCCCTACGCCCACACTAGGTCTTTTCTGACCCCGCCTCGGCCGCAAGACTCTTTTTTCCCTCACAGAACAGGCCCCGCCAAGGAGATGCACTAGGGTTTCCCTGCCATCCCTGCCTCTG
>Ga0179593_1447114_pt1 | contig 15652 bp, 14 predicted proteins | sample CZODoug2_1_08_16_FD_185931 | JGI IMG/M metagenome (GOLD analysis project Ga0179593, IMG submission 185931) | Vadose zone soil fungal communities from Angelo Coast Range Reserve, California, USA - CZODoug2_1_08_16fungal (PacBio error correction) | ecosystem: Environmental > Terrestrial > Soil >... | reverse complement strand
AATCTCTCGAAAGGCCCCCTTTTTTCCGTCCTTTTTTTTTTGGAAACCATTTTTTTCTGCCTTTCGTTCTTTTTTATCCCGAAATGCTGACCTTTCACCCGGCCTCTTTGTCCGTACCGAATTGTTTCTTCTACACCAATTAAAAGCTGCGATTTTTTTTTCCACGGCCACCTCTCCCTTGGGGCGTCTCTCAAGCCACCTTTACTCGGACCTATACTATATATGTCAGAACACAGACGCCCGCGCTTGCGGGCGCTTCTCTCCTTCGACTTTTGATTTGAAACGTGGGAAAGTTTTCCCCCACTCCCTCTCCAAAGACCCCTTGCCGTGCCACGCCCCGAAAGAAGAGTTTTTTTCCGGGTCCCTGCCTTCGCATGATCGCCACTGTTCAACTCCGAGGTGCGCGCTGATGTCACCCTCCCGGAGGTTTTTCCACTTTTCTGAAATCTTTCCCTTTGGTCAAGACCCCCATCTTCGAAGCAGATTCTTCATGATCCCTCTCCATTCGAACTCAGGACTGTGTTGCTCTCCCCTCCCCCTTATACCCCCAAGCCCCTCCTTATTATGTTGAGCGCAACGCGCACTTCCCCTTGAACCCCTCCTCCCCATGACCTTCGCGACCATTCCCTCACCTTCTTTCCAATTTTTGCCCCGACCCCGTTGGCATGATTTTTTCAACCTTAAGCTGAGGAACTTTTCCTTCTTGTTCCCCTATTCAAATCCTCTACTCCAAGGATCGTCCAGTACCCTCGCTGCTGCCTCTTTCTTGTCCTCTCCCGTACCCCTCCGCACCTCTTTTTCATGTTAGTAAGTCAGCGAGACGGTACATTCGATAGACAATGAAGCTTCTCTTCGTCCCGAGGTTTCTAAACACCTCCTTACCAAGGGAGCTGTCTCCCCCCCCCACCACCAGGATTTAGGTTGTGGTTTTCTATTCCCGCTTTTCTCACTCCCTCGAGGCCGTGTTATCTCGAACAGTCGGACATGCTTCTCTCCCTCGGAATCTAGTTCCCCCTAACTTGTTGTGTTGTGCGCGCTATGTCTCTATGGACTTTCCGTCGGTGTTCTCCTTTTTTAAACATCGTTTTTTCCATTGCTTGTTTTCAGTTTTTTGTATGCGGCCCCCCCTCCTTCCTGTTTTTTTCGCTCTTCTTTCGTGTTCTGAAAATCGCGGCGTCTCCGTTCCTTCTTCGATCGTCTGAACTTTTCCTGTCGATGTCTTTGAATGCTCGCGTGAGCGGTGTTTTTCTCCCTCGATTCGAAATTCCGCGGCCCTGTTTCCTGAAAAGCGTCCCGGGTTGGCAATCATTTTTTCTTTCTGAGCAGGAACAGTTTTTTTCTGTCTTTGCGTGCTTTAAGGATTTCTGCTGTCTGTTCGTCCCCTTTGGCCCGTCGGTCGTCACAGATTTGAGCGCTGGTCTTTTTAGGACTTCGGTCCCCCCCCTTTGCCGTGCAAGCGGGACCCCCTGCCCCTCCCCTTCTGCTTTGGAGTGGGGATGGTGGATATTTCTTGATGGTCAGATCACCATTTCCTTTTGCCGCGTTAGACATTCTTTTATAGATACTGACCCTAATCGGATGAATCAGGATAGGTCTGGGGCCGCTCTGCCGATTCCAACAATTTTTGCTTGGTGTCCCATTTGCTTTGGTCTTTCCTCCAGCTTAATTTTTTTGAAAAGGTTTCAGCTAGCACCGGGGGGTTTTTTTTCCCAAGCTTCGAGACCCAGTTTGTTTCTTTTTTGTTCTCGGGGTCCTTCGGAGTCAAGATTGTCCCTTTCTTTCCCCTTTTTCAAAGATCTTCGACGGGCAAGCCTTTTTCTTTCGCCTCCCTGCGGTCGTTCGTAGAGTTCCCTTTTTCCAGCGTGGCTTGTTTGATTTGCTTTTCATATCCCCCTTAGTTTTTTGCAGTTGCCAAACCACGTTGTTCCTGTGTGGCGTTGTGTGCGAAAACATTCCCGTTGCCTGCCTAGGCGTGGCGATATTTCGGGTCTCTCCCACAAGTACGTTGTGTGGTGACTTTTTTTTGATCTTTCGGGTTTCAGACTGGCCCATTACCCGCGGCCCCACAAGCGTGGCCGTCTCTCTATTCTCTCTTCGTTTTTACTCCGTTGTGTGTTTGATGTTTGCTATATCGACCTTCCACGCGCTTTGGGTCGTTTTTTGTCGTGTTCCTTTGCCTATCCTTCCTTCGGTCTTGTGATCCCGAAAGGATCCTTACCCCCCGGCCTCTTTAAGAATTTTCTCGCCCCACGTAGTCCCCGGCCTTTTTTTTTTTCACGGTCCACTCTACTTTTTTTTTGCGGACTCCCTGCACGATTACCGAGAAAGAAGCCGATATGCGACCTTCCGTGCACTCCCCCGCGCGGGTGGGCCGGTCCCCCTGACTTCTTTCGAAGATTGATTTGAAACCTTTTTTAGGCAACCCTTTTTCACTGACGCCGGAAAATTTGTACCGAATTTCGAACAGAACCCCGCCCCGATCTTAGCAGTGTCCGCACCGTTGCCGATCGAACGTGCCAATTCCTCTCGGTTTCTCCGCAACCCCATGCTCCTTCCCCGCTCCCAACACCAATGGTGCTGACCTCCTCCTGCCATGGCACGCCCCCCTGTTTTCTATTGTCTCCTTCTCTCTCCTATTTTTAACGATGTTTCTTTCCTTCGGTTGGGGTTTTCCCCTACCGCCAGTCCTAAACTTAACACCCATCAACTTTTTTCATTCTTATTTCCGACGTAAACCGCTTCACGGCACCTTGCCCCTTCCTACCACGACCTCGCTTACCGGTTATCGCACTTTCGACGCTCAGCCGCATTGAAAGCTTTTGTTTCCCTCTCCTTGGTTACCCCGTCTCCTACCTTCCCAGCTGAATTACCAAGCGCGACGCCCCGTTTTCTCCCCTCTCTCTTCATAGGATCGTTTGGGCTCCTTTTTTTACCTTCCGCGTTCGACCTGGAATAGATCTTTAAGTCATCGCTCCCCATACTTGAATCCGGTGGGTCCTCTATTTTCGCCCCCCCGACCCACTCAGGCGTTTTTTTTCGTTCTTACCCCTTTCGATGGTGTCCTCTGCCCCCCCCCCCCTGTGCTCACTACCCTTCGAGGCGTGTTTTCCCCGCCGGTTACATACTCCTCCATCCTCTCCGAGACCCCAGTCTCTTTTCCTCTACTTTTGTTGTCAGATTCCGGCGTGATGTAGCTTCCTGTCGGATGTTACTTGCTGGTGAAACAGAAACTATGAATGTTTTATTGATTGTTGCCTATGCCTCTTCCCAACCACCTCACCCTTGTTGTTTTTCTTGGTTTCATTCTTTCACGCTTACCTTGAGAAGGATCAACCGATTCTTGGGAAAGATCTATTTTCCGTCCTTCGCATGATGTCTCGTGTAATGTTGTGCTTATGGCTCGACCCCCTAGAATAGCGCTTTACTTTTTTTTCCACTGCGTACGCGTTTGTTAATGCCAGTAATAGGGCGTCTCAAGTTTGAACCATCAGGTACCATTCTCCCCTCTTTTTGGAGTTTTTTGAACGTCTGCTGTCTGTCGGGGTCGCATGGGTCCTTACTTGCCGGTTCTCTTATGACGCCGCCCCTTCCTTTCCGGTTGTACCGGTTGTGAACGGATTTGAGTGACCGGGTTAGTCCATCCTTTCTTCTTTGCCCTATGGGTATAAGTTTATTATTTGTCCTGTCTATAAACCCGAAACGATGAGTTTCTTTGACCCCATAGGAGATAGTTGCAACAACAACAACTGTTCTTGTTTTCTTGGCCTCACTTTCCCTTTTTGGCGTCCCCATTTGGTTGGCTTGGCTTCATTTCTGATTGAGCGGTCAGCAGTTTTTTCCGGTCCCCCACTTCTCGACTCTACGGGGTGAGTAACCCCATTTCCTCGAAATCGGTGTTCCTGATTTTTTCCTTCTTCCCTGTGAATGAAAGTCTTCTCATTTTTCAACCTCTTTTCTCGAAGCTTCCTTATTGTCCCGCATCGCGCTGCAGTTTTCTTTCTTGGTGCAGGCTCTTCTCGTCATTTTTTTTGGTAGTCCTCCATTCCAAGTTCTGGATTCTCGAGTTGTGTGCCCCACATAGGCTTTGAAATTGTGTGGCGTTGTCGCTCCAAAAGGTTCCGCACCTAGTAGTTTCTTTTTACTCGGATGCCCAAGACAGAGTGTATTTGGAGAGATGTTAGCCTGGTGTCCCCAGAGGCACGGAAAGGCCCCTCGCGGCTCACTTGTTCTTCATTGTCCTTACTCACTTACTTTTGGGTTACGCTCTCTTTCTTTAAGACACACTCGCTGTTGTTTCCAGTTACTCTTTTTTTCCCACCCCGTTCCCACCGATCGTGACGAAACGTTTCTTGATATCCCGCCGATTGATTCCCACCCCCGGCCTCGTCACCCATTTTTTTGTCCCCTCCCCACACCACTTTCTATTCATCTTTTGTGTCAGACCCTTATCCGACCTACGGTGAGACTATGCGGAATAACGCCCCCGGCACCTCGGAAAGAAGCCCAGTCTTGGTGACCCCTGAACGCCTTCTTGGTCGGCTTTTTTTGTTTGAAGGGTCTTCTTAGGATATTGAACCGTGTGACTCAGCACGACACTTTACATCCTAATTCGAAGCCCCCAGACCCTTCTTTAGTTCAGTGTTTTGGCACCCCTTGTTAGAGGAAAACATTGATCGACTTTTTTTTTCCCAATCTTCGAAGAGGTGGCTGTCAAATAACCATAGCACCGCCTAACCCCCAATGGGTGATCGCATGGGATTCTTTATTCCCACTTTTTGTGACAATCCTTGGATTTTGTCAGCACTCTATTGCGAAAGAGCCCCCAAGTTGGACGTCGGTCGGGTGTTGGTGATCGACATACGAATAATGGCTTCCCCCCCTTCCGATCTTTTGATTTGAGCCTAGTAAAACGTCTTCGCAACTGAAATTCTCTCCAACCGGCCCCTGTCTTCTCTTGATTTTCTTTTTGTTTGTTGAACTAACTTTCCAGTCGCTCCCGCGTCCCCCCCAGCCAGCGGCCGTGATCACCCCCGCCTTTCGATGTAAATCGGCTGTGTTTTTTCCTGACCGCGTTTAAAGCAGGTATTTTTTACGCGTTTCCTTTCGGATCGAGTGAGGCCCTCCGCCCTTCCGTCTCAATACGCATTCCCGCTCTAACCTCCGCGTCTCCCCCTCCCTCCCGCCTTTTGGTTTTTTTCCGCTCGTGTTTTCGAACCTACTTTTCCCACCTTGACCTTTGAGATGGCCAAGGATTCGTTTTGGGTCGCCACCCTTCTGAATAAATCCACCAGTAGAGATGTTACCCAGCCGTCTGATTCCCCCGACAGATTTCATCACTGAGTTCATTTCTTCCTAATAGTTTTTTGTTGAGGAAGTCCTTTTGACTCTAGGAGAGCCTGTCGAGTCTGTTCTCCTTGGGTCCTCGAAGTTTGGATTTGAGCAGCAGGTTTTGGCTTTTTTTTACCACAACGCATTTTTTTGTTGATTGCTTCTTTCTGTTTCTGACCCCACTGAGGACACGCCAGGTCCCATTTCTCCCCGATCTCTCCCGTACGCTCGATGCCCGTCCTTGCGTAGATGCTTACTGCTTATGGTCGCATCGATCACCCCCCCTTTTTGGTGTACAATTACCTTTTTTGGTAAGTTTCCTTTCTCGGTAGAGATTCCGTCCACAGCATGAAGCTTACCCTCGTTTTCGTTTACGCTTCGCTGGGCGTTTCTTGTTCATTGGAGTTGCTGTTGATTGAGAGAGCCTCTGTTGTCTCGGTTTTTTGAGCACTGAGTAAATGTAAGGTGGGCGTTTGTAATCAAAAATACTATGGGTTTGATTTTTTTAAAGTTTATGGAGTCCTTCCACCCAACAGCCCTCTTTTATCTTTTGAACTCTGTGACTTCCTCGTATGCATCTATTCCTTCTGATTGGTTTTGCCATGGCCGCTTTGCGCGATCCATTGTTGCCCCTTGCCTCCCTTTCAGTTTTTTTTCCAGAGCACCTGTCTTTTCAACCCAGTTCACATGCCGACTCAACGTTCTGACGCACCCGTCTCGCCCTCCCCCCCCTTTCGGTGCTTTTCTACTTTATGTTCGTAAGTTCTTTTGCTTCCCCGGTTTCCCTCATCTGTTAAGAATTCCTTGTCTACCGCCGGCGCTGCTTTTTTATGGTCGCTTGCGCTTTCTCTACATTTGCTTGGAGAGCTCTATCCTCCCCTATGTGGTTTTCTTTGTCCCCCCCCAAAAATGCCTATCTTTAATTGGGCTTTGTTCCCCGGTGACTGATAGGATGGGGATCGAATTTGGATTTTCAATAACGTTTTCGGAGCTCTTGAGCCGGTGTAACCAGCACGGAACAGCGGCCCACGAGCACCTTTTTTTATACGTTACTCATCGTGGTTGTTGTTTTCGATCTTATTCGACTTCCCAAACGTCGCTTTTTGGCCGCGTTCTTCGTTGACCCACCTTTTCCCCAATCTTCTATCACCCCCTACCTCCCTTTTCCGAACCCTGTTGTGAACTCACCGGTCCCCTCATGTTTCCACGAAGTTTTTGCGCCAAACGCAACACTTTACTTGCATGTTTGGCCAGCAACCCAACTCCTACTTGTTTGATCTTATCGCTCCCAGCCACCCTCCTAAAGAGAGCTCATCTTATGTGTCAAAAAGACGCCGGCCTCCCCTGTGCGGCTCCCTTGTATTCCTCCGACCTGATTTGACCCCCGTGGAGTTCCAGACCTATGACGCGACCCGAAAAGCACGCTTCTTTTCTCGAGCAGATTTACCCCGTTCGTCGGATGATCTTTTGCCCCCCAATTAGACTATTTTTTCGCCGATTTAGCTACCCCAATAAATGGCAGCACCCTCCGTCCCCACCCAATGGTTGAAGCGGTGGCAAGACTTTTATTTTTAGCTTCTTGCAGACTCCTATGTTCAAGCGACAGCGTTCGTGTTCCTGTCATACCCTTATCCACCCCATCCCACCCTTGCGCCGTGCACGCTGCCCCGTCCAAACCCTTGCCGTGTCCCTTTTTTCTTCCCGAACTCGCTTTTCCCTTTTTTTCCCTTTTCAAATCTTTCCCAAGGCAGCGACTATTTTTGATCCCCCCCTCACCATAGAGCCCCCCCTTCTCGGTTTTTCTACGCCTATGCCTTCCAAGATTTCCGACTGCTTCTGTACACCGCGTGTTTTTAGTATCGAGGGCGACCTTCCCCTTACGGCGACCGTCCTTGCCTTCTCTCGCACTGGTTACTTCAGTGATAAATTGTACTACTGGCGATGCCGCGAGTTTTTCTGTGCCGCAAGGTCTTATGGCAGGAGAGGTTTGTGGTTCCCCCCTGATCCCATCCGTCGATTGTTGCCCAGACTCGACCCTAGATCGGACATGCTAGATCTTCAACGCCGGCCTTCATATACCTTCCCCCCTCGTTGTTGTTGTTTCTGCTCTCTGTATATGCATGTCGTGTTGTTTTTTCTTTTTCTCCAAATCTTCTTTCTGTTGGATTTCAGCAGGGTGGTGTTTGCACCCCCCGATCCTTGGTGTTTCGCATCCTAAGTTTGTTTGAAAGTCGTGTTCTCCCAAAATCTATCCAAGCGAGCCCCGTCTTCCCCCTTTATTCGTAGCGTCTTCACCCTCGATGCGATTTTTTTTTGTCTTTCTGGTGAGTGTTTCTCACAATATTCGAGGTGTACCTAGAACCCGTTCCGCGCTTTCAGTATCTGCGGTCGACGCGCTAACAGCCATATAATCTTTTGCGTTGATCCCGGCCTTTTTGTGGTTCTGTTTTAAGTTGTTTCCAAAGATTGCTTCGAGTCCCCTTTTCGGCGTTGATACCTGGCAGGTCCGTGCTAGTATTTTACCTGAGTTTGCGATGGTGGTAAGTTTTTCCGATCACCCCCCCCCCTGCAAAGTTTACGAGTGCGCCCAGTGATCCTCTGAACGATTTTCATCTTGCTGCATAGCATGTTTCATGCCGCTGTCCCGATTTTAAGCCTTGTGTCCTCCCTTTTTTATTTTTAGAGCGCTTCATCCCCTTGAATTTAAACGTCGGATCCCTAAGAACGAACGGGGGTTGCCAGTCCCAACTGCTCTAACAACTCCCTGGTTGCTTGTTTTTTTTGGCACTGTCCTTTCTTAGATTCTTTGATCCCCGGTCAAAAAATCTTCGCCTCATGGACCGCGGCCCTGCCCTTTTCGCATCGGCTTCTCTTCCTGTTTTTTCTTGGATAAGCACCCATTTATGGCCAGTTTTTCTTAGTTTGCCGTGGCCAACATGATCTTTTCCTTGGTTTTGTTCGAGCAAACCGGTTTCCTTCCCCCATAGGCGGGGAAGTCCCCTTCATTTCGGATAGGTTAGTTTTCTTTTTTACTATTTTGCTTGCCCCAACGCGGCACGTCCCCGCGAAAGTCTTTTTCGGTTCATAACCCCCCCTCCCTCCCTTTCCTTTTTTTTTTTATGCGAGATAGCTGTGACCTGCCGCGCGTTTCTTGCGCCCCGGACAAGATCCTTCGCGAAACCCCCGGTCTTTTGTTCCCGGCAATGAGATTTCACTTTCACCCGGGCTATTCTCTTTCCGCATTTTTTCGACAACGCAACACAATTCAAAGTTAGGTTTTGGCCACGGCCCCCATACCGCCTAGGAGATTCTTTCCGGACAATTGCCCTCTTTACGAAAGATGCAGCTCTCTTGGCGCCCCATCACGTCCTCCCTCCTGTTTTCTCTTTAAGGGAATTCTTTGACTTTGAACCACGGTTTCAAGGCACAAAGCCCTTAGGCCCAAAATTCTTGATTAGTCACTTCCCCTACCACCGCGTTCGGCCTTCAGTTGCCCTTCGTCTTCATTTATCCTCCTTTTCCCATTAGAAGAGGTTGCCTGACAGCTCAACATCACCAGCGCCCCCCCACCCCCCATGGTTTATCGTCCTCCGCGGCCATTTTTTCCCAGCTGTTAGACTTTTTGCCAGTGTCTTACTCTTCTGTTTCAGCTTGAAGTTTTTCTTGGTGATCCGACCGCCCCTGAAATCCCTCTCACCCCCCTTTCTGCCAACTATTCCTTTCTTTGAAGGTGGCACCCCTTTTCTTTCCAGCAATTGACCAGCTTAACCCGGCCGACACAGCCCTAAGCCCCTCTGTTCCCTCAAACGTACCCCTTCCTGACCCCGTTTCCCAGCAGGCAAACGCCCCATTGGAATATGGTTATGCTGGTTCGTCGTCGACCGCCCGTCTTCACAATTCCTCCTTTTCTCTTCCACCGCTCTGCTCTTTTTTTCCTCCTTCCACCACCGTCAGTAGCGTTCCTATGTTCATTTCTCCATCTTTGACCTTTTCCATTATCGATACCCTTAGTTTTGCTGTCCGGATTTTTTTTTTTTTTTTCATGACCCCCCTTCCCCCCTCCCTTGATGCATCAACCCGGATCGGTGGTTTTCTTTTCGCCCACCTGCTGCTTCAACCCCAACATCGGGCGCATTATTTTCCCCAAAGGGAGAAACTCACAGCTATCGATATCAAGGACCACTTAGCCATGTTGTTTTTTTCGATGTCGTTTTTTGACTCGGATTGTCGAGTCTGTTTTTCTCGTGGTAAACAATCGCCTTCTTTTTGGATTGCGCAGCAGGGTGTCTCTCGGAACCTCTCCTTTGTTTCGTTCCCCCCCCCCTTTCAGCGGGCCTAAACCCCTTTTCACAGCTCTCCGCTCCTTAGCTTTCCACCTTCCGTCGATGTCCGTCCTTGCGCCTCTTGACTTAGGATGGTACTCCTCCCCGATCGAAATATGAAGCGCTTCTACTGACCTCTTTTCCAGCTGCTTATTTTATTTCTGTTAGTTGATCCCCATGTTCCCCTGACAATCTCTAGTGGCGTTCGGTCCTGCTGATGGCGCGGGTGGTATTGGGATGAAGTTGAGGTCTCATTTGCCCTCCCGAGTCCCCCCCCTTTCCAGTCGGTTCTGCTAACAGTGTGCAGAGGTTGCCGTGCAACCATCTGATTTTTGGCGGGTGGGGATAATGTTTCTCTGGCTCCCTGATCACCACCACCTGATTTCCTCCCTAGCTGAGATCTTTGAAACCCATCGCTCAGCGGGTCTTGCATTGCTGCGATCCAATTGTGTGTTGACTCCCCTTCTTGCTCCATTGTGTTGCTGATTGTCACCCTTTCTCATGGGCCAACAGTTCGATCATGCCGACGCCCTTTTCCAGTGCTCCTCCCTAGGTCTGATTTTTCCGAATTCCTCGGTTATTTTTTTCCCTTTCAACGTTTTTTTCTGTTTTTAAACTTTTCTGAATTTCTTTGACCCAGGCGCGGCGTTCGTATTCCTTTTCATTCGGCCCTTTCTTTTCCTCGGTACCAGCGTTTTGTCTGGGTCCGTCGTGGGGGTGGCGGGGAAGTTGTTTTTTTTTCTTTCCCCATTGGCCCCCCCACCACCTGCTCTGCTTTGACTGTTTTGGGTTTCGCGAAAACACTTTGTAGGCCACATTATGATGTGGTTTTCAGTCGACTTTTTCCCCCAACTCCCGCTTCGGGGGCCTCTTTGAGCCTTGTTCTGCTCCGGATAGCCGCGTTTTTCAGGTCGCCCTAGATACAGACTCCCTCTTTCCTCATCCATCTTTTTTTTTCTTCGTGTAATCTACCGGCCAAACGCGCTTTACCGGATTTTTGTAAACCCGCTTTCTATCGACCAAGTCCATTTTTGTATGCATCTCTCGTCACAGTTCCGGTATGTGGATTCTTTTTCCCGTTTCCCCCGCCACACATTTCCAAAGACTCGTGTTTCACGGCCCCCCACTCTATTCCGCATACTGGGGATTATGCGGACTACACGCCCCTTTACATCTCCCTCCTCGCTCTCGGCGCCTACGCCCCTTCTTTTGCGGCTTTTGGAATTCTGATTGAAACGTGTTGGATTTTCCCAAAGAAATTCTAGTCCCAAAGGCACGCATTTTCGACGACCGCCCCGATTTGTCCTGCCCCCTTTTCGTTTCCTGATTGCACTTTTTTCTTCGAATGTGTGCCGTTAACCACCTTTTTTTTTTTCACGCTTTCCCCACACAAAGTGACGCCTATCGGCAATGGCCTGACAAGGATGCATCCCCCTCTGATTGCCTCCACCTTCCGCTTCCAGTTACGGTGGTGTCTATCCCCGATCTCCCCATTATCCCACCCCGCCAACCTCATCATTGCGAGCGGCACCGCTGCACCCCCTGCCATTGACCGTTCCTCCCCTCACGTACCCCCGACTCGCGCTCCAATTGTTCCCGCCCTTCCCCTCCCGACGCCCCAACAGTAGCTTGACCCCGTTGTCGCTGTCCAGCTTCAGATGGGTCGCTCTTACAGGTTCTTCCCCAAGTTAAAGGCGTTTTCGGTACACCGCGTTGCTGACGGTCCTCCCACATTCCCTTCCCCCCTTCCCATCATGGCCACAGTTCCTTGAATTGCTTTTCAGCGTATCCCCTCCCTTCGGTTGTCCGGAGTGCTTGTGTGTGTGGTTGTGAAACACTACTTCAACTAGGTTTCACCCTGCTGATTTTTCTCCATCTCCCACCGAGGAGACAACCCCCCCCCCCCCCGGCGTTTCACCATTATTTGAAAAAATCCCTTCTTGATCCTTTTTTTTGCCCTTATCTAACCTCCGTTGTTGTTTGTTGTATCTCGTATGCGCTCGAGATGATATCATACGTTTCATTGTCCCCCCTTAATAAGGTGGTCTTCTCCCGGGGTGACACTTTTTCACCACCTTTTCTTTCCCCCTCCTACTTCATTTGCGTCGTGGTGTTCGGTTGGTGTCCCCCTCGCTTAAACCCCTTGCTTTAAACCTCGCGGTCCCTCCTTTTGATTTAATTGCGCCTGATGTGCGTGAGGGGATGTCGGCCAGAAGAAATAGCTGCAGCCTCCTTCAATCTCCGTCCTTTTTCAGGCATAGGTCGAGCTTCAAAGCTGCATTACCTTTTTTTTTCACGGCCTTTTGATTCTTTTTTGTCTGGACGCATTTCACCGATTGAGCGCGAGGCGGCTTTTCTCCTTTGTGAGTACTTTCCCATGCGTCCGTTTGTTGGCCCCCGGCGCAAATAATATCGTTGGTGGGGATACTTTTCTCGGCTTTTACCCCCGTCGTTTAGTTTTTTTGCGACAACGACGAGATCGTCTGCAATCACTGCTGACCTCAGCGGGGTACCCTTTCGCGTCGGGTCCCCCCCCCCATCTTTTTTTTGTTTTCCTCGGGCTTTCCAATTGGTGTTGAGTCAGTGCGGCACATGGTGGCCCCTATCAGCGACCTGGGCCTTGTACCAACGCTCGCCACATGTGCGTGTCTTTGTCTTATCCGGCCTTGGACCCGACCCCCCCCACCCCCACCCCCAGTTCCTTAACTGTTTCTTGCTTTTCCCACGGTCATCATATTCCGAATCTGCCGCGCTAGCCGCCGTTCGTATTTGCCTGCCATTGCTCGGCTCTGTCCTTCCAGATGTTTTTTGTGATTTTTTTCCATCCATCCCCAGTAGGCGGGAGCGTTTGTCTCCCCAATTTGTTTTGAAGTGTTTTCGTGTCGCTCCACTAGGTGATTTTTTTGCCCCTCGGGACGGGGTGAATTTTAGCTCATTCGGTATTTATTTCGGTTTTTGATCCCGTTTTTCCGGGAGGCCAACTGTTTTGCCGGGCCGTATTACTCCTCTCTCCGTTTGTTGTGAGTCGAGATAGTCTAGAGACCGGCCCACGATCGTTGTTACCCTCCTTTTTGCCTGGGCCCAGGGTTCCCCTCTGCGTAGCGAAATCTTTTTTTTTTTTTAATTATTGCCCCCCGGCCTATGCTTCCTTTTTTTGCGACACACTCCCCCCACCTCACCTCTTCTTTTTAAGCCCCCCTTCCTACATAACCCTTTTCTGATTTGGGCCCATCGCTTACGATCAAGAGTCCCCCCGTTTTCCCGCCGCGCCTCGCCTTATTGAAATTCTTCGCGTCCTTTGTCCCTTGGGACGGTCAAGACAGAAACTGTCTTCCCAAGAAAAGGCTTAATGCTGAAACAAGCCAGCGCGCGCATTTAATTCCCCGTCTGCCGATTCGAAACGTTTTGTTTTTTGCAAATTCCAGATTGTGCTGCGCCTCAAAAAACAATGATCCCCTCTTAAACAACAATGGGTTATTCCCGGCCTCTTCCCCGTCAAGTGCTCTCATTGATTGCAGCCGATTCTCGATGTCGAATCGACCCCCGTCGGGTTGTGGTTGGACCGTCCTCCTAAACATTCTCCCCCCCCAACCTATTTCTTTCGGGTCCCACCCGCTTACGGCAAATGACGTTTTTCTTCAACCCTTTCGAACCCAGTACCTCGCTCAATATTTTTCCCCTCACGTCCCTTTTAGACAGCGATCGCATGTCCCATATCCGCCCCGGGGAGATGTAAGCTTTTTCCCTTGGGTTCGCTTGCAAGCTCTCCCCACGTCAGTGGCAGCCTATTCCCCCCTTGAGAGATTTCGGCTTGTCGCGACATAACGCACCTCCGCGAACTTCTTCGCCTTTTTCTTGCTCTCTCGTCCAGGCTAATCAGCCGCGTGTCGTTTTCCGCGAGTTTTTGTAACACTAATTACTAATTAGTATGCGCACACCCAATGAGGTGTGGTGCCGCACTACCCTCTGCTTCCTCAAAGCTGGTTCCCCGCCTGGATTGCACGACTCGACATTTCCCGATATCACGCCTTTGGCCTCTCCATATCCTCCGTGTTTGCGAGACTATGCCGTCGTCTTGCTGGTGTGTTTTCCTTTTTAAAATAAGCTTGAGGATGTGCCTTCAGTGGGGGGATGCTTCCCCCACCTTCTCCTTTGCAGCCTCCCCTTTCCGTTGAAGTTTTTCGCCCCTCTCTTCGCGTAGCCGTCTTTTCTCCTCTCTTGAACTTCCTCTTCAGTTGCGTCTTTGTCGCGGAAAGGTCTGATGTCGCGCCTCTCCTAAATAGCTCCTCAGTCTTTTTTTCCCCGGTTTCCGTGGTTAATTATCTCCCGTCGTTTTTGCACAGCATTCCTGTTCTCATTTTTTCGTTGATCACGGAGCTGCTTTTTTGCTGGTCTTCCTGGTCCCTTCAGTGATCAGACCCCTCGGTGGTTTCCTTTTTTCCGTTCCATTTGATTGCTCGGTGGCCCTGCTTTCGAAAAATACATGTCTTGCTTTATCCTTTCTTTTTTTCTGTCTCCAACCCCCCCGAACTTTGTTTTACTCTTCTAGCTCGTCTCAATCTTGTCTAATGGGTCTTTTTTTTGTTTGGCGAGCAATTTTCGCGGTGTGCTCCCCTTTTTACGCTGTCCCCTACTTATTTGGGTACCCTTTCCGATTTCCGCTTCCGGTTTTTCTTACCAGTCTTTTACCCAGCGTGCTTTGTGCTTTGGTCTTTTCCCCTTTCGTAATTTTCTTTTGCTCTCCATGTTTTCCCCATCTTTCGTCCTGCCCCTCGAGAGCCAGGAGAGTGTTTGCAAAGTCGGCCTCTTCACCTTCTTTCTTGTTTATCCCTTGGGCGGTCTTTTTTCCCCCGTGGCCAACGCCGATTGCTACCATGGCGTTAGCGAAAAAACATTCTTGGGCCGTTTTGGTGAAGTCGTCTAATCGTTCTTTTTCTCCCCCAGCCGATTGGACTCTTAGCCGGTTTCCCAGCTGCACACGGCCAAAGATTCGTTTTCTAGATCTATTATTTACCTCCAGTTGTTTTTGATTTTTGACTCGACCCGCCCCCCAGCTTGAGCGTTCTCGTGCGCGTTCCACGGTGCCGCCTCCCGTTTTTTTGTCCCAGTATTGGTTTATAACTGCTTTTTCCTTCACCGTACTTTTGTTTTTTCCCACCACCCTTCCCCCCCCCCCCCCAGCTGCCCACCCACTCTCCAGATGGGGAGCTTATTGCGGTCTTGTTGCTATGCTTATCCAGAGCGTCTCTATGGAGACATTCCTCGCGCTTCTTTGCGCGGCATCGATCGCCGATTTCCATTTTTTTCCGTCTTGACACAGGCCCCTTCCAAATTTTTATACTCTTCAACCTTACTTCACGAACATGCCACCGCATATGTCTCTCTTGTTTTCCGGTCCGTTCGTCGTCCCAGTTATGTTTGGCCCATTCGCCGATTTCCCTCTGCTCCACCACTACCTTAACCCCAATGGGGTGATGTTTCCAGCTCTGGGCATTTCCAATATGTCTAAGCAGATGTTGTACGATTTCCCCCTTTTCAGAAGTATCTTCGGTGTTTCGCCCTATCTAACTTATCCCCCCCACTTCCTTATTGCGCCGGATCCCTCCTTTTCCCTCCCTGGACCGTGCTCCCCTGGCTGACCCTCCCCTCCGTCTTCTTTGCCCCAAGTCCCAAGGCCGCCCCGCCAGGTTTTCTTTCCCGTGATTCAACGACTCTTTCTTCAGCTTCGGCGCTTTTCGTCCACGACTTCCCCACTTGCTTGACGGTCGCTTACCCAACCCCCGCTGATGCTACTCCGGAATCGATGGGCGCGCCCCAATCCTTCCCTCCAAGTCTTCCCCCTCGCGTTTACCTTCCCAGCGATCGATTACCTTGACTCAGGCTTGCTGTCCGAGAGTTCATTGAGTCTTTTGCAAACCAAGATTTTGTGGTGTGCCACCCCTTATGCACACCCCCCCCCCCCCCCCTTGACGATGTCCCCCAGTCTCGCAACCGAATGACTT
>Ga0179593_1364893_pt1 | contig 15652 bp, 18 predicted proteins | sample CZODoug2_1_08_16_FD_185931 | JGI IMG/M metagenome (GOLD analysis project Ga0179593, IMG submission 185931) | Vadose zone soil fungal communities from Angelo Coast Range Reserve, California, USA - CZODoug2_1_08_16fungal (PacBio error correction) | ecosystem: Environmental > Terrestrial > Soil >... | reverse complement strand
ATGGCGTGTTTTCGGCCCAGAAGAAGGCTCCAAGCGCCATTTCTCGTTTTCAACCAAAGTGACGTTAGTCTTTTTCGTGGCGCTTGTTCCCCCCTTGTTTGCAATGGGTCTTCCTCTTCTATTTGTCTGTTTTATTCTTACCCGATATTCCCCCCCACCATTTGTGAACGAAATCCGCTAGCCTTCCCTGGACGGAGGCCTTGTTTTTTTGAGCCTCCGTGTCGGTTGAAATCGGTGTTACCCCTGGGGGTTGACTTCCCTTTCTGCTCTCAACCAATTTCTTGAGGACTTTTCCCTTTTTATTGAATCTTCTTTTAAATCATATTTTCGAGATTCCTGATCTTTTTCCCCAAGGACCTTTTTGAGTACTGTCCCCCCCCCTGTTACCTCCCCTCATTCTAGGTTCCCCTCTTTTCCTTATCGTTGCAAATTTTCCCCTCTGCCTGATTTTTCCCGTGCCTTCTTTCCACGCGAAAGGCCCAGCTCCCCTTACTTAGCTCCAGTTCAAGGTTTTGGAATGATGAGCCCTGCCAAATCTCCTTTTTTTCCCTGTCACTTTACGGCACCCCTTCCTTCTGACCCCCTGCTCTTTTTCCAATCGGCTATGCCTGCCTTTTGGTGATGGGCTAGAGCTGTCTGCACGGCTCCCTGACGGACGTAGGTCAAAAGATTTTTTCATCTTTTTTCCTTCATACACAGAGATCCAAAGTCACTGACACTTCAGTTTTTTCCTCCCTTTCTTTTCTTTTCAAGGATGAATTTTTTGCTAAGTGCCCCGATTGAAGCGACACCACGACTTGTCTTGCGATCACTTGAGCAAATCTCAAACACAAGCATATCGCGTTTTTGCTCATTTCTTTGCTTTTAAATACGTCAGCTGACCTTTTGAATGTTTGCTGGACGAGTCTTTTTTTTCACTATTTAAAATGCGTCCTCACAAGTCATTATGCCCTTTAGAAGACTCTGTTTTAAACATTCAACCTGCACCCTCCCCCATTCGTAACTGGAGAAATCACCCCCTCGGTTCAAAAGTATCTTCTGTTCCCTTCCTCCGTCATCCCTTCTTTGCTTTCAGTTCATCCTTTTCTTTTTATTTATCCCCAAAGAACATCGTCTTCGATCCCCAATTGAGGACTGTCTGGCGTTCCTGTTCTGCATGCAGAAGGCGGTCCTCTTTTCATGAAATCAAAACGGGCTTTTTCCGTACTTCCTTTTTTGGCACACTGGACTATGTCATGTTACTTCGACGGGCCCTTTTTTAAGCCTTCTAAAAGAGGGCCCTTTCCTTTCATCGGAGTCAATCTTTCTTTTCCAAGGGAACAAAAATGGTCATGATTCTACGCGGTTTGGACAGCTGAGAGGTTTGCTTGATTCAATATCCCCTAGTTGGATCTATAGGCCCTAGTGGTTTGTTTGTTTGAGAGGATCTCAAAACCCTTTTCTTGAGATGTGGTGCCTCGCCGTGTGCTCAAGGCTTTTAATTTCTCCTCCTACTTCTCCCCCCCATTTCCCTTGTGTAAAACCCGTTTCTGACCGTGACCGTCCCTGGTGTCCTTTGTTAGCTCTGCCCACTGAGCAGGTAGAGACGTTTGAATCTTCTTTTCCCACCCCAACCCTGTCTCCTTACTCCCTTTTCCTTCGACAACCCACACGATTTCCGCCTTCCTTGTTGCACTCCTTCCTGCCATCAAAGAATAAGTGGTCGATTTTTGTGCTTTGTCGGGGTGCCCGGATGAAGCAAATTTCTTGCCTGGCATTTTTCGGATAGGCGTCTTTCCCTGCCATCGGGCGTTCTTTCTCTTGACGATGGCTTTTTCCTTTCTTTCAAACCCCCCTGGACGTTCTGCGAGATTGCATAATTCCTTTTTTTCTCTTCCTTTTCGTAAAACGTCCAACCACTATCCCCAGCTAACTTTCAGACTTTTTGCTTTACCCCCCACCCAATGATCCCCGCGATCCCTTTAGAACTTGTTTTGTTCAGTTCTTGCCCTCTGTTTTCAATGCCGTTCATCGATTCAATTCTTGAAGTCCTTATTCTGGAAAAGAACTCTCCCAGTCGACTTTTGGGTTAAACTTGGCAGGATGTGGACTTTTATTTCTCCCCCCCTGTCCAACTCCTTCACCAAAGAGCTTTAAACCTTTTACCCCCCCCCCTTCCCCTGTGCTGCCCTTTTTACGTGCTTTCTCTCCCCCCACGCAGGCTAATCTTTCCCATGGATCCATTTTTCACCTTTGTTTCGGAGTAGCTCATCGGAGGATGGATCGCAAACCCTTTCCCTCCTTCCTTTCGCTTAAGACTACTGTGGATTCCTTCTTCCGTTCGCGTTGTCCTCCTCCTCCCCAATGCAAACACAGTGCATTGCGTGTCGGTTCTTTGCCCGAGTGGAAATAGTGACCTAGAATAGAGGTGCTTCGTGTATCACACTTCACCCCCTGGGTTATTTTCAAAGCCATGATCCAATATCTTTGCCTTTAGCTCCTGTAAAATGCCGGAACTTCCCCCCTTTCTTTTACCCCATTTGTTTCCTCAAGCAATGGTTGGATAGTAAGTGTTTCTCTGTAAAAGTTGTCCTCCCACGACTTTTGTAAAAGATTCCCCTGGACCAGACTAGTATCTTCCCCCCCTCCCATTCCACCCCTTTTTCCCTCCTGGACTCTTCCAGATGGGTCTATCCTTGTCTGCCTTTACCCCAAGTCGTTCGGTTCCTTGCCAACTGTTGGAAAAAAACTTCAAAGATTCTCCTTACCCCCCTTCACGTGTCAGTTTTTACGCTGACTTTGGCGCTTTTCGTTCCCGCTTATTCTTCTCCCCCTTCATACTATTCAATCTCCTCCCCAGCCCAATCGGAAAGAAGGCCAACTCATGTGATACCCCTCCCCCTACACGCAGGAATGGCATACCCTTTCTTTTACGTCTTCGGTTTTTCCCAATTTGCACCTGCCTTCCTTATCTTAACATGCAGATTCTCAAGTGGCCCCCCCCCCCTGACCATTCCTACCTGAAAAACGAACGGACGCAGCGTGTAGCCAGTCCACCTGAAATGATTTTTTTCGATTCCCCCTCTACTTCTTCTTCCTTCTCCCTCTGTTTCTCTGTCCTCCCTTTGAATCATGCAGACATTAACATGTATCTCTAGGGAATTCGCCGGTGCATAGGAGGGAAGAGTGAAAGTTTGAGTTGTCGGCCATTTTCTTCTTTTTGTCCCCTTCCCCCTTCCTCTTTCTTTACGCAATTATCTCGCGGCACTTCCTACTAAATTCATTTTTGATAGCATTACCTTTTTCCTACAAACAGATCCGCAATGGAATTTCCACGGCTTCCGATGGGATACTCTCCACCAGCATCGATGTTTCCCCCCCCCTTGATGTTGTGTTCAGTTTCCCTTGGGGTTTTATGCAGTAAGAAGATTTCGTGCTTAAAACTCTCGCAGTGCGTTTGCAGACCCTCCAGGGTCCCCTCTTTCTGTTTTCGCCCATTCTGAGAAAATGACTCAAAGTCATCATTCCCACAAATTTTTCCACATGGCAAGGCATACAAAATAAGGAAACCAGGTTGATATTGTGTTTTTTTTTTTTAAGTTCTCGACCTCTGGGGATTAATAGACAGGGTCGTCGGCTTTTTTTTTTTTTTTTTTCTTTCTTCTTTTTTTGCTTTTCTTTTTTTTTTTTTTTCTTTTTTTGTTTCCTTTTTTTTTTTCTTTTTTTCTTTTTTTTTTTTTTTTTCTTTTTTTTTTTTTCTTTTTTTTTTTTTTTTTTTTTTTTTTTTTTTTTTCTTTTTTTTTTTTTTCTTTTTTTTTTTTTCTTTCTCTCTCTTTTTTTTTTTTCTCTTCTCCCTTTCTTTTTTTTTTTTTTTTTTTTTTTTTTTTTTTTTTTTTCTTTTTTTTTTTTTTTTTTTTTTTTTTTTTTTTTTTTTCATTATTCTGGGTGAAAGTTAGTTGCAGAAGTTTTTTCCCCCTATTTCCCCCTTACCCAATTCACGTGTCAGTACACTCCTTCTTTTTCCTACCCGCTATATTCCTCTCTCTCCTTTGATACAATTCTCTTTTTTTCTGTATCCATTGGATATGTTCCCTTTCCACAATCCGCTGAATCCCTCCAGTTTTTTGTTTGTACCAGCACACACAGAGACCTCTTTGGTTTTTTTCTTATCACGCACGTCCTTCCTGGATGTACCTTTCAAGATCTTCTCCTTTACAAAGGCTTTAACATATCAAAGTAACCTTTTGTCTAATTTGGACCAAATTCCAGCTTAGCCTCTGCCCCTTTACTTGTGAGGGAAAATGCGTTTGGAATACCCGTGGCCTATTCATTTAGCACGGCTGGCTTTCCCCCTTTTTGATCATAGGTTCATGCCCTTTGTCTAAGTACCTTGGCAGTGCATTTGAGGTTTCTAGACCCCATCCCTGAACAAAGACATTAGCTTCCTTTCTTTGTTACACCTTAGTTTCAAAAAGATTGTAGCCCCCTGAGGGACCTGAAATGATACTTAGGATGGCAACAACCCTTTTCTTTCCCCCGTATCTCCTTCTTTTCCATTTTCCTTTTCTCTCTTTGCATCATTTATTCCTTTGTTTCTGCTGAGCTTAATTTTTCGGTCTTAATTTCGGCGAATTGGGTGCCCTTACATTGGTTGCCCCTATTTTTCCCCCTTTTCTGTCATCGGAATCACCGGGCCTTATTTTCCCCCCCCGCCTGTAGCTGACGAGTTCCCCTCCTGTTGTTGACATTCGGCTCTTGGCTTTTGAGTCAAATCCTTCCCAGTAGACCTTGCTCCCATTCTTCTCTCCCCCGATACCAAACAGCCATATTATCTCCTCTTCCTCCCCTTTTCTTAACGACCCCCCTTGAGGGCCAGCCCAACAATGAATCCCTATCACTTCTCTTTTTTTTTCAAACCCTGTCCCACCTTACGCCCTGGTTTCGTTGTATACAGTTTGTGGAGGAAGACGTTGCAGTTCGATTCTGTGTTGTCAGCCTCTGACGTAATGGTACAGGTGTGACCTGACCACCTTTGTCCCCCTCATCGTTTTTCAGGCCCTTCCCTGAGCCAATTATTCACTCCATCAGTAGGACCGACAGCCTGAAACAAGCTTTTTTTTTTAACCCACCAAGTGACAGGTAAATTCCCCTCCCCTTTCTCGAAATTCTTTTTTTTCCCACCTTCTTTTTCTTTGTTCGAGAGATTTCTTCACAGGGTAGGTAATTGGTTTCGCCCTGATAACCACCCCCGTAGCGTGCATTTTTTTCTCTTCCCATTTGTAGTTTCCTTTCCTTACTTCTTTTTTTTTGATGCTTTGTACAATTTTTACTATGTCGACCCCAACGTAATTTTCCGATAGGTTGACTCCCAATGAATAGTGTGAAGGTCTGTCGCCCCCACTGTAATGCCCACCCCATGTGCGTTTTCTAGCTGCCAATTTTCCCTCCCCTCCTCAATTGTCTTCCTTCATTCATTGTTGCCTCATTTTTTTTTGAAGTGTATTTAGAATTATTCCTTACACTCCGGATGGACCAATGGGAGGCTTCCCCTTATCCTTTCGGATTTAATTGCTACGTTTCTCCTTTATTTTGCTCTCCCAACTCCCTTTTCCCCTCAAGTAACCCCCCCATTGTACTTCATCGTGATACTATGTGTTGCTGCAAATAGGAGTCCAGTAGTGATCGATAGAGTCACTGCCCACAGGTCAAACCAATGCCAGACAAGGGTCTCCTCTGGCCTGATTTTACCTCCACGTTTAAAGGTCATCGGCAACACGCTCTACCTCATCATGTTGGCCGACCCTTCCAATGGTCCTCCTGATACTTTAATAAATCTTTATTACTGCGGTACTTCCGTTTCAGATGGTAGTCTCCCGTACAATCTTGCCTCTGCAGCCTCGTTTCTTGTGGAAACTGTGTCCCACGTCTTTCAACTTCATTCGCTTCAAAGCTTTTGCAAGTGTAACGATTCTACATTGTCCCCCAACTGCTTCAACCAGCCAGACTCCATTTCTCTTGCCTTTGCATACTCTCATGGCCCTCATCTCTTCCGCCAATCCCTCCCCGTGTCACGGCCTGCTCTGTGCACTTTCCCCTATCCACAGTTCTGGCTCTGTCAAGCATTTAGTCAAACGGGTTCTTCCTGACTTTAAGGGCTCTTTTTTAATCTAACCGCACACTCTTGTCCCCCCTTTCTTTTGCTTACGGTCACCCTTTTTTTTTTTGCGATGATTTTGACCTTCCCAAGAAAATCCTGTTCTCCCTCCCCCTCCCCCCCGTCGGCGTTTATCTCCCCAAGTTCCCCTGAGAAGAAGTAGTACACTTCTGCAGGATATAGTCTTTTCTTCCCCCTGCTCTACTAGGGGACGGCTTTTGATGTGTCCTGACCTTTCCCACTGTATTTCTTTCCACTTTTCCTAAAGTTACTTTACCAGAAACATTGTCCAAAAAGTCTGACATGTCGTATTAATCTCCCAACCTTCAGACCCCTCCCAACTATTTTTTTCCTTGAAGCTTTCTTTTTCACATGTGAACTTTTTTGGTCTCTTTTCGGTTGAATTTCCGGGTTGGACACCATCTCTAAACGTGGCCAAAAGCTCCCCTGTAACTTATATGCGAACGCATTTTCTTCTTGTCCTAAACTCCGGACCCTTCCCCCCATCCAACTTTGTTTTTCAAACCGATTTTGAAGCGGTTTACCGCATAAATTTGGGAAGTGCCCCTTGCTGATTCTTTTTTGGGAGTGTAAAAGCTTCCACCCTCTTTTATATTGCCTTTTTTTCCTGTTTCCATCCGCAAACACCCCCGTCTTCCATGCTTGTTTTGGTCATGGGAAACAGATACTTGCCGCCCTCTGACCCTCGGGCTCCGCTTCCATCCAGTATGCTTTCCCTTCAGACTTTTCCCCTGTCCCCCCTCTATACATGTAATTCGGCGGATTTCACCTCCCTAGATTTGACTACGCCGATTTTAAGGTTTACCCCAGTCTTCTTGTGCATATTGACGTCCCCAGAGCTGGGAGGCTGTGGAGTCTAAACTGCCCCCGCCCCTTTTTCCTTCGTTTCCCTGTCGTTTTGGGAACCCCTGACTCTTCTTTTGAGACTGCTCGGGCCCGTGGGTAAATGAAGAGAGCTACTGACCATTTCGCTTCGATTATATGAAGCATGCTTTTCCTGTCCTTTTTTGACTGAGGCAACACCCCTCCCCTTTCCGTTTATGATGAATTCGGTAACGTCGTGGTACCGGATGTTGCTCAGATATGAGTTGCGTCCTTTTCTAAGAGGAGGAAACGCGAACCTCTGTGTAACCCCCTCCCTTAAGCTTTTTACTCTGTTTAGTCTTTTTTTCCGGTGTGCCTGGGAAATCCTCTCTCTTATTAGTTTCTCGCCGGAATATACCAATTCAAAATTAATGTCGAACTCTTTTACCCTGAATATGGGAAGTGTGCTTTGCGATCTTCTTTTTTCAGTGTACAGTCGGGGTCTGCGCCCAATTGGTTTTAACTGTGGACTTCTACCTCCCACCGGCGATCAACCAGTGCTTTGATGAACGAGTAATTCCGGGTAAGACAATTGATACGGCTTTCTGCTTATAATATCGCAGATGCTGTCGATTCCTGGATGTGACCTTGACCCCCTCGATGTACGATTTTCTCCCCCCCTCTTTGTCCTCCCTATTTCTTTTCCTTTATGTATCTCTTTTTACCCCCCCCTATATTGACTTATTTTTCAAAAGTGGTCACTTTTTCCCCTAGACTTTCCTCGGGTATTGGTAGAGCAAGAGATTTTATTTTCATTTTGCGAATGATGTAGCATCAGCCCCACGATCTTGTCCCTTTCACTTTTTCCAAATTGCTTTCCAGCCCCCTTCTCTTTGTAAACATTTCCATCGTTTGATTCTTCCGATCCCTGTAGAACGCTGGCAGGGAAGTTGTAAAACCGTTGTAGACTTACAAAAGTTTTGTGCGCGTTCTCGTTCCCTCCTCTCCCCCCAAAGTCATTCTTTTTCTTCAATAGGGTCCTTCTTTTTTCTCCTGTATTTTCATTCGTGAAGTTGCTTGCATTCAGATTGATGCTCAAAAAGACCTTTGTCTCATCAAATCTTACCAACAAGTTCCTTCCTTTTTAGGTTGATCATTGACAGCTCCGGTATTCCACTGTATCCCTTCCCTTTCATTGAAGCTGTCTAGTGTATGTCCCCCCTTACTTCAAATGTAGTACAAGATTATGCATCTCGCAGAGGCTGGGTTTTAAAACAAATACAACAGCTCTGATTTTTGGAATGAAATACCGATGTACACTTACCCTCCTATCCGCCCTTGCAAGTCCCTCCTTTTTTGCTTCAGTCCAGTCGTTGCTACTCTGCAACCCTCCCATGAATCGACGCCCTTGAGCTTTTGTTGGAATGAATTTTATGGCAGTCCGAGGCGGGATTCCCACCGTCTGTCGATGTTTTCCCCGGCTTTAAGGAAACGGTGTTTGTTGTGAACCCCTTTCCTTTTTCTCTCACGTTTTCGCCTTCTCTTTATTGAGCTTCCCACTTTCAGGGACGTCATTTGTATCATACGCTTGTTTCCAAAGGGAATGGCCCTTCTTTTTCAAGTTTTGCAGCGTGGCGAGCTCTGGTTTTCTATATCGGTTCCTCCCCCTTTCCGTTGGTGTTAGAAGCGATCCCCCTGAGATTTCTCGACCTTTTCCTTTTTCCCTTCCCTCGTGACTCTCCTTTTGGAACCCAATCTCTTGACCCTCTTGAATTTCTGGTCCAATGTAGATCAGCTTTTTCCATAACGGCCGTCGTGAGAACGTCTTGACATTTCATTTTCAGGGAAGTTACTACCGTTTTGACCAGATCCCCCTTTCCTCGGTTTGCAGTAGATGAGAGTCCGCGCATACCTCCGTGGTTTCTTCTCTTATCGTTGCGTGTTCCCTCAGAGATTTCCCTCAGCAACCATGTCTTGATATTCAGGGACTTGTATCGTAGTGTTAGGGACTTTGATTGGATTTATTCAGTTTGGCTTGACGTTGCTTTTTAAACCAGCGAGTCTGCGATTTGCCCTAATCCCCTTTTGTTCTTTTCACTTTTCCGTAAACCTGTTCTAACCCCCCTCCCATCAGCATTCCATTAAAAGGTTCTCTCCTTTGCTGACCCTCACTGCATGATCCCCAAACTTTTTATGAGCAGTGGTAAGGGCATATGCCTTGACTTGACAACTCAAAATTTTCGCTCAATCATAAGTCTTTCGCCGTGACCACTGCCTCTTCCCCTCCCATCCCCAGAGCTTTTTCCCTCTGGGTTGTCCCAACCACAGGGATAAAGACTTTGGATATTCTTTTTATCCTTCCAAGCTTCACCCCAGCGCCTTTTGTAAATAACTGCTTTTTTACCCCCCGATGAGTAAAGTGGACATCTATTCCCATCCCACTTTCCTGACCTTTATGCGATTTGACAACTACCCTTTTCTTTTCTCCTTTTCCCTGCCAGTGATTTATCTACTTTTTTGAAGTACCCTCTTCTCAAAACATGTCCCTCCCTTCTCTTAGATGATCTACCCGAACATACTTTGATGTTGCTGGAAATGCATTTGCACCCCCTTGATTCTGTCTCACCGATATTCCCCTTTCCTCTGATCCTTATTTTTTTTCCGCCGTCCCTTTCACATCGAGGGTTTTTCCCCCCCTTTGAATCTAATTTTCCCAGCTCCTTGGCTAATTGAGCTGAAACAGGAAGCACTAGTTTTCCCCCTCTAGAGTATCAAAAGTTAATGTTTGGATCGCATTGAGTGTTTACTCCTGTCCCTTTTAACCTTTCTTTTGCATCCCCTCTGCAGCTCATCATCGTCTCTCTTGCCCGCACCCATCGTTTGCAGAGGAGATACGATAATATGTTTGTCGCTCTGCTTTGAAACTCCTACGGAACTTCTGGTTCCCTGCCCCCCCCTTTCCCAACGCCCTCAATTCTTCTTCCCACTTCCACGTCACGTGTTCATGTGCCCCAGTGTACGTTTGGCGTTCGCTTTGCATGCTTCTCCACCCCTTGCTTCTTCGCGACACGAGGACAATGAGAATAATACACTTTTCAATTCTTTTCTACACGAACTTCTCCCCCCTTTCTCCTTTCATACTTCTCCTTCCCCTTGGTCTTCGCGTTCTCTCTTTACCACTTGCCCGAGTCAGTCTTCCCCCTTTCTTTAGAAATTCTCCCCAAAACAAGAACAGTTTCTGCCCAGGCACCGGACGACCTCTTTCTGTCTTCTGCCAGCCCCACAGTCCCGTTTTTCGCCTCTTCCCCTATACTCTGCACTTGCTTGATTGACCATCGTGCGTAAACCATTTCTTCCTTCTTCTCTTGAAGCAGACCACATTTCTTTCCTTTTAGCCGTTGCAAAGGAGTATGGAGGTCCCTTTTTTTAGCCGTTGGGCTCCGTTTATTTTGGTGCCCATTGCATTTCCCAGCGACAGTCCGTGGGTTTTCTTTTTAATCTACGCCTCCCATGCGTCTCATAAAGCATTTCCTCTGTGGTTGTTTTTTCTTTTTTTTTTTTGTTTTGTGGTTTGGGGTGGGTTTTTTTTTTTTTTTTTTTGTGGGTGCGGGTTGGGGGGTTGGGGGGTGGCTCCGCGTTTCCGTCAAACCTGCACGCAATCCAGCACCCTGGCATTCCCACTTTCTTCCTCCCTGGTATCCTTTCCCCCCTCTTTTGTTTGACCCCCCCTTCTTTTTTCCCCGTACAGTGTTTTTTTTGCAAGGATCCCGTCTGTGCGTCATCAAAGACTGCCCTGTCGCGTTGCAGAGTCCGCCAGTTTTCCTCTTCTTTTTTGTTCACTTAGCCCATTTTTCGCCCCTTCCCCCCGCCCCCCCCGCATACGCAAACAATTTTCACATTTGCCACGCAAGTGTCTTGACAATCTTTATATATCTTAGACACGAGTTCCTATTTTGATTCCGGTATTTTTTGTTCATTTTCTGGTTCTTTTACTTTCGTCCTTTGCAGATACCGTGTTCCACTTTTTTCCTTCCCCCCCCCCCCAAATACGTTCTCTCATCTTGTTCTTTACATTCAACTCATCTAAGATGTCCCTTCTTTCTCGTAGCTTTCCTTTTGATTCCAACGGTGTGTGTCTGTATACCTTTTCTTTTTTTCTTTGTCATTGCAAAAACCGCCCGCCTTCCCCTTCCAGCGTGAGTTTCCGTCCGCCCCCATCTCTTACCGAGTTTTGCGTCTTTCAGGCACGTCACGCCTTGAGAGGGTCCAAGATACTCACGAGTGCCTCTGCATTGAACCCTATTCCCCAAGGATTTGGATACTTTCCACCCCGTTTCCGTTTCCTCTTTCTCTTTGCGCCGTCTTTTTTTTGGCCATTTCTGGCCCGTTGGGCAAGCTCAAGAATTGATTCTCGTAACGGATGCGATTCCAGATTTTCATAGGCAGTGTTTTCCTGCACCTTTTTGAAGAATGCGCTAAATTAACAGTTCAAAAGACCAAGTCTCCTTTCCGTTTCCCCTACCTTCAGATTCACCCTCTTCCCTGCACAGAATTTTTTGTTCTTGCCCCTTTACCGCTAGTATGGAACCTGATGAGATTAAAAGGATCCGAAGCTTTTGCTCTTTAATTATCCCATTTCTTCGGCTTTGTGATGGGTTACGTTAGTCTTTCCTCCCTGTCTATGTGGCGACCTTTGTGACCTTACTCCTTTTTTCCCCGATTGCATTTTTATCTTCCATCTCGACTACCGTGACCTCTTGTTGTGCCATACCCCTTTATCTGTAGCTGATTGATGGGAAACTTCTGTTTGCCACTTGTCCATGGAGTTGGAAGCAAGAACGTAGGCCCTGTATCTACAGCCTCCATATTCCCCCCCTCCTTTTTATCTTTAAGAGTTGGTTCCTCACCAAGGCCCCTCCAAACTTGCTGGGAAACGCCTGTCCCATAAATGTGGTTTCGGTCCCCAACGGAATATAGGAGAAGAGAATTTAGTCGGCTAATTTGTCGTCTTTAGCTTTGTTCCCCCCCTCCTCTGGACGAATGGCCTTTTCCCTGCCCCCCTTTGTACCCAGCATCCAAGCACCGCACAAGGTCCAGGAAGCTATCGTCCCCTTCCCTTCACTTCTTTAAACATGCACAGAACTGGTTGGTAATCCTTCTCATTTTCCAATTATTCCCCTTTCCTTTCACAAATCTTTCTTCTCTTTCCTCTCCTTTGTTGTTTTTCTTCATTTCGCAGGGGTAATGGGACCTGTTCATTATTTAACACTTTTTCTTCGCTACTTAACCCCTTTTATCTTTCTTTCTTATATTGCCCCTTCCCCCCCCTTGCCTGTTCTTTCGCTGTTTCCCCCCCGTGGTGTCTTTCCCCCACCATGTACAATTTTCGATGGTCCTACGAATCGACCTGGCTGGACCCTTTCGCCCCCCTTCTATACCACTCTGAAACAAAATCTCTTCTCTAGATTCCCCCTTTTCCCCTCCCAGACCTGATCTCTTTTTGTCTAGCCTTTCCACTTTTCCCGTTCCTTTATCCCAGTTCTTTCCTCTTATAAATCCTGGATCCTTGGGATATGGATGGATTTATAGGAGTACTTGAGCGTCAATTGTCCTAAGAGTCTTTCCTTTTCCTCTTTCCAGCTAATGTCAACCTCGTCCCCTTCCAGCTATGGGTCTTGAAACTCAGAGTTCAAAGTCGATTTCCGATACAGAGTGGCCTTTTTTCCAACTGTCACGCTCAACCCACGTTTTACAACAATCTGTTATTACCTCCCCCCTTTCAGCTTCATCGCACCCCTTAAGAAACTCTGTTTTAAGTGGAGAACATTTCAAATTTCTCCCTTCCTTAGCTACTTTAATCAGTGCCTGTGCACCGAATTCAGGATCTATGTGGTGCCCGTACATGATTTTGCCTGCAGCTCCCCTTGCCCGTGGTTGATGGGGAAACGTGAAAAGCATGCTTTTTTCCCTTTTTTCACATTCGCTCAACTCATGCTTGCATCAAACTCTTCTTTACAACCTTTGACTCACAGTACTATTTTCCACCAGTTTAACTATAGTTACTTTTGTATATTGTTAAATATCAGGCCCTCCCCCTCTATAGCCAGGCGTTGTTGCCTTTCCTTTGCCTTTACCATGCTCCACCTGTTTTTTTCCCCAGCAATTTCTTTCTTTGCGGTTTACTTATTTCTATGTTTTTGATCATAGAATCGTGACTTGCTCTTAATCTAACCTGCCCCCCCCCCTCGTGAAAATGGCTGGACGGCACCCCCCCCTTCCGCTTTTTTCGATTGCCCGCGTCCCAAGCCCCTCCCCCCCTTACCTACATCCCCCCCCGCAGTTCTTTCGCCCAAGAATGCTCCCTGAGAACTCCTCTTACCATCTTGTTAATTCCCGAGGAGTTCTGACGCCGTATTTCTATGCGACGATTGATTGTATGACCACTGGACTTCTAAAATGACTGCATTGCACCATCTTACAGTTAAAAATCTTTTGCCCCCCCCATAACGACCCGTTCTATTCCTCCCTACCTCGTTTCTACCCCCAATTTTCTACACATTTGTGCTCATCCCAGCCTGGGCAATGTGAGTTTTTTTTTGCGTATGCTGTTGTTGCATTTTCCGTCCTTGGCTCCCTTGACAAAATACTCGTAAAGATTCCTCTCCTCCTCAGTCGCTATTTTGAATCGAAATGTTGAGAGAATGCTCCCCAAATCCCACGGACTCCACCCCATCCACCTTTTTCCCTCCCCTCTAGGCTTTTTTTTTCCCCTCTTTCCCCACTCCCTATAACCATGATGGCACTTCCCTTTCGGATTAGTTGTTTTCAGGGTTAGTAGTGCCATGTAAAAATTTAGCTTCCCGCAGTCTTAGAGTGTGTCGAAACCCCTTGTATGGTTTTCTGTAAATTTTTCCCCTCTCCGATGCGTGCCGAAATCTCCCCTACCAGGGACTCGTCTTCATCATACTCATTTTGGTTTGAGAAAAGCAATACCGGTTAATCGGGGCTATTTCCCCCCGAGTTTCTACGCACGAGTAATCTTTTCCCTTCCATTTCTTCTGGTGCTCTTCCCCAGCTCTATTTCGCTGTGGACTGCTACCTCCGAGGCCCGTTCTTGGTCCTTGTATTCGAAATGTAGTTTTGCCAAGTGAGAATCTATCGTTTTTTCTCAGAATGTCTGGCCGTAGTTTGGTTCCCTCCCTTTCCCAAGAAGTTGCTTGCTGTGACCTCCAAGCATGCTGTGCGTTCGGGTTTTGAGTCTCCCCTTTCAACCATGGCCGTTTCTGAGTAGAATGTAGTTTTGTCGCGGCTAGTTGCTGATATGGTTGGCGAAGACGCGGCTAAACGCCTCCCCTTTTTTTTTTGAAACCCTTTTCCTTTTTTATTTGTCCTCTGCCTTTTGAGGAGCAGGGTGTCCCCCCCCTTTTAAATTTTAACTTATGCTCATTAGTGATTACTCACTCTCCCAAACATCATTTTTAAGTTTTATTTCGGATTGGGTCTTTTTTCTAATAGTCGGTTTCTTTTTGTCTTTGCCTGCCCCAATCTGGCAACTTCTTTTTGACATCCTTTTACACCATTTATTGTTTGTGAAGATAATAATGGACTAGTGAATTCCGGGCCTTTTCAGTTCTTTATTCGCAAGGATTTCTCGTCTTTTTTTTCAACCTGACCCCCGATTTACGTTTTTTTTTCCCACGATTGTCCCCCTCCTCGGGATTTTCTTCTCTTTGTTTCAACTAATACGACGTGCCACTTGCTTTTTTGACCATTGTTGTACACCGACGCCAGCTCAACAGGATTCTGGAGAGCATCCCTTTTTGCGCCCCCCCCCTCAAATTATTTTGTCCCCCTTGACAAATTGCTATCAGAACAGTTTTCTCTTTTTTGCAATGCCTACTGGTTTTTCTTTTCTCGCCACGGAGCCCCGGATGCAGCGAATGTAACGTAGATTTTCCCCCCCCAACCTTTTAGGGTTTTCATTGCGAACGCACCCGTTTCATTCCCCTGTGTTGAAACGTCAGAGGTTTCCTGAATGTTTCTTAGTGTGTAATCCCGGAGAGTCCAGTTGTTTCTTCTATTTATCTCTTTTGGCAACAACTCCTTTGTTTCCTCGATCAGGCTATGACAACAAGTCGGGAATTTTGCTCCTGGGATCGCAAGGTCCCACGGCTTTTCCCTTTTTCTTTCTTTTTTTCATAGTAGTGGGTTTTTTGTTACTGAAAATTTTTCTCCTACCACAAGGTGACTTATGCAATCTTGACTTTTTCTTTTTTTTCCCCATGCACCCAAAGCATCTGCACCTTTTGCAATAATTTCCTTATTCCTCCTCCGTCCCTAATGCCCTTAAGAAAGTATTGCTTCAGTCTTGACTAACTTCCCCCCCCCTCTACCCCCACTCGGTCATCGCTTCTCTCTTGGATTTTCCTGTTCTGCTCAGACGAAGGCGGTCCTCCTTTTTTTCCATTTTTGTTATGTTTTTTTTTTTTTTCTTGTGGGTTTTGGATGGTCACAATGGTTAAGACATGGTTGTGAACATTAATCTTTATTCCTCCCCCTTATACTTCTTTTTTTTTTTTAAGCTTCTTCCCCCCTTTTGGCCACAAGGGAGCTTTCCCAGTCTTGTTTTCAGTTTTTCCACAAAAAACTGTTTACCCCCTTAGTTTACGGGAGTTGAAAGCTTGAAGGTAGTTA
>Ga0179593_1344840_pt1 | contig 15652 bp, 30 predicted proteins | sample CZODoug2_1_08_16_FD_185931 | JGI IMG/M metagenome (GOLD analysis project Ga0179593, IMG submission 185931) | Vadose zone soil fungal communities from Angelo Coast Range Reserve, California, USA - CZODoug2_1_08_16fungal (PacBio error correction) | ecosystem: Environmental > Terrestrial > Soil >... | reverse complement strand
CTTTCTTCCCCCTTAGCTCCTAGCTTCTCACTTTTTTAGCCTCCCTACTTCACTCTCGTGCCATTGGGTTGATATTTTTCCCGGCATCGGAAGGTGGTGGCCACTGACCGACTTTTTTTTCGTCGATTTCTGAAGAGAATACATTTCCTTCCTTTTTGATGCACGATTCCCCCCCAACCCCCGAGCGAAGAAGAGCTGTTGCAAAAAGATCGGCGCGAGCGTTGGAGCGCGCAGCTGAAGATCTTTTTTTTACACGCTCGATCCACTGCGACCTCTTCCTTAGGTACGTCTCCTCACTTTCAGGCCATCCGTCCGGCTTTTTTTTTGTTTTTTTTTTTCCAGGGAATTTGAGAGGTTATGGACCTTTTTCGAGCTTTCGTAATTTCCAACTGCGTTCTCCCTTCCTCATACACACCTTTGATCGGGCGTCCCCCCTCTCTTTCCCGTGGACGGGGAGACTATAAAAGGGACCGGGGCCGACTAACGGGCGGTGCTTCTTTTCCAGCTGTCACTTTGCAGTCTTTGGCCTTCTCCGCTAGCTTGTCCCCGTTTCCCCCGATTCACCGACATTTTTGTAGAACGACCGGGCGTCGGTGAGCCTCGCAAACGGGCTCGATTCCGTTACTCCCCCTTAGTATTCACCTCGAAGAGCTTCTTCTCCCCGATGGTTATACCCCCAAAAGCGCGGTCCCTCGAGGGCTTGAAGGCGATAGGAGACCCCAGCGCCCAGTTGCATACTCTTCAATTTTCTCCCTCCCTTGGCTCTTCCCCCCCCCCCCCAATCGTGTTATACCTTCCCCCCCATAAGGGAGAGTCGGAAGAGGCGACTCAGTTAAGAGCACCCATTTTTCCTCTTTTTTCGTCGTTTGACGCTGTCTCCCTCTTTTTCCGGGCTTCCCCGAACTTGTATGTTCACTCGATCGGGGCTCTGAGAAGTCGAGGCCAGTTATAAAGCCCCCCACAAGGCGCTAATTTGGATTGCCTCTCTTGAGTTACTTTTCATGTTGTTTAGTCCTTCCCCTCCCCCTCCCCCAGGTCTCTCGCTTGGGTTATATGAAGAACGCTCTTTAGGCGAAGCGAAGTGAATCCAGCGTTCCCCCTTTTTTCGTCCGCCCCAATATCCAGATAGTTTTCACCGGATCCTTTTCTTTCCCCTGTGCGTCTAAGTCAGGAGAAAGTTTTAACCAGACGCCGCCTAGGTACACTCGAGGATGGGATTTTTTAGCGGTTCCAGTGCTTGCCTTTTCCTCCGCTCCGGCCCTCCCTTGAAGCCTTAGCTTAGGTATGAAAGTCTTTATGATCTCGCGAGTTTTCGGCAACTACTATTTTCTTTTTGTTTCCTGTACAGGTGCCCCTCTTCTTTCGGCCTCGGTTTTCGTTTTTCTCTGGGCATTTCTTGACCTTGTTAGCTAACTGGAAGCGCCACTTCCCCTGAGACTTTTTTACGAACCTCCTAACTCCCTTTTTACTTTCGTCCCTCCGTGACCCCGCCCCCCTTCCTGCTTTAGTTGCCCATTTAGAGCAGCTTCTTGTAGAGCGGGCAGCACCCTGGGACAGCCCCCCCCCGCGGATGTTTAGTTTCCCTTTGGATTTTGCTTGATGGTCCTGTTCCATTCTTGAGATGACATGCTGAGGAGGGGAGCTGGTCTATCAGAGTGAAAGGACGATATCCCCCCGCCCGTTCTGTCCCGCCGGCCTTCTCCCCCCACCTCGTCACGTGACTGGTGTCCCTTCTCCTTTCCTGATATGCTCGACTCAATCCGACGATTCCCCCGAGGTTGACCCGGAAACTCCTATTCCCCCTCTTCCGGCCTCCGCCCCCCCCCCCCCCTTCCCCCCCCCGCATCTAGGTGCATTTGAATGACTCCAGCCGTCGTCTTTGCCGATCCAGCGGCCTCATTTCTAAATGCTCGCCCTTCCCGTACTACTCTTGCCAAATTTGGGACAGTCACCTTTCGGACCTTTGTTTCCCCCCTGATTTTTCTTCCTGAGCTCCCCTACGTCTCCCTGATACGTATTAGGAAAATTGCCGACTGATTCTTCGATTCCTTTTTTCGAAAGTAACAGGGCCCGCGCCTCCATCTCGTTCTCCCCTACACTTCCTTTTTTTTTCAAGGGATCCCAAAGGTCTCGACCACGCTGCGTCTTTTACCAAAAAGCAGTTCTCTTGCTGGCCGCGAACGTTTTTTATTCTCTTCCCACCCTTTTTTGTGCCTAGGAGCTTCCACTAATTTATTCAGCTTTGCTTTGAAATTACCCTTTTTGCCCTACCGGTCCGAGCTGCGAAAGATAGCCAGTGAGATGCGTCCTTTCCCCCCCGGCGCGTCCACTTCTGAAATACTGGTTAAGTCTCCTTCCTGCGTTCCGGCTTTCCCCCCTTTCCTTTTATTTTTCCCCCGCAGCGAGAGCCCGCGTTTAGATCAGGATTCCTCCCTGTTCTGATTTCTCCCTCCTCCCATTGCCCCCCCCTTTTTGACCGAACTGTTCGGCGGTGTCCTCTTTTTTTGTCCTTCATGTCCTTTTTTCGACAGCCCTCCCCAGTTTTTTGAGTGTGATGTATAATCAGGCTCTTTCCGTCATGGCCCCTTTCGACTTTTCTCACACCCCTGTCATCTCTCTCCCCCGATACATCGACACAGGTTTTTCCCCATTTCGGCATTCCGGTTCGTTTGCTCGGAACTTTTTTGGGGAGTTTCAGGAATCCCTAGTATTTTTCTGCGATTTTGCCTTTCTTAATGTCCCTGAGAGAGTGATGATCCCACGCGGAACCGACGGCTGATGGATGCGCCCGCGTCTCGCCCCCCTTTTTGAGTTCTCGGAAATTCATTTTTTTCTTTTTGCAATGAATGCTTCCCGGTCCCTTTCCCCCCCCCCCTTTAAGTTTTGGGTGCCTCCTTTAAATCCCATGGCGCGCATTTCACGTTTCTCTCCATTTGCCGCCCTCCCAAGTTCGGCCCTTCTCACGGCGCCTGCCTCCCTCCCCCCCTTTCCACCTCCTTAATTGACCGAGCCTTCATCGTGAAGGCGTCCTTCTGCGAAGGTATCCCTGTCCGCGTTTTTTTCTGAGAGGTCTCCGTTTAAAGGTACTTTCTTTTCCGCGTCCGCTCATCCTTTTTTACCCCCACTTTTTCCCTTCCCTAATTTAATTGGAAGCTAATGAACCACGAGATCGCCACGAACCCTATCACGGGACGAACCTCTGCCCTAGTTTTGAACATAGGACGCCTTCGCGTGTGAATGACCTTCCTCTCCTTCTCATATAGCCCCGTTGATAGTTGCCCAGTCTCCGCTTACACAGTCGGGCGCTGGAATAGCGTGCGGACTCGATGTCTCCCTCTTTCCCCTCATCAGCTTCTCTGGTGCCCTCGTCCGTACCCCCCCCCCTATTCCCCCCAGCCACTCCCCCCCCCTCGTTTTACTCGTCCTTCCCCTCCTCCCCCCCCCTGCTCCTCCTATCGCTTTCCCACCCACTCCCCTCCCCCCCCCTCCTCTCCCACCCTCCCTTCCTTTTCCTCCTCCCCTTCTCTTTCTTACCCCAGCCCCCCCCCCTTCCCGCGCCCCGCTACCTATCCCCCCTCACCCTCCCCCTTCCCTCTCATCCTCTCCTCATCTCTTCCCCCCCCACCTTCCTACAATTCCCCCCCTAATCCTTCCCCTCTCTCCCCCTCGAATCCCTTCTCCTTTCTCCCTTCGCCATGCTCTCTTCTCCCTCCCTTACTCTTCTTTTATTCCCTCCTCGTCCCGCCCCCCTTTTGCTCCCTTCCGTCCTCCCCCTTCCCCTCCCCCTCGCACTCTCCGTCTTTTCTCTTCCTATCCTTTAGTCCCTCTTTCCCCATCCTCCCTTCAATCCCCCGTTATCCTCCTTCCCTCCCCCACCCTGTCCAACCCCTTCTCCCACTCTCTCCCCCCTTCTCTTCCTATCTTCCCCGACTTCCCTTCCTTCTTTAACCTCCCCCTCATCTTCTACCTTCCCCTCCTCCCCTTTACCTTTTTATACCTCTCTACTCACTTTTCACTTCTCAATTCCCACTTCTTCACTTCTGAACCACTATTTTCTACCTACTCCTTTCTCCCTCCTTGCCTTTCCCCCCTCACTTCCTCTCCCCCCGCCCTCCCCTCCACCTCCCCCTGTTCCCCTCCTCCCTCGCTCCCTCCCCTCACGCTTCTTTTACCTATCCCTCCTCCCCTTACCCTTCCCGCTCTCCCCCTCCTCCTACCTTCCCTCCCAACCTTCCCCACCTGTCCATTTTCGATCCCCCCATTCGCTCTCACTGTCCTCTCCCTCTCCTCCTCCCAACTCTCACCCCCCCTCCTATAGCTGTCTTTCACACCCCATTCTACTGGCTTCCAGCCGTTACTCCCCCACCCCCCCTATTTACGTTCCCCCCCTTCCCCGCCCCCCTTCCTTTTTCCCTCAGCCCCCCTGCCCCCCCCTTCCCTTCCCCCTTCCCACACCCTCCCCCCTCTACCTACCCCCTACTCCTCTACTAGACGCCCTATTTTCCTTGCATCCCCCCCCCGGCCCTATTACCCAATCCTTCCTTCCCCTTTCTTACCTACGCCCCCATTCCCTCCCTCCCTCCCTCTCCTTTACCCCCAATCTTCCCTCACCTGTCTTACTAACTCCCCCTCCCCCCGCCTATTCCCTCTTCGAATCGTACCCTCACCCCTATCCTCCCCCCTTCTACTTACCCCCCACCTTCTCGTTTTACAACCAAACCTTTCTCTCGTCCCCACGCCCCTGAACGTTTCTCGACTTTTCTCCTCCCTCCTCTCTTCTGCCTCTGTAACCCCCTCTATCTTCCTCAGCCTCTTCCCCCCCTTCCTCTTCCCACGTTCTCTTACCCACCTCTTCCCCACCTCTACACCTTTTGCTCCCACCCCGCATTTCCCTTCTTACTCTCCCCTTTCCCTGCCTCTTTCCCCGCATTAATTACCTCCCCCCCCTCCCTCTCCCTTCCCCCCTTCCTTTTCTTCCCTTCCTCCTCGCCCCCCCTCCCCGCTTCTCCACCCCCTTTCCCCTCCGTTCATCCCATTTACCCCCTTCCTCGGTAACCGCTCCCTCTACCTCCGACCGCCTCCTTTCCTCCCCTCTCTCCCCCGTCTCCTCCCTCTTCTTCTCACCCCTCCCCCCCTCTTACGTTTCTCCTACTCTTTTCTTCCGCCCCCTTCACCCCCCACCCCCCCTCCCTCTCCCACTCCTCCCCCCCTCTTATCCCGCCCCTCTCCACTCTCCTGCTCTCTTCCCGCCCCCATCCTCCCCCAAACCACTCCCCCTCTCCCTCCTCTCCTTTCCCCGACCCTCCTCCATCAGATCCATCTCCCCCCCATTTCCCCCTCTATCTCCCAAGCTCTCTTCTCCCCTTCATTCGCCTTCTAATTCCCTCCCCGCCATCCATCCCCTTACTCCCTCTCTATTATCCCCCCCACCCCCACCCTTTCTTCTCCCCCTCCCTATCCTATCCTCTCCTCTCCCTCCCCCACTCCCATCCCTCCCTCCACCCCCTCCCGCCTCTCTCCTCTACTTGCCCCTTACCCCCCCTCCTTCTCTCCCCCCATGCCTTCTTCTTTTTTTTCTTTCCTTTCATTTGCTTGTCACAATCCCTGCTCACCCCCTTACTCTCTCCTGCTCCCTCCTAACATTCAATCTCTCCCACTCCTCGCTTTACGAACTACCCCCCCCCCCGCCTCCACCATCCCCCTTTTCTCTCACATTTCACTTTCTCATCCCCGCCCCCCCCTCCTCTGCCACCAGATCCCCGCTCTCACCTCTTGTCTCCGCCTTCCCCCGCTCTCACCCCTTCCCCCTCCGCCCCCCCCTCCTCCCCTCCCACTTCTTCTCCCCCTTCCCTTAGCTCCCTCCCTCCCCCCACCCACCTCCAGTTGTACCCCCTGCGCACTCCACCCCGCCCTTTTCCTTCCCCCCATAACCCTCCCCCTCCCCTCTCCCTCCTTCCCGCCCTCCTTTCCCCCATCCCTCCCTCCCCCTTCGTCCCTCCCCCCGCTATCCCCCCTCCCTCTTCACCACTCCCCCCCTGTCCCTTTACCTACTACCTTCTCACCTCTCTTACTATCTTTACACACCTCTCACCTTGTTTTCCCCCCCCTCTCCCTCCTGCCCCCCCTTGCCCTCAACCCCCTACCCCCCCCTTGCCCCCTACCCCCACCCCCCCCAATCCCTCTCCCATTGCCACACACTTTTTCCCTTTTCTCAATCCGTTCCCTGTCTTTGACTCCCCCCCCCATTCCCCCCCGATATACCCTCTACCCTCATATCAATCCCTCCCATCCTCCTCTCTCACTCCTACCTCCTTCCTTTCCTCCTCCTCATCCTCACCTACTTCACTCCCCGGTTTCAAACCTCTCTCCCCTTCCGTTCTCCACCTCTCCACCACCCTATTCCTTTTTATTAACTCCCCCTCCGATTCCCTCCCCCCCCCCCTTCTTACTCCTGCCCCCTCCCCCTCTCTTTTCCCCACCTCCATCTCCTACTCCCCCCACATCCCCATACCTGTCCTCCACCCGCCCCCATCCTCCCCCCCCCTCCCTTTCACTCCTCCCATGCTTTCTCTACATTTACACCCCCCCTCCCTCCCCTCATATTCTATCTCCCCTTCTCCTTGCCTTTCCCACCGCCCGGCCCTCCCCCCCCCCCGCCTTCCTCCCCCCTTCCCCTGCCCCCCTCTAATTTTCCCATCTCCACCACCCCCTTTCCAATTACCTCATTAATCCAACTTCCCCTTGAGTCCTACTCTCCCCTACCCCCCTCGGTATTTCCCCCCCCCCTTATCCCCCTCCCTCTCCTGCCTCCCTTCCCTCCCCTAGCTCCTCCATCCCCGCCCCCCCCCCCCCTTCCTTTAGCTCCCCCCCATCTCCCCCCCCCACCCCCCTCCTCTCCCTATTTCCCCCCTCATTGCCATCCCCCCCCATCACCCCCTCAATCCCCCTCCCTACCCTCCTCCTTCATTCCTAACCCCCCCCCTTTCCCCACCCCCTCCCCCCTTTCCTTACTTCCATCCCTACTCCCCAATTTCCCCCTCTCACATACCCCCCTCCCCCCCCCCACATCCTCACCCCTCCTTCCCTTCCACACCCTTCCTCTACCATCACTCTCCTCCCTCCGTCCTTCTCTCCTCCCCCCCCCCCCCCCTCCCCTCCCCCCCTCCCCCTTCCCTCCCCTCTCGTCTTTCCTACTCCCCACCCTCTCTACTCATCCCCCCAGCCCTCAGGCGCCCCTACCTTCTAACACCCCCCCCCTCCCACCACCTCCGTCCCTTACCCCTCCCCCCCCCACCTCCTTTCCTCTCCGTGCTTTCAACTCCTCCCCCCTCCCTCCACTCCCTCTCCCTCCCAACCTCTCCACATTCCCCCCCCTCCCTTTTTTACCCCCCCGACACTCCCGCTTCGCACTGCCCTACCCCTCTTTCTTATTTCACCTCTCATCCCCCCTTTTACCCATCTTTCCCATTCTCCTACCCCCCCTCCCCGCCCCCACCCCCCCCCATTTCCCTCGTCTCCCTCCCCCGTTCTTTCCTCTCCTCCCTCTCTATCTTCCCTCTCCCCTTCGCCCCCCCCCCCCCCCCCCGCAACCCCCACTAGCCCCTCTCCCTTCTCTTCCTCCCAACCAGCCTTCCTCTCCCCCCCACCCCCTACCCTCACCCCCCCCCCCCTCCTCCCCCCTCTCTCTCTCCTCTACCCCCCCGTATCATTCTCCCCTCCCACCTCCCCCCTCCCCCCCGATCCTACCCCCTCCCCCCCCCCTCTGCCCCTCCTTTACTCTCCTCCACCCTCTCTCTCGCCTTCTCCTCCTTACTTCTCCTATCCGCCATCCCCATTCCCACTCCCTTACCCCTTCTGATTCCTTCTCCCCTCCACCGCTCTCCCCCTCCCACTTCGCTCCCTCTGCATCACCTCACCCCCCCTTTTTTTTCTCCTCTTTCCTACCCATCCGCCCCACTCCCCCCCTCCACTCCCCCCCCCATCTCAATCTCTGCCACCCCCGTTCCTCTCTCCGTTCCCCGTCCTCCCTCACCTCCTCCCCCCCCCAACCCTACTCCCTTCCCCTTACCCCCCCCCCCCACATCCCACCTTACGTTACCTCCTCCCCCGCCTCCCCGGGGTGTCCCCCCTCCCCACCTATCTGCTTCTGCCCGTCCTTCCTCCTCTCCCCACCCCACCTTATCCGCCTCCTGCCTCTATTATCGCCTCCCACCGTCCCCTCGGTCTTTCCCCCCCCCTTATTTCCCCCTCTCCTGCCCCCATCGCTCCTACATCGCCGCCCTCTTCCCCTCCTTCCCTACCACTTCCCCTAACCCCCCCACTGTGCTGTACATCAGTCCTTCTGTATCACTCGGTTTTCTCCCGGTGAGCTCTTCCTTCTCTCTTTTTTAGAGGAAGAAAATGGAAACGCTTCCCTTGCCCTGACCAATCTTCCCCCCCACCGTTTCTTTTGCTGATCCGCGATTACCACGTTTGCCGCCGTTCGTTTGACAGGGCCGTTCCCAGCCTCCCCGTTGGTTGTTTATGTAGCGGAAAGCTGAACCCTTTCCCTTTTCCTCCGGTTTTCCAGCCAGACCGTTTCGGTGGAAGGACCTCTTAAGGCCCTATTTGCCCGCCAGCCCCTGACGCTCTCTTCTCGAGCTTCGAACCCCATTCGCGCCAGCAGAATGCTGTACCTTCCCTCACGTCTACGAGGAGAGATGAATCAGGCAACTACCCTCCCTTTCCCTCAGCGAGAGCTCTGACGGTGTTATGCGGAGACTCTGTTGAACCAAACACGAATTATCACGTTTACGAAGCGCCTCTCTTGTATTTCTCGCCAAGGCGTGTGTCGTACACCTGATGCCTCGCCGTTCCTGTTGGCGGCCCTCTTCTTTAGGCTTCTTTTTTCTTTCACAAGTACCTGGGGACACTCGTGGGTGGAAGAGCTTTTTGTCTCTTCCTTTGACCGGGCAAATGGCCTGCTCCCCTTTCGGAGTTCCCCCCTTCTCACTTGGCTTCGAGATCGAGATATGGATTTTTTTCCCTTGGGCAGTTGCGCTGGCCGCCGCTGTCGGAATTACTGTTGCTACTTTTCAAGAAGGAAATATTTTTTTTCATTCAGAATTCTCTGCCTCAGAAGCCCCACCGCGCCTGCCGTGGGTTGTGAATGTTTGACTTGTTTATTCCGCCTCCTTCCTCGATGCAGTGTATACTTTCGCCCGAGCCCCAGCGTGAACTTCCTGTTAGGTTCCTCTCTCGGGTGAGAAGGTCAATTTCCCGCTCGGTTCCTGTCCTGTCCCCCAAACTTTCTCTCCTCCACTAGTTTAACACGACCCAACAGTCGAGCAAGAGCAACTGGGATTTGACTTCCCCTCCCTTTTAGGGTCATTTTTGAGACTTTCTAACGCTTGCGGTATCACACTTCCGATGACGATCGCATTATGAATTTGAATCCACATCGAGGCTTTTTCTCATATTTACTATCCGCCGTGTTTCCTGGGATTTCGTCGTATCCCCCCTGAGACGACCCGGGAGTGTGGGATTTCCATTGTTAACACCGCCCATGGTAGAACGATCCACCAAGGCCGCTATCCCCTTGCACGTTCCATCAATGGCCGATGTCCTAAGTACGATAATTCCTTTTTTTGTACGCAGGCCCGCCGAGAACGATTTTAATTCGTTCACTTCCAGATTGTCTGTCCCCCCTAGGGACGGTTGGTAAAAAATCTGGATCCTCGTCTTGTTTCATCTGTCCTCGGAGGTCTTCAAGCCATGAGTCTGGTGGATCACCTATGCCCAACCCCCGATCTACACAATTTCCTTGACGCAGCGTTGTCCCCCCTCCCTTTGCTCCGATACTGATAGCCGTTTGTTTTACTTTTTATGACTTTCCGGGACGGCCGCGCTCCCTGCCCCCACCATTCCCTCCTTATACTCTGTTCGAGCTTTTACGTTCGTCCGATTTGCCTTACGTACAAGACGATGCAGGTGCTGCAAAGTGCTCTTTTGTTCAGACACCTAATGTTCAAAGATGCTTGACCGGGGTTTTTAACACCCTTTTGTCCAGTCGGATCACGGATTCGAGAGAGCCTCCTTTGCCCCTCGGCTGGTGATGTGTCTCTGTGGCGGGCTGTCGCGGCGGAGCTTAGTGGTTATTCGGTCTTTCCCCCGGATGATTTACCGGATTGTCGGCTTCGATTCTCCATCTGATTATGCCGGTGCTCAGCCTAAATGCGGTAGAATTCAATTTTTTGGGGATCCCTTACATCTTTTGATGTTAAGTAATCGATGGCATCGCCCGGGCAATTGGACCAGTCTCTCAGTCGCAGCAAGAAGGGAACCTCTTCCCCGCCTTGGAGATCCCCTGCACCGACCTTCATCAGCCGCATTTATTCCCCATTTTTGAAGTTCCGAGTTGCCTTTCGAGATGGTTTGTATTTGGGCTGGTTTCAACCGAGAAGCTCCCTGTGGTCTTTGGTCACTTATTTTTTCTAGGAAATTTTAGCAATGCCCGTTCAGGTTCTTCGCTGTCTTGTGTCCGCAGCAGCGAAACTGCTGCTTTCTTCTAACACTCAAAAGGGCTGATTTTAGCAAACGTCTCCGGCCCCTTCCATCGGTCTTTACCCCCGCGCCTGCACCCGATGTCCGCAGTGCTATTGCCCGCCGTTTGAAGTAGCCATCCTTCTAAGTGGACTGCTTCAGCGCAAGGCGTGAAAGGCTTTCTTATTGGCCCCCCCTTCTCAGGCTTTTCCATAGAGCTCCGACGACATGGTGCGCCGTTTTTAAATGGAGATCTTTTTTTTTGCTTGCGGCGCAAATAACATCACCTGATGTGGGCTCCTGAACCCCCCCTTTGCTCTCGGCGACCTGTTGCCGCTCATGGGTTGCATTTCGAAAGGCGCGTGCAGAGACTGACTCCTTTTTTCGGTCTGAAAGACGGTAAGGGTCCTTTTTCGGGACGGTCGGGGCATGCCCGTGCAGCGCCTGTTAAAAACGGCTCAATGTTCCCCCTGGAGAAGCCTAGATTCTCACCCAAGTTATGGAAGCGCCGGGCCAGGATGGCCGCACTTCCCTTGATCTTGTTTTTGTCCCTTTTTCTCCTTTTGAGGTAGCTGACTATTCTTCATGGGCTTGGTCTGACCTAACGTGGCTAGTGTCACTTGGTTGAAGTTTTCCCCAAAGCTGGTCTCGGGTTTTAAGGTTCTTCCGAACAACGCTGTGTAAAAAGCTCCCTTTTGGGGATGGCTTGCCCCTTTTCGGGCGCCCTCCTCCTTTTTCCGTTCTGTCCGCCGGGCGACTCTTTTCCGGCTTAGGCTCGTCTGACAGTTCTTCTGGAGATCGATTCTCCAGCTAGGGAGTTTCTCTTCCTCGATTGCTTTCTGCGTCCGTGGCCCCCGCTCGGGCTCCCGCCGACTTGAGTGGGGCTTGATCGACTTTTCTACCTCGGCAATAGTTTGAAACTTGCATCCGCTTCGCTTCCCATTGCCCCTTCCCTCCCTCTTTGCGCCCGATAGGTTAATTTTAGTCTTCGTGCGAAACGCCCTTTTCTACAGCGTGTCCCTCCTTATCTTCAGAACTTGTTTTTTTTTGGTGGCAAACCTCAAACGAGCCGTTTGCCTTCTCCGCTGCTTAATCCGTCCTCCTGCGTCCTTGTATCCTTTTCTCGAGTCGGCGTTTACCCTAACGTGCGAGATTTTCGTTCACCGCGCGCGCTTTATTGGGGGTTACGCTGGGATACAGATTGCAGAAACGTGCAGCGTCCCGCGTCGACTTTCCGTGCATCCCAGTTCCGGCGACGTTGGTCCTTATGTTGGGGCGGGCCCGGCGACCAGCACCGGACTATTGAAGAGGGCAGCGAGCCCTTTTTTCTTATCGGAACCGTTGGACATTCTCTCTTCGGCAAAAGGTTCAGGATTTCTTTTTTCTCTTTTCCCTCCGTTTTTTTTTTTTCTTCCTAGATGCGCATCCTGAAGGCGAGAGCTTAGAGACTGAGTTCTCCTCCGACCTTCAGTCCTCCTTTCCTTTCTTGAGAGAGCCTTTGTCAACTGATGTTAACCGTCACAAGTAGCGTCGGCGATGTTTGCCTTTCCTTCCCCTATCCGTAGTTCGCAGTTTGGTGTTGCAACCCCACAACTGATCGGCGCGCGGCGCCGAGCCTCCCCCTTCTTCTCGCAGGCTTTCCCTCCCTCGATACAATGAATTCTCCCTGGGCCTTCCCTACCCTTCTCGTGCGGGTGTTTTGTGCAATTTCGTCCTCTGGGACTGGATTACGGCCGTTAATGCCACCGACGTGCCTTTTTTCTGCCACGGTCTGACCTTCGGATCGTTTTTTGAAGAGGGGGTCCTCTTGCGTACCGGGGTCGACCCCCTTCCCCGCTCTCTCCTAACGCATGATCAAGCTGACCTCCAGTCGGGCTGTTATTGCCACCCGCCTCTTGACTGCAAGGTCCCCTGTCCCTTGCGGCGGTTCAGTAGTCACGAAGGTAGTTTAGAGTTCTTTTAGCCGTACGTCGCGTCGCCCTTTCTCCCCCGTTCCTCGCTTCCTGCCGCCCACTCTGGTTTTCTAATCACCCCCCAGCTTTTTTTTCCCCCTCCTTCTTTGGAGTCCCCTTTTTGCCCGAAGGATCCGGGCGACCTTCAGGGGACTTGCTGCTTTTCCCCAGAACCCTCGTGAGACGCTGCCCCTCTTTTCTAGTTCGCAGGCGGAGAGGCTTTAGCCCATTATCAGATGTGGTGACCGTTTTTCTTGAATCTTCGGAGGGTATTCTTTCAGATCAATTTCTGATTAGGCGCAAGACGAGCTGTGCCCAGTGCTTTTCTTTCACCCTTGCGCTGCAAAGTCCCGGTGCCGCCCTTTATTCCCGGCTTTCTTCCCCAGGCTCTAGGATTTCCAGAACTCCGTTTTTTTGGGTTCTAATCTTCCGGGATTCCGCGCGCAGGTTCGTCCCATCGACTCCCTCTGCGACCAGGTCGACCGACCTCCCGCACCTCTCCCTCTAAGTCTTGTGGAGTTGCGATCCGCTTTTTTTCGCAAGCGCTAGCCTGTGTGTCCCCCGGCGCTTGCCCGGTCAGGCTGAGTCGCGCGTTTCATCTCGACCGTTTCTTTTTGCAACTGTCTAAATCCTACCCGACTAGGAGCCCCGTGTGCTAGGGTGCTCACCTCATTCTAATTGATGATTCTCCCCCGGAGGTCCTCCTTGGTTCTCACTGCGCCTGTTTCCATTTTGTGTCCCAAGTCTTTTTTCTTTAGATTTGCTTTCTTTTCATTGCGCTTTCCCCCCTTGCAAAGTTGGCTGAACTGCGTACCTCTCTCGAAAATGTCGCTGCGAGGATTCAATTCACGCGTCATGTTGGAGAACTTACTTACTCTTTCATGCAGCTTCAGCCTTCTTATCTTCAGAAGATCTGACTCTTCTTTCGGCATAAGTCGATCTGCCTCTTGGAAGCTCCGCCAACCTTCTTTTTTCGTTTTGGTCCAGTTCTTTTTACCTTTTTCTTTTTCATGCTTCCTCTAGGCTTTCGCTGGAATTCCCTGACCACTCTGGAATTTGAGCCTTTCTGTTGAAACGACTTCAGGGGTCCCCTCGATTTCCCCCTCCCCCCCTCTTCCGTCTCCCTTCTTTGGCCGCCGGATTAGACAACTCGCCTTCATTATTTTAGAGATGGTGATGATCTCTGTTCGACCGATTCTCCGGTTCGGACCGGTCATCGCTTTTCCACTCGGAATCTGTCCCGTCGCTACCCACTGAGAAGACATCCCCCATCCCTTGTGCAGTGTAGACCCCCACCACCCCATAACCCGAAGATAGAAGTCTTCTCCTAATTCCCCCCCTTGCGCTCCTCCTGGTACCAGCCGGTTTTGGTCCCCCCCCCTCTTTTGGCGTACATTCCTAGCTTCCCTTTTGCCGATTTTGTTTTTACTGCGATCCCAGTACAGTCCCGTTGCTTTCCCCTCTCGTTCGTCCCATCGTTTAGCAGGCTGCGTTTTTTGCCGTCGCCTGATGGTTTTTTTTCCGAACCTTTCAAGCTTCGCCTTGTTCAGAAAGTAGTCCGGTCTCTCCGGGTTAGAACCTGTTCCTCCCCTCCCTTCCTGCCATGTTTGTTTTCTGCTCTTCTTCCCTGCGTAATTCCCTTTTTGGTGCTGTTCCCTCCACCCAGCATGATGAGCATCTTTCCTCTCCTTCTAACACGTCCTCTCCAAGTCCGTTTTAGTTGGCTTTCCCCCTTCGAAAGTTTTTTCAACCCCCTTAATAGGAAAAGTTTTTCTAACAGGAATGTCCAAGTGAACCGTCTTCCTTCTCTCCTTTCGCTCCCCCTTTATATGCAATACGGGGGACTGTTTTAATTTTCCCCGGTTCTTTTGACTCTTCTCCGTTTCTTCAAGCCCTACTTTGTTTGTGTGTCCCCCCCCCCCCCATTCCCATAAGTTGTGTCGCTTCCACTTTCTCCAGCACCCATCGGGGTATTCCAGGCCGCTTACCATTCCCTTTCCGAATGTCTTAGCTGAATCGCAGACGTGGACCGACGGTTCGTTTAACTCTCCCCGGTGGCGTGGGTCGGTAATCCCTTTCTCTTCGTCCTGTTTGTCTTTTGCAAGCGTTTTGATACCCAGGTAATAGAGACCTCGCTGCCCGATCGACACGACACCTTTTTTATTTCCAGTTCCAGTTCCGTTTGCTGTTGGACAAATGCTGGTTCTGTTTCTTTATGACTCTTGTCTCCATCTTGCCCCAAATTGGTCAACGGAGAGTTTTCTCCCTTTTCACCCGATTCCCTCACTTTGCTCTTCCTACTGGTTCTTCCGCTGGTAGTTCTTTCCGACTCCTATGGTAGAGACAGTTTTATTCCTTCCCCCCCCAGTGTAGTAGGGGCTCATCCTTCCTACCCCCGGCCAGTTCAACCCCTGCCAGGTAGCGGTGGGCTCCAATTTGACACCCTTTCTCTTTTATGCGTGGCGCTCCCCTGATTTCCTCAGTCTCTCTGTGATAAGGATTTCCCCTCCAGTCCGGCCCTAGACCCTTCTTTGCCCTTTAAATCCCCTCTTGCCCATAGTGAAGGCGAAGTCTTGACCCGGTCTCCACAGTGTCAAGTGACTCCTTTTCCTCCGCATCTCTTTCGACGTCATGTCGGGAATTGTTTCTGTTCCCCCCCCCCCCACCTACGAGACGCAAACCAGCGTTGATAACGTTCCCCCAAAAAACCCCACCCCAAAACCCCAACACCACCCCCCAACCGTACCTCCTCACCAGATATCCAGGAAATTACTATTATTCCCTGCAAAACGGGACTTCCCTAGTGTTGTCGTTTCCCTCCGCTTCACTCCCCTTTCTCCTTTTTCAATTCTGCTTCGGATTTTGCCCTGGCTTTTGTGCAGGTTCAAGACTTGGGTGTGATCCCCCTTCCCGCTGCGTAGGAGATGTGAGGGTCGAGAAAAGTGGTCATCAGACCCCCATATGATATGCGTCACCTCCTTTTTGGATTTGCCGGCCCCAGCTGGCTACCCTCTTTTTCGCTCTGATCAGCCTGGTCTCTCCCCCCCTTCCTTGTCTCGGTCAATACAACGGGCGGCCGCTACTTTCCCCCCAGCTCGCCATCCAGTTCTCCAGCACCGCCACTTTTGTTGCTGATCCGCCCCCGTACACGTCCGCACTTTTCCCTTTAAACCTTCTCG
>Ga0179593_1342195_pt1 | contig 15652 bp, 16 predicted proteins | sample CZODoug2_1_08_16_FD_185931 | JGI IMG/M metagenome (GOLD analysis project Ga0179593, IMG submission 185931) | Vadose zone soil fungal communities from Angelo Coast Range Reserve, California, USA - CZODoug2_1_08_16fungal (PacBio error correction) | ecosystem: Environmental > Terrestrial > Soil >... | reverse complement strand
GAATCCAGCATTTCCCGTCTGGTACACGTCCCCCCCCACATTGTGTTTCTGTACCCTTGCAGATGTGTGAGGCTCTTTCTCGTTGACGTTTTCCCCCTGTCTAAGGATTGTTGGCGGCGAGCTTGTACCCTCTCACGTAGATTCAGCCTGATTTGTTCGCAGCTTTTCACGTAGATGGCTCGCTGGGGTCGGATGGAAGCGCCCTTATCACTTCCCTTCAGTGCCCCTTGTTGCCTATTGAGTCCACTCTAGTACGAAAAGAGTCTTCTCACCCCCTTGGGACCCTGAACCCTCTCCCCCAGGAACCCGATTTTCAATGGCAGCTCGGATTTTAGTTCCTGGACGGGACCTTGCCCTTCTTTTTTTCCACCCGGTAAAGCCAGCCTTCTGAACTATGCCACTTTTTCGCTGGTACCATACTCCTTTCAATCCTGCTCTGTCGAGTTGTTCGTTCAGTTTTTTTTTTCTCGCCCTTTTACGTGCCATTTTTTCTAATTTCGGCCCTTGACAAACTTTGACTTTTTTGGTCCACCTTTTTTTCATGCAGGGTTTAGCGCGACGGTTTGGAGTTTCTACCTGCCGCTTGCTTTATTTTCCCCTCCAGTTTCACCGCGCCGGTTTTTTTTTTTTCGGGCCCGCCTTCCGTTCCAATTCCCCGCCAGCACGGACGCCCGCCTTGGGTCGTTACCGTTGCCGCCGTTTTTTCGAAAATTCTAACGTACTTATGCCCTTTGTTTTGCTCCCTCCCGACCTTGCCGAAAGATCCCCCTTCCTAAGATCACGTGTAAGCCCAAATTTCTAAGGGCGTTGTTCCTCCTCATTCACCCCTCATTGCCTTTCCCTCCTCCGGTTTTCTTCTTCCCGCCCTTAGGAGTTCTCTTTGGCCCTATTCCTTGATTCCCTCTTCTCTCTACATCTGGTTCAATTGCGCCATTCTCAGTTTTCTCTATGGGTCCTTGTACGCCCTAGTTAGCTATCCCCAAATCTCGGAATTTTCGCGGCCTGGTCTCCGGAAGATTTCCAAGGAGTTGAAGAATTAACTTTGGCCCGCGATCTTGTCCTTTCTTTTCTTTCCGAATCAAAATTTTGTTATCCCTTCTGTTCTTCTAGTGACGTATCCCCCCGGCCGTAGGCCTCCCCCGTAGTTTCGAACTTTACCTTGCATCTCCCGTACACATCTCTTCAAAACTCTGGCTGCCTAGGTTTTTGCGCGTACAGTTATTGTAGCCCCCTTTTAGCTTTGTTTCTTTGCTTTTTCTACATTTCCTTCTGTTTTGCATATGATGGCGCCTCTTGGCTATTGTTGGACGTTGTAGTCATGACTTTATTGAGCCCCCCTCATGAACAGACCGCTACTTGCCTTCCTGTCTTTGTGGTCTCCCGCAAGATGTTCGAGGCTTTCTTCTATATCCCCCAGCCCGACTCTTGTCGCCCCATGATGAAACTCCCTGCCCCTTATTGACTCAACCCATCGTCGTCCTTCCCCCGTTTTTACCCCGCGTCATCTCTTTTCTGGTAAGAAACTTTTTCCCTCGCCAGGTGAAGAGGCGTTCAATGCCCGACCCTCTCTCTATGGAGCTTTCCGAAATAAATCCTTGACTTGGAGGCTTTTCGTCTCTCAGCGACCCCTTTTCCTGCCTTATTAGATTTGTATGCTTTCTTTCTTCCCCATAAGATTCATGAATCTTCATTTGTCGACAGGGCTTTTTAGCGTGAGTCATTGCTCACGGCCTTGCTTCCCCTGGACAGTCCCCTCGCCCACCTCTGAGTTACCCCCCCCCGGCTATTTGGGGCGCCTGCGACACTGTCGACTCTCTCTGACGAGGCGGCTGAAGCCGTCATCGGTTCGTTTTCCCTTACGTTCGCGGGGTTGAATCCCGCGTCCCGCCGTCGTCGTTTAAGGCCTTCTTTTCTTAGAAGTCAGAGGCCGGCGAGAATCTTCGTTTTCTGTCTTGACATTCGCCGTAACGCCGGGCCCTGCGCCACGCTCCGGAAAATGTATCGGGCCTTTCCCAAAGGTATAGTGCTTTTTGCATCTCCTCCTTCCTTGAGGTTCTGATTCTTTCCGTTCTTCCTGATGATACCAGCGACTACTCATCGTCCATTTGATCCGCTTTTCCATCCGTTCAATACTTGATCTCTGATTGCTATCATCCCGGACGCGCCAGCGGTTTGGATTCGGCACCTGCAGTATTTCTTAAAGTGCAAAAACCCCCAATACCTGGGTCTCTATCTTCTTTTTTCTCCTTTCCGTGTTTTGTTGCTTCGATCCCCAATTGGGGTTTGCCAAATTTTTTCCTCCGGAGATTTATTGCCTTTCCGCTCCCCCCTCTTGCGGCTCTTGATATCCCACTCAAGATCACTTTGCATTCTTTTTGACCCCGACTCAAATGTCCGTTTTTTGTCGCGTATAGCCTTTCGCCACTCTTCTGTAGAAACGTTATTCCTAAAAGTGGGGGGCTCGATGCCCAGCATCCCCACTTTTCCATTCCTTCGTCCCTAGCAGTGGAGTCTTTCTTCTAGTATTGGGTTTTTTTTGCCTCCTCCAGAACTGGCGTTAGCTTTTGTAATATCTGACCCCCCTCGGCTGACTTTTGACCGCTCTTCTCGGATCCCCCCGGCCACTTTTTGAAGTTATAGAAGACGGATGCCTTCGCCCCTCCTTTAGCGTGTTGTTTTAATGCGCTCCCCCCCTCTTTTTGGGGTTACCGTCTCCCTTTTTTCTTCAGGCAATGGCGGCATGGGCGAGTTTGTCTTTCTTCCTCTTCCGTTTACGACTCACCCCACGCCATGTCCCTTAATGTTTAAGAATGTATTTTGCTGATCCCCCTCCAATCAGCTGCCTCTTTTTGAGGGAGTCTCACAACGCCGCCCCGGTCACCTATTTCTCATGCCTCCCCGGTAGTAGTTTTGCGTCCCCATTTATCGCTCTTCCTTGCACTTCCCTTCCTCTCATTGTATTGACTGCAAGGCCCTGCGGTTTTCCCGTTCTGACATTTTTTTTCTCCTTTAGTTTTGAGGTTGCTCAGGTTTTGCCTCCAATTCTTAATTTCGGAGTTTTGTGAGTAAATCTAGCCATCAATGCTTTCAACCCCCCCATCTTCTTGAGCCACAGGCGCAAGCTGTTCTTCGGTCGATGCTCGCGCTTTTGGTTCCGCTGCATGCCTTAAACAACTAACGAACTCTTTCGCCCTCTTTCACGCCACATTCCCCTGTAGCCGGATCAAGCTCTTTTGCGTCCCCAGCACTTACGCCACTCACCAGACCTTTACCTTTTTTTGATGCGTTTCCTGTGTACGGGATAGTTGCGTCCAGGGCAGACACTGACTTTATGGATTCCTGTCCGGCTCTCTCTCACTACCCCACGCCGCCTCACACCCACCCTTCAGTTCATCCTTTTTAGCCGATATCTATCCCTTATTATGAGTCTCTGGCCAATCTCCTTACCTTTTTTAAGTACTCCAGAATTGCCTGTAAAGTACAGGACCCCCCATGGAGGTCCCGGCCCTTCAGACCATGTCTCACCTTAAGGATATTTTTACACGCCCCTTTCGAGGTTCTCCCTTAAGAGCCCAGTGAAGGAAATGAAGATGTCACATCCACTTAGTTCGCGTCACCTCTACACACACCCTGAGGGGGAAATGTCCATTCTTTGCTGCGCCCCAAGTGATTAGGCCCCCGTCCCTTCCTTTCTCTTCCCTCTTGTTCTTTTCGTGTTTTCGCCTTCTCGTCTTTTTTGACCCTTTCGGGAGTTTTTAGGATTCTTGCCTGCGTTTTGCAACGGACCGGACCACTCTTCCTTCGAGGAGGTGCATTCCTCCCAGGGGAATTCTTCCCCCTTTGTTCCCACCTTCGAGGGTGGCAGACTGGTGTTTTGTCGTCGCGCAACCGTGCCGTCTCTCCACTCCCCGTCCTCGACTCTCAACCACCGGCTGAGACGCGTCAAGTTTCCTCATTTTTTCTTCCGCCGGATTACCACCCTTCCTTGCTGCGACATCCCCACCCCAAATATTCCCTTCCCAAATCGCCACAGATTTGGTCCATTTCTGCTTGCCCCCCTCGATCGGCAGATTGGGCATTCTTTCTTTCTTCTCGTGGTCCTCCTGCTGGCCCCTTGTTCACTCATAACTAACCCTCTCGTTCTTTGCCCTTTTAAAGGCCCGCCCTAAGTATTGTTGACGGGGCAGGTGTTCCCCTTGCTTTTCTCTTCCTCTCATGTATTTTTCAGAGGCACCCCTTTTTTTGGTAACGTTGTAGGGAACTGCCAGGGCTCTTTCCCCTCTCACATAGTCTCTCATCCTTCAACTCTCTTCGGGCGTACTTTTTACCCAAAATCCTTTTTTTCCACTCCCCCCCTCCCCCCGACTTAAGCTCTTCTTCTGCTCCCGGCATGACCAACACCCACAAACCAGGTTCATTGTTTACCTTGGTTTAGCTCTCTTTCCCTTTCTTTTGTTGTTGAGTATCGCTGATAGCTTGGTACCCGATTCCCTTTTGTAAGCTGTTTTTTTCAGGTCCTTTTAGATGCTTATCTTCGCGGTTAGCTTTGCTTGCTTCTTTTTGAGGTTTTTTTCGCGGTCCGCCCTCCCTGTCAGCGTTTTCATGAGCCTTTTCTTTTGAGGGTTCCTCTCCTTGACTTCCTCCTCAAAAGTGACAAGCTTTTTTCTCTCTACTTTGACGCCCCTATTCGTCAGGACACTCCTTTGAAATTTTACATTTCTTAGATTCCTTAATTCAGCTGAGATTTAGTTATGGCATGGACCTTGCCCGTCTGCTTCCCCGGGCCCCTCAGCCCTCATGCTGCATTGAGGGTTCCAGCATTTGTAATCCGAGCATTTTTCTTTGTTGAGGTTCCCTATTGGTTGTTTAGACAATTTCGCATTTTCCGTTACCTCTGGTAGCTGCGGCCCCCCCCCCCCCTATAGTCGTTTTTGCTGGGCCCTCCTCCAAGGTTTCGTTTTTCTCTTTCTTTGAAGCTCCGAAGTCCAATCCATCTTGCACTAGCCTTTTTCTCCTTTTTCTTCAGACCCCTCTTATCATTCCCCACTTTGTTAATTTTGGTTCTTTCTCCTTCTTTCCGTCCTTATCCTCACCTTTTTAATCAAAGGCCGACTCCAATTTTCGCCGACACAGCCGAGAATGGCCTCCCCTATCACCTTGCTCCTACCGTACAGCCAAGTTTTTGCCTCCTGAGACTGGTATCCGCCACCGTAATTTATTTCCTCCTCCTGGTGGCGTTCCAGTCCCGAGGCGCTTTATTTCAGATAATGGCGGGCCCGATTTCTTTTGACGGTCCTCTTCTCTCGACTTTTTGGAACCTGTAAGTTGCCCGGTTCTTGCGTATGCGTCTCCGTCCGCCTTCCTCGATCGGTCCAGTCCGGCGGTAGTCTTCCCCCCGCTTTTTCTTGAGACGCACCCCGGATCCCCGAGCCGGCCACCGGAGGCGCCGCCTGAAATTTTGGTTTACGTCCTTTGTATCTTTAGGTCGCCCTGCCCTCCGTCAGGACTCCCCTAGTGTGTGCCATTGAACCCCCTGAAATCGACCGTACACCTTTGGTCCACAACCGCCATCTCTTTGCTCGGTTCCCCTTTTCCCTGGCTTTCCAAGTTCTTGTCTCACGCTCTTTGCTCCTTCGAACTGAAGCGTTTTGTTTCCTGGCGTTGGACGACTTTCATTGATTTGTACGTTTTCTCCCCTTCCCTGAATCTGGAAATGCACAAAAGTCCAGTATACCTCCCCTCGCTTCGACCTCTGAGAATTGGGTCTACAGCCAGATTACGGCTGAGGGCTCGATGTTCCACGAAATTAGCATGCGAGGAAATTTTCCCAACTGCGCCACATACCTGCATCTGATAGTCCAACTCGCGCCTTGCCAAATAAGTTCTCTCTTTACCAAAGTGCTATCCCGAGGCTTCCCATTGCCAAGAACCTCCTCGCCGTACCCTCTTTCCTTTAGGACTAGCCTAACCCTATCGTCGGTGAGGCCTAGGGTTTCACCTCACTATTTCCTTGGCTTCCTTTCCTCTCCCTTGCCAGATTGCTCGCTAGCTTATCTTTTTCTATTGGAGCTTTTTCGGGCTTCATCTTTCAGGCGACATGGCGTCTGTTCCGAGTGGGGGGGGTGCTTTCCTCTTCCTCATCAAAAGCCCCATTTCCTGGTTGATTTGTTTTCCTTAGAGTTAAACCCATGCCTGGGTTCGATCCCTGCAGCGAGTAATCTTTGCGCGCTTCTTTTGATGAAGCAGCGCTCCTGGTGAGAGGAACAATTTCTTTTTCGGGTTTGTATTTCAGCAGTCTTCGTGGACCCCGGCCCTGCTGCTATTCTCCGTCCTTTTATCGAGGACGGGCCTTTCTCGGAGTTTCTTCCCCCGCGGCCAAAAATAGCCCCCCTTCAGGATGTTCCGGTTTTCGCACCTTTATCGGCAGCCCCTTCAAAGGGGATTCTTTGACCCTGCGCGCCCCAAGGTCCACGTTTACGGCTCTTTTCTCTTGAGTTGGCTGTGAAGGAGAACTTTTCTTTGGTTTGTGGTGGATCCCCGCCTTTTCCGCTTAGCTTTGGTCCTCTCCAGTTCAGACCGGCTTGATCTTGGTCGCGCCCTGAATCTACGCGGTTTTCTCGCGGAAGACACTCTCCGATCAACCGTGTTTCAAAAAACTCATTTTGATCTCCCTTTTTCTTCCTCCTAATCCTTTTTTTTTTTTAGCGCATTTCCCCCACTTAGGGTTTTTTGACACCACCTTTTTCTGCTGATAGTGACGTTGATCCAAACAGATTTTTGGCTTTTCTTGATAATTTATCACTTCTCCTCCAGGCCAAATCTCTCACCTTCCTCCAGTGCGGACTTCGTCTTAAGTTTACACGAAAAAGTCATCTTGAGAAAAGAGCTCCTGTCCCCGTTTTCGGGTTTAGCAGATATCCTGCAGCTCCCCCGTTGTATTTAGTGGAGCCGGTGCCTGAAGTTATTCCCCTTTTAGCCATGGTTTGCTCCTCGACCCTTCCTTTCTCTCCCTAGTCTTTAAGAACCACGATTTCCCAGGGAGTCTCCTTTCTAGACCCCAGCCCGTGAAGACCTCTCAGGCCTGATGCCCTTCCTTTCAGCTAGCACGTCCTTTTGTCCAGGTTTCTGTGTGTTTTGTTGTTGTGGTGTTTGTTTGTGGGTTTTCTCTCTGGGGTTTGTTTGGGTGTGGGGGGGGGTGAGGCGCCTGAGCAGGCTCTCCCCGCTGCCATGGGTGTTTTCACCGCAATCGCTGATATCCCTCTGCCCGGTTTGGTGCGTTGTATGAGCTTTTGTTCTCCACGTGCCCTTCTCCGTCAAGAATGAAGCCTGATATCGTAATACCCCTCATTCGCGATTCTTCCCTTCGCGAAGTTTTTCTCCACCGCCGCCAAGGTTCTTTCCCTTCTTACGACATCTACGGTTCTAGTCAAGCCCTGCGCCATTATGCCCGATGACGTTTCCCTAAAGCAAGCCGAGATTGGTTCTTTCCTCGTCCCTGCTGGTTCCGGCGACGATTTTTTTTCGCATCGTGGGAGGGTTTTGAATTTGGTTGCCCTGTGCTTTGATTCTTTTGCTTTGGGGCCCCCCATCGTCATAAGACGGCGAACATCTGCTGTAGACCCATGAAGCCCTCCTTTTCCTTTCGCTCTCGATCCTTTACTTTGGTTTTTCCCCCCCCATTCGCAAGACCTCCCTTAAACATCAGAACTGTTTTTTTTCTCCCTCGGCACTCTGGCATTCCTGTCTCCGTTTATCACTCTCCGTGCTTCTAAAGTAAGTTGTAAGAACCGTCCCCCCCCCTCCCCCCCCCTCTTGGACAGACCTGCTGCGTTTGTACGCGAGTCCTCTTTTTCGTTAACTGGCGACCCCGATATTGGGTCCCTTCTGGCGCTTGCGACGCATATCCCACTCCGCCGAACCCAATTTTCTTGCGGTCCTCCTTCCTAACGCAGCTCTCTCTCTATATCTTTGCCAGCTTGCTTCCTTCCTGTACGATGCCTGGAGAAGTTATCTCTTGTCCACTCCCCCTTCCTTCGGACCTAGACATGCTCCCCCTTGCCCGAATGGCGCCTTTTACAACTCTTTCCCTCGTCTCGATGTGACGCATCTATTATGTGAGAAGCCCACGCCTCTTTTGCTGAGGGGCAGAAGACCCACGGAGGCGGAAATTGTCCCCTTCGTTCGGATGCACCTTCAAGGATTCAACAACCCGTATTACGTTCATCGGAGTGTATCTGGGTCGTGCATCTTGCTGTGTCTCCTCCCCCCTTTTTAGTATTTTTCCGGCCCATTTATTTCTTTTCTTAGCCCGGCGTTCACTGACCGTACCATGCTTCTTCAGTTTTCCTGTCTGAGTCCCGTTATTTTAGGACGGCTCCTTTTCAAACGGCGAGTGCCCGTTGTTTCCCTTTTCTTCCAATCAGGCCGGTTCGAGCCATACACCTTTTCTCGATGCCCCACCTGCTGCTACGTTTCCCTTTCCGTTTTTGGCCAGGCAGCCAGTCACAATTTGCACTTGTTCCCCTTTTTCCAAACTCCTTGGGAAAAATCTGCCCCCGACATGGACCTGATTGCTTCCCTCTATCTTCCTCTGGTCATTTTGCCCGTAGAAGGTTTAATACCAAGTTCAGTGTCCTCACAACTCCCCCCTTCTTTTGGGTCCCTTGTAAAGGCCGCCCCGAATTCCCTGGTTTCCTTGCAGTTTCCCCAGGTGGGCATACTGCCTTTTTCGTATTCTCTCTAGTTTTTTTCAAATTTTTTTTCCCGGAGGGCGCTCCCCCTCGGTCCCCCAAGTATGACCCGGAGGCCGTATTCCCAAACTTCTCTTTTTACTTCTGCGCGGTTTACTGATCGACCGCCCAAAATCTTTCCCCAAGGCACGCTCACCCGTTACGATGACATGATTCGGTGCCCCCAACAGTCACCCCCCGGTTCTCTGCCCTCTTCCGTCATTCTCCCTCCCCTCTCATTTGTTTTTTTTTATCGCAGGTAATCGGATCCCCGATGAAACTTTTTTTCAAGATGTTTTTGTTCATTCCCGACAGCTTTCTCAGGAACTCTTTCTCGGTTTTTGTGAACATTTTATCCTTATGGTTTTTTTTATTTTTTTTCGGCCTTCGCTCCCCTGCCGTTGGTTGATGGCAGAAGTCTATGGTCGATGGGCCTCTCCCGGGTAAGTTCAAGTGTGGACCATCTTTGCCGATGAGACTACATGTCTCCTCCGAGGATTATATCCCTTTTTTTTCAGCCCCTTCACTTTTATCCTTCCCCCTTTCCTGGCCCAGCTTCTTTTTCGTCTTTCATTTCCTTGCCAGGCTGTCTGTCCCCCCACCTGGCCCCTCCATATTAATGGCAACCTTAGAGTTTCTCATAGGCCTCCTGACGCTGGGGATTGGAGGAGGGCACTATTTGTTTTTAAATGTCGGCCGTTAGCTGCCTTTTTTAGACTTGGCTGCTCTGACAAACCTTCTTACCTTTGAATCGTCTCCTGGCCGTTTTGATAGAGTTGGTGGTTTTGTCTCTTGTAGTTCTTCCCGGCCCCCTCTTGAACTTACGAACAACCCTCTTTCCCCTCGCAGTGTGCTCAGGGGAAGCTTCCCTCTTTATATCCCCCATCCCTTTATCTTTGGGTCGTAGAGTCCTTCTCTTTCAAATCTTTTCACCTACTTTTTTCCTATGAAAGGGCGCGACCCCCTGAAGGATAATGGTCAGTCCCCTCTTTTCCACATAAGAAGGAGCCTCAATCCCCGTTTTCTCCGTCTGATGGGCTCCTCCCATGAAATTCCCACGAATCCTGTGGTGTTTGCACTCTCCCGATTTTTTATTGCGCCAATTTTTCTGCCCTATTTGCATGACAAGACTTTTCCGACTGACCCTTTGTAGTGTTAAATGCTTCATTCGCAGGGTTGCATGGTTCTGCGTCCGCCTCCTCGAGCCCCATCGATCACTTCCTCAATCTTTCTTCATTAAGGAAGATGGTCCCCTTATATTCTCGAAATAATAATCTCGGATAGCGTCCTTAGTTGCCGCCAATTTTGTGCGAGAGTCGTGATTTTTGGGACCTTTTTCCATAGAACCGTCAGGAAGCCATCTTTTTTCTCCCCTCAACCCAATATCACTAAGCTGAGTAAACCCCCCCCCTCCCAGAACTGACGATTCGAATCTTTTTCGGCTTATTTCGTACACGTTTTTTTTTTCTCCCCGAGTCGATACCGTATCCATGATTCGTCTGTATGATGGAGCCCGATTGCTCTATGTGTACGTCTCGGCCTTTCCCGGCCCGTCCCCCCAAGTCCCTGATCATACGCCCGCGGACTTCCCCGCTTATTGGTGTCTCCCTGCAAGATGTTCTTGTTCTTTCTTGATTTTTCTCTCTGACCCTTAACACTCATGAGCGAAACCCCTGTCGACCCCCCCTGCCTCTTAGCACACATCGTCGACCTTCTACTTTGAATGCTACACATGATTTTTAGAGCGGCTGCCATAAAGCCCTGCCCCACCTCCCTTAATTGGGAAGCACGTTCGTCCTCTCCTCCCCCCCGATATCAGGGAGTCTTTCCTTCACTCTTTTACCTGGCTTTCCTTTTTCTAGCTTCGCGCCAGTAAATTCGGAGCTTTGTTCTTTTTGATCTATTATGATTTTTCATGGAGTTGATAGTTGCAGTACTCGGCCCCCTACCTTTACCATGCCTCCCTTTCTGAAATTTCGTCCCCTATGCTGTCACCCCCCCCAGTATATGGTTTTGTTTTCTTGCTCGAGAGACGCGCGTCTAGCTTGATTCTGCCTCCTCATCCCCGGCTTCCGTGGACTCCCTTTTTTTTGGTGCTCCTCGTCCCCTTTCTGAGTGTTTCGTTCCTGCGTCGTGCTTGACCTACGAGGATTTTCGAATTCCCGTTTTCTGATTGAGGTGCCCCCCCCCAGGCTCAACAACCGCCTTTTAAACGTCCCTTTCCCCTGCGCCACTGCGCTTTACCTGATAGGCTGCAAAGGGGATATGGTTAGCCCCCTTTGCACCTTGAAGGCACTCGTTGGCTCCGCCTTCTTTTGGCGTGTTAACCTTCCCCGATACTCCTCCCGTCCCTTTCTGTTCCCTTTGATCTCTTTGCACGATCTCATTGATTGTTTAGAGTAAAGACTTTAGCCAAGCTGTGGGTATCGTTCCAGCAATCACAGATCCGGCACCCTTTTTTCAACCACCTACCTTTGGATATCTATCTTTTCCCCTTTTCCCCCCCTTTTTTGTTGTCGATCCCCCTTTCTTTTTGTTTGAAACTTCTCTTCTGAGAGTTCTCAGCCGACAAACCGTTTTTCTCTTCCTTTTGAATAGACCCCAAAGATCAAGATAAGGATGAACTTTCCCTGTCCCCCTCGATTCCCCGGTCCGAAGTGCGGTAGCGCGTCTCTCCGTTCACGCCAAAGCATTCCCCTGTGAGCACTCTGTCTTCAATTTGCGGTGGGTCTTCCCCCCCTTGCACAGATTACCCTTTGCCCTTCCTATAAGTTCCCGAGAGAATTTTTTTTGTCATTTCCCTTACTTTTTACCTGCTATTTTTGATGGAATGGTTTGCCTCCCTCCCTTTTTGGTCGGGTCGCGTCCTTTTCCACGCATTCCCTGAAGGCGGACGCGGAGCCCCCGCCACTTAATTACTATCTACAGACGGATTCTTTCCCTCCCCCCGCCGCTCTCCGCGGCGCGCTTCTGGGACGGGCGCCTCGCATGGGTTGCCCCTTCTCATCCTTCCATGGCTGCTTGGGCCGGTGTATGATTCCTGACTCCTTCACGCCCTCAAACGCATGTCTCCCTGACTATCCTGACAGCCTCGATCTCCCTCCCCCGAGCATCTCCTCTGCTCTTTTCTGCTTTGCTCTTTTTCCCCCCCGTCTCATGACGAGTTGATTTTCCTGTGTCGAATATAGTTTCTTCTAGGACTCCGCGTCCCCTTTTATCTCCGATTAGTCTTTCCGTCAAGCGCTCTTCTGTCAGGTTTCCATGCTTTTTTCTTTCCTGAAGATGTGTGCGATCTCCCCTTTCGGTTTTCCTCATGGGTGACCTCCTCGCAGCTCTTGGGCTGTTCCCCCTGCGATAAAGTCTTCGAAACTCTGGTTTTTGCCTTTTAGCTGCAGTTTTGTCCGTCTCTGCTGATTGACCCTGGACTCTTTTTTGCCCCTTCCTGGAGCCGACTCCTTTAAACACACTCCCATGAGGCGGCCCCTCCTGTACCCCGCCTTCCTTAATGGTCCGTTTTCCTAACGTGGAGACCCGGACCTTGTTCCTCACGCACCCTCCTCTCTCCAGCTCTTCTTGCGTTTTTCCGTGTTTTAAGGATTTTTGATTTTTTTTCCGCGTTCGGGCTTTCTTTCATTGCGCGTGGCTCTCACCGTCTCCCACGCCTCCGCACAAAACCTTCCGCGGTCCTACTCAGTCATATTTCTCTGTATGATTCCTGGCCACGGGCCCGGACTCCCTGCCGCCGCTGCCTGATGAACTTTTGGCCTGCTCGGTTCTCCGCAGACATTCCCCCCCCTCGAGTTCTACTTACCACCCCTCTTTCATCTTTTGCCTTGATGGCCCAGATGAACCCTTTTCCCGTTCCCTCATGAGCCCTCCATTAAAATCCTCTTTTGGGCACTGTCCTAACCCCGTTTGAAATTCCATTCTTCGGCTAAAGCCTCCCGGTCTCAAACGTTTCTTCTTAAGTTTCTTTCCCGATTCCTTAGTTTTCGGCTAGGCTTGTCACCCTGGCGGAGGCTCCTTATTCATTTACCTTCCTTCCTACTCGGCCATTGACCGGCACCAAAGGCTGGGCTAGGCCGTTATGTATCACCGTTCGGTTCGTACTGTCAGTTTGTCTTAGCCTTTGCCCGAGGGCTTTTCCTTCCTTCCACTTCCCTGTCAGACGAACTCTCCTTCCGCGATTCCCCCCTTGCTTCGGTCAGCCACGGAATTTCATAACCTTTGTCTTCCAGGAAAACCCTTGGCAGGCCTTTTGCGCATTTTTACCCCCCCCTCGTGCCTCCCACCCCTCTGAACCTCTCTTCGTACCCTGATGATGCCATGCCGGTGCATTCTGGGTTCCATGTTTTCTTTTAGAGTTGGTTAATCTTTCTGTCCCCTTTCTTCAAAGGCAAAATCCGCTCTTTCTGTGTTCCCTTTTAATTGAAGTCCTCTCCGGTGCACGGTTGCTGGTCACCCCAGGTTTTGCCACGACCCCCCTATGGTATTTTATGTGGCACGTTCTTGTTCCTTCCCGCTTACAGGCATTTAGATTAACCCGACTCCCCTCTGACTCGTCCTTATTCACTTCTCTTACTCTTCTGCGCGTTCCACTGAACTACAACCCCTTCACCCGGCACGCTCCCGTCCTATCCGTCTCCTTTTTCCTTTCACCCCCAACCAAGTTGGCTGCCCGTGTTAGTAATACTATCTTTCTACCCCCCCCTTTGGTTTGGTTTCTATCACTTCACCCCCCACTCGGTTTACCAGCTTCCCCCATGTGGAAGATTTCTTGGTCCTTTTCGCTGTCACTAGTTCCATATTAGCTTGTCTTTTAGTTGGTTGGCCCTATTTACGTCCGAGATTAAGCGTCTTTTTAAAGACTCCCCGCCTCTCTGGACTCCGGGGTACTGACCTGAGCGGTCCCTTCCCCCCGTGACCAGAGTGACATTGATCGAGAACTGACGATTGAGTAGGCAATCCACTGTTACCCTGCCCTCTCACCGTCCTTTCCTCTTGCCTTTACATGCCCCCTCGAGGTGGTTCTCTTATTGCATGTTTTTTAAATCTGACCTGTATTCCCCCCCTTGCTCCCCCCTCAGCATCATTCCCCACTTGACTCTCGGGCCAGCATCAGTCATCGAGCTGTGCTAGTGGGCTGGGCTTTTGTTGGTTTCCCAATTCTCCTTTTCTTGTTTTCTCGGGGTTTTTTCCCCCAACACAATTTTTTTTTTTTGTCCCTTTGGCCTGGCCAAATTCTTCCCCCTTCCTTTTTTCAGGCGTTTTGGCATCCCCTCGATAGGTTTTTTAGTTTTACGTGACCGATTGTTCCTTATCGGTCAACCTTTTTTTTTAGGGAATTCGGGATGTTACTCCTTTCCCCTTTTCCTTTGCTCAGTAACCTACCTCCCCCCCGTCCGCCCTTTGGGCCGTTTCTTTTCCGCTTCCTCAAGAAAGGAAAAGAACACAAGGTCGCCTTCCAGCTACGGGGTTCTTCTACACAGAAAGAGCGGAATCCCCTATCCTCCTGAATTATACCCACTTTTTCTCTCATTGGTCTCAGCAAAGAATTGCCCCCCGCCTCCTTTTTTATGTCTTTGCGTCTCCCTATGCGTTTTTTTCTTGAGTCTACTCCTAGTCTGAAGTATTCGTCCTGACCTTTCCACTTTCGTGTTCTTTCAATGCTAAAGTAGCATTGTTTCGAATTTTGTTTTACACTCACCCAGAGAGGTATCCTCTCTCACTCTACGGCATATCCCCGGATCTAGTAGGAAGTAGGATTTAGTCCCCTAAGTTTTCCTAGCTATCGGATTATTAGTAGCCTCCCCGACTTGTGCTTGGCTGCGTGGGATCCTTTTCGTTCTGACAGGGTCTCCGTACGGACTTTCCCCTTCTTTGTAGCCATTTAATGCAACTCTCCCCTTAAAATTCTTTCAACAACCCGAGACGACTGATCGTTCCTTTCGTGAGTACACGTTCTTTTTCTCCCTCTCTGATGTAGCCCTTTGTACTGCCAGGCGTGCCGTCTTGGAGTCCCTCTTTAGTGATTGTCTTCCGGAATGCCGCTGCCCCCCATCGCCCACGAAACCTTCCCCCCTGGATGTGTTCTCATCCCAGCTTTTTAGAATCCTTTTGAGTGGCGGACAAGCACCGCATTTCTGACGCAACCTTCTCACCCTCACTGCCTTCACATAGCAACCTTGCCAAAGCAGGTTCTTCACCTTCTCACGAGCCCTGCTCTTTCACTCACTGCCCCCTCGCGATATTCTTCGAGTATTTTCATTCTCCTAAAGATAGTTTTCCCATATGAAATTTCACTCGTGACATTGGACGTTGCGTTTCTCGTTCTTTCGATTGAAGCGTTCGCCCGCTTGCTTTTTCTGGTTATTGAGATTCCGGGATCAGATGTCGTTCCTGCTCTTTTTTGAGTGACGTTCCCATGAGTTTCCCATGCCTCATGTTCGTCTTTTCGCGCACGATCGTTTCAAACCAGTTCTGTTTATGCGATGAGCCGCGCCTCGCTGTCCGCCGCGTTCTGGATGCGCCTCTCCAGGCCTCGTTCCCCTCCTTGTTTTTGATGTAGGTATGTTTTTTTTGAATTCCTCTTGAAGGAGACGTCCTTCTTTTTCTCGGTGATTGCCCCCCCTTCTCCCCCCCCCCCAAATCCCTCTTTTAAACGGTACTTTGACCTGGCTCCACGGCCTTTTCCCCCTGTATCTCTCTTTTTCCAAGGGGTCAGACGGCATTTCTCCCGACCCCCGGCAATTTCCTTTAGACTATTGCTCCGCCTGCGTTTGCTTTAAACTTCTCTACGTGCTCCCCGCCCTTTCCTTCAGTTGAGCGAATCTTTCTCTATATTCTCTTCAGCAAGAATGCGCCCCTGAGGTTTGGCGGTTGCGGAATCGCGACCGGTTGTTAACCCCCCCCTAAAGTGGGGG
>Ga0179593_1607660_pt1 | contig 15653 bp, 24 predicted proteins | sample CZODoug2_1_08_16_FD_185931 | JGI IMG/M metagenome (GOLD analysis project Ga0179593, IMG submission 185931) | Vadose zone soil fungal communities from Angelo Coast Range Reserve, California, USA - CZODoug2_1_08_16fungal (PacBio error correction) | ecosystem: Environmental > Terrestrial > Soil >... | reverse complement strand
CCTTTTGTCTTCCCTCTTCTTTAAAACTTTTTTTTTCCCCCCATTGCTTTAGCTCATGTCTTTGCCCCTTTCGCGCGCCCTAAAAAAGAAGCTCATTCCCGACAAACCATTGTTCGGCCCCCCTTCTCCACTCTGTAGCTTTTTTTGAATTTGGCTAACTCCTTTTTGTCCGTTTTGCTGTATTCTAAATCTTCGATGTCGTTTCTTCCGTAGTATTTTTCTTAATCTATGCCGGATCTCTCCAATCCTTTTTCCAGGTGTCCCAACTCCCGACCCAAACCCTTTCTTTGCTGTTACGCGTTCTTGTTCCCGATCATTTCACGCAGGCGGATCTTCGCCCCAACCCGGTCATTCAGGTGCTCGAGGATTCGGAGTTTCTTTCAGTTCTCGTTGCCAGAACTTCCTTCTGCGGGCGGTTCGGACTGTGCTTTTTTCTCTTTGTGGTGGGAGGGAATTCGTCTTCAGTGGGGTTTTTCCCGGTATCAGGGCTGGCCGTTTTTTCAGCCCTTCTCTGTTCTTTAGGCGTTGAAACACCCTGAACAATCCCTGCTCCCTTCTGGAGTCCTGCATGACTTTTCCCCTAGCCCAGGCGCGAGCGCGCCCCTTTTTTTTCAGCAGTGAACTGTTATCGTCGCGTCCCACCCCAACACCCGCGGTGAGTTGTTTTTCGTGTACCCGGTTTCAAAACTTCGGTTTCCCCCTTTCGTTCCGTTTTTTCCGGCAGACAGGGCTTTTCCTTTTTTTTTTCGTTGCCTTTGGCCCCTGATGACAGTGCCGAATTTTTTAATTGGAACTTCCTCCCTGAAGTGCCTTTTTTTTGTTGTTACGTGTTCAGGACGAACTCGTGTAATTTTTTTTTTTCCTGCTTGCTTGAGCGCGACCTCCGTATGCTGTAAAGTGTCTCATTCCTGTTTTCTGAGGATCTGGCCCCCCTTTCACACCTGCCCTGAGGATTTTTGTTTTTTTTTCCACTAACTATCCCGTCCGTTTTAGAGACCTCGGCATATCTGGTCTTTTTGTCCCTTCCCGGTTTTCGGCCCTTGACACCTGCCAATATCGAAGCACCTTTTTTTTTCTTTCAAATTTTTCAAGGAGCTTCCCGGGCCGGAAAACTGCGAAGAAGGTCAGGGCGCGCCTGTTTCTGTTTTCCCCTCTTCATACCTTCCCCGAAGAGTTCTTTGCCCCCGCTGATCTTTTGCCGTTTGGGTCCAACTATCGTATCACGGACCGGGTTCTCCAGGACTTTCTCCAGTGTCCTTTGCCCTACCCCCCCCCCCTACCCCTTTTTTTCTTGCCTTCTTTTTTAACCCCTCCTGCGTGCGCCTTTTTCAATTTGATCCCCGGAGTGTAGCCAATACACTATTTTTATTTTCACGGTTTTTTTCTGGCTTGGCCGACGTTTCCCTTTTTTTCGTTGTCCCACTCGCACACACGGAGGGTCTTTTTCTTTTTTTTTTCTTGCCATTGCTCCAGGTCAACACCTACTTTCAGTTCGATTCCTGTTTTTGTTCCTTTTGCGGTTTTCTGCAAATTCCCCTTTCGGAGTTTCTTTCCCCGTTTCCCGGGCCTCTTGTGCTGAACGTCGTCTTTGTCCGCTCCCCTGTGAGTTTTCCCCTTTCCTAAACTTCGTTTCTTTTCGGCGTGGTTTCTTTTTGTTGACCCTTTCTGACTTGCCCAAGCTCTTCGTCAAAACCCGTTTGGGTACCCTTCCCCTCGTTGTTTTTCGTATTTTCACGCCCCCCCCCCGGAATTGTTTTGGGGTTGGCGACGCGTTGTTTTTTCTTATGTTGCCCCCGTGTCACGCAGCCTCGATGGACCGTTTGCAATACTTGTCCTATTAAGTTTCTCCCTTTTAGATTCGGGTTGGTCAAGTGCGATGTACGAGGTGGTCCCCACCAACCCGTTAGACTTTGGTTTTTCTTTCGTAAGCGGACTTACTGCCTTCTTCCCTCCGGGGCTTACCAGATGTCGTTGGGTTGAGCCTTTTCTTCTTCCTGACGACCAAAAATTTTTCCCCGCCGTCTTTCCCCCTTCGTGCGTTTTTTCCCCTCTGAGCCCTGGGCTTTTTCATGTACCCTTTTCCAAACAAACATTGCTCTGCCGCTTTGCCCCACAAACCTCAGGTACCCTTTTTTTGGTTTGGTCGTTCCCATGGGGTAAACCCTGCGTATGGGTGTCCTGCCGGTTTCGATGTTTTTAACGCGATTCCTTTCCTTTTTTTTTTTGTTTTTTTTTTTGTTTTTGTTCTGGAACCTCCTTGCCCTGTTTCCATCTGGTCCTGTGCCCTCCCGGTTTTTGATGAGGTCCCCTTAACGCCACCCCCGGCCCCCCCCCTCCCCGGCCCTTGAAACTTTTTTTTTCCTGGACTTCTGACGCCACCCTTGTTCTTCGACTTTTTGATCTGGCCCGTGTCCCCAGTCCAGCTGTACCAAAACTTTGTTTTTTTTTTCTGGTTTTTTTTTCAGATGCTGCCCGCTGCCCGTTTCCTTTTGCTCCAGCGTTCGGTCCCCCGTCGGGGTCGATAGGTTTTTCAGCGCGCTCTTTTTTTCACCTGTTTGCCCCCACCCCTTTTTCCCCCTTTCAGGCATACCCCGCGAGTCCCCCCCCCCCCCCCCCCCCCGCACCAACTGCACCCACCAAACAGCGCGACGCGCCATCAGTTTCCCCCGATTTTTTCACACTTGTGTGCAGGTCTCATGTCCAGTTGAATCTATCAAATCTCCAATGCGGGCCCCCTTTTTTTTCGGGGTCGCTTGTTCCTTTCCCACCCCTTCCCAGTTCCTCCTGGAGAACACTTTATCTTACCGAAAACCCTTTCCCGCATGTTTTTTTCGAACCTTCAGGTCAGTCGGGATCTTGAGTTTCTCTCCAATGTTCCCCCCTCCTTCTTTTTCTTTTCGCCCTCTCTTTTCCCTCCTTTTTTGTAGTAGCGATGTTTACAGACCCGTGTAAGCCGAAAAGATAGGAAAACATTGTGCTTGATCATTTGTTTTTTTTTTTTTTGCCAGCCCTCTTCGACTGCTCGCGTACCTGAAGTAGAACTTTGGCGCCTTTGGTCCTTTTCCCCCCCACAGTTTTCTCAGTTAGTTTTCCTATAACAGGTATTCCCGCGCTGTTTTCCCTTGTTCCCCTTTTTTCCATATATAGGGCTCCCCCTTTCTCTTAGTTGATATCATATGGTCATTGCTGAGACCCCTTCACCCATTACGCTTTCCCCTCCGACTAGGCACCAAACGTTAGGGACCCGGTCCGCTTGAGGTTTTTCCCTTTTTTCTTTTCGCGATTTGGTTTCATGTGGGCTTTTTCCCCTGGCCCCCACAGCGACCCGTCCGGTTTGTGAAATCGAACTTTTCAACCCCTAGACCGATGTGTTCCCTCAGGTTTAAGCTGGATGACTGTTTCCCCCAGTGGTGTTTGCAGTTCCCGTTCTTTTTTTCGCATGACCGCAGTCCGAGTTTACCTTCCTCCCCCTTGCCCCCCCCAAGTTTTTTCTCTATTTGACCTCATTTTTTTTTTGTCTACTACCTTCGAGGACACTGGGTGCTTCCAGACTTTTACCCGCCCCATGTTTTCCCCCGTCTTTCACCCCTTTTTTCACTGGACCCATCCCCGGATTTTGCCGTATTCAAAATTGTCCCGGGTTACCTTTTTCTTTTATGGACCTACCTCCAGCAGCCCCCTTCTTTTGGCGCCCCACCATTGCATTCTACCCATCCAGTCTGCAAAATCTTTCGGTCCTTTTACCCCCGTCCTCTCCCCCTGTACGACACCCTTTGTGTCCTGTTTTGTCCGCTTTTGCAATCTGGTTTTTGCCGCCGGGCCTAGCCCTTTTTTTTTTTGGCAAAACCGGTCTTCTTTCCACTCCTAAGTCGGCTTTTTCCGGGTCCACATGGTCACGGCACAGCCGTTTTTTTCCCCCCCACCTCTCCTCTCTCTTTTTCCCCGCAAGTGCACCCTGGTGAACCACTGTTTGTGTGCAAGAGTTTCATATCACGCTTTTTTCCCTGTTGCTACCAGGTCCCACTTTCGCTCTTTTCTTTGAAACTCCCCCCTTTTCGCTCCCTTGGCTCCCTTCCCTCAATTACCTGTTTTTTTACCTCCATCCTGTGCAAAGACGCTTTGTTTCCAAGGCTCCGGTGGCCTTATTTCCCACAACGTCCGCTGAACATCTCTTCAACCCTCCTTCTCACCCCCAGTTTCTTCTTTGCTTTCCCCCCTTTCCGTCCCCGGTTGCGCCTCCACTGTTTTTGAAAGGTCTTTACCACCCCTTTGTTCTTTGCCCACCGCTTTTGAAACTTACGAAAAGGACTTTTCCGCGTTGGGCCCAACTGGCGCTCGAGTCATGAAAAGTTACTTACTTGACCCCCTTTTTGGTTCACTGTACGCTTCATCATCACACCCGCGTCTTTCGGCCATTGCCTTTGCCCTGGACCTTTCCGCCAACTCATCAAACCCGCCGAGCATATTTTAAAGTATGGTGTGACCTCGCATCTTTCTCGGCCTTCACCGCCCCCCCCGTGCGGTCGTGCCCCCAAAACTCCCCCCCCCTGGCAGTTCCCTGCACCCTAAGGTGGTTTTTTTTTTCTTGTGGCCCTTTCGACCCTTCCCTCAAACCCTTTTTTTGGACTGGGGCGGCTTAATCTTTCCTCTTCACCCCCACCGACGCCACGAGGGGCTTCCCTGCCCCTGTCCCCCATTCACAGGTTTTTTTCTGCGTGCGGACGCCACTTTCTCCAATTTTCTACCCTTTTTCCCCTCTCTGGTCCCCCCACCCTGTTTACCCACTGATCCGCGGTTGCCAGGGCTACAAGCCCTGGTATTATGACGAACCCCTTTGAAGGTTGACCCCCTGTCTTCCCCTCACTGTTTTTTTTCGCGCCCCTCCCTTTTTTGCCTAATTTTTTTTTCCTCGTTTTTTGAACCACCCCTTGGTGTCCCTCCATTCCCCCCCCCCTGATAGTGGAGACACCGGTTCTGGTGTTTGATTTTTTCTTCTCCTATCTTCTGGCTCTCCTTGCTTGCCTTGCGTATTAGGTCGGTTTAGTCTCTCGACAACTTTTTCTCGGCTTTCACCTTTTTCCCGAACCTCCCTTTTCCCACTCTCTCCGATCCACACTCTTCCGTCCCGTTTAACAGCTTCTTTTGGCGCCTGCTTTCTTCCGCATTTTTAACTTTTTTTCCCTTTTCTCCTGATTTGGACCCTTCCCGCCTTGAGTCAGGAAGTCATTCAATTTTCTTCCCCCAACCCCCCGGACTCCTGCCCGGTTTTGCCTTTTAAAAACCAAACCCCCCCCTTGTGACGGTATTACGCGCAGGGTTTTTGGGCTACACGTTTCTTCCCCCCACCTTGCCCTTGGGGGGGGGGCTTCGTATACCTCCCAAGTTTCCCCCTGGTTTTTTTTTTCGGACACAAACAGGGCAAACCCCCCTGGGGGAGTTGCGATTCGGCGTCCCTTTTTTTTTTTCTCCCTTTACCCGGGGCGCGTTCCACAGTGCCCATTGGATTTCCCGAATGTTGTTCTTCCTGCACATGCCCTTTTTGACCCCCCCGTCCGTGACCTTTTTGGATCAACGCTGCACCCCCTTCCGACTCTTTTCCTTGGAAGACCCCCCAAAAGAACCCCACCCCAGCAGTCTCCCCGTTTTCACCTCCCCGGGGATTTTTTTTTCCCCACAGTATCGGTTCGTGCCCCCCTCCCTCTGGCCTACCTGTCCTCGCTACTGACCGTTTTTTTTGTTTTTTTCCGGCAAGATTTTGCTTCCTACTCCTCGGGACACTCCCCTGCGGGTGGCCCCAACAAATAAAGTTTGTCCCCCCTGGTTGTCCCGTTATCCCTATTTTTTATCTATATTTTTCCTTGATCTCCCTCGCTAAATCCCCAGAAACTACATCTCAACTTCCCTTAGATTTTAATTCCCCCCCCCAGGTTCTTACGCTTCCCCCCCCCACAGCTTTGCTTTTTTTCAGCAACTTTGCTTATATTTTTCACCGACCTGTTAGTTTATTAAATCTTTTCCTTTTTTTTTCTAGACTTCCCCCTTTTGTCTTTGGGCAATCCCGACTGTCCTTGCGGCTCCGTTCCCATTTTTAAAGAAGGCCGGTTTTGCAGTTCAAGGCATTTTTCCTCGTTCCTCCTTATGTTGTTGTTTGCCTCAGCTTTCTGCCCCCAACATCTACCGACTTTTTTTTTTTTTTTTCTTTTTGCCCCTCTCCCCCCTTTCGTAGCCCAGAATCCTTTCTTGAATCTCCCCACAAGATGGAGCAAAGAGTAATCAAAGTGTTCCCTCTGTCGCCTTTTTTTTTTTCGGGTGTTTGTCGTTTAATCACTCAAATTTAGATGTTTTTCCGTCATGTTTCTGCCGGACTATAGAACAAAAATTGAAGCCTTATGCGGTCTCTTCTAGTACATGTTGACCCCCTGCCGTCCTTGATTGTGTTCCGCTTTCTTCGAACGGAGTCTTTTGCAACCCTGGACTTAAGTGATGAGAAGGGCTGGTTCCCCCTGCGAGTTTTGTAGTTTTTGAACCCGTCTCGCAGGGCGGTTCTTTTTTTTGAGGCAGCTCTTGGGTTTTTGTTAGGTCTAGTGCTCAGGGGAAGTATTCCCGTTTCCCGTTTCTTTTCTTGATGTTCTGACTGCGGACCCCCCCCCCCCATTAGTTTTTGTTTAATTCACCCGGTCGGGACGATTAGCGTCATCCCCTTATTTTTTTTCCCATTTTTTTTAATTCTTTCCCGGCTCTCATTTTATTTTTCACGCAGTGGAAATTTCGTCAAACCTTGCTTGTTTGGAGCTGCGTGTAGCCCACCCCCCAGCCTTGTTTCTCCTTCTTTTCCGGTTCTCATCCGGGCTTACGAGGGATTTTCCTGGATGCCCCCTTTTTCCAGATTCCCCCTGCCATTAGGGTCCTTGGCGGTACTTTCTTTCCGCCCCCCCCACGTCTGTTCCCCCATCCCTTTTCTTGGATGGGAATTCATTAGAGGCGGCGCCGCCCCCCCCTTCCTGTCTGTTTTTGAACCTTGTTTGATCTCTTGAGGATCCATCTTTCTGTTGTCCACTGAAATCCTCGACAGGTTCACTAACTTTTATCTCTGTTTGACTCCCCCCCTTCCTGATTTTGCGTATGCGGCCGTCGTATTCCCTAACCTTTGGTCGTGAAAATTCTCTTTTGACCGGTGTTTGATTACCCCCCTCTCTCGTTTTCCTGCCGGCCCCCGTTTTTCCCTGCGAGTTCCCCCAGTTCCAGCGCAGTGCTTTTCTGTCCCCTTCAAACTTTTTTCGTCATCTTTTTCCCGAGGAGAATTACTTCGGCCACCCTTCTGTTGTTTCCTCGAATTTTTTTTTCCCCCTCAGCATCTCCACTCAACCTAAACCTTCCGGACAATGTCGGACAGCCTTCGTGGCTCGATTTGGCCCTTTTTTTCGCTTTATTCAACTCCCCATCGGCCTTTTTTTTTCTTTTTTCCCCCCCGGTGATTTTTTTTTCCCCTGAAACTTTTAGTGCGGCCACGTTTGCGGGCTTGCTGGATGTTTTGCCCGCGCCTTGTTTTCCCCTCTCCTTTGACCCCCCCCAAGGTCCTACTTTTCGGTATCTGGTTTTTCCTTTTCCCTTTCATTCCATTCAGGGCCGAGAGATTTCCCCTTTTTTGCTTTTCCGCCTTTTTTCGCACCCTTTCAGCGTTGACCCAGTCCTTAACGAACTTTTTTTGGCCCTGCTTTCGTAGGATTAAGTCGGAATCTTGCCCCCCCTCTTTTTTCGCGCCTTTTTTTCATCAATTCCCAGCCCCTTTTTCGTATTGCCGTCACGCCAAGACTGGTTTGGCGTTTTCCTTTTGCTCTTTTCAGTTCTCTGTTCCCACCCGTGCTTTTATTTCCCTTTCTGTGCAATTCGTGGATTCATTTTCCTGACTATACCATCCCGAAGTCGGGCGGGTCATTTTTCTTTTTATTTCCCCCTATGGTTTCCAAACGGTCTTTCTTCCTTTCCCCCGTCTATTTTGGGCATATTGCCTCCTCTTTTCATTCCTTTTTCCTTTCTATTTTTTTTTCCTTTTTTGAGCTCCGGTTAGGATTTGTGAGCGTCGGACCCCCTTCGTTTGTCCATGGACCTTCCCCCTTCGACAATTTTTTCTCTTCTTTCCTGGAGTTGTGTCCGTCCGTAACCGGTGTTCCCCCCCCCTTCCCATTGCTTCGGTCAAAACCCTTGAGCCTTCCCCCCTGGTGGAGTTTTTCCCCCTTGGTCAATCTCGTCCTCTGTGGTTCGAATTTTTTCCCCCGCGAGTGTCCTTCTTGCATTTTGCTTTTCCTTTCGTTCTTGTCTGTACTTAAAACCCTTTTTTTTCGGTCCCTTTCTTTTCATGGCCCTCCCCGTTGGTGAGGGAACTCCGACATTTTCGCATTCCTCATTTTTTCGAACTTTTCCCCCTTGGACCCCTTTTTCCCTCCCCTTGTCTTTTTTTTCTTTCCTCATGTCCCGGGTACAGAGTTCCCACCCAATTTTTGTTTTTCCCTTTTCCGGCTTCCCCGCGTTCCTTGCCCTCAAGCTGGCCCTTTTCCTCAGTGGAAGTAATTCGGTCACCCAATTCCCCCCGCGGATACTGTCCATTGCTCAATTTTTTGGGTTGCATCCCACAAACCAGCCCCCCCGCGTGGAAGGAACTTGCGAGAGTTGAAACAAACGAAAAAGAAAAACCCCCCAACCCCCCCCCCCCCCCCCCCCCCCCCCCCCCCACCCCCCCCCCCCCCCCCCCCCCCCCCCCCCCCCCCCCCCCCCCCCTCCCCCCCCCCCCCCCCCCCCCCCCCCCCCCCCCCCCCCCCCCCCCCCCCCCCCCCCCCCCCCCCCCCCCCCCCCCCCCCCCCCCCCCCCCCCCCCCCCCCCCCCCCCCCCCCCCCCCCCCCCCCCCCCCCCCCCCCCCCCCCCCCCCCCCCCCCCCCCCCCCCCCCGGGCTCCTTTTCCCACTCGTTACCCCTCGCGCATTTTTTCTGCCACCAAGAGAATGGGTGGGCTTGCTCCTCCCCCCCCCCCTTCCCCCTTCCAGAATGGCTCCATGGCCAACGTTCATCGTTTTTGTATATGCCCGGCCCCAAACCAATAGGGAAATCCTTAGACCCAACATCCCATCTGCTTTTTTTTTTTAATGAAGAGTCCTCCTTGAATCGGATTCCTTTCTTTCTTTTTACTCCCACTGTTGATCTATTTGCTCTTCGTTACTCCCCAGACTTCAGACTGAGGTTTCAATCTACGTTTTTTTTGTTGTTTGTGACTTTCCGGGAGACTAATGTAACCTCCGATCCCCCTTCGTGACCGAGTTCCCCCCCCCTTTTTTCCCAGCCTCTTTTCCTTTAGGGACCTCTTCGGCGGAAGAATTTCGGGGCTCATTTTTTTCCCTTTCTACTACCAGGATTCCGCCCCTTTTCAGTTTAATCCCCGCCTCCCAACTGTTGGACTTAATCCCCCCTCTTTTTTGAAGATGTCTGATTTATTTTTCTCTTCTCCCCTTCCACCTCTTGAATGCTTAACCATGTACAGCTTCCTCGATGTGTTGTCTTTCATTTTTTTTTTCCTGCATGGTGGAAGGGCTGCTGGTTATGTTATCGTTTTCCCCCCTTGACCCTTTTTTTTTGCTTCGCATAAACTATTCCCGAAACACCAACCACCCAACCCCCCGAAGTGGTGTCCCCTCGCCCCTTTCTTTTTATGCGCGGCATTTTCGTCCCGCGAACTAGAATGATGGGTTGTGGAAACTACCCTACCCCTACAGACTGTTACCTCCTTATTATTTAGAAACCCCCCCCTGGGTGGCGTGAATTCCCCCACGCGGGCTGCCTTTCCCCCGGCTTGCGCAACTGCCGTTTTTTTTATAAGTGGTCCCCGAATTTCCGGGCAGGGCGTCCCCCCAAGTACCCAATCACCATTTAACCTTTGTACCTTAAACTTTGCCACCTCTTTTTCTTTTTTACTCCTGCTCACGGCCAATTCCCCGGCCCGGCTACTTCGCTGTTGTGAAAATCCCTTCTCTCCTTTTACCCTAAGATTTTTTTTTCCCCCTGGTACGACCCCACCAGGTGGACGTTTCAACTTGCAAGGTCGCCATCGCATTTTTTTATTTTGGCAACCCCACCTTTCGTACCCGACCCCCCCCTGCGATTTTTTGTTTGTCGCGTTCTTTTTTCATGCCCCGAAGTTTCGCCGCTTTTTTTCCCACCCTTTCTCTCTCCCCCGCCGCAACTTCCCATCCCCTTTTTTAAAGTTCCGGAAACCCGTGATCATCGACCGTTTTTTGGGTTGGGGGCTTCTACGGGTGATAACCCCCCTTTGCACGGGTCCTTTCCTTTTTTTCTTTCCCCCCTGTCTCCGCGAAAACTTGTGCCTTTTTCCCCTTCGGACCGACTATTCGCACCCTTTTCTTTTTTTTTTGACAAATTTTTCCCCAGGCCCCATCAGAGGAAAGCGTTCCCTTTTGAGGGACTGCGTTCTTTAACCCACCGGATTCTCCCCATCGACATGCAACCGTCGGGCAACCTTTTTTTGCGTTTTTGGCGGCTTTTCCCCCCCCTAACCCCTCAAGAACCGGGCTGGAATGGACCCCATTCCCCAACCTGATTGCTGACAATTTTTTTCAATCGCACCAAAATTACTCCGCCATTTTTTTCCGCCTTTTTTTCTACGGTCCAGTGTACCGGTCACCCCGTTCCTGCCCCCCGAACCCGTGGGCGACACCCCCCGGTACTTCTTTCCAGCAGACTGACCCCCTTGAGTTGCCATTGCTTGGCATGGAAACCTTTTCTTCCCCCAAATTCCCCCCCCCCAGGCGATTTCCTGTTCTCCCTGGCGCAATTTCTGGATTCAGTTCCTTTTTTTTTTGCTGACCTTACTTCTCTTGCACCCAGAAGAAGACCGGGCCGCAAAGTGCGCTTCTGGGCCCCCCCCCTGACGTGTTGAAATCCCCCAAGCCCTTTGGTGCTTTTTCCAGTGATTCTTCTTTCCACCCCACACGAGCACGCAGGGGGTTCTCCCCCCCCGTTTTTTTTTTTTTTTTTTCACTGGGTATTGTTTTATTCCTGTCCAAACTGCTTCTCTTCCCCGTTCGTCCCTGATCTTGCCCACCCAAAGACCCAACGTTTGGCCATCTTCTTTTCTTTTTCCGTATGGACTTTTTTTCTTTTAGGAAGAACACCCCAACTTTTTCCTGGGGCCCCCCCACCATTTTTTTTTTCCTTACCGTTCCTCGCGACAGGTTCGACGTGAATGCTTCGTCAAAATTTTTTTTTTCAATCAACACTTTTTCGTCTTTAGTTGCGCTATCGACAAAAGTTTTTTTTTGGTGGAGGGGAGGTCCCTCCATGTTATTCCCTCTCCTTGCAATGGTCTATTAGTATCCCGAGTTTTCTGAGGATGAGTCGCCCCCCGAGCTTTTTTTGGTTCAATTTGGTTCCCGAAACCTGCTATAGACCTTCCCCCCCACCATTCCCCCTGCATGTTACACATCTACTTTTTCTGCTGCTTTTTCATGCGCCAATCCCCCCCCCCTTCCACTTAGTTTTTCCCTTGTTCGGACCCTGAAACGCCCCCCTGCTCCTATTTCCCGCCTTCCCCCTATTTCTCCCCCCACAGGGCTCATATTCTCCGCTGACCGTGAACACACACCCCCCCCAAAAAAACCCCCCTTGCCCCCCGAATGTTTTTTTTTCAGCCTTCCCCCCATTTTCCGGTTTTTTGTTGGTTGGATACAACATTTTTTTCCTCAACTCACCCTCGTTTTTTGTAGAACCTCCTCCCCAATTTCCCCCACTCTTGAAACCAACCCCTCAAAGGAAGTTTTTAGTCTCTTCTGAGGTTCCTTTGATCGTGACTCTCCTTACATTCCTTAGAAACCTTAAGGGACTCGTCTTCTTTTACGTTTTTTTTCGTTTCCCCCTCTTAGTCCACGAAAGTAGGTCGTCAAACTTCCTTTACCTGGATTCCCTCCTCACCAATGTCCCCTCGCTTTTCGGCCCCCCAAAGAAACCCCCCACGCCTGGTTTTTTTTTTTTTTTTTTTTGGTTTTTTTTTTTTTTTTTTTTTTTTTGTTTTTTTTGCCGGGCCCCCTTGAGGAAAGACTTTGAATTACTTCTGCCACATCGTCAGACCTCTGCTCCCCTTTTTTCCCCGCTTAATCTGAAAACTTTCCCCTTTATTTTTTTTTTGTGCATGCTTTTCTAACTTCCGGTGGAGGCCCCCCCCCCTTTTTCGCCCCCGTTTTTCCCTCACATAAACCTTTTGTAACTTTCCTTGTAACCTAGCCCTCCGTAAGCCTTCTTCCACGAATTTTTTCATTTTTGTTTCTCCTTCATAAGGCATCGACTCCATTCCTTGGCCCCCAAATTCTAACTTTTTGCCATTGATTTTTTTCTTACCCCCGGCACCCCCCTTTACCCAACCACCTCGCGTCCAGGACTTCCCCCTACGTCCTACCAACCTGTCCTTTTGTTTCGCCTTGCTTTTTCCCCCCGCCTTGTTTTTCTTATTTCACCCTCGCCCTTTTTCTCCTGACGTAATTTTTTCACCTGGCTCTGGCCCCCATTGTACAGTCCGGTATTGTCCAAATGTTTTTAAATTTTTTTCCTCTCTTTCAGTCCCTCAGGAGGACTCTCTCTTTCCTCCTTTCCTGTTGTTTGGTTGTTTTCTTCGCTGATTTTCAAAATTGCCCCCTTTGTCCCTACCTTTTTCCTTTTTCGTGGCTCATCTTCTGATAATACCCTTCGAGAATCCCCACCCCCCAGCGGGGAGCCCGACGGCAAAAGGTTTTTTTTCCCTTTTTTTTTTCTTTTATTCTCCCCCTGTCTAACTTTTTTTTTTTTTTTCTTTGTCGTTTTCCCCCCTCCCATGAGAATTTCTCTGTAGGTTATTTCCAGTATGGATAGTTCTTTCACACTTTTGCTTCATCCCCACTTTTCTTTTAATCCTTATGTCTTGTTGACTTTTCCCATTTTTCCCATTAATTTATTGACACTCTCTTTCGTGTTTTCCGTATTCGACCTTTCCTGATTTTCAACACGACTTTTATGTCCTTTTCGAGGGGAGCGTTTCCAGCTTTTTTCTCTCTTTGTCCGTCTTCCCTTTTGGTCGGACTGGGCAGGACGGTTTTTTATTTGGTTTTTTTGTGCTTTGACAGTTTCGTCTTTCTACGGTCCCCCTTCGTGTTCAACCGTTTTGAAATTTTTTTTTTATGTTTCACGATCTGTTGAAAACCCTCGGGAAATCCCATGACCTTTTTTTCTTTCGGCTGTCCTAACTCCCATGGAATTCATCCCCGTACCTTCGGGGGCCCGCGTTCTTCCGGTTTTTTATCTTTTCCCTTTTTTGTTTCTTATAGACTTGCCTCCAAACCCCCCCAACCCCCCCCCCCCCGGCACGTTTCTTTTTGAGCCTGTGTCGCCAAAAACCGGGCTTTTCCCCCCTTTCCAGTGCCGGAAACTGCCGGGCGTTCCTCAGATTTTGTTCCTTTGCCCCCTTGAGAATTGACGACTTCCTTGCTTTTTTTTTTTCTTTCATCCCCCTTTCGTCACGATTTCCAGTCCCTTTTTTAATAGTTTTTTTCTTGCAGCTTCTTAGGGGACCTGGCGCCCCTTTTTGTACCCTCGACTTCCTTTGTGGTCTCTGTATAGCTTTTTCCATCTTCTGGGGTTAAACACCGGACCCCTCTCTTTCGGGTTTTTCCTACCCTTTTTTCATAGAACGCGGCGACCTCCCATGCAATGGTTGCGAATGGCCCTTTCGTAGCGCCCTCCCTTTTCCCCCGTTCGGACTATCGGGACTACCGTGTTATGTTTTTCCTTTTTTTTTCACGCCGACCCCGTTTTAGGAGCGCATGACAAGTTTGCCCCCTCTCCCTCCTGCTTCATTCCCTTTTGTTCATACCATTCCCCTCTTCTACTCGGCCTGCTTTTTGGTGTAAACTTTTTTTGTTCCACTTTCGTATACGAACGGCGTTTTGAGTCCCCCCCCCACGAATACCCTCCACCCTTGCCTGTATTCTTTGCAGTACAGTTTTTCCCCCTACTTTTTTTTGGGTTGACCTTTGGAATAATCCCAACTGTATTCCCCACCATCCTTTGTCATTGGAATTTTTTTATTCCCCGAAATTCTCCTTGTGAGGTCCTTTTTTTCGGTTTTGACACCGAGCCTTGTTTAGTGGCCTAGGCCCAATCCTTTTCCCTTATTTTACCTTGTTCACATCCTTTTTTTTTTTTTCTCCTGTTTCTGGGTTTATTCGGGAAGTCCCAAGGCAAATCCTGTCCCCCCTCGGATACATTTCACCGGCCCCTTTTATCCCAGAATTTTTTGTTCAGCCGGTGAGGGGGACCCGTCCCCCCCCCTCTCCTTCCTTTCTCGTTTTCTCCCCCATTGTCTTTCCGGAGTTTTATTGTCAGGTTTCCCCAAAACTTTTGGTTAACCTCCCCTCCCCCCTTTTTTTTCCTGATGGTTGTGCGGCCACTTCCCCTTTTTTTGGTCTGTGTTTGAGACGCGTTTCCATGGCGTTTTTTTTTTTCCCCATCTTTTTAAACCCCCCTGATCCCCCTCTCATGTGAACTTCTTATTTGTTCCCTTTCCTTATTCCTTCTCCTCTACTTCGACTTCAAGTAGGGGCGCCTGGTTCCCCCCTGTCCTTTTACCCCAATTTGAATTAGGTGTTTTCCTTTTTCTCCGGATTGGGGTGATCTTTTACTTCTTTCCTTCTTCCCTTTGCCCCCTTTTGTCTGTGGTTTCTCTCTGGTCAGGATTTCGTGCTTTTTTCCCGTTTGACCCTTTTTGACCATGCCGCGTGCGCAGGAGGCTTCCTGGGAGTTTCTGATCCCCTTTCCCTTTGTTTCCCCGTGCTCTCTTTTTTTTCTCTGGTGTTCAAACCTCATTCCTTTTCAGTTTGTCCTGTTTTTTTTGGTTACATGGTTTTTAAAAATGTTTTTTTTTGTTCTCTTTTTTCAATCCTCTTCTAATTTTTCTGCCTTTTTGTGTGTCCCCCTTCTTTTTCTCGATTGTTTGAGTGTACCTGAAAATTTCCCTCTTTTGACTTTTTTTTTAACTTTTCCCTTCCTGATGCTTCCCTTACTCCGTCCACCTTTTTTTTTTCATGTTTTCCCCCGATGTTTGCGGGCATTTAGACCTCCCCCCCCCCTTCCTTTTTGTGTCTTCCCCCATATGGGCTTCCTGTGTCCCAACTTTGTTTGACACGTTGGTAGTCATTTCTTCCCCGTTTTTCTAATCCGCACCTTAATCTGACCTTCCTTTTCCCCCCCTGTCGTTCCACGGCTTGTTCTGATAGGTTTTTTCACGCGCTTTGACTCCCTTTTTTTCTTTTTTTCTTTCCCACCTCCTCATACTTCTTTATTCCCCGATAGAAACAAAGCAAAGTAACCCCCCGCCCGGTTTCCCTTCCGTTAAAGCAATCCCCGTTGCGACTCATTCTCACTGGTGCCATTATAAGCATGTCCAGCCCTTTCCTTTTCCACCCTCTCCATGGCGCGTCCACCCTTTTTTTTTGGATTCCCCCTTAACAAGGCCCACCTCCCTCTGTAGTAGAACTGCCCTGTCGTCTTTTCGTAATGTTTATTCAGGTATTTTCCTTCTAGTGCTGAGGTGATTTTCCCCTTTTCTATTTTCTTCTGGTACCCCCT
>Ga0179593_1554769_pt1 | contig 15653 bp, 19 predicted proteins | sample CZODoug2_1_08_16_FD_185931 | JGI IMG/M metagenome (GOLD analysis project Ga0179593, IMG submission 185931) | Vadose zone soil fungal communities from Angelo Coast Range Reserve, California, USA - CZODoug2_1_08_16fungal (PacBio error correction) | ecosystem: Environmental > Terrestrial > Soil >... | reverse complement strand
CGCTTTTTTATGTCAGGCATGCGTGCCCCCGCACCTTTTCAGTCCCGACCTTCTATTTCCCGTTCAGTCACCTTTCCCTTTCCTATCTTTTCCTTCCCCCCCACCACACCGCTCCAATGACCGCCCTCATCCAGCAACCTCCCCCGCCCCTCCTCCCTTGGTCTTCATTCCGCCAGTCAAATCCTCCCCCTATTTGGATCCTTTGAAATATCCCATTTTATCTCTTTCACGCCCTTACATCCTGTGCCTTCCCTTCATACTCCACGATCACCCCTGCCCTTTTTCGCCTACCTAATGCCTTCCCCTGTTTTTTTTTCTCAATCAATTGACAACCTCAAAGTCCTCAAACCCCATCCATCACCTTTACTTGATGCCACTTTTGCCAGTGGAATATCCATGCATTTTCTCCTCTTATCCACCGATCGAAATCCTCACCTGTTACGCCTTACTCAGCTTTCATTTTTTTGCTCGATCCCTTTTTCTTTTTCTTACCAACCCGCGACACCTGTCAATACTCCTGAGTCTTTCACAACCTTCTATCATGATTGCGGAACAGACCGATGCGTCCTTGCCAAGAGGTAATCGTCTGCTCCCGTTCCCTTTTTATCAGGTACATCACCCACCAGTCACCCTTTCAAATTTTGCATTTTTGTTCATCTTTTACTATAACGGAAAGGTTTTAATTTCGTCGATCACTTGGACCCTCTCTAAATCCCCATTCCCCACCACCCAACCTCCAGTTCTGGTTCTCCCGATTTATCCCCTCGACCCCCCCTCTACGGAAGAGGGAGATCCGCTTCATAGCCAATCAGTCCTTATTTGCCGATGCTTTTCTAATTTCTGAATTTTCAAGCACGCGATCATCTTGTTCCGGTTTTTTTTTCGTTTTCGAAATTCTCAGTCACCGCCAACTTGTTCGGCTCTCTCACCCCCCAGAAGATTCCGTCGCCCCCCGGGTTTTCGTCAATCCCCCTTTTCCTTCCCTGATCCCATTTGAAGTTGGTCTCCGACTCCCCCAAGTGAAGATTTTGCCTCTCAACTCCATGACATTGCCCCTCTGACCCCCAACATCATTTGCCGTTCGTACAACAATGCTTTCCGCCCCTCTTTTCCTCTGATTTACAGAGGAAGCTCTCGTCGCCGCATTTAACATGACGCAATTCCCCCACTTTCATCCTTCCTCCAAACGCCCAACTCCAGCGCCCCCTCGCGCCATTCAGGTGGAACTCAACATGTTTTGCCCGCCCCTTTTTTTTCCCCTCCACATTTACCCCCCCCAACGTTGCCTCTTGTGTACTTACTAGAACTGTTGTCTTAGCCAGTTCCTTCATTCATTCTTCCTCCCCCCCCCCACCTTAAGCCTAAGGAACCCTCCAACAATCGACATATGGTACCCTGAGAAACGCTTGCTCGGCCCTCTCCCCCTGGAACTCCTCGCTAGCCAACGTTTCCACCCCCCCATTTGGCTCTTCTTTCTTTCTCTTGACCACGCGAGGATCAATTTATGATTCCCCCTTCTTTTTTATACCCCCTCCCATGCTTTTATTTTACCTTCCCCTAGATCTCACCGGGGCTTTGAAACCCATTTTTTTGACTTTAACTGCACGCCTCTCCCCGGGGACGATACTCAGATCCAAATCCATTCCTTCTTCTATAGCCTTACCTGTGGGTAATTAAGCACGACTTCCGCCGATCTCCCCCCTTTTTTTTTGCACCCGGCAACAATAGCCCCACGTGGGCCTCCCTCCTGTTGTTGAGTTATAGGGCCTATTTACGGAAAAATGGTTGTTGGGCTTTCCACCAAAGTTGGGGAGGGATCGCTTTTGTATTACCCTGCCCAGGAAGTAATTTCTATCCAATATTGTGACTGCTATGTCCTTTTTCTCGGCGTGCGCCACTCTCCTTCCTCAATTCCCTTCGCAATCTCTGGGTTTTTAGTGGTAAATCCATAATCGGCGGGATTTCCCCACCTCCTCTCCTTTCTGGTACCTCTCAAGGCCAAAGAACTCCCCCATCATATCACGTTTGGCCCCCGTGTCTAGAAACTTTTTTTTGCGTGCCCTCCGTGACGCACTCTTTGAAGGCAGTCATTCCTCTTTCTTTTTTTCGCGGTAAGTTTTCCCTTTCTTCCTTGAAGTTTCTATTGCCACCGCCTTGTCTAGGTCCCCCTGCACTTTTTGTGGGCCTTCACTCATTTCCCCCAGGGGCCCTCACGTGCAACCCCCCCTTTTCTATTCCATCTGCTGTCCAGGTTTATTTCTTCTTAGGTCCCTTTTTGGATTAAGGGAGGAGGGCGTTTTCCTTTTCCTTTTTTTAGACTTCGGCCCTAATTCTTTCCCGCCTGTGCCTCGGCTATAAAGAGGGAGCGCTCCCGCGTTCCCTTTCCCCTTATTGAATTCCCTTTCCAGAATGTTTTTTTCCTTTGAGCCAGTGAACCGTCTTTCTGAATATTCAAAATAACTGGTTGCTTTCGGAGGACCCCAGCTCGTCTCCCCTCTTTGATTTTTTGTGCACGACACGTTGACGGTTTTTTGGAGAGAGCCCACACTTTCGTTTTTTTCTCTAGTACATCCCATCCTAGAACTATTCGGCGTCGGGAGAACCCACCGCGTCGAGAGACTCTTTTCCTTACAGGTCCTTCTGGACGATTTACTTAGCCTCGGGCCCCTGATTACCGCGGTGATGCTTTCTCCCCCCCCCTAACCACGCCTTTTTTTGTTTGAGATTTTATCTACCCCCCAGCCGGGACCGACGAACCCCCCAGGACCATTGCCGGCGGGCATTCCGCCAAATTGAGCTCTTCCCCCCCCTTTTTTCCTGAGTGACTTTTCTGTCTGATGCGCTGGGAGCGCTGCCGCGCTGTCCCTTTTCCTTTCCTCGTTGGTGAAGCTTCGGTCATGAAGACCGGGGGTCTTCTTTCTTGGGGCGCGTTCGTGTTCAAGACTTTTGAGCAGCCTTTTCCGAAGCAGGCTTTTTTTGAGTACGCGTGCTCCCCGTTCCCCCTCGTTTTCCCTTCTTTATAAATTTAGCGGTGAAAATTCCCCTTTCTTGGCCTTTCTCCAATACTAGGGTGGGTTCGCGTGTTTTTTCTTCCCCGTGGTCTTTTTGCTTGAATTTTCAAACCAAGTGGGCATTTTTTCCTTTCCTGCTCCCTGTTTAGTGGATAGTTTTTATTGATTGAAGTCTGGTTCCTTTCAGTCAGGGCTGGGGCTACGCTCGTTTATCTAGCTCTCTTCTTTCCCTTCTTTGTTCGGAATGTCTCCTTCGATGGGCGGAGGATGTTGCCGTTCTTTTGATTCTCTTTGTGGCTAATTTTTAATTAAACAAGTTGTTTTTTGGTTCTTTGGTTTCTGGCTCACGCGCTTTTCTTTTTCTCCCTGCCTTCTTCCCTGGTTCGAAGGACCAGCGCACTTGTTTCTGAGTCGCTGGCTGCTACCCCGGTCAGTCACCCGCGGTTGATTTCAGGGCATTCTCATTATCCGTCATACCCGTCAAATTTTAATAAATCGCCTTTCTACACCCCTCCCCCCTGGACTCCCCCCCATTTAATAACGACCTCCATCCGCGCCCAAACGCCCTTTGCGAATCTCCCCCATTCTTCCCCATTTTACATATTCAAAATCTTCCCCGTAGCCCTTCATCCTCCTCCCTCCTCCCTTCCCAAGATTCCAATTAAAGATTTTAGCCTCCTGTCCTACATGCCCTCTCTATTCCTTTCCAGTGTCAACCAGCTGTCCGTCGACCAAGCACTCGTCATACCCCCCCCTCTTTTGTGACAATTGTCCCGTTGCCACTAGGAAGCCTTTTTCATTCTTCGGTTCATCCCCTCCAGGATAGCCTTTCCCTATTTGTTTTTTGCACGCGTCCCTCCGGCGCATCTTTCCTTTTAGCTTCCCCCAAAGTCAAGCGCAAAAATACTCTCGACCGCCGCCCGCTCCCCCCTTTGACCTTTAAAACCCCCCACCTTTCCACCGCCCTTCTTTCTCTTCAATCTTTTTTCCTCTTTTTGCATCGCACAGGAAGAATCATGGACATCCCCAAGTTCAATCCATTTACTCAGCCTCCCGCTTAGCCTGTATTCCCTTTTTTTATCACGCGGAAACGTTTTCCTGGGTCGTAGTCCCCGATTTTTTGCACATTTCCCCCATTTCCTCATAGTCCAAACCGCAAAAAGTCTTCTTCCCCGATAAACTGCACCCCTCGGCTCCCTCTCCCGGAGCCTCGCCTGGATGTTCAAGTTCTGTATCTTTCTTTCCGAGATTACCTTTCTGATTTGGCATCGCCTCCGAAAGTCCCCATTTCTTTTACCCCCTCCCTTTCGAAAGGAGTGAATCGAACACGGTCTTCTGGCCGTTGTCCCCCCCTCCCGATTTTGCCCTCCCCCCTTCCTCTTCAACTCAATGAAAACCTCCTGTGCACTCACCGGTCCCATTCCCTTCTTTTCTTCCAACTTTTTTCCGTGAATGGAGGTCCAATCCCTATTTTCATTCCCGCCTTGCCATCGGCAATTTTCCAGACCATTAGCAATTTTTTGCCGCCCGCCTCCTCCCCCTTCGGATCCCCCCTTCTTCGCAGTCTCCCTAGAGCCATTCCTTCGCTTACTGTTGACATTCTGCCTTTCACATCTTCTATGACAAGGCCACCCCAAACCCACCCTCTCTGACCCAGAGCCTTTAAAGGAGATGGCAGCGTGCCGGCCAACGCCCCCCCATCCTGATCCTTCCTTTCTGAGGACTTGTTCTTTAGTTTTCCTCGCCACGAAAATACTATCGCCAAACTCCCTGGGACTTTTTCCTGTGAGCCTGGACACCCGCCTCCCCCCTTTGGTTTTTTTGACCCCCTCTCCCCCCCCTTCATGAATATTTTTACAGCCTGACTCCCCCCCTAGAGTGGCGCCACCGGGAAAGTTTCCCTCTCTTGGGTTTTCCCCATTTTCAACGCCAGATTTCCCTAGCGGACGAGTAATAGCCTTTCCCTTATTGGTCCATTACTTTTTCTTGTGTGGTATTTGCTCCCTTACCCTAACCTTCTTTCCTCCCCCCCATTTTTGTTGGCACTTCCGAGCAACAGAGTGTTTCCGGAAAGATTGCTATCCTTTTCCTGATGATAGATAGGTGCCTTTCCCGTACCACTTTAACTCCCCCCCCTTTGGGGGATCTTTCCCAGGTGAGTTTAGTTCCGTTCCCCTTTTCTTCTCTCCCGTATGTCTATGACCCTCGTCCCGAATGCTCTCTGCTTCGCTTTCCCCCCCCTTAATTGTTGAAACTTTGTCACTCACTTTTTTTCCTTTTTGCGGTCCTCCTTTTTCCAAAATTCGCTTGGTAATTCTTGCTCATTCCCACCCCTTCCCTTTCGGTGGGTCCTCCAAGGGCCACAAGATGCCCATTTGTCGTTTTAGCATTTCCTATTTTTAGGGTGTCCACAACGCACGACCGGATTTGCAGGAAGTTTACCATTCTCATCCTTTTTTTCGCGTTAAGGTGGTTCCAGCAATTTCCTCCCCTTGCCTTTTGGCACCCTCCCCTTCGTCATTTTTTTTTGTTCCCTTTTTCTTACCACTTATGAAAGGCGGATCTAGTGACCTTTCTCTTTTCCTCTTTCTTTAGCTTCTTTTGCGGAGCCGATTTTTGTTCTTCCCTGGAGGTCCGTTGTTTCGTTCTCTTTTTCCCTTTGATTGAACGGCGTCTTGCTAGCCTTGCCGGTACGATCACTGAGGATTTGGACTTTACTACTCGTTTGAAGTCTTGAATTCCTACTGTGTTGTGCCCGTTGAGTTGCACAGGCCCTTTGTCATGAGTGACGTTTTTTCCAAAATATCTTGGTTGGTCTACCGAGCCGCCCTGGGATGTCTAGATTTCTTCGCCATTTCAAGCTGTTGTCGACTGCCTGTCACCCCCCCCTAAGTTGCTTGACGTCGTTTTGCAGGTACTGTCTCCCCACATCAGCCCTTCTTGGCGGCTTCTCATCCCTCGAGGCAGTGGCCTGTCTGTTGCTCTTGATTTCCCGATTTCCGATTTAGCCTTCGTCCTTTCCTTCGATGACGCTGTGTTCCTCTAGGGTTTCATCCCCCCTCCGCACTGGCCTTTTTTTTTTGTTTGTTTGTTCCCCCTTGACACGACGGGTCGAAGCCGACCATTTTAAACTCTTTTCTATTTCTTTGAAGAATAAAGATCGCGGGATTTCCCTTTTAGTGAACTTGGTTGATGTTCCTGATCCTAGGGCGCGCTGACCTACTTCTTTGCTTTGTCTGTGACTGTTGGCTTTACGCTTCCTTTTCTGAACTTCTTGTGGGTTTTTCCTCTTCGCGGTCTTGATCTTTGTGGGGGTTCTTGCGAATTCCTCGCTCCAGCGAAACTGCCTCAGCTTTTCGCCTAATTTTGACCCTTAGCGATCTTTGCGTTTTGCAGCAGTATCCCTCCACCAATCTGGACGCGTGGAACTTCTCCTCCGATGGGTTTTTTTTTTTGGGATTTCCTTCCTTTCCCTTGCGGTTGTTCCTTGTTTCTTCATTTTTCCTTTGCAAACAGGGGGGCATTCGCTGCATTTCTATTGTGCTGACACATCTTTTTTGTTCTTTTTCCGGATTCGGGCCGGTCACCGTGAAGTTTGTTTATTATCAGGGTAATGTTTTCCGCGTATGGCTTCGGCATTTTTTCTTATTGGGCGGATTTCTTGGCGGGATTATTTTTTTCTCTTCTTTTTTCTGGTATTAATCCAACCGTGTGTGTTTGACGTCTACCTTTCGAGCCGTAACGCCCGTGCCCAGCAAACTTCCCTTTTTAGGATCCCGCGCATTCTCTTCCTTTTAACCTTGTGTTTGTTGCGGCGAGTCGTTACCCAATTCCTTCCTGGGGGTTTGCTTTCCACCCAATTCCGTTTTCCCTTTATATTCCCGTCACACTTTTTTAATTAATCGTGATCCACCACCTCACCCGTCCCAGTAACGATCCCATCAACCCTTCCTGAACTGTGCAGTCCCGAACAAGCCATCCTCCCATCAGCCCCCCCCGCTTTTATAATATCCCCCTAGCAAAGCACTTAAGAATTGGGCCAGCCATCCGGCCCCCACTCAAAATCCTTTGCGTTCCCCCTTCTTTTTTATGCCCCCCCCGTTTTAGAGTCTTTGCCAACGTCAACCTCACTCCCCTCCTTTTTCCCCACCCTTATTGGAAATTGCCAGTGTTCGGCCCTCGTGTTTGTTTCCGTTAAATACCCCCCACAAGGATTACTGTCCCCTTTTTTCACGCTTAATCCCCCCCCTCTGAATCTGCCGTTTTTCTTCCCGCTCTCAGGCTGCACAAGTACCTTCCAAGCATCACGCATCAGGCGCTCCCTCAACCCCCTCATGATTCTGGCCCGCCAACTTTTGCCGTTTGCCAAGCGGTCATCGTGTAGTTCGTCCCTTTCCGACCCACCGGTGTCACCCCCACTAATTGTCTCCGATTTTCCACCTCCAGTACTATCACGACGGTTTCGGGTCTTCCGAGACCGGCTTTTATAGTTCTTCCAGCCATAATTCACCCCCCCCAACTCCTTTTCTTTTTCCCAGATAACCCTCCCTTCACACGTTCCTTGGTAGGGCGCTCGCGCCCCCTCTATTAAGCATTTTCCTCTTCCCCGTTATATTTTGGTCTTCCCTTTGAAGGAGGGGTCTTTACGGCATCGTCGAAGCCCCCTTGCTTTCTCCCAAACCCGCTTACTTGACCCCTGGGCTCCGGAAATCCCGTTTCTTCTTTTTTCCCACCTTTTCTTGGGTATCCGACATAACCACCGAAATTTTGCCTTTTTTTTTTTTTTTTTATTCAATTTAAATGACAATTTATTTAAACTCCCCCCTAAACCACATTATTGCCCCTATCCCCCCCCCCTTTCCCCCTTTACCGGTCGGCCCCCCCCTCTTGTATCTCCTGCCCCTCTGCATCCTTCTCGTAAATCCCCCGGAGGAGGCCACTATTCCCCTAACCCTTAGCCGCCCCTCCCATTACTTTTCCCCCTTCGGATCCTAAAGCTCCAGCAATCCTTCCTAGAGCAAATATGATCCTTTGCAGGAACCGGATATCCCCCAAGGCCCCCCACGTTGCACCGACAAACCACCCCCCCCCCCCTTAATGCTGTGGCTCTCTCTCCCATGTCCAGAGACTTGCCCCCCCCCCCTTTCCGTTTTTGTGCCACTAACCCCCAAGTCGGTCCCTTGCTTCCTTGCCTTTGCGTTTTTTTTTTGTTAAGATCCCCCCCCCCTAAATACTCATGATGCTAGCACCATCCCCGTGAGTCTTCTGGGCCCTTTTCTTTTCTTGCCACACCTAGAGGTCTCCCGGGTTGCTTCAATTCCCTTCAACAACTTTCCCCCCGCTCAATTGAATTTGGGTCTTTATTCCTTTTAGGAGTCGTGGCGACCCTCGGAAGTTTTCCCTCTCTTTTTTTTTTTTCTTTTCGGGATGCAACCTGAGCCCCTAGTCTCCATAGCCCCAAATCTATTCGAGGATATAGCATTACGGGCCGTTTGTACCCACAACTTTCACCCACGTCCCTTCTTCCCCCCCCACCTCCATTCCGGCCTCCAGGTTCCTTTCAAAAGCGGCCCGATTCTCTCTCTTTCTCCCGTTTTTTGTGTGAGTCTTTTGCCCGGAAAAAACTTGTTATGTTTGGCTGACCCACTCAAATGGGAGGTATGCTTTGTTTGTCGTATTTTTGTTTTCGCATTATACCCCCCTGTACTCTGTTCTATCCTTACGAAGGGTTTTGGATATGACCTCACCGATCGGCGTTAGCTTGCATCCCCCTTTTTTTCTGTGACAACCCGAGTTGCCCCCTTCTCATGTCACCTTTTTCTCCCCCCCAAGATCCCCTTTGCGGGTTAACTTTTTCTTCTTCCCACCCTCATCGGTGGTCAATTCAAGGGCCAGCCATGATGTCCCCTCCAACTTTTTTTTTTGCATCGTCTCTGTGCGCTGAACTCCCTCTTTTCACTCCTTAAAAGTTTCAAATTGATGTAGAATTGTGTTGCCTTCCGGTCTTCCGTTTTTCCAGTACCTCTTTGTCTTTCCCATGCATGGCTTAAGTATTCATCGGTTGCCCTTGTGGGCCCTTTTCCCCCCGGGTGTCTTTGCATCCTAGTTGCAAAATCTATTCCAGCGAATGTTTCTCTATTTATTTTTTTTTGGCTTCTCCGCGAGCTTTTCTGGAGGGCGGGTTATTGTCCGGAATAGTTCCTTGTGACGGCTTCCCGTCTCCCTCTCTTCCTCAGGACATACTCCCTTTCCTTTAAGCCTTAATTGACGTTTTTGCCGGGCCTTTTTTCGTTCTTTCCCCCAGGAATTTGGCATTTTTTTTCTTATTGTGGCACATCTTCTTGGTTCTGTATCCCCTTCACCGATTCCCGATGTATTTAGCCGTTTCCCTCCCCCCTTGTCCCTCCCCCCCCTTAAGGGCTTCTTTTCAGTTGGGGCCTCGGGGCCGGCGATTACCTCTTTTTGAGGTTCTTTGCGTGAGAAACCCGGCCCTTTTTATTCGAATCATTCTGACCCTTTCCCCTCACTTTCTTTCGAGCGCCTGAGGCCGTTTTTCTCTTCCGCTTGAGGATTTATAGGGAAGCTCTGCTTTTTGTTTTTTGTTCTTGGCGATCAGTGCCACCTCGCTCCGTCTTAGACAGGAACCCCCTTTTACTGTGATAGTACAGGAGTTTGCCCCCCCAATCGCGGGACATTTGCCTTGTCTGTGTTGCCATGATGCGGGCTCTAGACCGAATCTGAACAGCTTTGCATGATGGCGACTCCTCCTTTTGACTGCTTGGAAGAACTGTTCATTTTTTTTGCGGGAGAGGAGGTGTTCTTTTTCCTTTTGGAATTCTTTCCCAGAGGCGTCAGCCGTGCAGATCCTTTAGTCTTTGCCCGAAAACAAGAGTTACTTTAAAGAATACTCCCTAGTACTCCCCCATTAGCGTTCACTCCTTTTTTTGTCCCGATTGGCAATGGCAAATTCAACTTAGTTTTGAGAACGTGCCGATGATTGTGTGTCGTTTTCGGGAATCTTCTAAAAACCAGGCCATCTCCGTGCATCTAGCGGGTTCGGTAAAATCCGTTTTTTTTTTGCTTGCCGGAGCTGCGGTCAAGTGTGATTGCCTTTTTTTTTTGCTTTCCTCTAATGGGGCTCCTGGGCGCAGAATTGGCGGATGGCTTGAATTTTAATTTCCCTCTTTGGCTTTTTCTGTCGTATTAACGTGGCGTTCGTTTGTTTTTTTTTGGTATCACGCTATAATTACAAAAATGTGACGGGTGCGGTTTCCTAGGTGAAGGTCCTACATCACATAGGAGGGGTCGGCATGCACATTTAGTCCCTCTTAAGAAGTTGTGAGAAGGCACGTTTGTCTCCCCACTTTTTTCCCGGCGTTCCCCCGTTTCATTGCAGAATGATCACCCTTATGTAACTTGTGTGAATCATAGCTTTCCCCACCCTCCACGCTCACGTCCCGAACCTGATATACACGCCGCATACCCCTCTTTACAACAACCAGCCAAGATCCAAGACCCCTATTCAACACTACTTCCTTCAGCCCCCCCCTTCATAACGGCCCGCCATTTTCCTCAAGATCAAATTAACTCCCTTTTTTCGCCTCACTTGAAATGCACTGCGAATTCCCTTTTTGCCCCTTCTCCCCCCAAACGAATCGACACGCAAGTAATCGCCGTCCACCCTCTTCTCTTTTTCCTGACAGTTGCCCCTTTAATCCCGGTTTCAACCGCTAAATGTTCTCATGGTTCCCCGTAACGTTTGTATCGCAAGAGTAATCCTCTGCTCTTGCCCTTTCTTTCGAAGGGATGCAACAACGCCCCCCACGTACCCCCCCCCCAACCCGCCCCCGTCTCTCTTACACACCTCTTCTTCCTTAACTATCCCCCTTTTCCCACCGATGCCGTCGCCATATGCCCCAAACTTTTCTCGTCTCGCTCCCGTCTTTCATAAGGGCCCCCCAGTCAATCCATTTTTCACCTTGAAGAAGTCTCTTAGTACACACGTTTACTATAACGCAGGTCTGTTTTCTCGTCCCCTGCACCACCTCGTCACCCCAAAACCCCAGTTTGCCTCCAAACCACAGTCGAACTGGATATCGGGCCCTTTTCTTCTCCCGCCACCCCACGCGGTTGTCTCTCGAACTTTCCACGTTCCTCGATTCCCCGCTTTCCCTGGATTACTCTTCCGGCCCCCAGTCCCGCAACTTGTCTCCCTCCGTCTTCCCGTTCCAACTGGCGTGTCTTTTACCCCCTTTTTTTTCCTATCCTTCTTTGTTATCATCCCCCAAATGAAGAGGTTATCCACAACTTTGCCCCCCTCACCACCGTCCTGACAACTTTCTTTCCTTGCTGGCCCTCTTGCTTTTCATTGCCGCGCCTCCAATCATTTCAAACTATTCCCGCAAATTTAATTTTAGTCCCCGCCATTTCCAAAAGTTCGCTCAGTTTCCCAGCATAAACTGAGAATCCCCCCCAATAGCCTACCCTCTCTTTTTGACCCCTTCTTGCGCATTCGACAATTGATTGGCAACTTCCCCCCCCCTGAACCTGACCCTAGCCATGCTGGTACTCTTCCCTCTCCTGGACCCTTAGCCGCTGTTTCCCCCAACGCCTTCGCCTCTTTTCAGCTCTCCCTCTTGGTGGAGTTCACTCCCCCGAAAACCTTAGCTGATTAAAAACGTTTTCTTCTCTATTGTCGCTTTACTGGCCTGTACCCACCGCGCTAACTGCCATCGCCCTCAAAATTACCTCTTTGCCTTTTTTCTTTCCCGCCGACTCCTTGCGAGTGGCTTTCAGCGGACCTTTGCGACCCCTTCTTTCTGCCAAATTCTACTCCCCCTGAGAGTCAAGACAGTCCCCCACCCCTATTTTTCGCCGTTTACTTCAGTGGGTAAGTAATGCGCAAAGTTTTACTCCCCCTCTCCCCCACTCCCAGTTGCCATTTGTTTCCCTTCCCCCCCCCAAATTCCAATTTCCTATGGCCCCTAATCTCTCTATTTCCATGACTTCTCGTTTGTTGTTCCTTCCGCTAGGTGGCCCTTTCTTTCCTCACATGTTCTGTTTTTTCCCCCACACCCAATGTCCATTTTTTTCTTTTTGTCGGACTTTAGTTAATTTTCCGGTTTTGAATACCCCCTTCCTGTTCTATCCCTTATAGGTTCTTTTTGACTGGAATGACTTTCTTCAGTGCGTTCCCTTCCCCCCACTGATTGTTAGCAATTACTGTGACCCTCTCTCTGTTATCGTCCGTTAAACTCCCATATTTCCCCTGTTTAATTTCTTCTCCCTCACCCCCAGTTCCGCGGCCCACTCAAGTTTCCAAGCAAGTGCTGATCTCCCCCCTTTTTTTAATCTTCTTCTTTTCGGGTGCCCTTGAAACTCCGCTTTCCCATGTAGCATTACATTCACCCTAGTCGTTCCTTCCCCAGGGCTAAGTTTTTTTTAATTCCGTTCCCTTCCTTCTTTGCTGCTCCATTAATCGTTTTTGCACCTTTTTGGCCCATACTTCTGTTTTCCAATCTAATAGTCCAACCCATCCCAGCGGCTTCCCCTTCTCTTTTTTCGATGGAGATTTTTCAGTTCGCCGTTGGTGATTCATATTTGCTGTTTTTTAATTGATTTAATAGTTCTTGATTGTCAGCTGGGCAGTTTTTTTTTTTCTCTCGATAACCTTCGAGGGATGCCAGCGCATTGACCTCCTCTACTCAACTGTTTTTTTTCTTTGCCGTATTGTTTCTTCAGAGTGACACTATGTGATTTTCTTCGCACGAGTCCTATTTCTTTTTCTTTTCCGATGATTTAATTTCGCCGTCCGGCTCCTTTTTTGGATTGATCAATTTTCCGGTTGACCTTCGGGGCGTTTTGGCCCTCACTTAATCTGATGGCGGCGGGAAACCTCTACGGGTAGTCGACGGAACGCCCCTCAAACGGTATGTGTTGATTGCTCTTTGTCCAGTGCTTTCTGACGTTATGATGCACGTTATCTGGTCATATACGCCTTTTTTTTTTTTTTGATATTCTCGTTATTGAGAGTTCAATTTTCGTCTACCAAGTGAAGTTGGGATATACTTCTTATTTCAACGACGATTGGTCCCCTTTTTGACCATTTTGACTGGTGTGTTGATTTCGGGAGCCCGTCGCTTTCTGGCGTTCTAGTTCACGTTTCCGGGTCATTTCCTGACTCGGATTGGTTCGACTGCTTTCTTTTTTCTGTTTTTTAAGGAGCGACGCCTTTTAGTTCCCCCCTCTCAACGTGACAGAGCCTCTTGTTTGCTCACTGCCCGATCCTTTCGTTTGGCTAAGCAGTAAATCTCACCATTTTTCTTCTTTTGCAATGCAAATTCTTCTTTTTGATGGAACGTCCTCTTTCTCCAACGTAGACGGCCGGTTGACCGTTGGTGTTTTCAACCTTGGTTATTCTGTGCATTTATATTTGTTCAACGCCTGTCTCTTGTTATTCTTCTTGGATGACGTTATCAGGATTCCCTTTGTTTATCCTTTTTTCCCTCGGGAGTATAGGGTTCCTTAATGGTTTGTTCTGGCTGCTTAGGATTTCTTTCCAATTCTTTAGGCGCGGCGCTATCGTGGGCGTTGGTCTCTTTTTGTGTTTTTTTTTCTCCTTACCAAAGTGTGACGGGTCTGAGTTTGAAATTGAGGCGTCCTTATTCACCTCCAGCCTGCCTCCGGGGGATCATTCAGAACACAGCCTCTTTTTTTCTTTGTTGTTTTCCCGACGCGGTTGCCCTCCCCCACCGAGGATGTTGTCCTGTTCTCCCGACCCATTCCCCGTCAAACCGTCAACACCGGTCCTCGTTAACCAATTTCCCAGCTAACAGATGCACTTCTTTGCCCCTTCACCCTGCCTTTACCACTCCCCCGCCCCTAAGTTTCTAACCGTAAGATACACTGCGTTAGCTCCTCCCCTTCATCCGGAAACAATCGACCACGTCCCATCCTTTCTCACGAGAATGACAACACCCCGAAACCTTGCCCCCACCTCACCCTCCCTCTCAAACAGAAAGTCCTTCCGTTCCATCCCCAACCTCCTTTTTTTTTCCCCCCCCCGCCGTTTCCACCTTAGGAATCCAGGAATCCGCCAGGTTCCTTATCCCCCCCTTTTCGAGTCCCTTTGGGTGTCGCACGCGCCTTTCCCTTGCTGTTTTTGATCGCCGGCCTTTCTTGTTCCCCAAACGTTTGCACCTCCCTTCCCCCGCGCCTCAGCCGCGCCCCACCCCCCCCCATTTACCGTCCTTCGAAACCCCCCTCTTCTTCTCCCCAACGTTTGTCTCTCGGCATCCCTCCCCTCGAGTAATCCTAGGACACCCCAAGGCATTTCAACTTTTCCTTCAGCTCCCCCCCCTCCTCTTTTTTTGGTCGTCATTCACTTCTCCCTCGTTTTTACCTGGGCGTCGTCCGCTTTGTTTCATTTTCTGCCCCTCATTTCAAAACCAAAAAAATGTCCAGTCGTTGCATTCCCTTTTTAAACGGCCCTACCTCTTCCTCCCTTTACCGGCCTCGAGGGAGCTATCTAAATCGCCCTCAAGACCTTTTTTTTCAAGCTTTCGCTTACACGGGTGATATTTTTCCTCTCCCGTCTATTCTTTCTTCAGGCTGTTAAGGCATCGCTGAAGTCCCCCTTTTTCGGCTCTCTCCAATTTTTTCATGCTGACACCGGGGCGTTCATTTTGTCGAATTCCCTCGATCTGCTCGTGTATCCGACCCCAATTACTTTCGTGCTATCCAATGACAAAGTTCCTTTCCCTCCCCACATTTAAAAAACCCCTCTTCCCCTTTTCACCAACTTTAACGTGTCTGGTGCAACCCCATTGTCCCGGGGAGCATTCCTCTCCCACGGAGCGACCCACTATTCCCGTTCGCTAGATCGCCCGAATCATTCTAACTCCAAAAAGTTCGGGTCCGCCCCTGCTCTCTTTCAGCTTTCCTAGAAACTGTTTTCTATGATGCCCTTCACTGATATTCCCACAAACTTCCAACTAGAAGATACTGCCTTTTTTTAAGAGCCGTCTCTTGCGAATATGGCCATCCCTTAGGCCAAGCTTTCGACCATCCTTTGTTACTCTATTTCCTTTTTACACTTGCGAGCGGAGGTTCAGCGTCCCCGAAAATACTCCTTCCCTCTACCTGTTGAGCTCCCTTTTTCAGCTTTTCTTGCTCCCCACCGCGCGCAACGGTTCTCATCATTACAAGCGCCATGAAATCTGGGATCCTCCGCCTTCCCCCCCTGTTTTTCTCGAACCCAATAGTTCAGTGGAGTTTTTCTCACCTTTCAGTCGTTTGTTATCCCTGTTTTTCCCCCCCCCAATATGTCTTTCTTAGCCACGTACTGGCCAGGGATTAATGCGCCACTTTAACCCTCCCCGCTGACACACCCTAATTGAATGTGCATTACCTTCTCTCCCCCCCCGTTGATTCCGTTCAGAGGCCCCAATGATTCCCTTTGTTTTTTCGTATAGGTCCTTGCCGGAAAACCTCTGCTATTGTTTTTCTTCAACCCCCACATGAATTGGGGGAGGTCATAGCGGATTTTAGTTCTAGTAATTTACCAACGGCCATTTGTAAGTGACTATTCCCTTACCGATCTGTTTGACTCCGCATGCTTTTGCCGCTTATAAATCCTGCTCT
>Ga0179593_1501248_pt1 | contig 15653 bp, 10 predicted proteins | sample CZODoug2_1_08_16_FD_185931 | JGI IMG/M metagenome (GOLD analysis project Ga0179593, IMG submission 185931) | Vadose zone soil fungal communities from Angelo Coast Range Reserve, California, USA - CZODoug2_1_08_16fungal (PacBio error correction) | ecosystem: Environmental > Terrestrial > Soil >... | reverse complement strand
CTTTGTTTCCTTCCCGTCGGTCTCCTTCAAGCCTAGTTCTCCTGCTTCCTCTTGTGACATTCCAGGCGCCTGATTACCTTTTCTTCCGATATCAGTCCTCTTCCCCTCCTCATCGAGTTTGCCTGTAGCTGTCTGCCGCCGGTTGATAATTTTTTTTTGTCGTGACGGAAGAAAAGAGCTGTTTCTCCTTTCTCGTGATAGAGGCTTTCTCTTTATAAAGATTTACCCCTTATGTGTCACGCGTGCACGCGTTCGATCTAGACATTCTTTTTTTCGGCCCCGCCCCCTTTTCCCTAGCGAAGATTTTTTTTTGTTCAGGAAGTTAGACACCGTCGTTTGATGCTCCTCCCTTGGCGCGAGCTCCTCCGCTCTTGAGTTTTCGACCGCACATGACGAACGCTGTTACCCTCTTTTTTTCGAGAAAGGCTTCTTTTGCCGAACGGCGCTTTTTCCGACGTGTTGACCTTTCTCCCTCTAGAGCTTTCTCCTTTCGTCTTTTTTTTCTCCCCCCGCGATTTTCTGGCGCACCCTTCCTTGACTTTACCAGATTCCCCCTTCTTTTTGGCGTCCGCTAACCGCTTGCCTTGTTCCTTTCCTTCCTTTGGGCGTGCAGGCACGAATTTTCAGTTTGTATTTTTTTGTTAGACACGGAGGAAGCCCTCAACCCCCTCTTTCGACCATGCCGACCGTTGTCTCACCTTTTTTCCGGAGTCTTTCTTCTCTTGTTTGTAATTAGCTCCCAACCACTTCCACGTCCCCCGGTCTGTGGTTTTTTTTAATACTGGCACGAGTCCTTACTTGATTTTTCCGTCAAGAGTTTTGGCTCTGTTAACCCGGTGGCTGTTCCTCGCTTTCTTTCGAGCAACTGACATTAGGGGACGGTAACCCCCGATCTTTTCCCCCTGGTGTTATGCGTACCTTTAATTATCGTATAATTCCTATTGTGATTGTGTGTACTTTTTTAATACCTTCCCTTTCTTGACAAGTTTCTGATTTCCCTTTGTTCTGCCCCCCCCAGTCTGATCTGAGGAAATTGAGCCCCTTCTCCGGCAACTACTCCGTCTCTCCTCCAATAAAGTTAACCCCCCTGTAATAATACTTCCCCCAACTTAGTTTGGCCAGAACGGTTCTTAGCCCATTCCTCCTCTCCTTTTTTTGACCCAGCTCCGCCGGTAACCTATCGTACAGTCCTTCCCGGATGATTGACCTTCCGTAGGTACATAGCTTCTTCCTCTTTGGACAGCGATGGCATCTTATTTTTCCCGGTATCGGACATTTGCCCCTCATTGGTATTCCTTTGATCGCGGCATAAGAACAAGATTTTATCTTTTCATAACCAGGGACTGTTCCCTTCTTTGTCTTTTTCGATTTTTTTGTGGAAGCAATACTTTTCCCGTGCTGGTTCCTTTTGCAATCCGGGTTCTATTGTCATGGACCCTTCTTACAAGTAATGATCTTTCTTGTTGGTTCTTCCCTTTGGTTTGATCCGATAACGAGGTTTTCTTTGGCTACATTCTTCATTTTCACCTCCTATTGCAGAGCGCTGAACGATGCTTTGGCTCTTCAACCTTCCCTTTTGGCTCCAGCTTAACTTTGAGGAAATCATTTCTCTTTTTTTGATCTTTCTTCCGTCTCCGCCGTCTGGTCCCCATCGACGACTTTCCCCCGCATCAACGGCCGTAAGCGTTTTCACCCGCTGCTCCGCCCTTCCGACGGCGTCTAAGTCTTTTTTGCGACGCCCTTTTCTTTTTGAGCGATGCTATGTCTTACTTCTGCTTTTGGGAGTTCTCGGAATGCTTTATACTTCCCCCCCAAGCCAACCCGTTTTCTCCTTTTATGTTTTCTTCTACCTGCAATGCACAAATAATTGTTTATTGTGGGTTTGAGATCCCATCTATGGTTCTTCTGATGGCTGAATCAACTTCCCTTGGTGGTCGAGGTGCTCTCTTCCTACGGATCTTATTCCTTTTCCTATCATTTTCAACCATCTTCCGCCGCACGGTTGTTTCACGAACCTTCTCCCCCCCAGAAGCAATAGAGGTTCTTCATCATTCTTTTCTTTTTTTTTTCCGCGCGAAGAAGGAGCTTTGTCTCCGACGCGCTCTCTCTTTAATAATCCTCCTTTTTTTGTTTGGAGATTCTCGTGTTCGCCTTCCCCAGATCCGGATTCTTTCTTCCCTTGAGCCCTAGCGCTATTCTCACCCCCCTCTCCGGAGTGGTCCCTTTGACTTTTATCTAGCGTTTTCTTTTTTTCCCCAAAAACGTTCGACTCTTTTGGTTCCCTTCGAGCAAATGAATCACTATCATTTGACAGCGCCCTTTTCCCAGGCTCCCAACATCCTCTTATTCATGTGAAGATTTGCCACACCCTCAAACATTCCGTCTTACCCGACCACAGTGCCAACCTTCCCATTCTTGCCTTTAGCCTCTGGAAAAAACTCCTGAGAGGTTCCTTTTAGATGAGAGATGTTCCCATTTTTCAGTCGTCATGGATCCTTCCCCCCCCCACCTTTTCAACCGCAATCGAATAACCAGAGCCGCGTAAGATCCCCTTTTTTCAGGCGAAAGCAGTAATTCCTAAGTTTTTTTCCTAGCGGGTTGTCCCTTTCTGGAGGTCCTTTTCTTCAAGCTGCCCATTCGGATCGTTTTTTCCTGGGCGGGACGTAAGCGGTGATAAAGCCCTTCTTCCTTCTCGACGATGATGACTCAAGGGAAGCTTTCTTTCCCCTTTTTCGCTGAGCCAGCCAGAAGCCGTTACTTGCTTTTTTTCCCTTGAGGAGAAGGAGCCTTTCTCTTTTCGGCATGCAGCCCCGATGCTTATACGCCCCGTTTTTTTTCCTCCTACAAGAGAAGGCCTTTTTGTTTTTTTCTTTTTGCAATCTGCAATCCTCCACGATCCCCTCTCCGCTCTCAAGGGACTTTCTTCTTGAGTCTCTTTTCTCTACCCCCACCCCACTCCCCCCAGAAGCATGTCCTGCGTTCTAGGCTGATTGTACCTCCCCTTAGTCTTCCCTGACAAGCGATCACAGTTTTTTTCACGCCCTACCTGACACGTTGAGCTCCCCCTGCCCTACATCTTTTATTCAAGCTCTGGCCATTGCGATATCTGTTACTTTTTTTCCAGTGTGGCATCATCATGCCCGTTCTTTTGTTCTCCTCTACGTTGCTAGGTTTCTTGAGATTCCCCCCCTGTCGAGAAGGACAATGTCCGCCCTTCACTTTCCCCCGAATCTGGTTTAAGGCTGTTTCTCGATTCCTTTGTAGTTGAAGGGCTGTGGGGGGCGTGCTCGATCCCTGAGTCCAAGTGAGTGAGTGAAGTCCCAGACCAAGACTTTTTCTTCCCTTTTTTTTTTGCTCCATGGAAAATTTTCACATGCTTAGCTTGCTTTTCGCACACCCTTGTTCCCAATGTCCAATATTAGGATGTTTCTTCCTCTCGAATCCCTGTCCACCGCCACGAGGTTCCCCCCAATTTTCTGTTCTCCCAAACTGCAATCGATGTAATACCTTTTTAACCCCTTCCCTGCCAAGACCTGGTCTTCCTTATCACTCCCTTACGCGTCTTCTGTCAGGTAAACATGACTTGTTTTTTTTTTCCTTTTTAATGGCGCGTAGGAAAACCAGTGTCTTTTTTTTTTTTCCCCATCCTGAGGCCGGTCTTTTTGCTCCCCTTATTTCTCTTTCCTTGGGGCCTAAGGACGGCATTAATCCTTCTTGTTGTTTCGTGCCATTAACTAGCTCCTTGACACAGGAAGTTCGCCTTTCAGCCCTTACCTTCCTGTCCTCCCTTCTTCAAGGAAAAGAGGTTTTTAGGAGCTTTTTTCGCCGGCGGTTCGGTACATCCCTCGATGTGGTTTTTCCCTTACTTTCCGGCGTAATCATATTCAGACCTTCCTCTCTTCCTCGCAGTTCTTGACATTTCCCCCCCCGAGGTTCTCCCCCACTTCATACTCCTCAAGCTTGCTAGCGGCCTTGCCCTCGAGTTGCTTCTCTTTTTGGCGTCAGTGAAATATCATTTCCTTTTTTTTTTGGGCCGTTGCCTTCTGATGCCCTTTTTTTCTGCAGAACAGCTCAGGGTGCGGTCCCTCCCCTTTGCGGCCCTTTCCTGCAACGACGAAATACCACGCGCTTTTTCCCTTTTCTCCGTGATAGTGACAATGACATTTGCGTTTCGGGATCACGTCCCAGCTTTCCCACCCCTCTTGTTACAAGGTAGTGATGTTCCCTCCTGCGATTAATTTTCTTGCAACCCATGAAGGGATTTCTTTCTTTCCTCGGCTGATAGGAGGAAGAGCGGATATCACGGCCCCTTCTTTTCGAGATGGCCAGGCAGTAACTGGACTTCTTGCTTGTGCAGCAGAAGACGGCGAACTTCTCGTCGAAAGCTTTGTAATTGATCTTCTCACTCAGTTTTTTTGTCTTGGACTTTTTTTTTCTTTTTTTGATTCACTGCCGGTAGACGGCTTCTTTACTCTTCCCCATGATTTTGTATTCCGAAGTTGTTTCCTCTCCTCACGGATCCGCATGTCGAGCGTCTCGTCTTTGGTCTACGTTTCGTTTGTTTTATTTTTTTTGCCTACCAGTTGAAGCCTTCCGTGGATTGCAGTTTTTTTTCTGAGCCTTCCTTTTTCTTCCCCCTCTGCGTTCTCTCTCTGCGGACTGTTGTTAAGCCCTTCTCTAGCCAGCTGCCGGCGATGAACGTTCAGCGCGCCTTCTTTGTCTTGCCGACCTGTCTTTTATTCCTCTTTCGCCGCGCGTGTGCGGATGCCGATGGCCTTTGCGCGCGACCCTCCTTCCCGGACTTTGGCTCACCGCCGACAGCAGTCGGCCGCATTCAATACTTCTTTCCCTTTGCCTTTTCTCCGGATGGCGGGTTTTCGACGAAGTCTTGTGCCACGGAGAGAGGAAACTTTTCTTATCTTCCCTCCTTCCTCGATCCGGTTCTTCCTTTCCCTCCCTTCTTACGTCGCGGCTCTGGCACGGCTTTTCGCTAATCCCTGCTCCTTGGTAGCTGTTGGCTTGCGTATAGCGAACTGCGGTCTTTCTGCGATTCCTTCTTACGGCTAAACCTCCCTTTTTCCGTCATGCTCCCTCTTCCTACCCTTTTGAGCATGACGTTGCTCTCCGTGGTACGGGGGTGTCCTCCTCGCATGTCAACCTTTGTCCTCCCCAAGGTGTTTGCTCTTACCCCTCACTTTTTCTTTCCTAGTTTTTTCGACCAGGATGCTTGGCTTTCCGTTTGGCCAACCTGTATTCCATTGGGTAGTTCCTCTCCAGGTTGAACCTCGCTTGCTGGCCCCAAGTTTCTCATGAAGTATACTTCATCGACTGGTTCCCCCCCCCTTTGCTATGGGTGTCTAAAACCCCTTGCTTCCCTCCAATTGTCCATACTGGTGGTTCCTTTTGACAAATCTTTTTTTTTTTCATTAGCCCATTTCCTTTCCCTTGCTCTTTTGAAACGCCCCCTCTCCACATTCACCACAAGCTTTTACCAGGACCCCCTTCGTTGGGCGCCCTTGGTAGCAACCGGTTTCACCCCCGTACGAGTGTGGACCCCTCTCCTCCTCAAGCTCTTCCCAGCAGCATCCTTAACTGTCCTTCTCTTGCCCGGCGGCATAGCGACACGATGCCTAGATTTCTTTATACTGCTTTGGTCATCTTCATGTTTTTTTGTCTGGTTCTCCTCAGTTCTTATTCTTTCCAAATGATCTCGGGCCTTGCATCAGCCACTCTGTTAGGTAGCACTCCCCCCCCGTGGGCTTAAATGCTCTGTTTTTTTATTCGTTTGGTTCTTCTGTTTCCCTTTTCAACTAGTTCCCACAAATTCATTCTGGGTAGGAATCGGTTCCACATTTTTTTTTTCAACTACAGTAACCTTTGATTCTTCTTCGGGCCCTCTTTCGGGTCTTGATTTCCTTCTCGGGCCTTATCCTTTAAAGGGCATCCTTTCCCTCATCAGTGCTCCCTTCTCTTCTGGTTTGCATAAGCGACACTCATATTTTCATCCCTTTGAGGAAATCGTCTTCTGGTGAGCTTGACCTTTTCGGTGACGTCGTTCACTTTAAATCGACGCGAAGGGCACTTCAAACCCCTCGTCTTTACCTGTGATTGCTGGAATGCAGCTCGATCTTTTCCTTCTGGCGAACGACCTTTGATTTCGTCTTCCCTTTTGCGCTTTTTAGGTGTTTTCGCCTTAGAATTGACGAGACTTCCTTGCACCATCCAACCCCCTGTCATAGCATGCTTCATCTTTCAGGTTCCTTAACTAACTGATGGTGTCTTTACTTTGATTTAACTTCCCACGCGTCTCTTGACTTCTCCACTCCCTAGATAAGTGATTTCTTTCGTTCGAGTTTGAGGACCTTTCTTTGAGGAGGGGATGATTTTAAGCCCTTTCTCCTCCTATAGAATTGGTTTCGACTCAGAACTTTCCCCATTCAAGCCGCATCCTCTTTCTTCCCCCCCCCCCCCCCCCCCCCCAGCGATGCGCATTCCCCCCTTCCCCTTTTTTTTTTACCGGCGCGAGGTGTCTTAGAACATCTAATCTTTATTCATAATACGTTTTTTTTTTTGATGCGTTGTTAGCCCTTTTTGCCACAGCAGCCCCGGCCGCGGTCCTCGTCTAGCAGGCGCGCGCGGAAGACCTCTCCCAAATGGTTAGTTCTGATGCGATTTTTCCCCCAACGTGCTAGCTGGATCACTTCTCTGAGCCCAATGACTCATTCTCCCCCCCCTTACCCGATTCCCCCCCGTTTCGCCCCCCCGCGTTAGAATCTCCTCCCAAATACGCTCTCCGTCCAGACCACCCTAAGGTTTTTGCTTGACTTATCCCTTCTTCTTGCCTGAGTTTCTCTGTTGCAAGGATATCGTTTCCTATGGGAAGTCAGTCAGACCCCGTAGGCAACACTCATCACCCCCTGAGCAATCAGTCGACGAAGTTATTTCTATCCCCTTCGCAGCCTCCTTCCTGCGAGAATACGTTTCTGCGACGGGTTTGTACCCTAAGGCCTTTCCTCGGAAGCTTTTCCCTTAATTCAGATGGGGTGACAGGACGTAAGCTTCCTCGAAGCCCTATACTTTTTTCACGCGATGATGCCTCCAGGTTCCTCTTCTGCACTGCCCAGTCGTTATCGCCTAGCCGACTTCTCTTTCTCCCTTTTTTTTTGCTGGGAGCTGAGTGAGAAGGACTTTCCGGTCCATCTTATTCCCGGAGCCTCTGCGCGTTATCCTGAACCCCTGAGTTTTCCCCCTTCGAGCCCTTTCAGTTGTTAGCCGGAGCAATATTTAAGAGTTTTCTTTAAGCTGCCCAGGGGTGCCCGGTTGTCTCCCCTTTTTTCTCTTGTACACAACCCCAGCCCTAGCACATGTCATTTTCAAATTTTATGGGCTCTGCTAATCCACGGGCAACTCCCTTGCTCCCCCTTCTTCCACACTGATTCCCAGCCCTCCCCTTCCCCGTTGCATGATTTTCTCCCTCTCTTCCTGAGTCTTTCTAGCATGGCCATCAGTTCATTTGCAATTCTGAAGTTATCGGCTGCGCGATTCTAGAGCAAGGCTTCTCTGGTCCCACCACTTTTCTTCTTGACATGCCCCGACCGCTGTAGCACCAAACGACTTGTAAGGCGGTAGAGGAGGCTTCTTTTTTACTGGCTGCTTTTTGGTCGTTGAGCGAGCTCTGCCTGTTTTCTCTTAATGGCCAACATCATCTTGGTGTCCATCCTCCTTTAGGCTCAGGTTATTGGCCCCCCCAAGTTTTTTTTCTCTTTGTAGTTACCCCCTTTCTCAAATTTCCATTGCGACACTTTTGGCGAACGTTCCGATACTCATGGCCGTACTTCCCCTTTCCAGTCCGATTTTCAATCCCTTCTGGTCTTGAGAAAAATTGTCCCCACTTCCTCTGGGTTTGTCCTTACCACGTCCCCTCATAATGTTAGCTCCCCTTAGTCACAGAATTTGCAGGATGGCGGCCTATCTTTTTTTCCCCCCTTGACGGGGGTCTTGTTCACTGTTTTCTGTCTCTTGACCCAACACTTTCCCTTCCGCTAGCCTTCTTCATGTTAGCCCTCGGACCGGGAGGACGTCCAGCGGAAGGCGTGTCCCTTGACCACCAGCAAGTACAGTACTCACGTTTTTCGACAGCAACACCGTCGTCATGCTTAACCCAACACTATCTTTTTTTCCTCTTGCCAGAGCGGCGTTTCGTTCGAAGACTCTTTTTTTCTTCCGGACGTCCTTGTCGAACTCGTTTTCTCTCAATCGCCTTTTCTTCCCTCTTTTCCAACCGACGGCAAGAAAACCTCCTGAGTCCCTCCTTCCTTTCCGGAAGGCAGTGCTTCCCTGAGCGTGCGTCCTTCCGTTTTTTTCTTCGGTCGCCCCCTACAGATGTCTTCGCTCGCACCCTTTGGCATTTTTTTCATCGCCAACCACGCGCGATTGGTGGATGGGTTCTTCGGCAGGGCAGCGGGGGGCTCCCCTCCTTTATGGAGAATCGAGTCCGTCTTTTTTTTTCTACTGCCGTGATTGAACAGCCTTGTTTCTGGGATCCCTCCTCCAGGTCATCCCTCTCTTCAAAAACTCCTTTCGGGCTGCCGTAGTCTCCAGCTTAACTTGGTTGAAATTGCATCCGCTTGCTCTTTTTTGATGAGCAGGAATAGCCCCTCCCTCGATTTGCTCTAATTGGTATAACGCGGCGTAAGCGAGAAGGTTCACTATGTAGTGAGCACTCCGCTGGTGATTTTCCTACCCATCCTTTGTTGTTTGCTTAGACCCTTGTTTCCTTTTTCAGGAGTGGCTTCACCTTCCTCTTCGCAGGTTTTTGACCCTCCCCCCCGTTTCAGCAGGTCTGTCTTCGCAGCTCGAATTGGCCTTCTTTTCCCGCTGTATGCCGATCGCCGAGAGGCTTGTATTTTTCTAGCTTGTGGAACATTTGAAGCGGCGTTTGTTGGGCACCTTTTTTGAGGTTAGAGCCGACTGATCTTTTTCTTCGCGGCGGCAAATGCTGGTCATATCCCTTTTTTTCCACCGTTGACGTCGATTCTCCATCGGCTAGTTGCCGAAGACATGGTTCTTGTCTTGCCTCCTTTTGCCTTGCCGAGTGCGGATGCAGATCAACTCGCGGACGTCCCCTTCCCTTCTTTTTCACCGAAGAAACCGTCGTGTCCGACGCGCAACTCCCCCCCCCCCTTTCCCGACGGCTTCTGTGGGCCGAAAGGTGCGCCTTTTTTTTCGACATCCAGTTTTTTTACTGTCCTGCGCAGGAGGGTTAGTTGTCAAAATCTTCGGTTTCTCCAGACGATCGACCTTCCCTTTGCACACAGGTCTGCGACCGAACCGCCGGCGCTAAGGACGCGCCGCCCGAAACCGTTGCTTCCTTAGATTTTTTTTTTTCTGGGAGGGACTCTGCGCCTTGCCTTGTCGTCTCTCCCATATGTTTGTTCGCGTGGAGGAATGCCAATCCGTCGCTTGCCGTTCCTGTTTTCCCTTAGGAACGATGGTGGAGCCATGCGGTGCTCGATGGTTTTCCATTTGTACTAAGCGCATTGCACCCCTTCGACACACGGCACCGGTTTTTTGCTCTCTACCTGGGCATTGCGTCCTGCGTATGTTACTCTTCCCTTCCCTGCTTGTCCGGTGGAAACCTGGATTACACCTTCCCTTGGTTCAAATGTTTTTCCGGTAAGAAACTTTTTTTTTTTTCACGCTTGAGGTTACAAGGTGATGCCTTCGAGTATCCTTGCGTCATGCAACGATATGGTTCATTTTTTTCTTCCGCCCTCCCTTGACCGTGGTTCAATACCTGTGTTGCCAACAAGGAATTATGGTTGGACGAGAACCCCCCTTGCAAATGACCTATTCTTTTTCCCCCTCAAGCCCCACCACGGCCGACTCCATTACACCAAAATTTTGTGCAGATCAACGGTCGCGGACATTCTAAGTTTTTGTGACCGCCCCGACGGCACCTCTTCCTTCGTTTTTTTTAGCAGGCAGATGATTGAAATCGATACTATATACTCGCATTGGCCAGAGTTGAACCCCTTAGAACGCAGCGGCATAGTGGTTCCTTAATGTCGTTCCACTTTATCGCGGGCTGACCTCAAGATTTTCTCACCTATAACCGTTGACAATTCTTCTTGCGACGTTGGCTCTGAACCTCAAATTAAACATAACCCGTGCCACTGGCCCTCTTGTGGAAAGCAAGTTTGGCCAGTATTCTAAGCCTACCCTTCTGCTCTTCGGGGTTCCTCTTGTCATTCCGGCCTCGGCTTATTTTTGAATATCAATTGGCCCCCTTCTCCATCCAAGTTCTTAGAAGAACGGCTTAGTTTTCTTCTTTGGCTAGCAGCAACCCTTACACTGTCGATCCCAGCTCCCTTTGGGCAGGGTTTTTTTTTTTTTCCTCTTTTTCTGCAGCGTGTCGTTTCCGTCCCGGGCCCACGAGTATTTCAGTTAAACAAAGTGTTCGCTTAAGGCATTTTGATGTACTTTTTTGTTCTATTTTTTTGCGAAAGCCTTTTTTTCCTTTCGTCTGATGCGTGGTCGATTCGTGCGTGATTTATTGAGCCACTGATTCCCATATGCCAGCCTCTCGCCCGTTTCTTCCTCGAATGCTCCTCTTTTTTCGCAGGAAACGGGTGCTCTGGAGCGAATTGCATTTGGGGCTTATTGAGGTCAAAGATAACGACATTCTTTGACCTGAGCGGCCGACTATCTTCTGGCTGTGCTCTATTAGAGTTATCGCACTTTTTTTTCAAAATTCTCAAGCGTCCCTTTTCGCCTTAATAGATGTCTTCAGTTTTAGAGCTGCCGCGCCAGGCCTGCGCGTTGGAATTAGGAATACTTATCTAGCTAGATGCTGTTCGAAGTTGCCTCTCCCTTAGTTCGCAGAATGTTTGCCTTCTTAGTCTGGAAGACGACTCCACGATGAGTTCAATGGAGAGAGGACTTCTCTGGTTTGAAAACCAACCCGTGCGATGTTCCCTCGGTAACTCTAATGAATAATCTCTTTTTTTGATCGCGCGACGGCAACTGACCACCTAAGATACTGTTTTATTTCCCTCTGTAATAAAGAAGACCAAGCGTTTTAATTGCACTCCCCAGCCCGAACCCCCCTTTGCCTTCTTTCACCTATGAAGCATGCGAGCCTCCTCTTAGTTCGCTGTGCAATATGGGTAATTTGCCGCACAATTATTTCCCACTGCAAGAGAATCCTGCTATCGTCCCCCGTCGTTCGCCCCCAGTCCCTTTTCGAGAGATGCAGTCTTCGTCAAGGTTGAACTTTCGCCGTCCGTGTTCAGTTGACAATTTCTTACTTTAATATTTTCCCGTTAGACCATCCTAAAGGCGCTCCGCAGTCTAACAAGGGAGCTAGCTCATGAACGTTCGTGTCTGAGCTAAGGACCCTGAAGTATGTTATCTCTCTGCCTGGGTTTGGATTGAGTATCCCTGTCCCTGGTTTAGGCCCTGCCGGCATTCTGTCACGAAACCCGAAAGAGTTTGGACTTCATCCCTCATAGCTTAGGGCTCTCTCGAGTGTCCCACAGAATTCCTGGATCCCCCATTCGATTCAAAGGGGTGCCGTTAGGTGCTTTCCGCTTACACGCCCCCCATCTTTCAACATCGAATCCCATTTCGATCCCATCGGGTTTTTCTAACCTCGAACCTCACTTCCGCTACAAACGGGCTCGACCATGGCCCATGCCTGCTATCATGATTCATCTTGGCCTTTTTGATATCGCCTCTCCTTCGGAAGTGTTGCCATTTTCGCTCTGCTGTCTTATCCTGGCACGATCCGGTCGACCCCTCTCTAAGACCCTTTGACTACCATTCCAAACGTCAATTTTTTGTCTCCGGCCTGGTTAGAGGAGGCTGCCGTGGTTTAGTTGATTTGGGAGTTCTCGAGGACTGCCCCACTTTTGCTTGACTTTAGTAGTTCTCAATGGCCGTTTTCCCTTGTGTTCTGACAAGAGTCTAACCCCTCACCTGTTAATGTACGTCTTTGAACCACCGGTAGCATGAATTACTCCCCCTCGTGGTTGCGATGACGTACAGATACTAAGTAAACCTGAAGAGTCTGCAATTGCTTGAGAAAAAATCGGTTGCCCTACCTGTTTTCCCATCTATGCGCATCCGGGCGACCCCTATTACAAGTGCAAGGATTCCGCCGGGTTCCGTGAAGCTGTTTCACGAGGTACCCCCTTCTGCTCCGGAAACTTTTTTTAATTTCTTTTTCGCCCCTTCTTCTTTTCCGGTTGCAGCAGGACGGCCGGACGGCGTTGTTCGTTCCATTCCTTGTCGCGAAACAAGAGCAAGTCTCCTTTTCCATGAAGTTCTATGACCGGCACTACCCGTCTCTTCTCCACGGAAGAAGTGTGTTCCCTTCGAACCTTTCTTTTGCCGGCCCGGTACTTCAGACCCGTATTGCGCCAGGATGGATCTGCTCCGTCGCATCTTGCCGCGCTCCAGTTTACCGCGCGCATTGACATCCGATTTCGAAAAAACGGCGCCGCTCACCACTTAGGTATTTTGCTTGCATTTGCTTGCAAGATGTCCCTCTCGTAGATAGTCTGTTCGCCCGTTCCGACCGCACACGCGGCGGCACGCCTTCTGCTTGCAGCGGGACCCAGCTCGGCTGCTACTCTCCTTTCTAATCGCCTGAGGTTGACCCTTGACTTTAACGTGTTTCCAAGCATGTGAGCCGTTTCAGACACGGCACAGAGTTAGACCAACGTCCTGCTTTGATGGTAAAGCCAGAGCGGATTCACTTCCCAAAGGAAGTACCCTCGAGACTCTCTCCCGCGAGATAGGAGTTTCCTCGCGGCATATGGGCCCCGTCGAGCCTGCAGCCCTTGATGTGCGCACGTTCCGTGCAGCGAGACTCCTTAGGAGCTGAGCGACCGCGCTGACTCATGCCCTTCGTTTGTTTTTTTTTAGAGAGATGGCAGGAGCGGGGTCGTCCGCTATTTTCTCTGTCATCGAACAGGGCTGCCGGCTGTGAGCTATTCCCCCCCAGCTCGTAAGCGTTCTGTCAGATGATGCCGGAAAAAAAAACAAAGTTCAGCGGAGCTGGCGTTCAAGCACTCTCTCTCTCCTTTTTGTTTCTTTTTTTTCTTTTCACTTGAATTTTTGTCGTAACGCTGTGCCTGTTGAGGCACTCACCCAGATCATTGTCCAGGAGATTCTTTCCCACAGATGACGGCTATTCTACATCCCCCGTTCAGCAGTCCCTTGAGACGTACCCTCCGGAAGCAGAAAGGACGCGGACTTTTTTTGCTTTGCTGACGTCACCGCCCCCTCGCGTATGACTATCGGACTTCTAGGGCGACGCAGAAATTCGCTCGCCGGGAAAGCACTCTGACTCGACAGGGGCACTAAGGCCTGGTTTTTCTACATGAGAGGTTACCTGAGACCAGGACGGAGAGATCCTCCCGGCGATATCAAGGTCCCTCTTCGGAACGACTCTTCACCGTTTCGCCGAACCCCGATGGTCCATTCCATTGCGCGAATCTGTTGACTTGGTAGCAGCTACGGTGGCGTAGGTCTTCTCTTCGTCAATCGTCGACTTTCATTAATGAAACCACGCGTCGAGGTCCGTCTGCTCCACCTCCAGGATAAGACTTGGTGGCGACCCCCGGTCTTTTTAGTTTCTTCCCTGTTTTGTAATACGCCCCCATACGCCAAGACCCCCGGAAAGTTTTTTGATCCCAGCCCCATCTGATTTTTTTACCTGGTGTCATCAGGTACCCCTTATTATTGTTTCTTTCGGTGGAAACTTATCGAATTGGCCTTTTTCCGGTCCCCCCGCGGACAGTTCTTTGTTAACCTCGTGGTGTCAGGTTTTGCGTCTCTCGGACCTTCATCGAAACTATTAATTTTTTCTTGTCTAAATACACTTCCCTCCCTGTTTCCCTGTGCCCACATGGTGAGTTGACCCCAATGCTTGCCTTGAGAACTTCCCATTGCCCACCTGTACTGTTCTCGGGCGAACCCCCTTCATCATACCCCCCCTTCCCCCTCTAACCAGTTTCATTCACACTTCGTTTGGGACATTGCTTTTTTCAACTGGTAGGCGACATTTTTATGCGGTTGGGTTTTCCTCATCCTTTACTCTTTGATGTCTCTTAAGTCTCCCTTTCCTGTGATTTTCAACACTGCCGGGTCCATCCCTTTCACGATATCTCATTTTCATTACTTATGAGAGCTCTCCAATCCCTTTGGTGTCCCCCCCCCCTCTTCCCGTAGGTAGATTTTCACCCAATTCTACGCGTCCTACTACCTGAGTGTCTCTTTGCGCCATAACTTCTCTTCCCTTGCGTTTTTTTCGTCTTGTTTTGAATTCTCCTCCACAACTTGTTTCCCCTTTCTCTCTTTTTGGAATCCCGCCCTCAATTTGCTGACCCCCTCGCGTCCTCATGCTTTTCTATTAGTGACATCTTATTAGGGTATTGCCCTCTTGTTTGTCTTATGCCTGTCCCATTTCAGTCTCTTCAGATCGCAGGAAGACTATTTATTGCTTGGCCTATTTGACACCTTGGAAGGCTACATCTTTCATTTCTTCCTACGCTTATTGATAGTATCTAGGACGTCCCTTTACCGGTAAACATCGAAGGCCTCTTCTGAAAGTCTCCCCCTTCCGTACTGTGCCGCTTGCAGATGGGCGTTGGTGTAAGCACTTGGTGACCTCATGATGCGCGGGGATTCGAGTCGTTTCATGTTCTCTTGCAGATGCAGACTGCATACTCACCCTAGATTTTTTTCTCCTTGCATGCTTAATCAGGCTCACAAAATACTGTATTTTCTATGGTTCTACTAGAAATTGGTCTTTCCTAGCTTCCAGGAAGACATATGTGCTATAGTTTTCAGTCAGTGAGGAGATTGTGGCCCGTGGCTCATTTTAACAGATGTTAAGTGTTGGTTCTACACATCTCAGATAATCATTTACTATCAGATGAAATGCCCTAGGTAGAGGACGCCTGAGTCCCTGAGAGGTCGTCCCTCGAAAGTGAATATATACTCTTACCTCTACTTTGTCTTTCCTCAGTTTTTCGACGGAGGACTCGGCAGAGCTTTTCGCTGCTGACGTCTTTTAATACCTCTATTGCGGATTTTGGTTGTTTTGATATCTTTCTTCTATTTCCCACCCCAACGTTCTTCTACCGTGGCAAATAGAGCCCACTGTCTCGTCCGCGACGAAACTTTCTCCCAACTCAAGGTACGCTGTTTTCAGCTGCATTCAAGTTTCCCACTTGCCTACACTCCACGCTCCATAACTTAGTTTGTAGCCTAGCCTTTATCATTGATCGAATTCCGATTTCGACTTTATCGATTTTATTTTCCCCAGTCACTTTAGCCTTCAAACTACACCAATCTTCTTGCGTTTCGCATCCAGCGCATATTCGCCGAATAACTCCGCCCACCTAGTCCGGTCGCTCCTAGTTATCCCTCGATTTCGTTTCTTGTCCTCTCGAGTCGATCGGGGTCCAGTTAACGTTTGCGCGGAGCCTCTCCTGCAGCTCCGAGCTCTTGATGTCCGAGATGGATCCCTGCCCTTTCATCGCTGAGGGCCCAGCAGAGCCTCTCGCGGTGTTCTTGATTCGAAGGACTGGCCAGCGTTTCAGGCTCCTGTTTTTCACCCCGAAGCAGTTTGTCACGACGTT
>Ga0179593_1434707_pt1 | contig 15653 bp, 22 predicted proteins | sample CZODoug2_1_08_16_FD_185931 | JGI IMG/M metagenome (GOLD analysis project Ga0179593, IMG submission 185931) | Vadose zone soil fungal communities from Angelo Coast Range Reserve, California, USA - CZODoug2_1_08_16fungal (PacBio error correction) | ecosystem: Environmental > Terrestrial > Soil >... | reverse complement strand
CCTACCCCGCCGCTTTTACTTTGATTGATAGGGCTTGGTACTCCTAGTCCCCAGTCATTATATTACCCCCTTTCTTCCTGTGTTTCGCTCCCCTCAGTTGCGCCCCGCCTTGTTTATTTTCAGCGTTTCCTGATTTTGTCTTTTTGAGTTCTCTCTTCTGTCTCCCCCCTGTTTTTGCCGTCTTCTTTAGTCCTGCTGGCCCCGCGGATTTTTTTCCCCATTTATGAAGAAACGTTTGTCAGTCCTTTCTTTTTAACGTGTTTTTTTTCCTGGGCCGTTTTCCCCCCGTGCTGCACACTTTGCGTCAATCTGTTTTTCCATCACTAAGAGCCCGTTCTTTGAATCTGACCCCCCACCTCCTTCCTACCCATCCGTTTTCGCTGGATTTCCGTTTTTTCCTTCACCCGATCTAAATTGCTCTTCTCTCTTTCTTCCCCCCCCTATGTTCCCGTTCCCCACCTTTATTTCCCGCATATCGGTCAGACTCATTTGAACTCTGTGCCTTTTAAGTATTGTTGATCTTTTTTCGCCCCATTATCGCCCCCTTCTTCTTTTCGCTAACGGGTTGCTCCTTTTCCCCCCCCCCCCTCCTTTAGACCATGAGTTGTTCCCCCAAATGTTATGTCCTTTACCTTTTACGTCTTCCTCTTTTCCCGAACCCGTGTATAACATGCTTTTTTACCGCGCTCGTGGCGATGATGCACTCCAGGAAACTTTAGCGGTGATCATTCGATAGACCTCCGCACATCTCCCCTTTTCCCTTGGTCATAGTGTGACAGGTTCTTCCGCCCACCCCCCCCAACCAGTTCTCACTTGATGTTGTTTTACATAGTTGTTTTGTCATAACCTTCCCCCTTTCACTTTAGGGTGCTAATTTGCTATTTTTCTTCTCTTCTGTTCTACGGGGTCTTTTCCGTATTGTTTTCCCGTTTCTTGTTTCTTTTTTCTATACCCCCTCCCTTCCTCCGGACACCCCCCCCTGATCCCCTCTTTACTTTGCCGCCCCCGTTTTTCCCCTGTCATTCGTCCTCTATTTTTTTGCTTCCCCCCCAATAAGTGGAAGTTGTTGATTTCCCCTCTGCCGGCTTTCCCTGTGGACGATTGTTTTTTATTTCTTTTCCCCTCCCGATTCCGAGGTGGTCTCGATCGATGTCTTCCCCCTTTTCTCGTGGCAAACTTACAACGGCGGAGTTTCTCTTGCGGCCTTCGGTTCCCGGATAATTTGACCCTTTCCCTGGCCAATGTACACCTGGTTCCTTGCAAGTTTTTTTTTTCCCTCCGCTCTTCCTTTCCATACAGATAATGTGCGATGCGGGGCGATGTTGTGCTTTGAAGTTTTGACCAACCATTGGCCCTGTAGGTTTCACTCCCAGCTTTTTTTGTTTGTTTTTCCTTTGTCGGACCCTCTCCCCCCCATTTGTACAAAGGTGTTCGTCAGCCTCAAAAATTCCGTTTTGTCCCACTGCACGAACTGTTCGTGTTCTTTCAATCCTTTGCGTCACCGACTTGTTTTTTCCACTGCTGCATTTTTCGTGTTTTTTCGTCCCAGTCCTTGCACCTTTGTTTTTGCCCAACACAGTGGTTTCCCTTTTTGGCTTTTCGGATCATTTTTTTTTCTGCGTACAATTTTAGTTCCGGTGTATGTTTTTTTGTTGTTTACGCCCGATATCGTAGTGTTTTTTTCAACCGCCTACCGCCGTCTGGCCACCCCTTCCCTGGTAACTCACCGTGTTTTCGTTCTTGATTGACCCGGCACTCCCGATTCCGAGCCGCCTTTCCATCCTTTTCCCCGAGGAAGTCATTAATGTCTTGGGTCGAATCCGCAGTTCCCTCTTGGTTGGTATTTCCCCAAGCCGGCTTTTGTTTTATTCTATTTTTGTGTTTGGTCCGGTCCCCCTCCCCCTTTCCTGCATAACATGGTTTGCCCCTCCGTGTAAACACAATACCCAGTTCTCGAGCCCTCGCCGTTCTACTTTTTTTTATTTCATTTATTTTATTGACTCCCTATTTTTAGGTTGGTCCTATTGGGTTTTTCTTTTGGTTCCCACGGTGTCCCACCCGCTTTACCCCCCCAAAACCCCTCTTTTTCGGTCACTCCCTTTCTTTACTCTGTCCATCGGTTGCATAAAATGTGTAGTTCGGCAAAGTCTCTGGCAATATGGGTCCCGTTCAGTCCCCACGGGAATTTTGGTCCTATTTTCCCTTTTATCATTTCCCCTTCGTTGGTTTGTTAGGATTTCGTGTCAGAACCCCCTCTTCTGTTTTTGATTTTGGTTTTTGCGTGTCTGTGGACCCTTTCCGCAAGGGGTTGTTGGTTCCGTCGGGATGTCTTTTTTTTCCGCAGGTTCGGCGACGTTACTTTGTTTCATAGGAGTTTGCGTCCGGTTTTTTTCGAGCCCAAGTTTCTTTGATTTTGGACCTTAGTCGTGGCATCCTCCCCCTTTCCCTCGCGCTTCTGTTTTGTGACCTTTTTTTTTGCTTAGCAGTCACCTGTCCTCTAGTGTACCCGGTCTGTACGGCTTCCCCCCGGGCCTTCCTTGTCGTAGTTTTTACAGACCTTTTTTATTCTTCTTCTTTTCTTTTCCGTTCTTTTCTTATCCACAATGCCACTTTCCCCGCGAAAAGGTGTATATCATCTCTTGACGTTTTTTGGGACGGGATGCCCTCCCTTTTCGCGCTTGCTTTTTAGAAGGTCTTCCCTGTGAGCGCGAACTTTTCTTGCTTAGTTGCTTTGGACACAGTTTTTAACCCCCATTGACCGTTGTGACTTCTTCAAACCTTACGGTGAAATTTCCAACATGCTTTGTACCAGACTTACCAAGGATTTTCGCCTGTGGGACGATTTTTTTTATTCTTTCCCCCCCTTTCGTTTTTGTTTGTGACCTTGTAAACGACTGCCCCATTCCACCTTCTGCTGTCTGTGCCCTCCCCTATTACGCCCCCCACCCCTTTTTTTCCGCTTCCTTGTGTAAACGTGAGTTTTTCTCCTTTTTCCCGTCTTTTTCTAGAAGCCCCTTGCTAGGCAACGGTCCCCAATGGTTCCCCCCCCTCGGTTGCCTTGCTGTGTTATTCCTTACCCCCGAAAATTACTCCTCCTCGCACAATGTCTTTCCTTGAGATTTTTTGTTCAGAAGCCGATCGTTGCGGGCTGCACCTGTACCTGTCTTCCCTGCCTCCGCCAGGCCAGCCTTTTGCACCCCATCCGCCTAAAACATTTTCCGCCTTCTTTTGTATTGTACCCTTTTACTACGGCCCCCTGTTAAAATAATCCTCCCCCACCGTCCACTGTCCCTCTGATCAGGTGCTTTTTTGGTCATATCTGCTCTCGAAACCCCTTTTTCTCACACTTTTTCTCCATTGGTAACTGGACGTCCTCTTTGATTTCTCCCTTTCCTCCTATTTCCTTTTTACTTTTTTTTTTGATATGATCGGGCCAGACTTCTCCATAGGCAACCCCATCCGGAACCTGTCCTTGTGTTTCTTGGTTAAGCTTTTTCCTTTCCGTTGGCGGAATTAACGTGTGTCCCCTTCTCCTCCCCCTTGAATCCGCACTGCACCCCGCCCCATTCTTTCTGTTTCCTCCCCTCTGATTTTTGCACTTTTTCTCGCTTTGCTTCCCAGACAGTAAAGGTCGTATAGATTGCCCCTGATGTTTCTCTTGGGTTCGGAAGTGGTCTTCCCCACTGGTACAACTCCCTCCTTACGTCAGGATCGTCTGTTCCTGGCTGGGAGAACCCTACCAACCTCATCGCCAAAGTTGCTCCCATTTCCTGCTGTTTTTTTTTCCCGGAACTAGACGTTCTATCCCCCCCACCCGTTCCCCCGGTTCTTGTGTGACCGCCGACCCGTTCCTTAATATTCGGTGTTTGGCTTCGCCTCCACCACAATACAAATCAACCCCTATGTTTCTCAACGCTTGGCCATTGCGATTACGTCCCTTCTCTCCTCCAGTTTCGATCCCCTCGAGAGGAGTTCGTGTTGTTTTTCACCTTTTTTTGTATAGGAGGATTCAGTTTGCGGCTCCCCCAGTTTGGAATTTGCCCCGGCTTGCACTGATTATTCTCTTTCCCCCTTCCACCTCAGGCCCCTGGAGTTTGTCATCCAAACTTTGTTCTCCCCGAAGTTAGTGTTCTGTTCACCTGATTTTCTGCTTCACTCCATTTTTTTTTCTTTTTTCCTTTTTTTTCTCGTTTTCCATTTAGTGGCTTCGTACGCCCCCGTTTTTCGTGATACCTTACCTGGCCCCTCAATGTTTTTTTCCCCCCCCACTATCCGCACTCCCCTTTTTTATTCCGCTCTCTTGAGTCCCGTTTTCTTTTCCCGTGTCGCGTGTCATTTCCTCGACTGAAGCCTTTCTCTTTTTCGTAGGGGCCGGTTTCTTATTGTCCCCCCCCTAGTCACCACACATTCGTCTGTCGTGCCAAGAGGTTTTATCCAGGGGCCCCCTCTTTTTTTAACTCTTTTTTTTTTCTTTCTAGGACCGTGTTTCCCCTCCCCACTCTCCTTTTACCCCATCCATGGCTCGGCTATCCCCTCCCTTTTTGCGTTTCCTCACCACCTCGCGCTTTGAATTTCCCGCCTGTTCTTTTTTGTTTCCGACCCCCTGTTTTCACTTCAATGCTTGCCCCCATGGTGACGCGTTGTGCATTTTTTCGACTCCCCCTTGGCTCCTCGTTTCTGGTCGCACTCCTTTTTTTTCTTCGTGATAACCCCGCCTGACATGCCTTTACATCCCCTTGTTTTTCTTCTGTAACCGTTTACAGTCCTCAGATTATGTGCTCTCATTCCCCACTTTTTGGATTGCCCTGTTTTGAGTGCTTTTCTCGACCGGTCTTGGGTGCGCGCCGACCTTTTTTTGTGGCTTTTTCTGTTTTTACCCTTCCCTCCGGTTTTTTGCCAATTTTTCATGTGACCTTCCTGTTCCTAACATTTTTTTTTCTGACCGTTACCTCCCCCCCCCCGCTGTAAGGAAATCATCACTTCCCTTGAGATTTTGTCCCTTGTCCTACCCCCCCTTTTCCAAGCGTTTTTCTTTCCCTTTCTTATACTATGTCCAGTCTTGTCTCCACCCCTGCTATAGTTTTTCTTTTTTATCTGTATTTTCTTTTGGTTTTCTTTCTTTCTTCGGGCGTGTTTTCATTTTCCCTCCCTACAGGGCTGGTGACAGTTTCCGGGCCCCCCTTTTTCGTCCGCCCTTCCACTTTTTTTGATCTTTTCCCTTTCTCTTTCTCTTTGTTTGGTCTCGTTTCTTTTTTCTTTGTCCTCGTGTTCCCCTCGGGTGTTGTTGGATCGCATGGCTTGGTCTTCACCAGGTGGTCCATTTTTCTAAAATTTCTTCCCTATATTCGATTACTCGTCACCCCTTGTGCGCAGTCGGCTTGGGGTATTTCGCGTCCTTCTGCTTCGACCATGGACCTCCTTACTCACACATTTTCTTTTTTGCTGCCTTTTAGGATATACATCAACCGCTGTGGTCCGCGTTCCTCTGTTTTTCACAGGTGCCCCCCTGCGGACTTATCGTTACGTTTTCCTAGACCCCTAATTGTGTCCCTTTCCCCCCCCATCTCTCGGCTTGACCACCCTTTTTTTTTCTTCCCCTTTTCGACGTTTTTTTTTTACCACCTCGTAGTACTTAACACGCTATGGTTTGTCATTTCTTTTTTTTGGTTTTTTTCCCCTCTCCCTTCGATTTCCCTCTCTCTTCCCTCTTGGTTGATCTTAGCTTCGTGACCTTGTCATATCCGTGTTCCTTCCATTGTTATCTTACTTTTTCCTTCTCAATTCTGTTCCTTCTTCCATCGTTGGTTTTTTTCCTTTCTCTTCGTGTCCTCTCCACCTTTGGTGTCTTTGCGCGGGCTGATCGTTTCTGATCCCTCTCTGTCGACTCGGAATCTTTTTCCCTACCTTTGGGGGGACTCCTCTTTCCCCTTTTGAACCCCAGCCGTTCTTCACGGTACTCACGTCCCCCCCCCTCCATTTTTTTCTCATTTGGTCAGTACCCCCGTTTGTTCATTCGACAACGCAGATTACCCTTTTCATAAAATCTAGAAACTTCCCTGTAACGGGATCGACCACGATCCTCGATCTGTTTTTTGATAGGTATGTTTCTTTTTCTTTTTTTTTCCTCCCTCTTTCCTTTTCTTTCTCTTCTTTCCTAGCTATTTCTTTCGTACTAGAGGCAACCCCTTTGATTCTCTCGATACTTTTTTGTTCTTTGCTTAATCTTCTGTACCTGTTCTTTTTTCAGTCTCCCCCACTCCACCTATACTGCGTATGCACTCCCCTTTCCCCCTTTCCTTTTTAAGGCTGACGCCCCTGTTTTTTATTTTTGTATTAAAACACCTGCGGATTCTCCGCATCTCTTCAGTTACTATTACCCACTCTATTCGTGACTTTATTGTTTCTCTTTTTTTTTTTTATTCCTACTTCCACGCTTTTGTTTTCGGCTTCGAACTTTACTTACACGGTCGTTTCTCTCTGTTTTCTACTTCTCTTTTTCCCAATGTCCTTTTTTTGTCTTCATCGGAGTGCACACTTTTTCACGCTTTGTAGCTCTCCTGATTCTCGCGGGAGTGCATTGTTTTTTTTTGCCACGACTTTGATGTTTCTTTTCTCACTCTTTCTCCTAATCCTTCTGTCTTTTGATTCTCCGCATTTTTTTTTTTCTCCCACTTTTTTCATTTCTTTTTTTTTATTTCTTTTGAATCCTGTGTTTGGTTTTTTTTTTTTTTTCCTTGTCAACTGTCTGAGGGGATGACACGTTATTCTCTTTTCTGGATTTGGTTGTATGGTGGTTGTTGACCCCGGTTTGTTTATTCATTTTTTTTTTTTTTCTTTTTCTCTTTTTTTCCCTATGAGCTCTCCCCTCTTCCGGCTGGTAATTTCTTTTTTTCCTTTCCCCCCCCTCCTTCCTTTTGTTTGTTGTGAGATCTATGCCGGATTTCAGGTCCTACTTCCCTGGTCTTTCGCCCCCTATAACCCAATTCCCCATTTTTTTCTTTTCACCCCCCATATCTCCTCCCCGCTTTTCGATATCCCTTTGCACAGGACCCGACTGCTTCCCCTGCTGTGTCCTTCGTGTCGTTGTATGTTACCACCGGGCCCTTACCCCCCTTTGCCCGACACGCCCGTTCTCCACTCGATCCTCCCTGCTTTCTGCCTCCTAAGCATAGCCGTGTTCCTCTTTTCTAAGTCACCCCCACCCTGTGAAATCTTTGAAGAAACCACCTTGACGTCTCTTGTTACCTGCCCCCCGCACTTGAATCCGTTCTAGTCGGGTGCTATTTTTCCTTCTCCTTTCCTACGAGTGTGGGGATAAGGTTCTGTCCCCGGTACCGTGTTCCTCACTCTCCCTTACTTTTTGGTTAGCTTTTTCTTGGTTAGTACTCCCCACTCTTTCCGTTTGCGGCCCTTTGAGGACAAACCATTAGTGGTTTCACACCAGCTATGCACCCCCGATCTGTGTACTCTCCCTGTTTTGAATGAGGGACCTAATGAAACCTCTTCTTTTACGAGGCTCCCGTCATCGCCGTTCAGGAATGGAACCCAGGGTTATTGGGATGCAGTGTTCTTCTTTTGATCGGCCCGAAGAGTTTTTGTTTAACCTTTCCCTTCATCGATTCGTTTCGCTATGGTTGTAGTCATATTGCCGATGCCATATTCTTTCGGATCCGGTCAGTCCGATAACTGAGGTACCTTTTGCGGGGAAAAACTTTTGATCGCTACATTTCCTTTTAATCCTCCTGAACGACCGCCATTTCAACCACCATCCGAACTCGCTGAACCCACCTTTTATCCTTTCCATTTGGGCGTCACCCACCAAGCACATTCCTCCCACCCCTTATGCTCTCCCCTCCGCCTTTTGCTATGCCGCGTGCGACATTGAACCCACTGACCTTGGTTCATTTCGCTTGCAGCAGACTTATACTTTCCCAAGAACGACAGTCTCTAAAGGTCGGCTAATACGTCCTGTCTGAAGCAATCGAGACTTAGGTCCAGGTGCAGCCAGAAAAACAACTGGGTATGAAGAACGTAGAGGGGGGCTCGTGATGGTAGTTGGACCTTATATCTAGAAATAGGTAACCGGAGGTATTCCCTTCCTTGCCCCTTTTGCCCATGATCTGGTTTTTCTCCCTCCCGAACTTTCCCCCTCGTGTTGCGTTTTTTCTGCTTACTTCTCCTTTCATTTTTATGCCGGACCTTGTCCTTTTTGGTCGATGTAGTAGTAGAGTCCCTTTTCCTTGTCTTTTCCCCGCCGATCTTTTCAGCTTTTTTTCCATTCCCTATCCCGGTCAGTCCGCGCAGTATGGACTTCCAGACCTTTGAAACATGCTGTCCCTCCACCGTTTTCCTCTTCCCTCTGGTTTTTTTTTTCCGGCGGTGTACCCTTTGTTTTTTTTTGTCCATACGCGTGAAACCCTCGATACCTATTATACAACCATTGGCGTTTGTCTCCTTTGACCTCCCTCTTTTTTTAGCCCCCCACCTAGACACTTTGGGTCTGGTCCCTTCCTTTCCCCCCTGCTCCTCATAAAGGCATGCCCTTCGCTCCCCGACGCGTTACGGAAGTCGGACCGTTCCCACCCGTATTCTCCTTCGTCTAATTTAACTACCCCTTGCACATGCTGGAGAGTTCTCTAGTCCAGCGCTTTGACCTTGTCCTTTCCCTTTTCCCCTCTCTACCTTCTTTTTTGTGGCCAGGGCCGTATCCCAGCTGTCCTCAAGCTGTCCCTTCTGGCTTTTTTCATATTATTCTAGCCACCACCGAGAACCCCCCCCCCTTGATCAGCACCCCCGAGGCCTAACCCCCCCCCTTCCTTACCTCACCTAATTCCTCGGCAGCCCGATTGAACTTTTTTCTCGAAACCTCCCCTCCCGTTTTCCTTGTCCTCTACACCGAGATAAGCCCTCATTTCTTCCTACCCCTCCCCGAAACGAGATGAGCAGGGTTTTTTTCCCGTGGCCCCTTTTCCCTTTCCCGAGAGTTCTGCAGGTGAACGCTGGAAATCCTGTTTGTGCTCGACGGGCCTTTTTTTCCCTTTGAAAACAAGCCCCTCGCTTCTCGTCTGTTTTTTGTCGTATGTTTCTTTTTTGTGAAAGCTTCAACTACCTACGGTCTAACGTTTTAACGGGGACTTTTCGAAGGCCTATCCCATTCGGTCGCGTCAACCCTTTGGGATGATCCCCTTCCCGGTGGTCTCGCTTGTCCCCCGGTTCTTTACCTTTTTTTTCGGTTCTTGACGGCCTCCCCACCCCTTTGTTTCTCATTAAGCAAGCCCCCCCCCGATTGGTCCTTCTTTCACTTCTTTTCTCTCTTTGCAAAAGATTTTTTTGATTTTCCCTCGCCCATAATTTAAAGTGCGTGACACCCCCTGACTCATTAAACCAGTTTTCACTCCCATCTCCGCTATTTTTTGCTCTCAATGAGTCACTTTTGCCCCTTGCGGCTTCCTCTTTTTCCCCTGTTGTGGCGATTTTTCTGTTCTCCCCCTCTTTTTCATATTCCCATGGCCGTGTTCGATTCCCCCCGGTTCCCGTCCCAACGTTCCCCATCTTCTTTTGTTTTCCTTGGAAGTAGTGTGTGCCCCCGATCTTGTTTTGTTTTTCAAGAGTTTTTAATTTTCACCCCGTGCACTCTTTCCAATTCGTTCTTTTTTTTATCGCGTTGTACCTCCTCCCCCTTGCTTTTGACTTGTCTTCTCATTCGGACTTTTCTTTTTTGTGGAGTTATCCCCTGGTTTTTTGCTTTTTCTGATGCCCCATTTTCCTACCTGCTATTGCACTTTTTCCCTTCGTGACTCTTGTTTTTTTTGGCCAGCAGTCCCTCCCTTTGCCTTTGACTTCTGATCGAATTCTCCCCCCTTTCCCTCCATACTTCTAGTTGGACCACAAACTTTTTTTTCCATTTACCCGCTTCATTCGTCTTGTAATTCTTCCTTCTTTTCCCCAGCACGACCCGGGCACTTTTACCCGCGTCCCCGCCTCAGCACCTTATTCAGGTAAGGGTCGCCCCTCTCCCTCCCCTTCTCTGCCTCTTTTCCTTTACTGTGACTTACACGACGTCTTTCCCCTCCCGGTCCTGTATCCTCCTGAGTCCCGCCCTGCGACGAGTTTTCTCCTTGTTTGTTCGCACCATCTTCCCCTCCTGAATGTACTTCTTTCTTTTCGCCTTTCTGTAGAATTTGCTTACTTCATGTCCGTTGTTCGCCTTTTTTGCGAATGGTTTTGTGTTCAACTTCAGTAAAGTTCGTACTCTCTCGTTATCTTCCCCTTGTTTCCTCGCTTTGATCCTTAGTTGCCGTCGTCACCTCGGAGCCCCTCGTCGTAGGGCATCGTTTTCTATTCCCTTTTTTCCTTGATTGTCCCACGATTCGTTTTTCGTGTAGTGTCTTTGTTTCCTCCCCTACCTTTTTTCTTTTCATGTTTGTGGTGGTGTCTTGAGCTCCATTCCATTGCAGGGGATTTTTTAGTAAAACTCCGAAAGATTTATTTGAACCTGTGCTCCTTCTCGATCATTTTTTCGATGGGGTTGATTCTGGGCTTTGTCTGTCAGGCTCCTTTCCCCTCTTCCTGTTTCCTCTGCATGACAATTCCCGGTCTTCTTCTGTTTCCTAGCTTCCCTTCCTTTTGTTCCTGTTCTCCCTTTTCCTGATCCACTTTGGGTACTCCGCTTCTCCGGTTTCCACCTCTTATACCTGTTCATGTTTTTTTTTCTTTTATTTTGCCCCCCCGGCCGGTAGTCGGTTTCCTTGTCGAAGTCTTATTCCGAAAGGGGCTCTGGGTGTTTTCCTGGCGCCATTTTTTTGATCGCGTGAACTCGTTTCTTTCTTTTGGCCCTGTTCGCTCTCCCCTCTTCCTGTGTTCTTTTCCCTGCTACCCACCCCAGTTGCCTAGTTCTCTTTTGTCCCCCTACCTGAGTATTCCGTTTGGTCCCCCGTTCCCCCTCCCCAACGGCGTCACCCCCCGCTTCCTTCCGGTGCCGATGAAGGCTTTCTCAACCTCCCCCTCTTTTCAAATTGAAGTGTCCCCCTTAGAACACTAAAACCTGTACCTCCTTGACCCTGTCTTCCTCTCCTCCCCCTTTCCCCCCCCCAACCCTCGTTTTCTTCTTTGTGGCCGTACTATCCCTTTCTTGTTGATTTCGAATTTTTTTTTCCTGTGTTCCTTTGTTATTATTTCCTCGGCCCCCGTCTTGCAGGGTTCTACAGGACGTGTCACCCTCTTCCTATGCGTTCCCCCTTGACTCCTGACTTTCGGATTCGGGTCTCTGTCCTTTCTTTTTCCTGCTCGAATTTTTTCTTTCTATGCCCGTCATTTCCCTTTTGATCAAAGGGCCGTAGCTCTCAGTTTTTGTCCCCCTTTTTCCTTTCTGGTTCTTCTTTCCTACTCGTCTAGTCTACCAATTGTCTACGGTCGTTTAAGAAATGCGTAGTTATTCTCTGTCCCAAACTTGTCAGCGAGTCCAACGTTCTTTTTTTTCCCCTTCCCTTTTTATTTGTGCCTTTCTGTAGGGAGTTTCGTTCAATTTGGACGCCTATGTATTGGTCCTTGTAATTCTTTCGCTCCCCGCTTCGTGCTGTTTTTTGCTGTTTTCTTTGTTTTTTTACCCACTTTTCGAGATCTTGGATTTCCCCTTTCTTTCATTGTTGGTCTGTTTCCCTAGGCTACGGGTCTTAAGATTGACATTTTTATAGCCATGTGACATCCTTTCTGCTTCTCTTCTCGATATGAGTTCCTTTCCGCCCACCCTCTCTCAGACGAACTCCCCCCCACTTGGTTTTCTTTTTTGGTTCCTTGTTAGTTGACACCTTTCTCCCCCCATACCCCCAAATTATTTGCCCTCCTCCCTTGATTTTCCGTCGGCTTCCCTACAGTTTCCTCATTTTTTTCTTCCCCTACTTCTTTCGTTTAGTGTGCCCATCCCCTAGTCAACAGAGTTTATTTGCTTTTTTTTTTATGGATATGTTTTGCATCTTCGTGTTTTATTTCTGTATTTTTTCCCTGTTGTTGTTTTTTTTTTTTTTTTCTTCGGGACATGCCTGTTGACGTTTGGAACTTATGTTTTTCCTCCCTTTCCCGTCTCTCTCACGACATCTTTTTGCTTTTTTTTTCTACCTTTTCTTGTTTTTTCCCCTTTCCCCCCTTCTCTTTGTCCGCTTTTGCTCCTTGGGCTGTTTTAGCTGATTACGTCCCCAGCCTCTTGGGGAGGCCCAAGTCCCTGTAGGTTTCCCTTTACAGAATGATTCAATCCTCTCGCGATCCGTTCACCGGGAGTGGTTCAATCCAAGAGGTCTCTGTTTCTTTCTGACCTCCCAAACCCAAAGTTTTATTTTTCTTCCTCCAACCTTACTCAGGATTGTGATCCTTTTCTGGACCTATCTGTTTGAATGTCCGTTGCCATTTGGCTTCACTGCCTTTCTGTCCCCTCACACCCAATGTTGCCGTTAGTGCGGTCCTTGTAATTTTTTGCTGTTTCTCACTCGCTTGAGTCCCTCATTATTTTGTGGTGCCTTCCTCTTTTTTTTTCTCCTTTCCTTTTTTGTCATCCCTTGCTCACGGCTTTCCTATATGCCCTTTGTTTTCCTCTCCACCATCTCCTACTTTCGTCGATCCTTTACCCCTTCCCCAACATCGATCTGCTTGAGGGTTTTGTTCTCTGCTATCCGTTTATCACTCCCCCCCTTAGTGATCCTGTGTTGGTTTTCCAAAGGGTCCTGTGGTACGCCCGTCCAAGGTGCTTCCGTTCCTCTCTTGCCCCTGAGTATCTCCCCTCGTCCCGTTTTTCGTTTTGTCTTTTTTTATTTGTTTGTGGCCGGGACCCCTGTGGATTGTGAAGGCCTTGCTAAACAGCCCCCTGGCGAACCCCATTTCTCTGCCTAAGCCAGACTTGCTCCCCCCCCAATCCTTTTGATCGATTCTCCCCTTATTTTTCCCCTCCTATTTTTTTTTCAGACAAACCTCCCGCTCCGAATCGTCCCCTTCTTACCCATTTTTTGTTGATTGACTTTTTTTTCCCGGAGGCTGCTCGTTTCTTTTCCTGGTTTTTCAGATCCATTTAAGCCTATGGGCTCGTGTGGTTCCCCCTCAGGGATTTCCCCCCCCTATCTATTTTTTTGTGCCATGTATCCTGGTGGCTTGTGATCCCTGTAGTTCCCTCTTCCTGCAGCTTCTCGTTTTTCCTCTTTTCAACGGCTTTTTGTTTCCTTGCCAAAGTCATACGACTCTGAAGTGTCTCTTGTAACTCACCGCGATGTTTTTTTTACCGCCCTCCTTTTATCTCGTTAGATCTTTTAAGTCAAACCTTGACAGTAAGTACATTTGCTGGAGGCTTTTCTGTTTCCCTATTCGTCGCTCTTATATTTCCTTACTTTTCCTCTTTCCTTTCTTTGGCTTTATTTCTTCTTGTTCCTTCGCTTTTTTCTCGCTGCTTGGCAGGTGATATCCTTTCCCTCCCTTTTTTGCTCTTGTTTCTTTCCTTGCCTTTCCGTTCCTCCGCGTGTGCTTGTCCTTGTCGTATGGTCGGCCTTCTACTTCCCGTCCTTAATATCTCAGTGTCCTTTTCTCCCTGCTTCGTGTTTTGTTTTTTTTTTTTTTCTTCCCCTTTCCCCTTCTTCCTTCTTCCCCACGCAAACAAACGGGTTTCCTCTTCCTCTCCCCCTTTCCACTCCGTTTTTAAATTCTGTTCTGCTGTACCGGGCTTCGTTCTTTCACCCCCCCATTTTCTTTTGTGGCCCTTTTTTCCCCGCCTGCTTTTCTGTTCCTTGTCATTCGGATTTTTTTCTGCTCACGCTCCTCTTGAATCTTTAAACCTGCCCCTGTCCCTTTTCTAGCCCTCAATCCCTGTTCTCTTCGGTTCCTTTGTGGAGTTGTTAAGTATTACCCTAGACCATTCCCTTTTCTTTTCTATCCATTTGTTTCACCGGAAGGAAATTTTTCCCCTTTGGTCATCATCCCGTCTTTTTTTGCAGGTTGTGTATCCGGGTTCCTATTCTAAATGTATTGTCACTGGCGCAGTTGTTTCTGCATCCTATTAATTGATTTTTTTTTTTGCTTCACAACTGGCCTTTTCTCCTATTTTTTCTTTAGCACTTCGGCACTTACCGAGGGGCCCCGTCTCCTGTTTTTTGTTTCCCCCCCTCTTTGTACCACTAACTTTTCTTTTTTGCCACGCTCCGATTTGCTATAATTCTGGCTTCACTTTCGGTGCCCTTCCCATCACTGTTTGAGATCGGGTGGTTACAACTTGGCGTCTTTTTTATGTGTCCTGCTTTTCCGGCTTTTTGCTGGTAATTCCTTTTGCCATGCGACCTTTGCTCCTTGGTCCACCCTTGGCCATCTCCACCCTGTGAGCCCTTTTTTTTGTCCGCTGTTTTTTCGCGTGGGATGTTTGGCCGGGACATCCCCGGCTGTTTTCTTTTCTTTTCTATCGCTCTTTGGGAAAACTTAGGTATGTTTTTTTGCACTGTCTCTGCCGCTTCGGTTGCGGGCCCCCCCCTTTCGCACTTAACGGCGTTTTAGCAAGCCTTTTTTGGTGACGGTGAAGTTTCCCCTATTTCATTCATTTGTCTCAACTGAGGCTCTCCCTTCCTTTTGTTGTGTCTCTTATCCGATTCCTTGTTCTGATTGCTTTCCCCTCCGTGCATAACCCGCCGGGCGCGCTTTTCGTTTTCGTTGCAGCGCGTAGCGTAGGTTTTTTTCTTCCCTCTCTCTAGTGCAGCGCCCTGCGTGAGTCTCTTTTCCAAACGTTGCTCTTTTCCTCCATTTCCTTTTGGATGGACCCCGCTCTGACACCGTCGTAGTTCCTTTTTTCCTCCTGAAGCCGCCGTGCCCACATGCTGGAATAAATTTGTCTCTCCGTTTTCCCCTTGATCCTTTCCTCCGTTTTCACATTTGTTTGAATCGGATCTTCTCCCGGCCGTCCTTTTGAAACATCCCTATAGTCGGGACTCTTCTGTGTTAACGATTAAGAGCTGCCCAGGTTTCCTCCCCCCTCACGTTTTTTTTTTCAACTTCTACCTGCTCTTTTTCCCTCCCCAAGGATGGACCTGCGGACCCTTGCGGTATGATGTACCCTCCCTTCCCCTCCGTTGCTCCCTGTCTCTTTAAATCACTTTCAGGTAACTTGTTCATTTCTTCTCGTTCCTAGTCCTATCACGTTGATTCGGTTTTCTTTTTTACTGCCCCAGTTTTTCCCCGTACGGTGTTCAAATAGTCCCCCTTCTTATTTTTGCTGAAATTTAGTCTCACGAACCCACAGAAAGCTCGTTACCCTGGACCATCCATTCCCCGGTTAGGTATTAGTCTTATTTTTTTTCCGTGAGCCACCCGTTGTTGATTGTTTTTCCTCCTCGTCTTTCGGGAAGGAGTTTTATTTCCTTTCTCACCTCCCCGCCTTTGTTGGCGGTTTGTAGTCCTTCGATTTTTTTGGGCCCTTTCTAGTTTTTTGCCCAAAGGAAACGGTTCCTTTCTTCCTTCCCTCTCGCGCGGCTCAGTTTGGCCTCTTTCGCTTGCTTCCGTTTTCCTTCAAGTCCCCCCCCTTGTCCCCCGCCTCGGGGTTATTGATCTAGCTCGTAATTAGTCCACCCCGCTTGGTCCTCTGACCTTTTTTTATTTTTGTGTCTGAAGAAACCCCTGTTAAAGTAGGGTCTTTATCC
>Ga0179593_1433620_pt1 | contig 15653 bp, 11 predicted proteins | sample CZODoug2_1_08_16_FD_185931 | JGI IMG/M metagenome (GOLD analysis project Ga0179593, IMG submission 185931) | Vadose zone soil fungal communities from Angelo Coast Range Reserve, California, USA - CZODoug2_1_08_16fungal (PacBio error correction) | ecosystem: Environmental > Terrestrial > Soil >... | reverse complement strand
AGCCCGGACACCCTTCTTGGTGATGACCTGAACTCTCTATTGAGTCCCCCTTTTGTACGTCGTGGTTTTTACCTCGCTTTTTTTCCAATGCGACCGCCCTTGAGCCGCTCGCACTCCGGGATTCCATCTCGGCGACTTGAAGTCACCTCTTTCCCTGAAGTTTCCTCGGTCCGCATTTCCCCCCCATCCCCTCCTCCCGAATACGTCGCGCGTCCTTTTTAAATAAGCACCGCCGCGGTATTGCACCTCCCTGACTCCCCCCCCACCTTTCTCGCCCTGCGCGATCGCTCACCCTTCCATGACCCAATCTCTGACCTATTTTTCCCGGCGACGTCCCGAGGGCTTTCCACGCGAACCTCCACCTCACGACCCTCTCGATGGGATGCTGACACCTCGGCCTAGTCGACGTTTTAAGAATTACACCTCGAATTTGATATCCACTTTTGTCCCGGCGTTGAGTCTTCGCAAGCACTCTTCAGCCTCTTCTTCCCCGATTCCTCCCTTCCAGCTCCCCTTCCGAGTCGTCTTCGCCGAACCGCGATTTCTTCGTTTCTTTTGGCGCGCTGCCTACAAGTGCCCCCTATCTCAATTTAAGACCGAGACCTGTCATAGAGTTCTCCTAGTCAGAAGGCTGCTTTGAGTCTTTGATCTTCTTCCTTCGCCGGTGTTTGACCTATCCTCTGGCGGACGTCGCTCCCGAGCTCAAGCTTCCCATCCCGATTCGAAAGATGAGACTTCCTAGCGTCCTTTTTTTCCGCAATTTCGGATCGCCGCACGTTTCCGTCAGGCTCGGCTGTTCAAAGCCATCTCACCCTCTTCCGGGGATCACGTCTCGGACCGCAGCAGATAGATTCTCTACGGGACACTTGAACACCCCCTAGTTTGAAATATCCCGATCCCTTCCCAGAACATTTCGCCGACCGACCTAAAGCGGCCTTCTTTCCCTCTGCTCTCCCCTCTACCCCCCGACACCACGATACCTGTTTCCCTCTCCTTCAGGGATTTAAATGATTCACCAACGGTTGACCTTCACGCCCGCACATCCCGAGAGTCAATCAACGATACCTTTCCTCAGCCGCCCGCTTCCCCCCCCTCAGCCCACTCTCGTCTGATCGTACTGCGTTTTTTAGAAGATTTTGAGTCAGGTTTACGTCGACGATCACTTTAGAGTATCATGGTCCCAAAATAGCCAGATTTTGTTTTTTTTGTTTTTCTTTTTCCTGCCTGCCGCTCGACGAAAGTTATGCCCTTCTCAAGCGTGCAATGTGCCTCCATAGAAGCTCGCCCTAGAACTTCCAGCCGATCGGCCCAAAGAGTCCCCCCCCCCTTCTTTCAGTTTTCTTCCATCGCCGAAGAAGCGCCTATTCTTTGCACCCCACTGGTACACGTGTGGGTTTTGAGTTCCATGTCCTCCGTGTTCCCCCCGTTACCCTATTTTTCTCCTTTGCGCGACGCTACCTCTCCCGGTCCTCTCAGCATGACGTGCAGAAGCCTGAAGTGTCCTAGCAAGAAAGCGCCTCCGCGACCTCCCCCCTCTGTGCTCCCATTTGACCCTTGGTGATATGAAGCCGCAGATTGCCAGGCCCATGAGCTTCCCGCCCTCTGTCGATCGTCGACTGAGTCTTTATCACACAGTTCTTTTGCTCCCCTTCTCGTCTCCTCCTCTCCAGGTAACGTTAACAGCCTTTCCCCCTTCTCCCAGGTAAGACGCTGAGCACTCCCTGCTACGAGCCCCGGCGTACAAGGGAATAGCAGATGTCGTCCCTTGCGACCTCCCCCCTTCCCCCCGTTTCCTTTCCCTGCTACCCGCTACAAGGAAGCTGTCGCTATCTCTTCCATCGTGAGAGAGATCGAGACACGGCCTTCTTAGGTGAGGGGTCGGTTGTTTTGTGTTTTTTTGTCTTTTTTTTTTTTTGGGGAGGGTCAGACGCCAGCGACGGCGCTCCGCCTTTTTTTTTCTTGTTTAGACAAAGGATTTCTTGAAGAAGCGAAATGAGTCAGTAGGTTTACTCCCTCCCGACCGGGAGAGTAGAAGGGAGAGAGGACTAAATTCCCCCCCCACCCCCCCCATTTATTCTTTTGTGTTTTTTTTTTATTGTTTTTTAAACAATTGCATTTGAATCACATTGACCTCCTCTCCCTTTCTGAACTTTTTAAGCTCTGCAAAAGTAAACTTTATGCTTGCTTTCCAAGCGGCATATATGACTTTTATCAATCTAGGACCCCCCCCCCACCCCCCCCCCCCCCCCCCACCCCCCCCCCCCCCCCCCCCCACCCCCCCCCCCCCCCCCCCCCCCCCCCCCCACCCCCCCCACCCCCCCCACCCCCCCCCCCCCCCCCCCCCCCCCCCCCCCCCCCCCCCCCCCCCCCCCCCCCTGACGTATATCCCTGATGGTCCCCCTTCTCCCGGTGGCATCTCTATCCTTAAAAATCAGACGTCCTTTGACAGCCCCCTGATGTACGGATCTCGCCTGAGAGGCACCCTCCCGAACGCCCTTGAAATAGGGGTACATTCAGGAATGTGCGAGGTGACCAATGAAACCCCCCCCCCCCCCCCCCCCCACCCCCCCCCCCCCCCCCGTAGTCTGTGATCTTCACCCTTTCTCTTCTCCTAACGCTTCCACTCGAAGTTCGCGTTACCGGTTCCGCATACAGGTTCCTAGTTTGGAGCGGTCATAACTTTCCCCCCTTAGCCGGAATGATGTACTCGCCCCTCCCTTTTACCTGTCTGCTTGATGCCCCTGACGAAAGCGAAGGTTTTACTTCGAAACTGACACCCCCTCAAAGATGCACAACCCTCGTCCACCCTGACGTGGCTAAATTAGGTCCTTTTGTTTTTCTCGCGTATAGTAGTTTTTTTTCCCCCTAGTGAAGACATCTTCTGAAGCAGCTCGTGTTATACTTACTGGAACTTGACGCCCTTAGCGTGGCTTGCCAACCCCCCCCAAGTTTTTTTCCTGTGACGCCTGACCAGCTTCGACGCCAGTTCTTATTTTCTGTCACCGTCGAAGCTCGACGTAGATGATAGGAAATGTATGATTGTGACAGTTGGTCGATCCCAACAACTCTCATCGTGATATGTCTCGGCCGCGCCCTTCCGCTCCCTTTTTCCTTCTATACGGGTCCGCGGCGCAGACAGCATGCATTTTTCTTTGCCCTTGATGAGCGACCAATCCCGGAAGGCAGGTCTCTCTAATATGGCGGTATCCCCCGTCTCCTCTGTTTTCTCTCAAGTTTGGCCCGGATTTCCCTCCCGTCTCCATTCCTCTCTCCACCCTCCGAGCAGAGGCCTCCTCGACCCGCCTCTTCCTGCTGCAATCGGTTCCCTGCGTCGTTCTTAGAGTAGGTGTCCCTTTAACCCGTCGCAGAACCATCAGCGATTTACTTTTCTTCCCCGTCCGTCCTAAGGAAGATGCACCTGCGTAGCGACTCATCGCCCTTCCCTATTCGAGCCACCCCTCTTCCTGAGCGTATAAATATCGCGGGTTTATTTACCGACGCGTTTTGATGTCACCTGCCGTAAGCCCTCTATGTCCCCCCCCCCCCCCCCCCCCCCCCCCCCCCCCCACCCCCCCCCCCCCCCCCCCCACCCCCCCCACCCCCCCCCACCCCCCCCCCCCCACCCAACCCCCCCCCCCCCCCCCCCTGCCGATCCTTCCAGGGACTTCTCCCTCTCCAGAACGCGGCTCACGTCGCCGCCCGGAAGCTTGGTTCCCCTGAGGCCCGCGTGAGACTATGAACCGAGCCGCTGATAGTGATATGGCTCCCTGACGATAGAGCTGTGCACGATCCCCCCCAGAGGCAGATGAACTTTCATCCCCGCGACATTTCCTGTTAGGCTTTTTCCCTCCTCCTTCAACACGGTCGGATCCAGCGGGTCCGCATGTAGACTTGTTCCGTGCTCCGTCTCGAGAGCCTTTCCCTTTTCGAAGACAAGTCCGCTCCAAAAGTCCGTCTCCTGAGTGAAAGCATCAAAAGGGGCTTCCTTCATGGACGCCCCCTCTCCCTCTACTGTCTTTGTTGTTTAGAGAAACTCGAATATCCGTTCCGGACCACGCACGCACTAGGGAGCGTGTTCATGACCGAATAGGTAGCAGCCGCGAAATCTTCGTACGTTAGTTTTTATGACCACGCTCGCCCTCTTTATCCCCCCAGCCTTTCTCAGCTAGGCTTCTATGAGTGCCGGAAGACTTAAGTCTTCCCTTTTTCCTACTCTACCTTTTTTACTTCTAGTAGTCCCAACATCCAATTCTTTCCTCAAGGTAGTAGACAGAGATTATACGGAGAATAATCAAAGAACACTATACCAGCCCTTCCCCTCTCCCTGGCGCTCCCCTTTGCACTATCGTCTCACCCTCCGATCATCGCAGCTCCCTGCTCTCTTTTCATGTCTCCCCACCCCCCGAGCGGCGAGGCCTTTCTATTCCCTTCTGACGTCCTTTGCAAGGCTGACCTTCCCTTTCCATGGCATCCCCGAAGATCAAGCGGATTTAGGTAGGCGCCTAGAGAAGATTTTTTCGCGGTCTGCTCCCCGACGGCTTATGCGTTGACCTCCTCCTAAAGAGTAGTTCTTCCTCTCTCCTCTAGTGACCCATACGCGCTGATGACCGGCAGTCCCTGTTTCTATAAGTGCCTCTGAGCCTGGCTCTTCTCCTCCCTTGCGAGTAAGGAATGAGCTTGCCGTCTTTTTGTTTTTCCCTTCCTTTGAGGCATGCCTTCAACTCTGCTCTATTCCGTTTTACCTACATCGAGCCATAATACTCCCCAGATCGCAGACTATGTTCTTGCCTGTTTTTTCCAGCACCGATCGCCCTTTTTTCCTTCCGGAGCAACCATTTGCACCGCTGACAAGGAGATCTTATTTCCCGAGAAAACCGAAGATGCTTGCCCCGAATCCCTCCTTTCTTCCCCCCCCTCTTCCCCCCCCTCGACACATCTGCCTATCGGGCTGCTCGAACCGATGACGTCTTTCCTCCAGAGCGATGGCAGAGAGCTGTCTTTTTTCAAAGACACCACGACCAATAGCTCAGGCCTTACAAGCTACACACACCGCGTCGGCACCCTAGCCCCTCCACCCCCTGATCTACGCTGACGCTCGAACCAGCACTTCGGAGTGGCCTCGCCAGGATAGGCTTTTAAGGTCATCCCTCCCTTTCCCGTCCACAAAGCAGCCAAGGGCCTGGCTCTTCTCCCTCCCTCCCGCCCCTCATTGCCGGCGAGAGGCCCTGCCAGTGACTTCGCACGCTGATAAGACTGACCCCTCAACCGGTGACCACCTTCGACTTATCTATAGAGCTGCCCTAGGCTTGGCGCCCCCCCCCCTGGCTCTTCACACACGACGTATCAGCTTTTCATCCTAGTTAAGTTTTTTCTGTCTCCCCTCTCTTGACGATTCCGACATATAAGAGACGTTCAGCCGCTATCGTCGAGGCCTCCCCCCCTGATTTTTTCTACTCGCTCGTTTAGTTTCCTCGAGATCCACTTTTGCTGGTTAGATCTAAGCCCGGTCCGGTGTGGATTGAAACCCCTGCGCTCCCGCATTGTGCGCCCGCTGACGATACCCAGCGCCGCTCCCCGTTCCCCTTCTGAGCCTGCCCCCAAGCCAGGTGACTCAGAGATGGGCGCTGCTTTTAGTTAGAGAGACGCATTGCGCCAAAGAAATTGCCCCCGCAGGCCTAGTAAGTACTAATCACAGACCGCCCAAGGCGAAACCCAGGAATCACTTCCTCCCCCTTCGACAGTTCCGATGACCCTCGCACACTTCAGACCCCGTCTCTACCGTATGTAAGTATCTCTCTCTTAACTCTCTAACGTTGTGACTTAGCTTCTAATTTTTCTGCTTTTCTCTCGCTCCTGACGGGTGCCAGCTTTCTTCCCTTTTCCGACACTCATCTGAGCGCGGGGATGGCGGTTCGTACTCTCCTCCCTCGTCGTCCGACGTTTGGAGGAGTCCAATCGCCCTACCTAGATTCCCTTCTTCCTGAGACCATGATTGCAAATCAGCTACTTCGACCTCCACCCGATTTTTTTTTTCACTCTTCGGAGCCCCACGCAGGAGAGGCCTAATTTCCACAGAGCCGATAGTTTTAAGATGGATAAGACACTAGTCTGGAGTCTCTTATCTCGATCCGCTCATTACATTTGCCCCCGGCTCTGCCAAAAAGCCCTTAATGATTTATCTGTCTCCTCGCGACCCTCCGCGCGGACCTCTTTTTTTCCCTTTTTTAGCTTGACCCCCCGCTGGACTTCGCTTGGACATAGACTTCTTCCTCACGATTTCGAAAGGCTGTCTCTTTTTTCGTGTTCGGCATTCCTCTTTCAAGTTTCTTTTTCCGGTGCCGATCAGTCTTCTCGGTCTTCTCGAATTTTTTCTTTTAGCGCAATTAGCTGCATAGAGCAGATGCAACGCTCCCTTTTCGAGTCCTTTCCTGCATTGATGACGAATCCCGCCCTTTTTCTTTCAACTTCTCCCTCCTCTACCTCCTTCATTGCCCCCAGTTCCCCTCCCCCTCCTTTGTCGACGTACGCAGCTCTATACGCTCGTTTTCCCACTTGACTGCAGGTCACCCTTTTGTTAACTTTCGCTCTCCTCCCCTCCACAGTGTTTCCGTGAACGCATGCTTTTCTTAGTGCTGGCTTGAAGGTCTTGGGTAACTTTTCCAAGCCAGATTGTCTAGTTCCTTTGCCCCGTGCAGTCCATTTCCCCTATTGACTTTTTTCCTGCATCGACGAAGGGCTCGGCGACATAGCCGATGATTTTGCTCGGATCTTGGCGCCTTGAAGAGCAAAGTGCCTTCATGCGATCGCGGAGCACACAGCCGGTCGTCTCCAATCTTCTCCCATGACGAATCGGCGATCCCTTTTGCATTAGTTCGGTTTGATAACCGATCGAGGCCAGCTATTTTTTTTTTTTTTTTTTTTTTTTTTGCTGTGCAGCCTCCCCCAGTGATTCCCTCCATCCGGCCCCCCATCTCTTTAGGGCCGCGCCCCTGACCCGACTTTCGGTTAATCCTCCAGCGACTTGATATCTTTGTTCTTGAGGACTTTCCCCAATGATCGATGGGGATTTTTAGTTAGATGTGCCGGTCGGGCCCTTGAATACACTCTTTAGACGCGCTCAGCCCCGCAATTCTAAGAAAGAGAATAGATATAAGTATTATTACCCTGAGAGCTCATGCTCTCTGGTTTTTCCACAATTGAAAGGAGTACGCCCCTGTAACCGTGCTGACGTAGTGGTTAGAAGGAGGAAGGTTTTAGCTATTGCACGTCCTTTGACCTTGGAGCCTTATACGTTATGTATAGCGAGGGAGTTCCGAACTTTCTTCTCCTTTCCTACTTTTTTTTTTGTGTTCAATTCGCTGACATGACCATGCGCAGAGCTTTTTTCTACATCCGCGAATACTCTACAGACAAGTGGCTTTTTCACTCCCTTTCACTCTATTTCTCCGTTCCAGCAGGTTTCGACGCAGCCAGTCGCCTTTCCCGGTTCGACGCGTTCAGCGAAGAGTCGGGAGAACTTCACGCGGCAACGAGACTTACCCCCGCTTCTTCCTCCCCTCTCTGAATAGCCAACCCACTTCCGTCCTTCGACATGGAGCCACCAATATATAGATTTAAACTCCCCCTCTTTGTTTGAGAGCATCTGGACGAATAACAGCGCCCCCGGTGGTTTTTCCTTTCTCGACGATCCCCTGCGACTTATAAGATAAATGATAGCCGATGTCCCGGATACGTCGGATAGAGTTTTTTCCCCCTGAGGCCCAACATGCGGCCCAGAACATCGGCTTTTTTTTTTTCTTTTTTTTTCTTCTTTTTTTTTTTTTTTTTTTTTTTTTTTTTTTTTTTTTTTTTTTTTTTCCTTTTTGTTCATAATCAAACTCCGCCCTTAGTAACCCCCTTTCTTAGCTTTTCTCCTATGATTAATCCGCCGTTTGCCGGTTTTTCTCGAACATGGAGCACAGTCGGCAGCTGCAGAGAGATCGACATTCGAGTCTTTTTCTTCACTGTAATCTTGGCCAGCAAGGTTTCACCACTCCCTCTGAGTAGCTCGGTGACCTATCCAGTCAGTTTCTCCCTTCAACCAAGCAGAAATAGTTCCATCCTGGGAATAGATTTTACGGTCGTAGACTCATATCCTCACCTTCCGAATGATACCAGCAATGACAGCCTCTCCCTTCCCGAGGTTAGTTTTTTTTTTTCACCGCTTCTGAGCACAATAACGCCAGAACTTCTCCCTCTTCACGTACACTCGCCGACATCCTACTTTAGGAGACCAGACCAGGTTAATAAATTGAGGTTAATCGGATGGAGTAGTCCTTTCGATACTCTCTCTTAGGTGCGCCTCCCTTTTCACTGAGCCTTTTTCCGTCCTTATATCCTCCTTCCTGCTAAAGAAAGGCTCAAAATGTATTCCTTTTTCTTCTGTGCACTATATTAGACACCTCATTGATTTTTTTATACAGCTCCCTTCTGATGGCTAAGTACTCAGTTGCTCCTCTCGCCTTCGACTCACCGAGAAAGACTTTTTCGTTGTCGGCAAGGCCCCTGATCCCCCGTCATGCCCTTTCCCAGCATTTGTGTACTTTCCCCCCCGGTTTTTTGCCACACGATCAGGCTGACTCCCCTTTGCGAAAGAATCCCCCCCCCAGCCATGTTCTGGCCGCGCTGTCGGAAATATGCGCTCACAGCTCCTTCCGGCCAGCGTCGTCAAGCTTTAACAACAACCCCTCTAATCTCCCCCCAATCTTTTCCCTCTCCCCGATAACTATGCCATATAAGACGTCCGCCCCAATCACTTCGTGGGGTGCCCTGCTACTGTCTACCTAGTGATGTTTTTCGGTTCCTTTCTTCTTCCGAGTTAAACTTTGTCCCCCATCCCTTTGCCCCGACTCAGTGGCGTCGACGAACATCGCTGATAATTTTCGTGATATGAGCTCCCTTGATTACTTTGAACTTTGGAAGTACCGCACCTTTGACTTTTTCGCTCTTTGTGATGACAGTTACCCTCCCGCCCTCTCTTCTGATTCCCATTTTCCCGCTACTGGCAGCGGCCCCTGCCGCACCTCAGGTTCACCCCGATCCCCGACTAGTTGATCTTTCATCCCTGGCGCTATTTCTGAGAGACGTTGCGATATCCCCTTTCCTCTCCTTTTCCTCTCCTAGCGCGGGACGACCCTCCCAGAATTTGGTCTCAACTATGGCAGCTGCATATTTTAGAGAAATCTTCCCCAGGATGTTAGACTATTTGTGAACAACGCGGTTGACTTTTCTCCCTTGCTTCAAGCAGTTTTTAACTGTCGCGCATGTGCGGCGAGGCCTAATCCGCGCGTCCCGACTTTTACTCAAGTTCTTCCCCAGCTTGACCACTTCCTAATAGCTTTCCAACCTCTCCCCTCTCTTCCCTCGCCCTTTCCCCCCGTACCGATCAAGGACGTGTCGCCGACTTTTCTCTTTACCCTTTGTTGTTTTGAGAAGACGATCGCCCCCGATTGTCGAAGAAGGGTTCTGGCCTGAAGATTCTCTGGTTCCGCAGGTTTTTTCTCTCATCTGTCTACACAACCGCTTTCGAGAGCGCTGTTCTGGCCGTTCTTCGCTTCTCATTAGCCGTGATAGTCTGCAATTTATTCGCCCGAACAGCATGCCCGGCGCGAGAGTAAAACTTTTTCCACCTCGATCTTCGACGTTCCAAGCTTTTCATTCTCTTTCTCTGATCCCTTTTCGGAGAGACTAGCATTCACCAGCGCAAGATGTCTCTTTTTTTTTCCCCCTCCGATGCGGAGTCGAACGTCGCCCCATCTTAGATCGCTCCGTAAGCCCCTTTCATAGATTGTTCGATTCCTCTGAACTGGAAGAGTCCTCAGACCTCCTCCTTTGAACTTTTCTCACCGGAATTGAAAAAAGGATGCCTTTTTAGGCGTTCCCCCTGGAACCGTAGCATTGGAACCATTGAGCCCACCAGCAACTGTCTGTTAGCGTCCACCACACTCTTCTTCCCCCCCCCCCCCCCCCCCGACACTCCCTCACTCGCAACGCACGGTTGCCTTTTACAGGATAGAGCAATTTCGTATTTTGAACGGCCAGATTTTCTCGCCGGAATGCTTCGAGATTCTTTCCGACGCGGTCTCTTCCCTTGCTTTCATGACACCTTCTCCCCTCAGCTCCGGTGAAATTCGATCGCCCCCCCACCCCTTTTTCCCTTGAAGAGACAAACCCCAAGTTGATTGAGACGAAGAGGTCATGACCCCCGTAGATTCCCATGCATTTTATTTTACTTTTTTTTGCCCCCCCCTTTTTTTGTTTTGTTTTTTAAAGCAGTTTCTCTGATAGTTTTTTTTTTTTGTTTTTTAAATAACTTTTCTGTTCAATATATCAATTTTTTCCAGATTTCGCCTTTGATGTCTTTTTTTTTTTCTGCTTGCTTTTCCATGACGCCCTTGTTGAAGCCTACACACGCTGGTATCTTGCGATGAGACAGTCATCTCTCCAGAATTTTTTCCTTTTTCCATTTTTCTTCACCTTGAGCAGACCGATTATTTGCTTCCTTTGGTTTTTTCTCCTTCCTGACGTGTTTTAACATACGTCAGGCGCCTTTCTATGAGTTTTTCTTCCTTCTTATCTGCGCTCATGACGCCAGCATCCCCGAAGGACGCGCCTTTTCTCGACGGCAGAAACGTCCTGAGGCCGCATTTAGATTCTTACTTACTGACTTTCTTCCGTCCCCCCTTCTCTCTGCAGCGGTGTCGGACGCACTGTCTCCCCCAGGTTTTTCTCGTCTCTCCTCCCAGCAAAACCTCACTATCTACTTTAGGATGCTCCTTCCCTTCGCGCGATGTTCCCGGTACCTGAGAACTTTTTAGATAGGCCGACAGAGCCTTCCCCTTCCCCCAGCCGTCTGTGACTACTAAGTAGCTTCAGTTCTTTTCACTCAATGTAGCATTTACGACGTACCATTTGAGGAACTAGATTCGAAGTCTTTTCTGATCTCGCCCGCTGATCTTTCGGGGTTTGACACTCTATGTCCCAGGTCATTTCTTCGCTGATGCAGGTAGAGAGTTGGGTTTTCGCCACGCCCCTTGCTTCCCTTCCCCCCCCCTGCAGAAGCTTATCTTATAGCCTAGACGGTTATCGGAATAGAATGCGTCCTGTATTTTTTTATTCATCTCTGATATGTGCTTTTTACCCCTTCAGGTCCCCTTTCCCTTTTGAAAAGGTACTGAAGGTGGAATGGTGCCGCCTAACGCCAGCGGATTTAGCAAGCATCTAAGTATCAGCCAAAGACTTCTGATTATCACGGGTCAGCTCCTAGCGCTGTCGTCCACTGCTTAGCCCCCTTCACAGTGAGTCGCGGACTATAGAGTTTTCCATTTCTTTTCGGAGTTAGAAGACTCCATACTTCAACTCTAATCCGTTTTTAGAAGCTTTCTCGAACACCCCCCCCCCCTCGTGTTTCATTCCTCCTAGCCCCCTGAATCCCCTTTTCTTTCCCTTTTGGTTTTTTCGCGCCGGCTAGTCCCCTCTATCCCCACATTCTAGAAGGATGTGTTTCGTTTTCCACCTTCTTCTCGTGCCGATTCCCTCCCTTTTTTCCTGATCTGTCCTGACCAGAGTGTCCTCATTTACTTTAGCGTTGAATCCATCTTTAAAGCTGCGCCCACAGAAACTTTTTCCCTCTCTAACATCTCGAACAGCCTGCGGCTCCCCTACTACCCTAAGCTGCCCCCCCCAGACTTCTCCTCTTGCCGTGCCCCCACGCTACGTGCCCCTCGGAGATTGAATCGGCGCACCCCTTTTCCACCTCACCTCCCTCCTTAATGTTGTTCTGACCTGCTGACCCCCGTTTTCGTGGCATAGGAATTCAACCCCCCCGCTTTGCATCAATTCTGCCTATGATTCTCTTCCGGTGCCGTCGCTTATTCCTCTTCCTTCCTCCCGGCTATAACAGATGCGCTTTCGTTCTCCCTCTCCGGAAGGATACGTTCTTCCCCGCTTGTCAGACCCCCGCCCCCGACCACAAATCAATAGCGTTTTTTTCGTGACGACACACATGCCTTCTCTATCTCAAGGCTCTTTGAAGGACCTTGCTCCTACCGCTTTAGGAAGTCCGCGCTATAATATCTAGCCTTGTTCCTTTTCTTGCAGCTCGAACGGATGTGCGCTATTTGAGATCGCCTTTCCGCCTAACCGATGGCACCGAGCCCCCTTATCATTTCCGAGGTTCTTGAAGTCCGACCTGCCCGTGCTTGCCTTCCCCCTGCGCTTCTTGCTTTTTTCCTTTCGGGTCTCGGCGGCAGTCCTAGCCTTCCCGAGTCATCGTATAGATCAGGTTTAACTCCCGCGGCTTTCTTTTTTCCCCCGATCTTTCTGACTTTTTCCCCCCAAAATACATGCTAAGCTCCCATCTCCCGGATATGCTACCTTGTCCCCTCAGACGTTCCTCTCCCCTGCCTCCTTTTTTCTGTATGCTTTCTCCTTTCCTTCAACGCCCCGTGCCAGCGAGCCCCCGTCCGTTCCTGTTTTCAAAAACGTGGACTAAATTCTTCCCGTGTGGTCCCAAGAGCACCTTATTAATATTGCCTGCACCCCCCAAGAACCCTTTTCTTTTCTGGGCGCTCGCTTTCGCCCCCTTTTCCTCGGTGTTCGATCGTACGACGATATTATTGGCCTTCTCCCCTTCCTAACAGTTCATACCTACAGTGTGACGTTCCGAAGACAGCTCTTCATCGCAGGGCCCATTGGATTCTCTTCCCCGAAGCTCTTCTGAACTCTCCGTCTCTTTCCCCGAACCTGTTTTCCGCTTCGGAGAGTTTTCCCCCAAGATTTCTTCTGTAGAGAACCCCTCACTTAGATCACAGTTGGAATCCGGCCTCTGTAACTTTCCGTCTAATCCCTGCGCTACCCCTTCTCGGCTTCTGCTCCCCGAGCGCAGATGAAATAAATTTTTCTCGAGTCGAGCGTATGATGAGCGGACGGGCAACCCTCAAGCCCAACTATCTACTTTTTTGACTCTGACAGTTGCCCGATTTCCAGTTCCGCTTTCCCCTTCCGCGCTGAACACGCGTTTGATAATCCGATTTTTCCTCATAGTGTAAGTGGACGCTAGTTCTTGCATGTGTTTTTTCGACCTACACCTTTCCCTCTCCGGCGAAGTTCCACCCCTCTGACTTCCTCTTTCCCCTGGAATTTTTATGTGTCGAACCGCTAATTTTCTGAACCGCCAGTCCTCTGACGCCTACAAGAAATAGCCCCCTACGTTCTATAATACTCTACATCTCTTCTACCTTTTTTTTTGAGATAGATTTCCTCCCCTTCATTCTTCGGCGGTTTTTTTTTTCTTATTGAGCGCCCCTACGCGCGCTGTCGAGAGATAGAGTGTTTGGTCACCCGATTAATTTAGAGAGAAAATGCCTGCTTTTCTTTCTCTTCCATTTGTTCGCGTATTTTTCTTTTCCAGTCTCCCTTCTTCCCCTCAACGCTCTCCCCCCCGTCTGTACTTGAGCACAAGCTTGATCTACAGTCCCGAGTGGAATTTAATCTCCGGCATCACGCTGAGATCCTGTAATTTGTTGAGTTTAGCCCCCCCCTCTCCCCCTTTCCAGTTGAGGACCCCTAGAGCGGGAGGTTCGTTTCCCGCTACTTTCTCCCTCAGTCACGCGATTTGCCTGCCTTCTGACCTTCTCATGATTCTGACTGTGAGCGCCTAGGCTCCCTTCTGGTGATGCACCTACACTGGTTGACCGGCTCCTCCGCTTTTTACATCAAAGGAGCCCAACTTCTTTCTTCGCCTCCTCAACGAGGCGCCGTTCCCTTCATTACCCCTTTTTCCCTCGGAATTTTTCTTTTGTATACGCTCTTTTCTTCCCCTTCGATACTCTGAACGTCCCTAGAATTCTTTTCTGCCTCTCTTCATGCCTCTTCCGCGGGCCCTTCGGCAGGTGGGAAAGTGGCCTTTGCCGGAGCTCCATCTTCGACTGTTCACATCATTAACGAGTCCCCTGCTTTCCCTTCTCTTGGCCTCGCGGTCCCCCTAGCCCCCTAGTTTTCCGTTTGCTCCCGAATTTTTGGCCAGTTTTACGTCCCCTACTTTAGTCAGTAACTCCCCACACTTTGTTCGTTGAACCGCATTTCCTTTAAAATCTCCCCGTTCCTTTGCCCACGGTTTTCTTGAGCTTGCCGCTTCCCCTCTCCGATCGAGATGTGCTACTTTGTGTGGTGTACGTCCAGTCCAACTCGTCACCACTTTTTTTTATTTCTCGCGCGGACACCCGCGTTGAGAACGAGATGTCCAGTTTCGCCTTTTTAATTCCCCCTCTCTGACCACGCATCCCCAGCCAGTTTTTGCACTTTTCCTCGCCTTGGTGGAACACAGAAATTTCCGTTGTTTCTTTCTTTCTTTGCAGAATCTTGTCATTTTTTTTTGATTCTTAGAGGTTTTTCCTCTCGGTTAAGAAACGTCCCAGGAATTTTTTTTCCCCCCCTCAGATCGCATGTCCTCGACACCTAGCAACCCTTTCACTCGGCCCTTGCAGCTCAAGCCCGGACAGAACAGCTGCTGTCATTCTAGGTCCCCTCTCTTTGCCGTCCCTCGCCCTTTTCGTCGCGCGCAGTAGCGTTCTCTCCCACCTTATTTCGCCACCCTGTACGTAGATATCGTCTTCAGCAGTCCTCTTTTTTGGTCTAGCCCCCCTCCCCGACAGTTTTTATTTTTTTTTCTTCCCCCCCCTCCCGCCTCTCTTCAAACTCGAGCTTTATTTTCCTCTTCTCTCAGTTGCTGAATTCATTTAACTTTCGACCTCCTTACTCCCCGGTCAGCACCTGACTTTCTAACCCACCAAGAAACCCCACCCACATTCCGGGTCCTAGCCCCCCTCTCTTTTTTTTTTTGGTCCCCCCCCTTTTCCTGCAGTCTGAGACACTCTTTTTTGCATCTCTTTTGAGTTTATATAGTTTCCCTCCGTTATTTTGGATCCCTTCACTAATGTTGATGTTTTCTTTTCTAAACGAGTGTGTGAATTTCTTCTCCCCTACGGATAGAACCATCAGTCCTTTCTCCGGCCTAAGAATATTTGGGGACATCGACGACGTTTCCCTTATTGCTTTTACCTTCCTCCAGATACTGACAGCCCCGTTTCTCTGATTCTTCTTTCTCCTCCCCCCCGCCTCCTCGGGGCACCTACGTGTGAACTTATAGCTACGACACACGTCCCTTTACCTCCCTTCTCCTCCTTCTCTCCGACTGTCCACTCGGGGGTCGTTTGTGAGTCGTGATATCGTTACACCCCTCTTGTTGTGAAGTATTGATTTCTTTGCCCCCCCCTCCCCAGCCGTCTCACCACCTGATCAAATTTTCCTTCTTCTTCTCCCCGCATGTTCCTAGTTAAGTCTCGCCCTTTGTTGAGGATGTCCAGAGTTCCCAGGAAGAGCACTTTCTCCTCTGGCGACTGATAAGCGATTCGTCCCCCCTCAGTAGGTTGAACCTAGAGTAGCCCCCACTTGCCTCAAAGTCCCATTCCCTTATTTTTTGGTCTCTCTTCCTTAATTATCGACTGCTCCCTATCCTCTGAGAGATCCATAATGAAAAGACCTACCCCCAACCTAAGAGATTCCCGCTAGCCGAGATTTTCTTTTCCTCCTCCCCCTCCCACCTTAGCGTATCC
>Ga0179593_1368158_pt1 | contig 15653 bp, 21 predicted proteins | sample CZODoug2_1_08_16_FD_185931 | JGI IMG/M metagenome (GOLD analysis project Ga0179593, IMG submission 185931) | Vadose zone soil fungal communities from Angelo Coast Range Reserve, California, USA - CZODoug2_1_08_16fungal (PacBio error correction) | ecosystem: Environmental > Terrestrial > Soil >... | reverse complement strand
TTGCGCCGGAGTTTGCAAAGGACATTGTTTCCCTCCTTTTTTCTCCTTTGTTACGTTCCATTGGATGGAACGTAAGGAGATGGGAGTGGATAGTGCTCTTTTTTTTCTTTCTTGCCTCTCTCTTGTCGGCATCACCTTTCACGCGCGAACCACCGACGACAGGGGGTGGTGGCAAAGCCCGTGCCCCTCCCTTCTCTTCAGACAGGCCCCTGGCCGTCTGATCAATCTCTTGCTGCAATCTGAAGCTTTCCCCTCTTAGGGTCCTTGCCTCTCTGTAACTACCCCAGCGTGTTTTTTCACCTTCCTGCGATTTAGCGCACCAGCCTCTGCGCATCCAGATTTTTTAGCTGAAGTCTTCCTGAGACGGGCCCCTACTTGCCGTTTCTCTTACGATTGCCAGTTTTTACTTTTTCCGTCTTCCCTAACGACAGACGTAAATTCCTGCTTGCCCCATACTTCAGAAACCTTGGGTTGGGATAGCATTCGTTTTTTGCCACAGGCTGCGCGCCTCGTCCCTTCGGTCGCAGCCCAGAAGCTTCTCCCAAAATTCCATAAAACTCCTCCCCTGACGCACTTCCGTTCTTCATTTTCTCCTTAAGTCTTCCCCCCCTTCACTTCTTTAGGAGTTTAGATCAGTTGGACAGATCTCCCCTCTTGCCGTTTTTGAAACTGCCCCCCCGCTCGTTGCTATGCCGTGAAATCAAGGAGCGTTTCTTTTTCCACTTTAAAAAATTTTTCGTTGGTCGTTTCCGTCCCTCCCTATCTCAGCTCTTCGCTTTTCAATTATTCTTGAAATTCTTTCGGACTCCTCCCTCTTCCGGGAAGCCGCTGTGCACTCCCCCCGTTCCGCGTCCCCAATACAGGGAGCATTTGTGGGTGGTTTGGGTGGGGGGGGGGGGTGGGTGTGGGGTGGCGGTGCGCGGGGGGGGGGGGGTGGGTTGGGGGCAGGGAGGGCGTGGGTGTCGGGGGGGGGTTGACGCGGTGGGGGGGTGGGGGTGAGGGGGGGGGGGTGGGGGGTGGGTGGTGGCGTTGTTGCGGGGTTGGGGGGGGGGTGCGTGGGGGGTGGGGGGGGGGGGGTGGGGGGACGGTGAGGGGGTGTTCGGCTGGGGGTGAGTGGGGTGGTGGGTGTGGGCGGCGGGGGTGGGGGACGTGGGGGGTTGGGCGTGGGCTGGGTGGGGGTGGTGGGCGGGGTGTTGGGGGGGTGGAGGCGTGGGGGTGGGGGGGGTTGGGGTGGGGCGGGGGGGGGTGGGGGGGTGGGGGGGTGTGTGTGGGGGGGGGGGGGGGGGGGTGGGGGGGTTTGGGGGGGGGGGGGGGGGGGGGTTTTTTTTGGCGGTTGGGGGGGGGGGGTTGGGGGCGGGTGGTGGGTGGGGGGGGACGGGGGGTGGGGGGGGGGGGGGGTGGTGGTGGTGTGGTGGGTCCGGGGGGGGGCTGGGGTGGGGGGGGTGTGTGTGGGGGGGAGGGTGGGTGTGTTGTGGGGGTGCGGTGGGGGGGGTGGTGGGGTGGGGGTGGTTGGGGTTGTGGTGGGTGTGGGTGGGGGGGGGGGGGTGGGGGTGTGGTTGGGGTGTTTGGGGGTGGGGGTGGGGGGTGGGGGGGCGTGTGGGCCAGGTTGTATCTCTAATCCAGAGCAATTCTTCGCCGTCTCTCTATCGCCTTAGTCTCGTGCACTTCCCCCTCCTCTTCTTCTCCGAGGCAAAGCACTCAATCGCCCTTTCGTCAAGCGCCAAGGGAGTCAGGTTCCTCTGCCAGGACCAGTCGGGTCCCTTTTCCTGACCCATATGCACTCTCTGCTTTTTCCCATTTCGAACAGGCGATCAGTCCTGTGCCCTTCCCACCAATCATGGGCTGAGTTTTATTGTTTTGATTTTCACGCCGCTGGGTGTCAACCGCGATTCTTTCCCTTTCCGCGCGTCGATCCCTCTCCAAAATTTAACGGTCTGGTTCTTTACCCATGGGATGAGCCCTCGTCAGCATTCCCCTCGGATTCCCCCCCTGCCTGCTTAAAACTTCAAGCTGTCCCCCTCTAGTAACTCCTATCTTTATCTCTCTACGATGATCTCTCCTTTTTTCCCCCTCTCTTGGACTCGGCCAAAATCGTGGTTGTTTGTGATTTTCGTTCTCCTTCCATGATAGCTCGGTCACCAAGACTTTCCGCGTCCTTTTGAGTAGTCTTCCCCCCTCTTTTCCGTGCCCTTTACGTTCTTTCTTTTCCTCTTCATTTCCGAGCCGCGCAATGTCTTTCTTCTTATCCTAAAATTTTTCTGCGAAGCCTCTTTTGCTCTCTCGTAAAATTCTTTGGACAGACCCTCTCCCCCCTTTTCGACTCCTCCCCTCTCATTTTTCCTTCCCTCTTTATTCGAGCAAGCAAACCCTTTTCCCCAACCCCCGTTTCGTCGGGGCCACACCTCCCATTTCCTTTCAGTGATATCCTGTGTGCTACGTTGAATTTCGTTTTCTCCCCCCACCAGTCCCCCCTATCCCCCGCCCCTTCTCCAGACACCCGATAACTTGCATTTTTCACCTCCCTCCCCCTCAGGGCACTGCCTTAGCGTCGATTCTCCTGATCCCCTTGTGAATCTCTTCGACGGGGGGACCTGATTGTCCCCTCTTTTCTTCTTCGTCTTCCCTCCCAACTCTTTTTCTTCTTTGAGCGATTGTGAACGGTTGAGTTGGTTTTCTTTTTCCTTTTTTCCCCCTCGAATGTGTTCTCATTCTACCTCCCTCCCCCTGCTCCCTTTTTGACGTAAACCTGTACGGGCGAATTCAGTTTTGTTTTTTGGTTTTTTTTTGCCGTTCTTCGGTTTTTTTGTCTTGGGCTTTACCTCGAAACCCCTGCGCCCCCGTTTTTTTTTTTTCACTGGCGTTTTCCTGTAGTTCTTCTCACTCTCGAGCCGTCCTCTCCACGCGGAACCACTTTCCCCTTTAACAGTCAGTCTGAGTTAAGATTTCGCATCTACGTACGGACTCCGCCCGCTTCTTTTTCTTCGAAGCTACTGCTCTCTTTTCCTCTCGTTTTTTTTTTTGATTTTGAGTAAAATGTGACTCTGTTCTTCGGCTCCCCCCAAGAAGTTTCTCTTCTTACCTCGATCCTTCGAGCCCTTCTCGTAACAGTTTTATTCCCGTTTTTCCTTGACTCCCCTTGTGCGTTTAAGCGGGTTGCCTTCTTTAGTCTCCGAACGGTATTGCGACCATTACTCCACTTTCGGCCCAGTCCTCCCCTCCCCCCCCCCACGTCCCGTTTTTCGGGGTACCCCCCCATTCCACTTCCCCCATTTTTCCCAATTGATGTGAATTCGCCCATCGGGTTTCGTTCCTACAAACGTCTTGATTTTTCCTACTCTAACCAACATTCCTCGGACACCTGTTTTGACACTTCCCTCCCGTCCCACCTTAATAACCCCGAAGATTTATCACCCCCCTTCGTTCCCTCCGACTGCGTCCCCCAGTCTCAGTCTAGTGGGCCACAGTAGTCCTTCTATTCTTCGCTCGCCTTTCCCCAGGTTCTGCTGTTTGTCCCCTTTTCCCATGTTATCCTTTTGCTCGCGTCGGCGGATTTTCTTCCCCTTTTTTTGGACCTGCCTGAATTCCCCACTTTATTCCATGAAATGGCTATGCCTTTTCCTCCTGTTTTTGACCACCCTTGAAGCTGAACCCCTGGGTCGTAATAGATTGTGTATATCCTTTTACCTAGGTTCAGTCCGTCTATTCTTTTCGAGTTATTTTTATTCCCCTATATTTTCCGGGAGATCATTTCCTTTTGTCATTCGTTTGAACTAAGCAGAAGGTAATTTACCATGCGTCCCTCATTTTGTCTCTCGGATAGGGACCTCCGCGAGTTCCATGCGACCCCTGTCGTTAACCCTGACCAGCTATTTTCTTTCAAACTGCAAGAGTGCGGCATCTACCATTTCCCCGATAAGTCTCTATTTGGGATGTCCCCCACAGATTCGTATCCCCATAATATTTAGAGTAACCCTCATACTAACTCGAGAACCTCTCATGCGAACTTGAGTATCACGATATTACTTTCCTCCTTTTGTCCTCTGCGCCCATTGGTCTCCGCTTCTTTGTTCTTTTTCATAACTCTTTTGTTGAACCTGTAGGAACTCATACTCCCGGCTGGATTTACAGACCCTAACTTCTTTTTGGTGACCTCAGCTCTCACATCTTGATCCTCTTCTTCTAGACCCCGTTTTTCCGGTAACTCCCCAAGGGATGTGCGTGGACCCAATCCTTCCCCCCCTCTCACTCCCCAGGTTCTGTCTTGGTTGACTTCCCCCCCCTTTCGCTTTCTCAGTTTCGACTGGTAAGATTGGAATTGGAATAGGAACTGTAAAGACCCTTCCTTAGTTCGGTTTGCCTCCTACTCTTGCCTCCCCTCCCTGATCCTCTTTCCCGATTCCCCCTTCTTTTTACACTTGCAGTCGGTTTGTTAGCTTAGATCTGGCTGTCTCCTGACAAAGCTACCGACCGGCGATGATATCTCCCTCCTATTTTGCTCTTGACGGGTTTTAACGATTCCTTTCCGGATTTTTTTTATGTAAGGCCCTCCCCTACCTTGATCTACCGTTTCTCGACCATATCTGGGGAATCTTCAGCATTGGACATCATTATTTGTGGCTCAATCCCTCGCTGATGCCCTGACTCCTCTTGAGACCACGTCCAACCTATTAGTTTACCTCCCAATCGCTTGCAGTCCCGCCGGTCTAGTCCCATCACCGGGAATTCGTGCCCCCTTCTTTTCCGCCGTACGCTCTCCAGTCCCTCCTTCAACGCCTTCCCTCGTTTTCCCACTATCGGGACCATCGGTCTTTTTCCCCCGTTTCTTATACCTTTGGTTTGGAGGAATTTTCGTCAGAGTTTGATTGATTTAGTGCTTCTCTCCTACGCCTGCGATCCTCCCTCCAGCCCCCCTGGCTTGTGGAGTGCAGCGTCCGGCACGGGCCCCATCTATTTTATGGACCGGTGCAAAGAATTTACCCGGTGCATAGTCTTCCAAAATTCCCCTTCCTCGAGGCATTCTGGTTCCCTCTCTTTCATTGGCTTCTCTACGTTTTTTTTTCCCCATCTTGCTGGAGTCCCTCCGAGGCTTTGAATTTTTGCCCCGCCGACGACGCCCCGTTCACTTCAACGATTTCTGGCCCAGATCGGTTCCCGTTCAGACTCCTCTCGACGTCTTTCTAGGCGATTGCAGCGCGCGCTTTTCGCGCGATGTCGCCATGTCCTTGATGAAATAGAAAGGAAAGCTTTTCACGACCCCCTGTAGGGCCACCTGTCGAGGGGTTTCTTCTTTTCACGGCCTTTCTCCCCCTCCCCGATTTACTGCTTGGCAGCACACCTTCTGGTCGCCCCCCCATAGAATAATCGCTTGTTACCCTTTCTCCAGGATGACGACCAGCCATTTTGCACTTCAAGTCTAGTCTATCTTTTTTCCCTTTGTTGTTGTTTTTGACTCTATTGACGCCCGACGTGCCCCTTCAAATTTTTTTTTTTCCTGAATTTTTAGCAGAAGGCCTGGTCCCGTACTTCTCTGATCTCTTATCATGCCGTATTGCTATCTTTTGGTCAGGACTCGGCGGTACACCGCGCCTTCACCCCCCTCCCCTATGGCGATGGTCGTCCCCAGCCAGGTTTTGCTTTTCAGCGGATGGCGACCCGTCTCTATAAGAACTAGCCTGGCCCAGCGCGATGAAGTCGTCTGTACGGGTTCCTGCTCCCCTTCTGGCCCAACTCCTGCGTCCTTTGATGGTGCGAAGGCGATATTCTTTTCGCCACCTTCTTTATGCTTTATCCGATGTGCTTGTCCAATAGACGGGCCCAACACTTAGCTCCAATCTTCCCAGGCCTTTGAAGAAGTCTTCCGCACTTTAGCAGTTGCTGCAATACACCCTTTCTCCGAGGGGAAGTTCTAGCCGTCTTTGTTTATCCACATATTTTTTTCCCTTCCCAAATCTCGACCAGTGACTGAATCGCAGCCGCCATCACTAGTTCAAACTTCCCTAAAATGCCTCTCCTCCCCCATGTCGTCCCCATTTCCCTGGTTCCCCCCTCTGGCAAGCTTATTTCCAGCACATTTTTCGTTGGGCTGTACAGACGCAATAAGTGATGGCCTATGGTGATTCCCCCCATATAGGCTGCTTCCCCCCCTAAAAGTGCTTTTGAAGTGAGCCCCCACCCAATTCGTTGTTTCGTTCTCCTCTCTCATCTTTCTGTGGATACCCCAACTTTGGGAATCTCCCGAGTCACTCTGCTCCGAACGGTCCGCTTTCCCCAACATTTCGCAGTCCATTACATACCCCTGGGCAGAACTTGGGGGGGGGTGGGGGGTGGGTGGGTGGGTGTGTGGGGGGGGGGCAGGGCGGGCCGGCGAGCGTCGCTGTGGGGGTGGGGGGGTGGCTGGTGTGGAGGCGTGGTGGCCGGGGGGTGGGGGGTGGGAGGTGGGGGGTTCGGGCGCTGATTGTGGGATGGGGGGGAGGTGAGCTTCCAGGGGGGCGGCGGTCCGGGCGGGGGGGGGGGCGGGGGGCTGTGTGTGGGGGGGGGCGGGGCGGGTGGGGTGGTTGGGGTGAGGTGGATTTGGGGGGAGGTTTGGGGGGCGATTGGTGGGGGGGGGGGTGGGTGTGGGGGGGGGGTGGGTTCTGCGTGGTGGGGGGGGGGGTGGGGGGGGTGGGGGGGGTAGGGGTGTTTGGGTGGGGGGGTTCTGTTCGTCGGGGCGGGGTGGGGGGGGTTGGGGGGGGTGGGGGGCGGGGCGGGGTGGGGGGGGGGGTTGGGCGGGGGGGGGGGGGGTTGGGGGTTTGTGTTTTGGGGGGGTGGTGGGGTTGTGGGGGGGTTGTGGGGTGTGGGTGTGGTGTTGGGGTGCGGGGGTGTTGGTGGGTGGGGGTGTTGGTGGGGGGCCGGGGGCCAAGGATTTTGACTCTACGATCGCAAGGTCCCCCTTTGCACGCAATGTATCTCTCGTACGAATTCGGGTGTCCGTCATATTTTTCCTGACTTACCCCCGCCCTTTGAACTCTGCTAACTGGTCTAGACTTTCCTTACTTAGTTTCCAGGGCGACTCTGGCCGCCGAGATCCACGTCGGGGATAGTTATTGCCCCCATTCCATTTTCCTCAGGTCCCAATTTCGGCCCTCTCAGAGGTTTCCAATTCATCCCCTGGGTTGAGTTCAAGGAGTTTTTCCGCAATTGTCTGTTCCTCCACGCAGAATTGGAATCCTTATCGTCTCTTCTTCCTGTATATATCCCCCCAGGTCCCTACGTACGGTGTCATTTTTCGTCTTTTTCCTCCCGATTTTCCAAAATTTTCCCCATGAAGCTCTAACCTTTTCTCCCGCGTAACGTCTAGAGTCTATGATTCGCCCCCTGATGATAGTATCATGTCTTCCTCTTCACATCTTTGGTTGGAGTTACGATCTCGTTCGCCATTCTATCCTTTCCATCACCCACCAGACTTCCCCCTACTGATCCTCTGTAGTTTTGAGACCCCTAGATCTTCTCCCCCTTCGTTAGTTGAAATGGTACTACCGGCTAGATCGCGACCTCTTCCCCTATCCGGACAAATTGGCCTTAGTCAATTACGCCTTTTTCTCTTCTTCTTCTGGACGACCATTCCTGCTGACCGAACACCGACTTTTGCTTTCCACTCTCAATGCTCCCTCTCCACTCCCCCCCTCTCGGTTTTGCGGACCACCCTCTACCTCCAAAGTCAGGTCCGGGGTCATCTCCAGTTGAAGTGGACTCTTTCTAGGTTGTTGACTCTCTTTGTGGTCATCGTCCCCCCTTTCCTCCCCCCCCAAAAAAGTTGTCGCCCCAATATCCCCTGCTGATTCCACAAGACCCATATTCTTTCACCTATCTTCACTTCACTCACCTTTCTTGCATTCTTTCTGGAATAGCCTTGATTCTTCTTCTCCAGTGGAATTCCCCCCCTCCGGTTGGTAAGTGAATTGACAATGATCTTCCCTTCTTAGACAAGCTCGTCCTTTCCTTTCGTTGTGACGGTGACTCTTAGGGAGTTTTGGTCTGGTTATCACTTTACCGAAATCACCCCCCTTTCCGTTTATGTAGGACCTGAAACACAGAGCCTTCCTCGGTCTCATATCGTTCACGTTGTTTTGTTGGTGTGCGTCCCCTTTGAAACCTGTCCCTGATCATTCGTGGCCTTCTTTCCCCCCCGAGTCTGGTTTTTCGCAATACCTTCTGGCGTTTCAGTGACCTTGACCTCTCCCAGCTTGTAACCACTGGAACGACGTGGAGAGACGCCATCTCAAGGGACGCGCCAGGAGTTTTTTTCCTGCATAAGAGTCATTTTCACTCGTCCCCTCTCTAAGTTGTTGTTGTTTCTTTGAGATTAACATGTCCTGCCTTCAGGATCCACCCAACGACTCGGGGTCGCGTCCTCCTTTGATGTGATCCCCCCAGTAGTCCTTGGTGTTCTCTTTTTGCTGGGACAGACATTCTTGTTTTTTCTCCATGCGCTAGAGGGTCGACGTCCTACCGGCAGCCCCCCCCCCCGTTCACCAAGAGTACGTCGCCGTGTTCGAGGTTTCCCGCCCCCCTTTAACAAAAACCTTCCTCCAAGTCTCCGATGATGAGGGCCCCCTGCATAAGGGTCTTTTTTTTCTTGAGGCTCTTCCGAATGCCAAAATTTCTTCTTCCCACTCTGCGACCAGACGGGAAAAAAACGCCCCTTTCCATCCGTTAGTTCTTCCCGGATCTCACCCCATGCGTGCCGATGCATTTAATCCTTCCCTTCGAAGCTTTTCGGTTACCCTTTCCTGATATTCGCCCCGCCATTGAGTAACTTCTTCGAAGGATTGGTCAGACGGGCAACAAGGTGATCTTTTTCTCCTGCCCCTCAGGTTTTTTTGTCAGACCGCGTCTGATGACCAGACTTCCCCCCCTTCGTCTTTTAAATAAAATGAGAAGCGGCGGGCCCGATGTCGTTGTTCTTTTCCCTTCCGATGACCTTTTGTGATGTCTCGATTGTTTAGATTTGCTCCAAACTAGAGGTTTCCCCCCCCCCCCCTTGCGGACATTCGTAGAGTATGCACTATTCTTTGCGAACCTCACTCTTTCCTTTCTCATTGGCTCTTGTCCGGATCTCGCGGGCACTCCCCCGCCGGCCTCCTTTTTTCTCCCCCGTTCGGGAAAGTATTCCTGCTGACCCCATAAACGGCCCTTGCAGAAGTAAAACTATTGTCTTCACCAGATGGGCTCAAACCCTTAAATTTTGTAATTAGATTTTCTTTTTTGACAATTCTTCCTGATTGAGCTCGTTATGCGGAAACTACTATTTATCCACCCCTCAACGATTTCGCGTCCACTTTCATCTCCGAACAGACTCGTCCGACCCCCTCCCATCCCCTCTCTTTTCTGTTGGCAGCTGAGTCCCTTTGGCGCGAGTCACTTTGGTATAAGATTTTGAATGCGACCCCCTCTTTTGACCCCGAACTCCACGATTTTTTCCGTTGACATGTTCGTTTAGATCTTATCTCCCTCCATCCCTCCTGATTATTGCTAAAGATCGACGTTTTCTATTCGTTTACTGCACCCCTCCTTAACCCACCCCTCCCCGTCCCCCCCCTGGAGATTGTTTTTTAAATTAGCGACTTTTCGACTGGCAGACCCCACGGCCCTCTGTGGCATGGCCTACCTTGCCCTCCCAGGTTCATCTGTCCGGAATCCCCACATGTCCCCCCCCCTGAGCTTCTTGCGACTTTTGCCCCCATTTCTTTTTTTTCCGTGATAAATAGGAGGACACGACCGACTTCTTTAAGGTTCTTGATATGAACTTTTTTTTTCCTTTCAGGTAGTCTAACCCTCTCCGGCTCTCCTTTAGGAAGAGAAATTTTCTTCCCATCTGCGTGCCTCCAATCTGCCTTTTCTCGTTATTCTTTAACTCTACCCGCATGTTTTCGGGCCCCCCCTCTCCTCGATTCCGATTATCTTTCGCGACCACCCACCTTTTTTTTTTACTTCAACCACTGTTATTCCCGCCCCCCCATAGAAGATTGGGCCTTTCTCCCTAGGCTCCCCTTTCCACTTTGACGATGACGTCTGGAGGAACCTCTCCTCACTTGCGTAGAGTGGAAGCACCCTCGTTTCCTCTTTTTATTTCGTTTTTCGCTTGTGGTAGGGCTCTGCACTTGATTTGCAGAGTTTTTTTCTCCTTCTCTCTTCTCGTTCATCAGGTGCCCTTTCTCTGATTGCAGACTGTCCCCCTTTTTCTGTGCGCAGTCCGGCTATCCCGGTTTCCACCTGGAACGGCCCATTAAGTATCCTTCGGTTTTTTCCAATTAGTCTTCCTTCCCACTTCCAATGGCCGCTTATTGATGCCCGAGCCACAGTGCTTTTTTTGCCTTACGTCGTTGCTCATCTGGATTTTTTAGCATTCTTTTTTGCGATGCCACGATTTCTAGCAGCCCTGTTTTCCCTTCAAGATTGTATTTTGCCCTCTCTTTCGATGATCCTCCCGTCTCCTCGTGCATCTTGCATAGCCCTCTCCTTGAGCTGCGCTACTGTCGCATGGTGTGGAAATTCGCGGTCCGTTTTGCCTTCGAGCCCATGCGGTGGTTCGGCGGCCGTTCCCCCCCCTTCGTTAAACTGACCTTACGTACTCTCTTCAAAAATCTTCCCACCCGATCCTCGCCCTCATTTACTTGCCTCCTTTTTCTTGCAAAAACATCATTTAGCCCAGGATGCCTTTTTCAAGGTCCCTTTCAAAGGCGTCCTTCCTTCTCCCTCCCCTTTTTTTTTGTTTACATATTCTGCGCATTCTTTCACCCTTCCCTTTTCTTCACTGGTATACGAATTTGTTCCTCCCAAAATTTTCTGATCGATTTAGTTATCGTGAGATTTTTGCTTTACGGTTGAGAAACCTTGACGGCCGACCACCTCTACCTTTTCTTTTCTGAACCTCCCTTTTCAACGCTTTCCCCCCTCTTTCCCAAGGACATGACGACGTCTGCCTGCATCGCTCAGCAGAGGACCTTCCCTCTTCACGAATTCCATTCCTTGATCATTTCATTTTTTCTTATGTTTGCAACCCCCCCCTAGTTCCATTTGTCAACCTTTGCTGCTCCCTTCGGCCATCGCACATCCCAGATGACGCATCCTTGCTGATCGTATGAGCTTCCCTCTAGGTTTCTTCTGATTCGGGGCAGGCCTCCATATTTCCTCCGAATCGCTTGCGCCATCCCTTCCCTCCCCTTTGCCCTTTGGTCTCTCGTTCTGCTCCCGAAAGTTGCTGCGCATGAACCTTTTTTCCGCAGCTGATCAGCGCCTTTACATTTCCAAAGGTTCAACCTCTTGGCCTCCCAACTGTTCCCTGAAACTGATTTAGTTTCCCTTCCACGCTCCTATTTCGTCTCTTTCTCCCTGCTAGGAGGTCCATATCGCACGTTGCCTTTTTCTGAGACATCGTTTTATGCGGCCTCCAATTTCTCGTTTTAGTGAGACTCCCCCCTCTGTGGGTCGGACGCGTCCTTCCCCCTTCCGTCATGGGCTCAAAGCTTATTTTCTTCGTTGAATCGGTGGTAGTCTATCCCCCCTTCCTCTTTTAAAAACACGGTCCGCTTTTCCCTTCCCCCATACAGGGCGGCTTTTGCTGGAGGGACGAGGGCGGGTCTCCTGTGTTGAGCCGCGTCGGGGGTGGGGGGTTTTGCGGCGGGGGGCGCGGGGTTGGAGGGGGGAGGGGGGCGGGGTGGGGGCTGCGTGCGGGGTGTAGCGTCGTGTGGGCGTGGCGGTGTAAGGGGGGGGGGGGGGGAGGTGGGCGTGGGTGGCTGGTTGGGGGCGGGGGGATCTGTTGGGGGTGCATCGTTGGGTGGGGGGGGGGAGGGTGTTGCTGGGGGGTGTTTTGTGGGCGGGGGTGGGTGGGGGGTGGGTTGTGGGGGGTGGGGCGCGGGGGGGTGGGTTGTTTGGGGGGGTATGTTGGGGTGGTGGGATGGGGGGGGGGGGGTGGGGGTGGGGTGTTGGGGGGTTGGGGGGGGGGGGGTGGGGGGGGGGCAGCGAGTTGAGAATCGATAATAAAGTTCCACCGTATCATCGTGCTCTGTCGCCGTCACTGTCGGTAGGCTCACTCTCTATAAATACCAAGCCCCGTTGCCCTCGACTCACGGGCTCTTCTCCTCGTCAAAAGGGAGTGTATTCTGTCCGATGCTTCCTCTACTTCCGGGTCTGTCCACCTCAGAGCGACCAATTCTTTCCTAAACTTCCTCAGCGATTTGTCCGTCAAAGCCTACCCTGGGTTGCGCTTGGGTTTCTTTTGACCGGTCCCGACCCTCTTGTCCCGAACCCTCCCTCTAGTTGGGACCTCTATCGCTTGAGCGATGCCTTTCAACTTTCCCCACTCCCTTCCGTGTTTTTTTTATCCTTGGCTCCTCTGTTAAACATTCCAAAATTAAGCCTCTCCACATTCATCCCCCAGAGGCCCCAAAGCGCGAAGAGATAGTTATCTTTTGACGATGATTTTTCCTGTTCTATTTTTTCTTTTTTGCCCCTCGGGCGGGTGGGGATACATCCCGACCTTTTCCGTAAGCTTTCTCTATGGCGAATTCCTTTTGATACCCATTTAGGTCCATTGTAAGTTGACCTTTACCCTTCACCGTCGAGTGACTATTCCGAGAAGCGCCATGATGGTCCCTTTTCAGTCTTCTCTTCCCAGCTGGGGACGCACAGCTTAGGGTACTCCAATTAAAATTGGCATGAAACCCCGAATCCCCCCCCTTCTCCCCTGTTTGGCTTCAAGGGGCTATCTCCTCACATCACCAACCGGCGCTTCTGGGCACGTCATAAAGTGAATTCCCCGCCTTTCTGAATATGAGTTGGATTCCTGCTTACCCAACCCAAGCGGAGAACTCCTCCGTAGCGACTTCCAAGTTTCCGATCTTCCAATATTCTCGCCGGGTATTTCTGAGTCCTCCGACCCATATCCGGTTAAGACTTTTCCGACTGGGAGAGCTTATACGGTTGGCCTGGACTCCTTCTCCGTCTTCTCTCGGAGATCCTCCGTTCGTTATGTTAGCGCTTTTGTGAACGGTGACGTTTTTTTCGCAGGTATAGGACTTGTTTTCTCATTCGAAGAATCCCTCTCCCTTTCTTGGAGCCTTTCGTACGGTGGCGAATTTCATCGGCTCCCTTTCCATTTCCGGGTTTGTCTTGAATTTTCGGCTCTCCCAGGTCTCACGGGTGGATGGAGTTATTCTCAAGGTATTCTCCGCACCTCCTCGAGCGTCAGTAGACTGTTCCCCCAACTTTTCCTCCTCACCTCGTCCCCCACCAACTGACGACTTTTTCTCGCTAAACATGGAATTCCCCCGACCGCTTTTTCGTTTTTTTGATCCCGGAAGATACTCTCATCTCTTTTCCTCATATAGGTGTTGGTTTGCGATCTCCCGTATCTTCGGATCCACAACTTCTCTTTTTCTCTAATTCGTCGAGCCACTTAATAACTTTCGTTGGGCAAGTCCGTTTTAGGGGAGCCTTTTTTTTCCGATTTCTACGACGATGCTCCCTTATTGCTGAACCCTCACACCTTTGAACTCTGACTCCATGACGCTTCGACATGCGCGGTTACATCCCACTTCCACATCCCACACACGTTCCTACGTTCCCGAATCTCTGGACTCGCCTCCATTTTTTCGGTAAGCCTTTATTCGAGTTACCCTTCCGTCTTCCCCCCCCTTTCCTGCGACAGCCCCCTCACAAATACCTCTCTGTTTAGGGATCTCCGATCCCTCCCTTCCGTGAACGATTCATCAAAATAACGTCCCGTCTAGTCTTCCCCTCTGCAAGGCGTCCGGGCGTACGCTTTTCTCCCGGGCGGAGTTCTTGAAGCTTTTCCTCCGCAATATTTTCTCTTTGCTCGGACGGCGTTTCGTGTTTTTGATTCTCCCCCCCACTTTTACTGTTAGTCCCCCCGGTATTAGAGGTCCCCTGGCCACTTCACTTTTTTTGTTCGTGCTCTCAAACCTGTTTTGGATTCCTTCGAGTTTTTGATCGACCCCCAGAATTGCTCCTTCTTTTTGCTAGTTCTGCCAATCTTCTTGGCGCGAGCCCGACCTCTTTTTCAGCTGCTAAGGATCACCGCAGCGGGATGACATGCCCGCCATATTTGCGCGTTTGGACTTCCTTGAATTCTCTAGTACCCCGGACAATCATACGAATGGTCCAAAAAGGACCGCTTCCCCTGGACATCGAGCCCTCTTTGACCCCGGCATCTATAAAGGGCGGCTCCCTGTTCTGCGAAATATCCCCCCCCCCCGCACAGATTTTTGCAGAATAAGATCGAAGTAGACCCCGATATAGTACTCCCTCCCTCTTATTGTTTGGCCGTTCGTGCGAAAGTTGGATTTTCATTTTTCATTCAAGATGTTTTCCTTCGCCGAAGACTCCCGTTCGACCGACATAACACGTCTCTTTTCTGGATTTGATCTGGTCTCGACGCCACCTCGATAGCGCTTCCATAGAGTTTTCTTTTCCCGCCCAGGTCTTCGTGACACCCTACTTCACATCTCCAAGCCCAGGGAGTGTTTTGGCCTTCCACCTCTCTTTGGAGCCTTTCGAATACCTGTAAATCCCGCCTAGATGGACCTCGCTTTCAAGAAAGTCGGCCCTTTTTAGACAGGCCTGAACACCCTCCTGATGCATAACTGCAGCTCTTTCCACCTGGTACGTCCTTAGAATCTATTGCTGGTCCTATTACGTTTTTTTCGGCCGTATCTGATGCCATTCCTTTCTTTATAATCTCTCAACCTCGAAGCCCTTTATGGGCCCGGACGATGACCTCCTTCCATTCTTGATCCCTCCCCTCCGAGTTCTTCTGGAATATGCATTGTTCCCCTCCTTTCATTGCCACATCTATGAGAGCTTCCCTCACACCACCCCCCCCTGTTTATCCCTTCAAACGCTCTTTTCTTTCGTATAGACGATCTTTTTGGTCATCCCTCAATCACGTTCCCATCTTTGCCCCTATCGTCAAGCCGGATCGACGTCCCCTCCCCTCCCCCCTTGCAGAGCGTGGCAAGTCCCTTCTTTGGTTTTTCTAGATCCGGGCCTGTGCGCGTTTTGGTTTTTTTCTTTGGCTTGAATTCGACGTTGATTCCTCGAGCCTGACGTTCGCGATCCTTCCTCTTCTCTTATTTCGGTCCTGGCTTTGCGTGCCTCCGACGGCCATTCCCAAGGCCACCTGGCCCCCCGGTTATGGAAAGTATTGACGTCTGCTTCTCTTCATACTAACCTCAATTCCTTTCACTCGGTCCTGCTGAACGAAAGTGATGGGATCTTACTTGCGCCTCATGGATGGCTTTTTTTTTTTTTGATGGCTGGCGCTGCCCTATTGTCGTCCAGCCTTTCACTTCAAGAGTGTATTCCCCTCATAAGTAGTGACTAACACGGTTGCTTTTCATATGAGATTGCCGCGCGAGATTGCTTTCTGCCCCCTGCGGCGCCTTTTTTTTGCCCTGCTACAGGGGCTTTAAGAAAGAGCATGGTTTTTTATGCACGCGTTCACGGCGTTCGCCCTCTGAACTTACGCGACGAGGCAATTCCTACAAACACCCAAACTTTCCCCTTCGTCCAGTCATCCCCCGCTTTTCCTTAAATTTTCGCTTCCCCATTCCTGGATCTCGCACCCCATGTCCAGTTTTTGCAACTAAGAAGAA
>Ga0179593_1683078_pt1 | contig 15654 bp, 12 predicted proteins | sample CZODoug2_1_08_16_FD_185931 | JGI IMG/M metagenome (GOLD analysis project Ga0179593, IMG submission 185931) | Vadose zone soil fungal communities from Angelo Coast Range Reserve, California, USA - CZODoug2_1_08_16fungal (PacBio error correction) | ecosystem: Environmental > Terrestrial > Soil >... | reverse complement strand
CCGGTTTCTTCTCTTGAGGTGCAAAGTACCTATCCGCACAATGCGCCCTCCTGTAGAACAGCCTTACGAGCGACTTTCTCCCCCTCCTCCTCCCCCCCTCTTTCCGTTTCTTTCCCCTTTCTCTTCAGGAAGCGGTCCCGGCACCGGACTCAGTGACGAAGAATTTTTTTTTCCTGCAAGCGTTCTTTACCCAGAAGGGTCCACGTAACTTTTCCCTATGTACGGACTTTCATTTCTGAAGGAATGCATTTTTCTTCCTTTCTCTATAATGGTCCTCGCACCCGTCTTCTCTCCCTTCCCCTAACCTAATTTTTCTTTGTAGGAGGCAGGTCGGGTTTTGCCTATCTTCTCCCCCCTTTCCCCCTTCCCCCTCCTAACAGATCTATCCATGAACCGGTTTTTCACCTCCCCACCTCTTCCCCTTCCTTCTGCCTCTCCTTTTCTCTTTCCTTAAATAAGGTCGTAGTTGGCTTTCATGGCCTCTCTCTCCCCTCTTAAAGTAGTCGTCCCTGACATTGCCCAAGAACTTATTTTCTCTTTCCCTTTTTGTGGGGCCTTTCTTCCCTTAGATGATTATTCGGGTTAACTTTTTTTTTTTTCTTTTCCGTCTTCCCCACGACGAGATGTTCCGGTTTCCCCCTTTGTCCCCGAAGCTCCTCTTGCCCCTTGGAACTCCCCGGAATAGAGACCCCCGTCAAGTGCTGCTTTACTTTCTCTTGAAAAATCCTACGAGATTGATTCCCGCAATTCCCCTGGAGCTTTTTTAGCGAATCCTTTCAATACCCATTCTTTAGTTTAAAATTTTACTTTTTTTTTTCACTTCTTTTTCTTGTCTGAGGGTTGTCTCAGATTACATTTCTACTGAAACCCCCCCCAACTCCTCAGATAATAAGGTATGGCAACTTCTCATTCCCAGAGTTCGGTACCTTTAAGACCTACCTCCCCTGAACCTCCCACCCTTTTACAGTAAGCATATTTCCAGTACTCATTTTGCCTTTTTTTCCGCCCCCCCCCCTCTCCTTCGTAACATAGTATTTTCTGCTCTCATGGTTTCATTGTCTTTCATCCAATCCCTACGGTTTTTTCCCCCCTTCCCCTTTTTCTCGTATGTTCTTCCTTGACTTCTTCCCCCACTACGGCGGTGACGCTGACGACGACGCAGAGATTACTCTTTCTTTCATTTTCTCTCCGCTTGCGTCGAGCCGACTCTCCTTCTCGGCACCCCCCCCCAATTGCCATTATACTGGCATTTCGAACCCTGCAGCAGTTTCTTTCCATTAGGCCCTTTGTTAGTTTCTCCCTCCCCTACTTTTCTTGAGTTTTCACCAGCCCCTCTGAGGCTTTTTATGATCTGACTTTTTGAGATGGCGCTAATCCCTTAAGCTCAGTAGACCTTTATGGACCCCGATTCTTTGAAATACTCTTTCGCCCCTGTTCGACCCTTCCTTCTTCTGAAAGATTCGAATTTTTTTTAACTTCTTCCCCTGCCTTCTTAAATGACTCTGGCAACCTCCCTTTTATAACATCGTATTTAGAAGATCTCCTATATTCCTTTCTCCTTCCTTTTTTTTTTATCAGAGTCCGCTGCTCTATCTTTTTTATTTTTTTCGCGTTGAGGATTTTTCGGTCATGACTCTTTTTTTCCCCGAAAGGATCTTGAGCCTTATGTTTTTTTTGAATTCATTTCTCTTTTCCCCCTTGGCGCTATCTGAGTTGGAAAGGATCTACAAAGATGAGTCGGATCTCAACTCTGACTCCCCTGCAGAAGCCTTTCCCCCTTATTGAGGAGATACCAAACCAGTCTGGATAGGATTTAAGTCTACCTCCTCCTTGAGGGCCGTCCCTCTTGGTTTCAATGGTTTCGTAGCCTTCCTTTTCTGCTCCTGAAGAGCGGACCCCCTTTTGTCTCGCCGCGGCGATCCTTGTCCCTTGGCTTAGCAGAGTCCCCCCCACTTTTTTGGTTGAGTTTTCTTCCCCTAGTCCCCTGACCAACTCGCCCCTCTTTCCTAACAAGTTCTGCTAAGTAGTGATTTTTTCGGTTTTTTTTTTTCCCCCACTCGTTGAGTCCCCCCCACTTTTATCTGACGTGTTTAGCCGTATGTAGTTTGGGGTCCTCCCCCCCTCCCGGTACAGCTCTTTCTTTTTTTTTTTGACTTCCTGTGGTGATTTCCGGCATAAAAGAGACCCTTTTCCCCCTTTCCTTCCTTTTCCAGTTCCTGCAGAGAGGTGACTGTGGGGTCTGCTCACTCGGTCGACTCTCGTAGCCCCCCCCCCCCCTTCAGGGTTTTTTTTATTCCCCCCCCTTTAATCGAAGGGGCTTCGACCAATCCCTTTGCTTTCTTCCATGATTGCACCTTCTTTGTGGTGCCGCCATTGCCTTGCCGAGGTTTTCAGCACTTCGTTGTCTCTTTTATTTGGTTTTTTTCTCGTTTATCCGTTCTGGTAGAGCGTTGGATTGGTGACCCTTCTTTCAATCCTTAGTGGGTCCTCTGATGAAAATCCTTTTTTCACAGATTTCCTAAGATCCCATTCCCCTTCCTTTTCCTCCTCCACCTTTCACCCCAGCCTTGGCTGTGTGGCAACGGTGTTGATTCTTTTCTTATAAGGCTCCCCCTTGCTTTCTGATTTCTCAAAAGCTTTTGAACATGATATCTGCCTCCCCCCTTTCCCCGAGAGTTCTATCCTCCTTTTCCTTTTTATTTTGAACCCACTAATCATGCAGTTCGATATGGGACTCTTTTTGGTCCTCTACGGGCCCCCTCTCTTCGGGATGTCTCCAAAAAGAAATTCAAACCTTCCTTTTTCCATTTTGGGCATGGCCGATTCTGACGCTTTTTTGGTGTTTCTTTTGCCAGCGTTGACACTTTTGTTTTTTTTTTGTGGGACGCCCCGTCCTACCTACGCCGAACTGCCCCTTCGTTCAGTCAAGTATGGGACTTGACAGGCTGGTCTCCGGATGGATCCTCCCCTCTTCGCCTCTGCCCGTCCCCCTTTTCCTGGGTTTGAATTGAGGCATTATGAAACCCCCGTGTGGCGCGGCTTGTCTCTCCGGTCCCCGGCGATCCTCATTTCACGCTCTTTTGCAGCGGGCGTCCCGTCAGATCCCCCCGCTTTTTTTAGCCGGAAATTCAGCCTAACGGATCTCTCTTACTAATAACGTTTTTTATCTAGTCTCTGGGAGAAGTAGTTCCGTGGTTCCCATCAGCACAACGAGCCTCGTTGATTTCTATCTGGGAGCCCAGAGAGATGTAAAAGATTAGAGGAGTTCTCTTTCCCTTCCTGTGAGGCCTCTTCCCTTTGTAGGTCATGATGCGTTATTAGAGCGGCAGCCGGGCTTTTCATTTGTCCCACGAAGTTCCCCCTTCTGAAGGAAAGAGTTGGCAGTCTTTCGTTTTTTCCTTTAACCTTGCGATAAGAAACCCTTCTTCCTCCTTTCAATGACAGCCAGGCCAGGTCCCCGGAATTTTCCTTTTTTCATTAGGGGTGGTGACTAATAATATAAGATCACTTTTCATTTTTCCCTCTCTACCAAGTCTTCCTCCCTTAATGAATTCTTTCCCTTTTTTTTGGAGGACATCGATCACGCTCCGAGGAGCCCCCTCGATGGCCCTTTTTTTCGTTTTACAATATCTACTTCCCTGGACTCTTTTTTGAAGGAAGAGAAGTTCTGATCCGGGGTCTCCCTGCCTGCTCAGCAAAGAACTCTCTTTTCTTTCCCTGGTGCGGTCCTTTTCTTTTTTTTTTTTCTAGGGAAATTTTTTTTCTTTCCTTTTTCCTTTTATTTCTCCAAGTAGAGATGGCAGGTTCTTTCACCCCCCCTTTTCTCGACCCCCGTCTCCCTAAAACTATAGTGAAAAGAACGGCTGAATAGTATGAAACCACCCGTAGTGATGGATTCCATTCTCCTTCCTTTTCCTAGACCTCCGTAATTTGCCGGGGCTGTACCTTCTAGGCATTCCCCTGTTTTAGTGCCCTTTTCAATACACGTGAGAACATTTCTCCTTCTTTGCTCCTGGTGTAAGTACTTTTCCTTCTGCGACCTTAACTTTTTCCTTTCATCTTAGTCTTACCTTCTATTTAATCCGTGTAGGCCCGGCAGCTGTCCCAGTTAAACCAGACAGACAGTTTCCCTCTCCTTGCCTTTCTTTTCCTTTTTTTCTGGTCGATTAACGTTCTTCTCCTTTGTCCGTCAAATGTTTTCCCCCTTCCTACTTATGAGAACTCTACGTTTTTTTTTTTCGTAAATCCGGAGTTTGGTACAGATTCAGAACCAAACCCTTTCTTCTTACCAACTGATGTACCTCTGTTGTCCGCCCCTGTGGAATTCTTCTTTTCTTTTTAGACTCAAGAAGTTTACCCTCTGAGCCCTCTAGAGTGCTTGGACAACCACTGTTGCCGATGTCAGGTTCTGGACTGTATCCGCCCATTCTCCCTCCTTTCTCCCTTACTCCACACTACCTCCTTTTGGAGCCATGATTTTTTTTTTGCAATAGCATTTTTAGGAACAAGGTTTGAATGTTCGCATTTCTTTTCTTTTTTCCTGGATCCAGTCCGAATGATGAGAATTTTTTCTTTTTTCATTCCTCCGGTCCGACACCCGTTCTTTCTTCTGAGCCGCTCCCAGTATTTCTTTCTGTTCGCTAGACTTTGACCAGATCCCCCTTTAATATGCCTAAATCCTTTCCCCCTTTTTAATTTGAACAGTTTTTCTCTTTCCCTTTCCTTTTCCCCCCCCTAGGGAGAGGATTCGTTCTTTAGGAAAGGAGCTTTTACCGATTTTGGTAAGAACCTGTTGACTTAGATTTATCGCCCTCTTCTCTCTTCTTTGAATCGGGCTTCTCCTTTTTTTTTCTTCAATTGACGCTCTCGATGTTTGAATTTTTTTGGACCGTCCCTCTCCTGTTTAAATATCAAAGAACCTCGAAGTGCCTTTTTTGACAGCGCCTTTTACCTACCCCTTTCCTTCTCCTCCCCATGTCCTTTTTTTTCTCTTCGGAGTGCTTTCTAAATGAAAGTCATTCCTTGTGTCTCCTGAAACCCCCCTTTAGATGGTCTTCCTATTTTTGAGGATTGAGCACTTTTTCGGAGTTTCCTCCCGGGGAAAATCCAGAGTTTCCCCAGCCACTCTTTTTTTTTTTTAGGATATTCCCTGACCATTAACCCTTAAGTTCTCGTGTTTTTGGTCACCGTATGGTTAGAATTCCAGCAGGAGGGCCCTCGTGCGAACTTAATGCCTTTTCCTTCATCGTTTTTTTTTTTTCCCCGGGTTCTCTTCGGATCCGTTACTGGTTCCCCCTTCCCCCCCCCCCCACCCCCCAGGAAGGGGTTCGGGTTATGGAGGTCCGCTAGTTGAGTGATTTTAATGCTTCCGTTTCTCTCCAGGATCATCTTTTTTTTCCAGCTTCTTTTTTTTTTACATGATCTGCGGGCACGCCCCTCTACCCTCAAGTCCTGTTTCGAAAAGTCCTTGTTGATTGAAGGTCCCCCAATAGGGGGAATTCTCCCTCAAGAATGCTCCCCTGTTTTCCCTTCTTTTTTTTCTTCGTCCAGGGATGCCGGTCTCTTTAACTCCCATCCCTTTTCTTTTTATCAGACTGGAAGGGCAGGTTTCTGGGTCTAGTCTCTCGACACTCCTCTTTTTTTCCAGTGTGTCCACTCCCCCCGAATATAGTAGTGGGATTCCCATAGTTTTCCTTGGGCCTTTGCTCTTCCCCCCCTTCCCCCTTCATCCCCTTCCCCGCAAAATGGACTCTTATGGTATTTGTAAACGGTTTTGGCCTTTCGGCTCTCTTTCCCAGGCCTCCAAATTTTCGCCATAGAGGATAAACCAAGACTTCTCCCCTTCTTTTCTCTTCGTCTTCCCTTTTCTGTATTGAAGGTTTCTTTTTTCAGCTCCCAATAAATGGACCCCATCCCTTGAATCGGAGATCTTTCTTTTCTTGATGCGTCTTGCTCTCACCCCCACACTTTTTCCCCCCTCTAGCTTTTTTTTTTTTCTGTTCAGTCCCATTTTCGGAGTGCTTTGTTCTTGCCCTGTTCTCCTGACCTTATTTGCCGAAATCTCCCAATTGGAGTTTTTTGGTTGGACCTTCCTTTCCTTTCGGCCCCGTTCCCCGCGTCTCTCTCTTTGTTCCGGATAGTTTTTTTGGTCCGGGGATTTCAGATGATAGACCCCCTCCGTGTTTTTCCCGAGATGGTTCCTGCTTCTGAGAGATTATGTTCTACACTCCCGTCCTCTTGGAGATCAACGATTCTGAGAGGATTTTTTGACCCCTCGCTACTTTTTTACCCCCCCCTCCTAATACCATTGTATTAAGGGGTTTCTTTTAAGTAGCTTTCGTTTCCTTCAGCCCCTCCGAAGCGATGTCTTCCCTTTACTTAGGAGAGATGTAGCCAAAGATTAGCTCTCCTCGTCGACATCCCTTTATTTCCTACTTCCTTCTCCGGTTCACCGTTTCCATTCCTTTCTAGGATGATTTCATTTTAGTTTACCCACCTTCCTTTCCTTTGGACCCCCCTGGAAAAGGCGACTTTTTTGAGGAGTAGAGTCTACATTGCTTTAGAGATAAAGTTCGAGTAGCCTTCCCCCTCCCCTTAGGCCATTACGTTCACATTTCATTCTCTTAGGTAGGTGGTCCCTTTTTACTATTGAAAGGAAGCCCCCCTCTAAAGATTCCTCCTCTTCGAAGGGATTTCTTTTAGAGCGATCACGCAATTTGTCCTTTCTGAACAGCGCGAGGCTATAGATTCTGGTCTTCTTTTTCTTTCTGCCTTTCCCGTTTTGAAGGATATTTTTGCCCAAGGATGTCAGACTTCTATTACTCTGGAAATGGTGAGGACGGTTTTTTTTGGTTTGCAGCAGTCCTCTGCCGGGCAATGAGGAGGGCGGAAAGACCCCTTTTTCGATAGGGAGTTTCATTTTCCCTCGCTGCTAGCTGCCCGGATACCTTCTAAAGGCCAAGTCCAGATCTTTTCCCAGAATTGACTTTCTCCCCCCCTTTTCTCCATCCCTGCTTCCTACCACTTTTCTTTGACTTTAAAGAAGGATCCTTTTCCTTTGGCCCTTTCCTTAATCAAACGGTCTGGTGCCCGTTCCCTCCCCCCCCCCGGCCTTTTTTTCTTCGGGAATCTTCTTAATGGTCTTTTGCTAAAGAGTCCCTTCATCCCCCCCCCCCACCTTTCCCCCCCTCTTCTCAGGGAAGATGACCTGGCGGATAGAGGACCGAAGTTTAAGAAATTGACCCTTCCCCCTTCCTTCAGCCGCGAGTTATTTTTCTTTTTTAATGGTTAAGTTCCCCTGATTCGTCTTCCCTCTCCCTGAGAGAATGGTTGGTTTTGAACTAGTCCACGATATCTAAAAACACCGTTTTCCTTCCCCTTCACGGTAGAGCTTGAATTTCTCTCCCCCGGTGGCTTATTTTTGTTCGACAGACTCTTTCTCTCTTTTCAGACTTTTACTCTCATTTCTATTTCTTCAGAATAGAAGTTTAGCTAAAAAAAACCTTGCAGATTACCCTGGATTCCAGAAATCCTTTCTCCTCCTTTCTCCTTGGTGAGCTCTCATACTCGCTCAGCTTGTGTTTTTTTTTAGACAGACTTCCCCCTTCTCTCACTGCATGTATATTTCGCTAGTGGTATGGTACTCAATTGAGTCCGATCCCAGCCTCTCCCCCCCCCCAGGTCGCACCTTTCCCCTTTAAAAGGAAGGCGCATCTCCTACCCCCCGAAGTTGTTTTCCGAACCTCCGTCCAACCAGAGACTGAACTCACCATACTATCAATGAAATACTTCCTTCTCAGCATCTCTCTCACTTTAATAATTCGTGTTGTGGTTGCTTTCTTCGATATCCTTTTGCCTCTCTTCTCTATTCTTCGGTCTATTTTTTTTTTTGACGAGGAGGGAACCTTCGTGATAGCCGTCCCTACCAGACAGGATATTTATCTCTTGAGGCCTTCTTTCACTGTGATTTGTTCCCCTCTCTTTCCTTTTTGAACGACGGGATTTCTTTATTTGAGGAGATTCCGCCCAGCTAATCTTTTGCTGTCTCTACGACCCCTTTTCATACCCCACTTCTCCTTCCTTTCTCAGACTGCCCTCTTCTCTCGTCCTCTTTCACTCAAAGTGACTTTTTACTTCCTTTAGTTGGTATGAAGTCTAAAGAGGTTCTTCTCAAGTATTGTTCCCTTCTTTTCTTTCTCCATGACTTCTCCCGTGGTTTTCCTTCCCCCCTCCCACTTTTTTGCTATACAGGAGAACTGAAGGCCTCTCTTTCTCCCTTCGGAGATACTAAAGTGGCGGCGGGACAAGTCTGCAGGTCCCTGGTGTTTCCCTATCTCGGCCCGCCTATGGAAACTTCCTCTTTTAGAAGGATCCTGAAGAAGCCGTATTCTTTAACCCCCTCTCTGGATGAACAACTGATTTCGAGAAGACTCACGACCCGAATCTCAACCCGTTTCAGACAGAGCCGTTACATTCTTCTTGTCCTTTCCGGTCTTCGCTCTATATGACGGATCCCATCTAACCCCGATGTAAAAGACCCCTTCTAACTCATTTTTTTGATTTGAAGGTTTCTTGTTTTCGGTACATTCTCTCTGGACAATCCCCTCTACTCCAGGCCGTCCCCAATCTTTTTTTTGGTCCTTTCCTTCACCCCTGCTTTCAAGAGGGACTCTTTTCCCCCCTGTCAGAACTTGCGGCTGCAAAGTCTTCTTTTCCCTTAGGGAAGCTCTTACTAGAACCTTCAGACCTAGTGGTTCCTTGGAGGAGGGTGACTTTTCCTAACCTTATAAGGGGCCATCCTTCTAGCGTTGAACCACTGAAAAGAGAATACTGCAATCTTTTTTCCTACGCCCCTCCCACTTAACCGGGACTCCTCCTTCTGCACTCCCAAGTATCCCCATTCCATCACAAGATTAATCTTGGCCCTTGGTGGACACTTTTTGAAGTTTTTTCGTGCTTGCCCGAACGAAATCCCCTTCTTTTCTTCTCCCTTCCCTTTACAGAATTTTCTCTGCTGAAATATGCTGCAGGACCCCCGCGCGAAGCCCTGGAGTTTTTCTTCCACTACCTTTAAATCCCTCTTTTTTAGATTGTGTTCTGCCGTGTGTCGCTCCGGGCACCGTAGCCTCTCGGCTTTTCCCCCACCCCACCCCCTCCTGATTGTCGAATGAATTATCTGGCCGTTCTTTTCTTTTGCACTTCTAGCCCGTTCAGATTTTTAGTTTATGAGACGTTTCCCTTGCAACCTTTTTAATTAAGCTCCTCACTCCGCGTCCAGTCAGGGGTACCAGGGCCTGGGGGTACGGAGGAATGCCCACTCTCTCCCCTATCTTCTGGGTTCCTTGACGTCCCTTTCCTCTTCCTGATTATGCACCTCCCCCATTTTTTTTTTTTTAGGATGGTCCCCCTTGTCCTTTTTCTTCGTCTTTTCTAAGATAGCTGCGCCACCGGGTTTAGCTCCGGTGTTTTTCCCGATCCTTTTTTTTCCTTTTTTTTTGCCCCCGTCCTTCCTTATCCTGCTTATTACTAGTTGTTGTTGTTTGTATCCGGGGACTCAGCTTTCTTTTCATACAAAAACCCAAAGTTTTACCACCCCGTTGGGAGTTCCCCTTTTCTTTTCCTCCTCTAACCATTAGGCTGATCTAACTTGTTAAGTCGAGCTGTCACCTCCCCCCTTTCTGCGCCGAAGCGGAGCAGCCGCGCCCCGTTGGTGAATTCCTAAACCCCACTCTTTCCCCTCCTCCCGTTCCTTGTAAGATCCGAATCTTTTTTCTTTAATTCCCCTTTTTGCCCCCCCTCCTCTTCCCTTCTTGACCTTTGGGATTTTCTCTTGGTTTCCCCTTAGCTCTAGAACCAAGTCCCCGGAGTCTCTGCCAATTTCCCCCTTCGCTTTGCCCCGGACCTTGAAGGGGGTTTTTTTTCTTGCCTTTTCCTCTGTGTCTGATACGCACCCTTCCGCCCCCCTTATATTACCCTGACTTCTTCAGTCTTTTTTAGTGCTTAGTAAAGATCCTGATTTTCCCTCTTGACCGAAAATCGAGTCGGGTCGAGTAGTTGTCTTTGAATTCCTCTACCCCCTTTTCGCCCATCCCCTCGGCGCCGGTACGTCATATAGACCAGCCCTTTGTTTCCAAACCCTAACCTTCCTTCTCTTTCCCCCCAATTTTTGCTCTGGTCAGACCGGTATGAGGGCCCGTTCAGGCTGAAGCAAAGATTAGTTTACGAGATGGGCCGTTCCTGCGCCTCTCAGCTGCCCCGCCCAGCATTCCCCCCCCTCAAAAATTCAAGGCAAGCCTCCTCTCACAAGAAGTTTCTGGGTCTTCTTCCCCCGGAGACCTAATACCATGCCCCCGAAGTCATGAGGCCCATCCTTGTTTCCTTTCTCATCAGGAACAAAAGGAAGTTTCTTCCCGTCCCCCACACAACCAAACGGAAGTTGTTAGTCCAAGTATTAGAGGTTTACAGATCGGACCTTTCCGTCACATCATCACTAACATGTCCCCCCTTCTCCCTTTTCCTTCCACTCCTCTTTTCAAATTCGCTTCTCTAAATCCGTCCAGATTCTCGGGAAGCCCCACTCAAGAGGAATATTTCTTCTGACGAGTCCCCTTTCTCCTTCTTTCTTCTGCACCTTTCAGTCTTATGTAGCCTTTTTCCCCTTCACCTAGTCTCCACTCCTACGGCTTTCCTTCCTCCTTCGGACCCAACAATAAGGTGTCAGTATTTTAAAGTAGCGTATTTGGGCTAACTATAGCCAGGAGGATGAACGTCTCCTTGCTTTTTAAGAGATATCCGTCTCGCCGCGCCTTCTCTCTCAGGAGCGACCCCCCTTAGATTAGGAACTTCCTCAGCCGGGCCTCCCCCCTCCTGTCAAGTCTGAATGAGAAGATTTTTTCTCGGCTCCCAAGAAAGAAGTCGCCCTAACTTTTTACCTAGTCCAGTCAGGATAAGCTTCCATTCTTCTCCCGGCTGACCCGACTAGTAGATTCTTCCCCCTCAGCCGCGAATTCCCGCTTCCCCACTTTTAGCCCGTAATCCCTCAGAAGCGAATTTCAACAGACTATTAGCAATAAATCACCGAAGGCAAGCTGGCCCTCCTCTTTGGTCCCTTCTTACTCCCTCCTCGATGACTATCCTTTCCCCCCCCTCGTTGTTTATGATCTCTATTGGCTCCTACTTCCAGACCTTCCTGCTGTAGGAGAGCCTGCCATGCAGCGGGTCTGAAGCTTTCTCGACAGCCGGACTAATGATCGCGAGTCCCTGATGTCTTTCCCTGGACCGGGTTCTCTAGGTTTATTATCTGATGGATAAGGGCGCAGCTTGGCCCCGGTAGGTCTTCGTTGACATACTAAATGTTCCCCGCATTCTCCTGCGCCCCTTCTTGATAGAACATTCCCTTGACCTATTCCCCGTGGGTTTTCTACGCTCCCCAAGAGGATCAAGTTGCCTCCGGGGGACGGCTGGAATGCACTATGATGTGGTGAGAGCACAGAGATAGTCCGACTGAGGAGGAGCCACCTTCTTCTGCTGACCCTGCGGCGTTCCTCTGGCCTTTCTTCAGGTTTCCCCTGCCCCCCGGTCCTTTGTGGGGTAGGTCTCTTCATAAATAAGATAAGCGAACCATACGGCCCCTTTTACTTCTCATGCCAGTCCTTTTCCAACGATGTTCCTGAAACCTAAGATTTTCCGCCCTCTAATCGTGTTTCGAACAAGGGTCGTGGGCAGAGAACTTATTATGCCTGAGCGCGCGTTTCCTGCTCCAAGCTCACACGCTCCCCGTACCTTTCCTTTTCTTATTTTTCCCAGTCCTCGCTTTCTTTTTGGGTCGCATGGGACATATGCCTCTCGCGCAAGACCTTCCCCTCATTTCCCCGTTTCGACAAAGGCCGGTGTGGATTTCCGGGCACTACCCGCCCGGACCTATGAGTCCAGCCACGCCTCTACTGCCCCCCCCCTTGTCCCTTTCTCTTCTTTCCGCCTTTTGCAGGGAATATTTAACCCATCATTTTAACCTGCCTGGGCCGGGGGGAGGGTCTCCCTTGGAATTCAGCGAGCGGCTGGAACAAACCCCTTTCCTGAGAAAGTGCCACCCCTCTTTTGAGTTTCCCTGAACATCCCCAGCTTCGTCCTCTCCCGAGTGAAGTTTCCAGACAGGAGGTAAAGCGTTCACACCTTTTGCAGCCTTAATGGGATTTGGTCCCCTTCCTTTGATTCTCGAGGATTCCCCGCCCCGGGGATCTCCTTTTACGTCCCCCCTTCCCTTCCCTTACACATTTTCTCGATTCCTTTGCGACGTACAGCGGTCGCTGGGTTTATCTTTCGTCTTCAGCATGCCTTACTTCGGCGATCTGCGGTTTTTCCCCTGTGCAATCTCTTAGATTTCTCAACCCCCAAGGACTGACTCGTTCCCCCGACTTCACGTTTCCTTTCTTTTCTTCTTTTTACTTAATTGGACGGCTTCAGGAGTTGCTAGCCCCTTTTCGGGCAGCCTTCGTACTCTAAACTCCCTCCGCGGGCCGAGCCTTTCCTTCTTGGTTTCCTTCCCCTCTGCCCCCGCCGGCCGCTTTTCTCGAACGGCGTGCTAGTAGGGAATCTTTCCTTACGCCTATGTATTTCCCCTGTGTCCGCCCGGGCTGGCTCCGCTTCCTTCGTAGCGGCTCCCTGAGGACTGGTTGAGATAATCCCCTTTTATTAGGTGTTTTTCTGACTTCTTAACGGTCTCCCCGCCTCAATTCATATATGTTTAATAATCCCGTGTTGTTTGTTGTAGGTCTGAAGTAGCGGGGCTCTCAACCAGACCGAAGCGGCTGATCCCCTCTGCCCGCCCAACGAGCTTAAGAGTCTAGTATCCCTCCCTCTCCTCCTGACCCCCCCTTGTGCGGTGATTTTATCCATCCCCCATGCCTACGGTAAAGGCAAACTAGACAAGAATAAGAGCACCTGGGTTCAGCTCCGCCTGGCCCCCTTCCCAGGATGCTTCCGTTCAGGATCTTCCGTCTGCTGCATGCTAAGGCCTCTCCCCTTTCCTGCTCCCCCCCTTCGTAGGTAGGAATCCCTCCGCCTGAAAAAGTAATGTTCCTGTCGCTGAGGTCTTGGTGGTCGCAACTCCCCCCGTTCCCGACTTGCAGTCTCTCCCCTCACTGTCAAAGTTTTCGCTCTCCCCAGACTTGCGGGCCTTCTCCCTCTCTTTTGCTTTCCGAGGAGGGAAATAGATATGACTCGTGGTACAACTTTCCCTCGACAGAGAAATTGGGCCGGTTAGATCTCCCCCTGGGCACGTGGCCAACCCCCGCCCATTTCAGCGGTCATTCTAGATGAGGAACCCCCCCTGGCCCGCTCTGTTCTATTTACTTTTTTGAACGTGTTGAAGTTTTAAGTATGGAGGTCAGGTAACAAGTGTCCCGACGAATATCACACTCCGCCCCCCGCGCCTCCGTCGACAGATTGTTCTTTTTCACCTGATTCCTTGCCTCCCGGTATTCTAAGAGCAGAAGGGTCCCGGATAGGAGCTTTGTCAAGCGAATCTTGAACCCCTTTCCAGGCCTGTCACGCACCCCGTGTCAGAAATTAAGGCCATTTTCCCTAATTCCATCTTAAGACCCGCCCACAAAAAGTGACCTGACTGAACTCTTTTACCCTGTGTCAGCTGTGGCAAAAGCTCCGGATCTACCTCCCGGATCACACCCGGCTCATCTTGGTTGGGGACACGGAGGAAAAGAGACCGGTCTCCACCTCCTTCGTACCTCGCTCTGATCATTTTCAGGACCTCCAGTTTTTCACTCAGGTAATGACATTAGCGGATAACCATACCTTCGCGATCTTACAACATACGTAGCTTTTCTGACTACCACAGACTTCTCCCTGACTCTTACTATGGCCTTCCTCCTTGCATGTCCGAGAAAGAGGTGCTACCAGTATTCTATCCGAAAGCGCTCTCGACTTGGCAGCTTATCTTATTTCTTCCCTCCCCTCCTGGAAGCGCCTCCTCTTTGAGAGCAACCCCTCCCTCGTAGGTCTTTTTCTGTGCAATCGACGTCATGACTTTTCTAAAGGATGCGAATCATATTTCTTCCAGCTGAATCGCATCGGCTATCCTTCTTTCCCAGCGCCTGCGCCCCACGTGAGACAAGTAAAGCAATCCCTCTAGTCTTTCTACTTTTTCTGTAGACGAACGGCAGAAAGTTGGGAGACTTTCCCTCATACCCCCTTGAAGTACTGAATCTATCTCTCTTTTCATAGTTTTGTGTCTCGATATAGCTTGCCTGTGGTTAGCTTCTTTCGAGGAAGGTCGGGCGGGTCAGTCCTTCCCCGGATGACAGACAGGCGATGGTCCAGAGTCGGCGCTTGCTCTGAGAGGGATTTTGTTCGAAATGAACCCGGAGCTTTACAGCGGGACGCCGATCCTTATCAGCCTCCCCCTATGTTACTCCTTCTCCCCTCATCCAAGCGGATCTCGGCGATCTCCGCAACAAGATGCCCTGTTTTTTCCGACCTCTCCGGAGCGGCAGGTTCTAAAACTTTCTCCCTTGGTGAGATCCTCCCCTTTCTCCTAGACTTTCTACGGTTTTGAGACCTGCTTCGGCGACGCTGCCAGGAGGTTGACCCAGTCTTTTTCGCGTTTTGTCTGTTGGGGCTTTCTACCCCGATACCGTTATTTTCCTCACCTCCTAAAGTATTCTTTAGGTCCTGTCTCTCTGGAAGTGAGGGAAACGATTTGAGAATACGAGTTCACCGTCCCCCGTTCGCGGTTCCCTGATTCTTTCCGGCCGGGTTTCTTTTCTTCTTCGATCGGGCAGGCTGAGCACGCTTGAGAATACGTTCTCCCTAGCGCTGGGATCTGCGGGACAGATGTCCGAGTCCTCCCGCGAAGACCTTTAGAACTGTCTTTTTTCTTGAAGGAACTACCCGGCCTGGACGGGTTCGATGGCGGGAAAGAACGCGCCACCTGCTTGACCGTTGTCGTTGATTCTGCAGGCGTCCGCCATCTGTGGTCTCCAGCTACTGGCCGTTTGCTTTTTCTCCTTAGGTGGAAGCGGAGCGCTTTCTGGAAACCGGTTTTAGGAGCAGAAATATTTGTCCGGTCTCGAGGGGCACGTCGTTATTCGCCGATCGGGGTCCCGCAGAGTGAGTCCTTCCCCCAAGGAACTTACATCCTTCGGGGTGGCCAGGCCGGTGGCGCGGAGATATACCGGCGGCGCCCTTTCCCCTTCCCAACCGAAGGCCTGCCCATTCTATGTCGCCTCGCCGGCCTGAGTTGAGCAGACCGACCTTTGTGCGACGCTAGAATGAAGCAGGAATGCGTTGATCTGGGCGCGTGTTGCGGAGCAGGGCACCGGAGAACACCACACCCCGACCTGCGCGTCGAATGACGTTCCATTATTGGCATTGGAGGCGCTTGGGTCCTCCCCGTAGACCCTCGAAATGCCTACGGCGACGCCGATACGTTAAAGGGCGTAAGCCTGGTTTATGACCGGAGGGTATGACCGGCGGCCGAGCTCCTCGGATATCAGCGGGACCTCCGTCCATCAGAGTCTTCCTCACCCGTTGTGGCCGGTGGTCTTTCAGTAGGAGAGAGGCTGGTCGATATCTGAGAGGGTCGAGGGGGATCAGCCGCTTCTTCGGGGCTGATTTGGCACAGCATCCCTTCTTCCCGGT